>Ga0335070_10009800_pt1 | contig 11213 bp, 10 predicted proteins | sample Lox_Sample_13_FD_206722 | JGI IMG/M metagenome (GOLD analysis project Ga0335070, IMG submission 206722) | Soil microbial communities from Loxahatchee National Wildlife Refuge, Florida, United States - Lox_Sample_1.3 | ecosystem: Environmental > Terrestrial > Soil > Wetlands | place: USA... | reverse complement strand
GGCAAGCTGCCGCTTTCGGCGCTGCTGCCGGAGGTTGCGTCCGCGGTGAAGCTGCCGGTCGCGGCATCGGGTGGAATCGTGTCGGGTGCCGACATGGTGGCGGCCCTGGCGCTGGGCGCCGACGGCGTCCATTGCGGCACTGTTTTTCTGCCGTCGCCGGAGTCCTTTGCCCATGATTTTCACAAACGGCGGATCCTCGATGCGAAAAGCGGCGACACCGTTCACACGGACTTGTTCGCCATCAACTGGCCGCCGAACTCGCCGGTGCGGGTCTTGCGCAACAGCCTGACCGAGGCGGTGGGCCATAAGCTCTGGGGCCACCATCCCGACAAGCTGCCGCACGAACCGATCGGCGAGGATGCGGGCCAGCCGATTCTGAAATTCAGTACCCACTCGCCCTTGCGCAGCACCACGGGCGACCTGGAGAAAATGCCGGCCTTCGCCGGCGAGGGTGCGGGGCGCGTCAACAAGGTCCGGACGGCGGCGCAGGTGATCGCCGACATGATGGCCGACGCGCAAGCGACCCTGGACCGATTGGAGGCGATGCGCACATGACCCAACAGAAGCTGAGCTGGGACGAGGTGCGGGCCTGGCGCAAGGGCGAGCGCCAGCGCCTGATCGAGGCGCGCGTCGCGACAGTGCAGGAGATCCGGGCACGCTGGACTCGCGCCATCATCGAGACGCTGGAGCCGATCCTGCGCGAGAGCGAGGGGCCGATCAGCTTCTACTGGCCGTTCCGCGGCGAGCCCGATCTGCGCCCGCTGATGCGGGTTCTGGCCGGCGAGGGCATCACGCTGGCCCTGCCGGTCGTGGCGGAGCCCAAGACGCCGCTCGTCTTCCGGCGCTGGGAGCCGGGCAGCAAGATGGAGCTCGGCGTCTGGAACATTCCAGTCCCGGCGACGAAGGAAGAGGTGGTGCCGCGCCTGTTGCTGGCGCCCGTCGTGGGCTTTACACCCGACTTCTATCGACTGGGCTATGGCGGGGGCTATTTCGACCGGACCCTGGCCAAGCTCGGCTCGGGGCACGCGGCGATTGGCATCGGCTTCGAGATGGGCCGGCTCGCCACCATCCACCCGCAACCGCACGACATCGCGATGCGCCAGATCGTGACCGAAAAAGGCGTCGTCGGCGCCAGGCGCCGACCGGGCCCACCTCCGGCCGGCCACGACAGGGTGTCTTGACCGTTTGCTCCGTCTGCCGGATATCGGCGGCGGAGGAGAGCGTGCATGGCGAAGACGACAGCGAAGAAGGCCACCAAGGCGGCGGGCAAAGTGGCGGGGAAGGGCGATGCCAGCGTCACCCATCGCCAGGTCGCGGCCCTGTTTCCTTGCGTGCCCGTGACCGACGGCGCCGGCGTCAAGATCAGCCGCATCATCGGCACCCCGCGGCTGGGACAGATCGATCCCTTCCTGCTGTTCGACCAGTTCGGCTCGGACGATCCGCACACCTATATCAGCGGCTTTCCCGATCATCCCCATCGCGGCTTCGAGACCGTGACCTACATGCTGGCCGGCCGCATGCGCCACAAGGACAATCACGGCCATGAGGGCGTGCTCGGGCCGGGCGGCGTGCAATGGATGACGGCGGGGCGCGGCATCATCCATTCCGAGATGCCGGAGCAGGCCGAAGGGCTGATGAAGGGCTTCCAGCTCTGGGTCAATCTCCCGGCCGCCCTCAAAATGCGCGAGCCGCGCTACCAGGAGTTCGAGGCCGATCAATTGCCGCTCGCCACACCGGCGCCGGGCGTGACCGCCAAGGTGATCGCGGGAAGACTGGGCAATCGGCGAGGGCCCGTCGAAGGCATCGCCGTTGATCCGCTCTACGCCGATCTCCGTTTCGAACCGAGGGCTGCGCTGGAGGTGCCGGTCGCGGCCGGTCACACGCTGCTGCTGTTCGTGTTCGAGGGCGAGGTCACGATCGGCGAAGTGGCTGTGCCCTCGGGCAGTCTCGCGGCGATGGGATCGGAAGGGGAGGCCCTGGCGATGCAGGCGGGCGCGGCGGGGGCCGCGGCGATGCTGCTGGCGGCGGCACCCATCGGCGAGCCGGTGGTGCGCTACGGTCCCTTCGTCATGAACACGCGCGAAGAGATCCAGCAAGCCCTCGAAGACTACTATATGGGTCGGCTCTAAGGAGCGACGCGGGATCAGGCTGGCTGAGGCTCGCGGCGCTTCGCCAGCTGCAGGTCGAGATAGTCGAGGGCGATCAGCATGGCGCGCTCGGTCTCGAGTCCGTAGGGCGACAGCGCCGCCCGCAGCCAGAGCCCCTCGAGCAGCGTGCTCAACCCCTCGGCCACCCGCACGGCGTCGATGGTCGGCAGAAGCTGCTTCAACTCGTGACGCAGGCTCGAATCCAACCGGCAGATGATGGCGCGCTGCACCCGCGCGAGCCGCGGTTGCTTGCGGCCCTGCGCCCAGAAGGAGAGCCAGGCGGCGACGGCGGCCGGGGTCAATTGCTCCGGCGCCAGCCATGAGCCGATGATCGCCCGCAGCCGCTCGCGCGGATCGGTGGCCTCGCCCAAGCGCAAGCGCGTGACCTCGCGCACTTGCGCGCCCAGTGTGCGCAGCGTCGCCTCGAGCAGATCGTCCTTGTTGACGAAATAGTGATGCACAATGCCGGGCGACATGCCCGCCCTTGCGCTGATGCGCGACACCGTGGTGTCGGCAAGTCCGTCCTCGTGAATCGACGCGATCGTGGCTTCGATCAGCTGACGGCGGCGGATTGGCTCCAGTCCGAGTTTCGGCATTCCAGCGAGTCTCCCCATCTCTTGTGATGCTATCAGGTTCGCTGGACTGGACAATCAACCAACAAAACCCGGCCCTGGCAGCCCTTAAGCGGACTGGCAGGACCGGCCGGCAAGCCCATTCCGGACCGCGTTTTTCTCGACTCGGGTGCAATTATCCTCAAATCCCGAATGGTAGCCGGCTTTACCTTCTCTGCCTTACGAATCTCACAGGAAGGGAAGGTCGGTGACGGTGGCGCAGGGGCTGCCTAACGGGTGATGCAGCCGGACCGTCTCGCCGACGGCGACGGCAGCGTCGACGAGCGCGATGCCGATGCTGCGGTCGAGGGCCCAGGAATGCACCGCCCAGCGCACCTCTCCGGGGTGCCCGCGCGCATCCTCGAGGGGCCAATACCATTCCAGCCGCGGCAGCTCGCCCACGATGAAGAGCCCGACGGTCTTGCGGCGAGGGCCCTCGGCGGCGATCCGGGCCAAGGCCTCGCGGCCGATGAAATCGCCCTTGTCGAGATCGACCAGCCGGCCGTGACCGGCCTCGTAGGGATTCATGCCCGAATTGCTGTGATAGGCGGTGTCGGTGACGCCCTTCTCGACCGCGCGATCCACGATCGGCCCCACCACCATCATCTCGAAGGGTCGCCCGGCCTCACGCAGAGCCTGCCATAGATCCATGGCGCCGTGGCTCGACAGCGGAAACACTTCGTAACCCGGACCGCCGCTCCACCCGGTGCGCGAGACGACGGCCTCGATTCCGGCGACACGTGTCGTCACGCATTTATAGAAACCGATGTCATCGATCGGCGCCTCGGTCAGCGGCCGCAAGACCTCGGCCGCTAACGGTCCCTGGATCTGGAGCGGCGCCACATCGGGCTCGCGCACCCGGACCTTGAAGCGGCCGCCGAGCGCAATGCCGCGCACCCAGAGCGTGAGATCGGCGTCGCCATGCGAGAGCCAGATCAGGTCCGTACTCGGGTGCAGCAGGACGGGATCGCAGATGATCTGCCCGTCCGGATCGCAAGCGACGGTATAGCGGCAGTCGCCGGGCTTGAGTTTGGCCAGATTGCGCGTGGTCAGATAGTCGGCGAAGGCGACTGCATCGGGTCCGGCGATCTCGGTCTGGCGCTCGCAGCCGACATCCCACAGCGTGACGCGCTCGGTCAGCGCCGCATATTCCTCGGCCGGCGAATGATGATAGATCAGCGGGAAATAGACATGGTTGTAGATCATGAACTCGGAGACCCCAGCCGCCTCGGTACCCTGCCAATAGGGCGAGCGGCGCGTGATCGGATAGATCCGGGTGCGCTCGCGCGGCTTCAGCGGCTTGGTGTCGAAATATTCGGTCCAGCGCGTGACTTTGCCATTCTCGACCACGGACACCGCGACGAACTTGAAATCGAGCCGGGCCGGGCGGCCGTCGACATGCGGCGGAATGCCGATCGGCTCGGCGTAGAAATAGCCTTCGGCGAAGCCGGTCGAGCCCTCTTCGGTGATGTGGTCGAGCACCACCTCGATGTTCTTGAGGCCGCGGAGCGCCGTGCGTGTCTCGCGCATGATCTGTTGGCGGCCATGGAGCCGGCCGTCCTGCAGCGGCAGATCGAACACGGCGTCTTCGGCGAACAAGTCCTCGATCTCGTCAGGTGCGCGCCGCGCGAAGGCGCTGCAATAGGCCTCGATGGCCTTCTGGGGTGTGAGGGCGCTCGGCATGGATCGATCCTGTCGAATGGGGGCGATGGTCAACGGGTGACGGCGAAGACCGGCCCGTCACTCCAGAGCCGATAGGGCCGCGCGTCGAGATAGGTGGAGAGCCGGGCGATGGCGCCGCCCCGCGTCTGCAGCACCAGGGCGGTGGGGATTTCTACCGGATCGCGGTCGCGATGGAGCTTGGCCTTGAGGCGGCCCTCGGCGATCGTGGCAGTGCCTGAGGACTGCGCGGCATCGATCTCGAAGGCGCAACGCTCGGCCAGCGCGAAGGCGCGGGCAAGGCCTGCTTCGATCTCGCGCCGGCCGACCAGCCTTTGGCCGAGCAAGGGCAACTCGTAGAGCGCGTTCTCGGCAAAGAGCGCCGCCACCGCGCCGGCATTCATGGCGGCGAAGGCGTCGAGATAGGCTTGGAATTCGGGCGTGGCGGTCATGGACTGTTACCCCCTCTTTGGGCGCCGGCCAAGCTTGCCGATCCCTCGCAGCCGCGCCAAGGGACCCGAACGGGCCCAGCGCCGCATCGAGGCCGGCGCGGCTTCAGCCTTGGCCGAAGAGATGGGAGACGAAATTCAGGAACAGCTCGCGCTCGGTGGTGATGTCGAGCTTGCGATAGAGCCGCTTCTTGTGATTCTTGACCGTGTTGACGCTGAGCCCAAGGCGCGCCGCCACTTTCATCGTCGGATAGCCGAGCAGCATCAGCCCGACGATGTCGCGTTCGCGCGGCGTCAAGCGATCCTCGAGGAAGCGCGCGGCCGCCTGGCCATAATCGAGCGGCGGCAGGCCGTCCTCGGTGGTCTCGAGCAGAAGCAGCCGGCCGTTGGGCGCCAGCGCGAATCCGGCATCGAGCGGCTCCGCATGGAGGACCAGCCCGGGCGCCAGTTCCAGGCTGGCCGAGGCATCTCCGTCCAGGGCGGAGAGCTTCGAGGCGGCGCCCGGATGGTCGATCAAGGCACGCTGCCAGCTCTTGCTCTCGAAGATGCCCTGGCCGCGATGATCGACGATGCGGATCGGACGGTCGGGCGAGCGCTCCAGGCTCGCGAACTGGGCCAGCATCACGCGTTCATGGGCGGCCTGGAGGCCTTGGAGCAGCGGGAAGATCTGCCGCAAGCGCTTCACCTCCCGGCGTCGGAAGGCGGTCTTGCGCTCATAGGCGAGCCCGATGCTGGTGCCTGCCGGACCCGGAAACAGCACGACGAGATCGTCCGCCATGCCGGTCAGGGCAAGAAAGACGTTGAAATAGTCTCCGGAGCGTTCCGCGGGCGTGGTGACATCGGCCAGCGTGAAGACGCCGCGCGGCCTGGTGCTGCGGCACAGCCGGTAGACCGGATCGACGCGATAGAGGCCGCCACGATAGAGCTCGATATGCTCCGGCACCAGATCCTCATGCACCACATAGTCGGGCGCGCTGTGCTGCGAGTAGCGCATGACCATGGCGAGATCGGCGTCGAGCATGCCGGCAACGGTTCGCATGAGCCGCGGATAGAAATCCGGCGTGGCGACGGCGGCCGCCACTGAGCCCAGAGCCTCGAGATCCGATCCGGTCGAGGGAGAGGCGGATCTTGCGGGCGCCGGCCTCGCCCGGTGACGCGGCCTCGGTCGGGCGGTCTTGTGTCGTCTCTTGGCGCCGGCTTTGGCCATCGAGGGCGTGGGCCGCGAGGTTGCGGCCGATTGGGGATAGGATCTCAAGCGGCGATTGTCGGTGATCGGCCCGGGGCGGTCCATAGGATGGGGCCCTTCTGCGCCGGAAGGCCGGTGACAAAGTCGAAGCAGAGCCCGGGAGGGCCTTATCGATCGATGTCGCGCGGCCGCGAGGGCTCGCGGATCAGTCCGGGGAGAGAAGCGCCGGCCTTGCCCAGAGTCGGCGCCTCATCCTGCCGTCAGACCGCCAGCCGCCGATTGGACAAGCGCGCCGAAAATCGGTTCACTGGCCGCCATGCGGGGGCAGGGCCACGGGATTGTCGAATCGATAGACGGCGCCAGGATAGGGTGCTGTCCAGGAATCGCTGGCGGCGGTCACGAACAGGCTCCTTTCGTCCGGCCCGAAGGCGATGTTGGTGACATCGCGATCGGGAACCGCAATCGCCGCGATAAATGCGCCATCCTCATCGCAGATCAGCACGCGGCCGGCGCCGAACTGGCAGATATAGAGCCGACCGGCGCGATCGACCTTGAGCCCATCGCCGCCGGTATAGCCATTGGCGAAGGGTGGTTCCGGCAGGAGGTCGGGCAGGAAGAGGAATCGGCGTGCCGGACCCAGGCTGTTATCGGGATGGCGGTCGAAGACCAGCACCTCCTTCGCGAGATGGGCATTGACGAAGAGCCGCTGGCGATCGGGCGAGAGCGCGATGCCGTTGGAGAAATGAATGTCGCGCGCGACGCAGCGCAAGCGGCCGTCGCGCCCGCGATGGAAGATCCGTCCGGTCTTCGGTGCGTCGAGATCGAAACGGCCGGATCCGGTGAAGAACAGGCCGCCCTCGCCATCGCTCGCGAAGTCGTTCGGGCCGCCGAAGCCTTGGTCCTCCGGCCGCGGCTCGACGCGCTCGAGGCTGCGCCCGTCGAGGCCGATCCGCTCCAACCGGTCGCCCTGGAAGCAGGCGACCCAGAGGCTGCCGTCCTCGGCCGGCAGGAGCGCGCAGGGTCCGCTGCCGGGATCAACCCAGATCGGCCGGTTCCGCGTTCCCTCCCAGCACATGACCCGATGTTCGGAATATTCGACGTAGTAGAGCCGGCCCTGATGCCAGAGCGGCCCCTCGGGATAGAAGGATTGAGGATTGATCGTCTGCATTCGGACAGTGTAGCGGGCCGGGGCTTGTTTCCATCAAGAATGAAAGCGGCGGAGCGTGGAACATGATGCCGTCGCGAGAAACGGTCTTGGCGACCCTGGCTGTGACGCTCGCCGGATGCGCGTGGGGCGCCTTCTGGATCCCCTTGCGCCATCTGGAAAGCACCGGGCTGGTCGGCCCCTGGGCCAATATCGGCGGCGGGGTCGCGGCGACACTCGTCATGCTCCCGCTGGGGCTGTGGCGGATACGCCGGTCGAAGGCGCCCTGGTCGTTGCTGGCGCTGGGGTTCTTCGGCGGCATGTCGTTCAATCTTTACAACAACGGCGTCATGATCTCCGACGTGGTCCATGTGATGCTCGTGTTCTACCTGACGCCGATCTGGAGCACGCTGCTGGCGCGCCTCTTCCTCGGCCAGCCGATCACGGCGACGCGAATCCTGACGATCATCCTGGGCTTCGCCGGCTTGGCGATCGTGCTGGGTGCAGAGGGCTGGCTGCCGATCCCCCATCGGCTGGGCGACTGGCTGGCTCTCTGCTCGGGCGTGTCCTGGGCGCTGGCGGCGGTTCTTTTGCGCAAGCGCGACGAGATCCCGCCCTACGATTCCGCCTTCTCCTTCTTTGCGGTCGGTCTGGTGACCTCGGTGCTGATGCCGCTGCTGGTCATGCCGACCATGCTCCTCGACCATGTGCCGACCTATGCGGACATTCTGCGCTCGCTCCCCTGGCTGATCCTGCTGGGCCCGCTTCTCTGGGTCCCGGCGCAGCTGCTGCTGATGTGGGGCACCAAGCGGCTCGATCCCGGCCGTGTCGGCATCCTGTTGATGGGCGAGGCGCTGGTTGGAGCCGCGACCGCGGCCATCCTGACCGACGAGCCCTTCGGCTGGCGCGAGATCGTCGGCGGCCTTCTGATCCTGGGCGCCGGTCTGATCGACACTTTGATGGCCGGCAATGAGGGCAAACTGCCCGAGCCCGCCTCGGCCTGAGCCGGAGCCCGCGCGCCGGCGGCAATGTTGCCTGGAAAGTCAAGATTGACCGGGACCGGATTAACCGGTGCAAACCGAAAAAACCTTCTGATTTGCCATGGGCTTGCTTGCGGCGGTTTGGGCTCCGTGTGTAGAGTCGCAGTGCCGGTTCCGCCGAGCCCCGGCACGCGAGCATCACCCTCGACGGTGAAACGCGAAACAGGCGAGAAGCCCAACTCAATCACGGCAAGGCGCTGGGAGGCATACCGAGATGGATTTCAGGTTTACGACCCGGATTCTGGGCGCGGCTGCGCTCATGGCCGGCCTGATGGCAGGCGCGTCGACGCAGGCCGCGGTGCCCGAGAGCACGGACCCCATCAAGCTCGCCATCAATGAGTGGACCGGGCAGCACATCACCACCTATGTGGCGGGCGAGGTGCTGAAGCGCATGGGCTACAACGTCGAATATACGGTTGCGGGCTACCTGCCGCAGTTCGAGGCGATCCAGGACGGCACCGTCACCGCCAGCCTCGAGATCTGGTCGAACAATGTCGGCGACGCCTACAAGGCCGCGCACGACACCGGCAAGGTCGAGGATCTGGGCAAGGTCGGGGTGGTGGCGGGCGAAGGCTGGTACTACCCGGCCTATGTCGAAGAGAAGTGCCCGGGCCTTCCCGACTGGAAAGCCTTCGCGAAATGCGCCGAGCTGTTCTCGACGCCGGAGACCTTCCCGCAAGGCCGGCTGCTCGACTATCCGCTCGATTGGGGTGCGCGCAATGTCGAGATCATCAAGGCGTTGAAGCTGCCCTTCCAGTCGGTGCCTGGCGGCAGCGAAGGTGCGCTGGTGGCCGAAATGAAGGCGGCTTATGCGAAGAAGGAGCCGCTGGTGATGATGTTCTGGACGCCGCACTGGATCTTCGCCGAGATGGACCTGCACAAGGTCGATCTGCCGCCTTACAGCGAAGCCTGCATGAACGATCCCAAGGCCGGCCCCAATCCGGACGTGACCGGCGACTGCTTCGTCGATGTGCCGATCACCTTCAAGGTGGCCTGGTCCGGGATGAAGGACAAATGGCCGGCGGCCTATCGCTTCCTCAAGGCCTTCACCTTCTCGGCCGACGACCAGATCCCGCTGATCCACAAGATCGACGCCGAGGGCAAGGATCTCGAGGCGGTCGTGAAGGAATGGGTCGATCAGAACGAAGCCAAGTGGAAGCCGCAGATGGATGCGGCCCTGGCCGGCAGCTGACCCATAGACGAGCAGGGGGCCGGGCCCGGCAGGGACCGGCCCTCTGGATATTTCCAGCAGGCGGAAGCCGACAAGCATGGCCCGTGAGGTGAAGCTTTCCTGCCGTAACCTCTGGAAGGTCTACGGCGCGAATGCCGACAGCTTTTTTCCGAACCGCGACGGCAAGGTTGCGGACGTCGCGCAGCAGGCGCGCAAGATCCGCGAGAGCGGGCATGTCGTCGCGGTGGGCGACGCCTCGTTCGATGTCCATCAGGGCGAGATCTTCATCATCATGGGCCTCTCGGGCTCCGGCAAATCCACCATCGTGCGTTGCCTTTCGCGCCTGGTGGAGCCGACCGCGGGCCAGGTGTTCTTCAACGGCGAGGATCTGCTCAAGGCCTCGCGCGAGGAATTGACCGATATCCGCCGTCACAAGATGGGCATGGTGTTCCAGAATTTCGGGCTCATGCCGCATCTGAGCGTGATCGACAATGTCGCCTTCCCGCTGAAGGTCCAGGGCATGGCGCCGCAGGCGCGCCTCCAGCGCGCGGCCGAGATGCTGGAGCTGGTGGGGCTCAAGGGCCGTGAGCGCAGCTATCCGAGCCAGCTCTCAGGCGGCCAGCAGCAGCGCGTCGGGATCGCCCGCAGCCTGGCGGTCGAGCCCGAGCTCTGGTTCCTCGACGAGCCGTTCTCGGCGCTCGATCCCCTGATCCGCCGGCAGATGCAGGACGAGTTCCTGCGGCTGCAGAAGCTCTTGCACAAGACCATCGTCTTCATCACGCATGATTTCCTCGAGGCGCTGCGGCTGGGCGATCGAATCGCGATCATGAAGGATGGCGCCGTGGTGCAGATCGGCACGCCCTCCGAGGTGGTGACGCATCCGGCGGACGCCTATGTCGCGGAGTTCACCCGCGACGTGCCGCGCGTGAAGGTCATCACGGCGCGCGACGTGATGAGGCCGGTGGGCTCGGGGGTCGAGGTCGGGGGCACGGTGCCGATGCATCTCTCGCTGGAGATGGTGATCCCCCACTTCGAGAGCACGGTCGAGGCTCTGGCCTGCACCGACGAGAGCGGTGAGGTTTGCGGCCATATCACGGCCCAGGGCGTGCTCGCGGCACTGGCGGCGGAGGGAGCGGCGGCGCGATGACGGCGGTGGCAGGCACCGGCGGCCTGCCAGCCGCCGCGGCGAAGCGGATCGACGGCTGGGCGCTGGCCTGGGCCGGGATCTTCGCCTTCTGCCTGCTCTGTTTCCTGCTGCGCGGGCCGTGGCCCTGGCTGCTGCAATACCCCGCGGCATGGGTCGCGCCGATCGACGCCTGGATGAACGATTCCATGCGGGAGGTGGTCGGCTGGTTCAAATTCCTGTTCCGCGCGCTCTCCTGGCTGCTGGAATTTCCGATGCTGTGGCTGCGCGGGCTGTTGCACTGGCTGCCCTGGCCGGCGGTGGTGCTGGCGGCGGCAGCGATGGCCCATGCCGCGGGTGGCGGGCGGCTCGCCTGGTTCACGGCACTGTCGCTGCTCTACATGGTAGTCACCGGCTATTGGGACGAGAGCATGGTGACGCTGGCGCTCGTCGGGATCGCCGTGCCGCTCTCGGCCAGCGTCGGCCTGTTCCTGGGCCTCTGGGGCGCCCATTCCGCGCGCGTGCGCCGGGTGCTCGAGCCGATCCTCGACATCATGCAGACCGTTCCGACCTTCTCCTACCTGACGCCGCTCATCCTGTTCCTGGGTTACGGCCCGGTGGTGGGGCTGGTGGCGAGCGCCATCTTCGCGATCCCGCCGATGGTGCGAAACGTGATGATTAGC
>Ga0335070_10009796_pt1 | contig 11215 bp, 12 predicted proteins | sample Lox_Sample_13_FD_206722 | JGI IMG/M metagenome (GOLD analysis project Ga0335070, IMG submission 206722) | Soil microbial communities from Loxahatchee National Wildlife Refuge, Florida, United States - Lox_Sample_1.3 | ecosystem: Environmental > Terrestrial > Soil > Wetlands | place: USA... | reverse complement strand
AGGCCTGCGCCCACCACCACAAGGTGTTCACCACGGAGATGGGCGGCAAGAATGCGATTATTGTCCTGGATGATGCAGATATTGACCTCGCGGTTGATGGTATCCTCTGGGGTGCCTTCGGTACCACAGGGCAGCGCTGTACCGCCACCAGTCGCCTCGTCGTTCAAGAAGGCATCCACGATATTCTCGTCGCCCGCGTCAGGGACGCGGTTGCCGCACTGAGGATTGGAAACGGGCTGGATCCCCGGACCCAGGTGGGGCCTCTCATCAATGAGGGACAACTGAACAAGGTGCTGAATTACATCCGGATCGGCAAGGAAGAGGGTGCCCGCCTGGTTGTTGGTGGCGGCCGGTATACTGAGGGCGATTGCCGGCTCGGCTATTTCGTGGAGCCCACCGTTTTCGTCGGCGTGACGCCGCGAATGCGCATCGCTCGCGAAGAGATATTTGGGCCTGTTCTCTCGGTCATTCGGGTGCGGGACCTGGATGAGGCTATCCAGGTGGTCAACGACAGCGACTACGGGCTTTCTTCGGCGATCTACACGAGGGACGTCAATGCCACCGCTAGGGCGGAGCGGGACCTCGACACCGGTATCGTCTACATCAATGCCTCCACCATCGGCGCCGAGATTCAGCTGCCCTTTGGCGGTACGAAGCACACCGGCCTCGGGCCCCGCGAAGCCGGCGGCCGAGGGGGAGCCCTTGATCTCTACAGCAAGTGGAAGGTGATCTACCGGGATTTCAGTGGCAAACTGCAGCGGGCGCAGATCGACAACAGTCCTGTCACAGGGTCGTTGCCTCCATCCTAACACGAGATGTTGCGGTCGACGAAAAGGACGAGGGTCGTCCCACTCTCTTCGGGGTTCCCGAAGTTGAACGTGGCTGAGAAGACTTGGATAGCCATACAGTGCCCCCTTTCTCTCTTCGGTTTGATGCTAAAGACCGGTGCGCCTCGCCGAACGTGATAGATGATGGCTGAGGCGAGCGGATCGCTCACCTGATCTGATAGCCGGATACTCGCCAAGTCCCTTCCTTCTCCGCCATCGTCGTGACCGTCTCGACGGCCGCCTTCTTCTTGCCAAAAGAGGTGGCGAACTGGATGACCATGTATTCACCGTCCGGCGCGCCGGGGAGCGAAGTCTTGTACGTCATTTTCTTCATTTCCCTCGAGACCGCTCTCCCGAAGGGCCTCCTTCTGGCCTCAAGGGATTGCGCCCATTGTTCCTGCTGGACGGCGTTCTTGAAGTATTGGGACGCTTCGTTCCAGCTTTCCGCGTATCTACCCCCGTCCACCAGCGCCAGCCACTTTTCCGCCGCGGTCATGGCGGCCGTCCCCTTGCTGACTTCCTGCGCCGCCGCGACGGCACCAGAGAGGAGCAGGTACAGTGCGAGTATGCATAAAGCTTTCCCAACCATTGCCAGCCTCCCTTTTCTCTTTAGCCGAGTATGGAGAGTTTCGTCCCGTGTCGAGTAGGAATCATACTGAACGAGCGCGCCGGTTCTTTCCCCATTACCTCACAGCCCTTGAGTCCCCAACGACCTCGACTCGCTACATCTCCTGCAGGCCCCAAGAGGCCTCCTGAATCGACACAGATTCCGCGCCGTAGAACCGATGATACAGCGGAGGCACATCACGCTATTGCACGTCGGGCACCGGTGGCCAATGCCGCTCACGATCTGTCGGCCACAGCTCTTACACCGCCATGAGAGGGTCTTCATTGACCGCGACCAAATAGGTTCCCCGTCGGGCATTTACCCGCCTATGGAATCCTTTTCCAAGTGGTCTCGCTCTTCTCGTTTCGGCCGATGATTTTTTCGATGGTGTAGACCGCGCCGGCCTTCCCCCGACAGGTCCCGGACGCCCTCAGCCATGTATCTTGATCCCCTGTACCTTCTTCCAGGTAGTCTCGGAATACCAGATGTCGACGAATTCAGCGATAGAATCGCCTTCCCTTCTCGCCATCTCCTCCCCGACGGGTTTTCGCAACAGGCGCTTGATGCTCCCGAAGGGCGAGCCGTCCTTGCTGGCGAGTTGCTGGGCAACCTGTTTCGCCTCGCTCAGCAGATTCGCTTCCGTGGATACCTGATCGACCAGGCCGAGTTTGAGTGCCTCCTCCGCTGAATACATGGCGCCACTAAATAGGACCGTCTGGGCGTTCTTATCACCGGTCCAGTAACGGAGCAGTTCCACGCTCCCGGCAAATACCGAGGAACCGAAAGTGATCTCGTTGAGAGAGATTCTTGCCTTGCCGGCGACCATCAACCTGTAGTCGCACGCCGTGGCAAGCATGCAACCGCCGGCGATAGTATGGCCGTTCAAGGCGGCGACCAACGGCTTCGGATAAAGGAACATGTAGCGATACAGGGTGGTGAACCTCTTCAAGTACCCTGCGAAAGATTCTTTGGGCTGGCTGAGGAACTCGGGGATATCGAACCCGAAAGAAAAGAACTTCCCCTGGCCGGTGAGGATGATCCCCCTGACGTCCCCGGCGCGCTCGAACTCTTGGAGGCGGGCATCCAGTTCCTCGACGACCGCCTCGTTCAGGGCGTTCACTTTCCCGCGGCTCAGAGTGACCGTGGCAATTCCTTCGTCCTTCGAAACGAGAGCAAAACTCATAGTCTCCTCCTTCAGACCGCCGCTGAGCTTGCCGGCGTCCGACGAGCGCCCTTGCTCGCCCCTTCAAAACGACGAGAAAGATGGTTATGGCCGTTGCCACTCAGTAGGAGGCCTTGCCACCCGTCGGAAACATACTCATCACCCCTGGATAGCAACTAAATATATGCCCAGCTCGGCTTCCAACTTCCTGATCCTGGCGAGTTGATCGGCCTTCAACTCGGCAGCCCTAACGTCATGACAGGAGAAGGCCAAGAGTGGCTTTCCCAGCTCTTTCTCCAGGGACTGAATGGCCTTCAGGTTTTTCGGTTCCAAGCTCGCTAGACTGCACATCATGGCCGTACCCTCCTCTTAGGTTAGTCGACGTGAATTGGGTGTAGCCCTTGGAACTAGGAGGAGAACCGTAGGAACGAATGCGGCAGCGCGCGTTGGAGGTGAGAGTTGGGCTGTTCTCAGGCTAAAGGGGAGCCTGCTCCATGTCAATAGGAAAGCGCCGTTTTCGGATCCATATCAACTGTCGCGTGGGAAGTTGCTGAGTGACGGGGTCCGTCCCGGGACGCGACCCTAGCGTGAAGCTTGATGAACGGTTCCAGTCGGAAAGAGCAGATGACAACAGCGGATCATTTCAGTTCAGCGAGCAGGCTCCCAATCTCCTCCCCTTTCTTAAGACCCGTCAGCCAATCATCCGGAAGGCTCCCCTTGCCGAGATGGGCTCCGAGGACCATCCCGACGATCATATTCCGGGCCGCCGAGTCCCCTCCGGCCATGACCGACTGGATGAGCGCCTCTCGCAAATTCCGCTCGTACTTGACGATGAGATGGATCACTGCGGGAAAGGCACCGGGCGTGTGGCAGTTCTGCCCGAGACTCCCGACGGCGGCAACACTCTCCTGGTCCCGGGAGTCGATCCCGTCCTGAACCCACTCGGCGATGGTGGAGTCTGCGAAGCGCTCCTTGGTCACTTCCCGGATGGCCGCCGTCGGCGAGGTGCCGCCCAGGGTCTTGAAGGCGACCCTGGCGAAAAACTCGGCGCAGCCCACCGTGGCGGGGTCGGCGTGGGTCATTTTGGTTTGGGCCATGGCGGCCCCGATGAGAGAATCGAGGTCGTTCCTGTAACAGTAGACCAGAGGAGCGATTCGGCCCGCGCCGGCGAGATCATTCGACGGCGAACCGGAGCTCTCCGGGCCCTTGCCCTTGGCGATATTACGGAGGGTCCCCTTTGTGGCCCCGTCGACGTAGCCCTTGTAGTCCCGGAAAAGCCCTTGCCAGCGGCGGAAGAAGTCCTGCAGGTCGAAGCCCCTTGCAGCGGCAACGGATTGGAGCAGAACGAACATCTGGTCACCGTAGTGGGTGAACTCGCCCTGGTCCTTCGTGGGGTGGTAGGAGTCCTCCCCCGGCTTGAGGAGCTGCTCCACCCTGCCGAAATCCCGTGCGATCTTGCCGGCGTCGTAGATCCAGTGGGCGCCGAGGGCCAGAGAGTCCCCGACGAAGGAGGCAAGGACCATGATTTCGCCTCTGTCTTGCATGATGGCCACCTCGTTGATTGACTAAAGTGAGCTAAAGTGCCTGGAGTGCCTAAAGTTTGCTGCAGGGCCGGTCTGCGTGTCGGCCTAAATGCGGCGGGTACGGAGACCCGCCCCACGGAATCCGCAGCTCCGATTCCGTCACCTCGCACCGGCAGATGCCTCACCGCTCCTCGATAGGGAGGAAGGAGCAGACCTCCGGGCCGCAGTAGTGGCCGACGTACTCCGATTCCGGCCGGTAGAGCATGGGCTTCGGTGCCGCCTCGGCGAACTGCTCCTCGATGATGTGGGCCGTCCACCCTGCAACCCGCGCCATGGCAAAGACCGGCGTAAACAGATCGATCGGGATGCCCATGCCGTAGTAGAGGGAGGCACTGTAGAAATCCACGTTGACCGGGATGTCCCTGCCCTTCAAGTGGCGAAATACCTCCCTCGCGGTTTTTTCGAGGCGCCTTGACATCTCGTACCACTGACGCTGGCCGGACCGCTGCCCGACCGCCTTGGACATAGGAGCCAGGATATGAGCCCTGGGGTCGTCCACGTTGTAGACCGCATGACCGAGGCCCATGATCTTCTCTCCGGCCTCCAATCGCTTCTTGACGTAGCTCTCGACCCTGTCCGCCGTGCCGATCTCCAGTAGCATCTGCATCACTCGCGCATTTGCCCCGCCGTGAAGGTCGCCGGAAAGGGAGCCGATCGCGGCCGAGACGGCCGCGTACATGTGCGCCCGGGTGGAGGCGACCTCGCGGGCGGCAAAGGTCGACGCGTTGAACCCGTGCTCCGCATGGAGCACCATGGCGGTATCGAAATACGTTGCCACTTCCTCGTCGGCGGGCTTGCCGTAAAGCATGTGGAGGAAGTTGGCGGCGTGGCCGAGGTCCGGGTTCGGCTCCACGGGTTCCTTGCCGTTTCGGATTCGGTCCCAGGCAGACACGATCGTGGGAAGCTTGGCCACGAGGCGCACCGCCTTGCGACCGTTGGCGTCCCTAGAGATATCCATGAGATCGGGATCGTGGTGGGCAAGGAGGGCCACCCCGGCCTGCAGGACATCCATGGGAACGGCGGTCTTTGGGAAGGTCCTCATCGCGGCGAGCACACCAGGCGGGATGGATCGTTCGCGAACCAGCTGGGCATTGAAAGAAGCAAGCTCGTTGCGGTCGGGAAGCTTCTCCCTCAGTAACAGGTGCACCACCTCTTCGTACGAGACCTTGTTCGCGAGGTCGGTGATGAGATAGCCCCGGTAGATTAGACGGCCGGCATTGCCGTCTACATCGCCCACCCTGGTGTCGGCGATAGTTATACCCCGGAGACCGATATTTTTTTGGATTTCACATGTTTCTTCCATGGTCCTTTCTCCCCCAGCTGAATACACGTCGAAAGCCCCCCTGCATCCGCCAGGATAGGAGGCGGTCTCGACGAAGCGACGAAACCTCGCACTCCCTTCGCGAAGGGCTGGGGGTGCTGAAACCTGCTCTCCGACCCCGACTCACTCCGCTCAAGACGACCCCTCGCCAATCCTGCCAAACACCTGCCGACGAACGCCTACCCGATTATGATTATAACGCCCAGGCGGGATGCCGGAGATGTTAAACACTCACCTGTGGCATGTCAAAGTAGTTCTCGGGCTCTCTTCGTAAGCAAGAGAGTGTTGCCGATCACCGTGAGGCTGCTGAGGATCATGGCGCTCACCGCCACGATGGGGGTAAGCAGACCGGCCATGGCAACGGGAAGGCTGACGGCATTGTAAAGAAAGGAGCACGTCAGGTTCTGTCGGATCTTCCGCCTCGCTTTCGCGGCCAGAGCGAAGAAATGGCGGAGCTGAGTCGGGTCCCCTCGCATGAGGGTCAGGTGAGCCGCGTCCTTCGCCAGAGGACCGCCTGAATGCAAGGCCACGGCGAGATTGGCCTGGACCAGGGCCGGGGCGTCGTTGATGCCGTCTCCGACCATGGCGACGATCCGACCGTCACGCTGGAGCTCGGCCACATAACCCGCCTTGTCCGCAGGCAGCCGGCTCCCGTGGGCCTCCGTGATGCCGGCCTGGCGGGCGATCTCCTTGGTGGCAACGTCCCCGTCTCCCGAGACGAGGGCAATCCGGATACCGAGGGAGCGCAGCCACTCAACCGTTGCCCTCGCCCCGGGTCTGATCCGATCTCCGAAAAGAAACACCCCGCCGAGGCGGCCGCCTACGCTCAAGAAGACCGAAGAGCGCCCCGAGCCATCGGCGCCCGGAGCAGCGCCGGCGGAGCGCTCCAACTCTTTCGCCAGGAAGTCGGCGGAACCGATCTTGACCTCGTCCCCGCGAAAAACCCCGGAGATGCCGTTCTCGAAAACTCTGACCCCTTCGAGCTCGACAGCTCGCAGGCGCTCCGCCGCCGCCTGTCTTGTGATCCCCTGGGCGATGGGGTGATCGCCGTAGCTCTCCAGAGATGAAGCCAGGGCGATGGCGTCCCTTCGCGAGAGACCACCCTCGGTCCTGACCTCGACCAGCTTCCAGCCGCCTTCGGTTACCGTTCCGGTCTTATCGAGAACAACGGTATCTACCCGCGCTGCGAGGTCGAAGGCGGCGAAATCGCGAACGAGGATTCCGATCTTGCCGGCGATGGAGACGGCCGCGACCCTGGCCAGGGGTACGGCGATTCCCAGGGTACAGGGGCAGGCAATCACCATCACCGTCACCGCCCGGGTGAGGGCCTCGTCGGCGCCCAATCCGGCACCCATACAGACCGCGGCGGTCGCTGCGGCGAGGAGCAACACTGCCGGAACGAACCAGCGAAGGATCCAGTCGGTTTTCTCCTCCAGCGGTGTCTTTTCACTCAAGGCCTTTTCCGTCACGGCGATCATCTGACCCAGGACGGAGTCCTCGCCCACGGCTTCGGCCCGTACCGTGAGATCCCCCTGCTGCACCCTCGTCCCGCTCCGCACCCGGTCGCCCGGCCTCTTTCCGAGCGGCACCGGCTCGCCGGTGAGGGAGGATTCATCGAGAACCGCCGTTCCCGAGAGAACGACCCCGTCTGCGGCGAGGATCTCACCGGTCTCGGCGCGAAAGAGGTTTCCCCGCCGGAGCGCCGCCGCCGGGAGATAGCGTCCTTGAGGGTGAGACTCCGAGCAGAGCCGCACCTTGGTCGGACGGAGGGAGAAGAAATTCCTTAGGTCCTCTTGCACCTCGTCCGTGGCTCGCCGCTCGAGCAAACGCCCCAGAAGGACCAGGGCGATCAACATGGAAGCGGTATCAAAGTAAAGGTGGATGCTCCCCAGCAACAGGTTGTAGGTACTGTAGAGGTAAGCGCTCAGGGAGCCCATGCTGACGAGGGCCTCCATGCCCGGGGCGGCAGCGACGAGGGCCTGCCAGGCCTTCCGGTGAATGGGCCAGCCGCCGGCGATGAAGACGACGGTTGCCATGGCGAAGATGGGCCAGGAGAGGGCTCGAACGCTCTCCTCCGAGAGCTCGGTGAAGAAACCGCCGTAAAGAGCGAGGGAGAGCATCATGACGTTCATGGTGAGGAAGGCGCTGATCCCGAAACGAATGAACTCGCTCCGCCTCTTCCGGCCGGCTGCCCCGTCTTCCGGCAGCGAGGCGGCGTAGCCGAGGGAGCTGATCCGGTCCGCGATCTCACGCTGAGAAACCTGCACCGGGTCATAGTCGCACCTCAGCCTGTCCGTGGAAAAGGTGCAGGCGGCAGCGCCGACTCCGGGAACTCGCCTGAGCGTCTCTTCGATGACCCAGGCGCAGGCCGGGCACCACATACCGTGGATGGCGAGCTGGAAGGAGAGCATCTCTCCTCCGGCCGACGCGTTCGCATCGGCCGAAGCCCTAGGGGACACCTGCCCAGCCGTGCGCTGCCAAGTAAGGTCAGCCTCGGAGGCAGGGATGATGCCCATCTCCAGGCATTTCTTGAAGAGCTCTGTTTCGCGGAAGGAGGAGGGATTCGCTCCCGGGGCGGCCTCGAAGAGAAGCTGGAACACCTGCCTGCACCCCAGGCAGCAGAACCTGTAGACCTTTTCCGAAATGGTGAAGGAATGACCGCGGCGCCGAAGAGGCAGGCCGCAAAGATCACACGACTCGGATGCGGTAGTCATGTCAGCTGCGCAGGCCAAGCGATTTCACAAAGGCAATGATGCGCCAACGGTCAAGGACTGCGATGGTGGTGGCGAGGGCAGGTTGCCTGCCGTCCGGAATCCCATAACTGATCTCCTTGAAGTGGGCTCCCGGGGAGAGGGATTGCACCTTGGCGCTCCGAAGGTCCGTTGGAAGCGGATCGAAGCTCTGGCCCACGGTGCCGTTGCCGTCATAATTCGGGCCGTGACACTGGGCGCAGTAGGTAAGGTAGAGCTTGCCTCCCTCTTCGATGGCCACGGGATCCTTGAGACTCAGGGGGGATACGAGGTCGTCCGCAGGGGTCGCCTTGAACAGGGCCTCCCCGCCGGAGAACGGCACAATGCCTGCTTCCATGGGTGGTATTGGCTGCTCATGGGGCCAGACCCCCGGCGTCTCCCGCATCCGGCCAGCCGCCGCGTAATCGTCAATGTACCGCAGGGCCATGAGGGCGGCTGTACCCACAAAGAGCACGAAGACAAACAAGACAAGAACCTTCTTCATCCTAGTGCCCTCTCTCCCCCCGCACATGCTGCGGGTAAGGAAGCGGCTGGTAGATCGCATACGGCGACTCACCTGGAACGTCAGGCACAGGGCGGTAGTCCCAACCCGGTTGACCGCGGTCGCCGATGAGGAGGAAAGCGACGGCCCCCTTGAGCAGAACCAGAAGCACCAGGGCGATGATAGTGATCCAGGTAACCACCGATGACGATTGATAGGTAACCCGTTCCATACTTAGATCTTCACCCCCAGTAGACCAACCATGAGGATATAAAGGAAGCCCCAGATGATTATGCCGAGGATCATGAGTATGAGCGCCAGGGGGAAGGGGGCGTTCCTTGTGGACAGACCTTCGGCATAGGTGGCGTAGAGCTTCTCGGCGCGCTCCGCGGAACTTCGGGTGCGGAAGTGGAGATACCCCAGGCCGGCCCAGAAGATGACCAGGAAGACAAGGCTCGGGAAGAGATAGAGCACAACGTGCTGGAAATTGAGGAGTTGAAAGAAACGCATAGGGCTTGTCCTCTTTTGCTGGTTGATCTCTCCGTTTCCTCGCGGCCTCTCGCCCTCTGGACTCCTTCAGGAATTCTCGACCGGGGCGCCACGGCGACGGCCCGGGGGAAAGTCCTGAAGACAAACCCGTCGCGCCGAGCTAGCCCATCCTCAGCAACGAAAAGACCAGGGTCGCCGCCATGGCCAGGACTCCTAGTCCGGCCAAGACTATGAGGATGTACGCTTGGATCCGGTACGTTCTCGAAATCTCAACCGGTCTTGCCTCCGCCTCTCCCACCAGGGGAAGGTATCGGGCCCTCTGCTGATCCCGGAACTGTCTATTCCTGAGGGCCCAAATGAGGACAAGGATGCTCAGGACAAGGCCTGAGAGCATATAGGTGATGAAATACGGATAATACATCTCGGAACCTGCCGTGCCGGATCATGGCTCATAGGCTGCCGGTATGCCCCGGGGCTCACCCCCGGCATCGCTCTGATTGATAAAGTTGACGGCCACGTAGTTACCGACGTCCCAGATCTTTTCCGACTCCAGTTCCCTCTTGAAGTACGGCATGGCGGTTCCGGTTATGCCGTTCATGATCTGGTGGTAGAGGATGCCTCCTGAGATCTCGCGCCCCTTGAGAATCGTAAAATTGAGCGGCGGTGGATGGAGGTACGGTTGCGCCTCTCCCATGCCGTCGCCCACGGGGCCGTGGCAACCGATACAAAAATCCTGGAAGATCTTGTGGCCGCGGGCCAGGCCGGCGTCACTCGTCGGATAGGGGTTGACAAGGTTCCGCCAGCCGGGGGGCACGTGATCGGCCAGCCACTTGACGTTTGCCACCGGCCCGGCCTCGTACGCCTTGATCGCCTCCTGCTTCCAGTACCGCTGGCGCTCCATACGGTGGTCGGACTGTTTCAACCCCAGGCTCTGAATATACTGGGTGAGGGTGTGGAGGTTTTCCCGACCCAGCCAGGCGAAGATCGGCATGATCGAGTTCGGGCGGGTATAGCGGGGATTGACGAAATGGGCCAGGTGCCAGTCGTCGGGGTGTTCGCCCCCTTCCTGGGAAAGGTCGACGCCTGTCCTCTCCGAGCCGAGGAGGATGGGACGGTCGGCAATGTAATCACCGGCCTGGGCTATCCGCTCGGCGCCGTGGCCCCAGTCAATGGTCCGGATGGACTGAGTGTGGCAGTAGACACAGCCGTTCGCCATGTAGAACTCTCTGCCCGCAGCCTCAACCGTTGATCGATTCCGGAAGAGTTCAGAGGGTTGCTCCACTCGTGTGGCGTAAGGCCAGTAAACCATCACGAAGACGACTGCCGCGAGAATGACAACAGAGCCGACAACGACAGCTTTCGGGGTCATGCGCATCGTCATGCTGTCGCTCCAGGTTTGCCGTACACAGTTCTCACGATATTGTAAAGGCCGATAAGGGCGCTGCTGAAGATGACGAAACCGATGGCGGCCCTCATCACATAGTAGATGTGAACCTCCGGGAGAACCCGGTAGACCGTCTCGCCGTTCAACCAGGCGTTACCCTGGATCAGCCCCACGATCGTTAGAACCGTCGTGAAGCCGATGGTCCCCAGAAGCACGAACCAATACTGGAGATCCGCGAGAAACCTGCTGTAGAGGGGTCTTCCCGTGATCCGGGGTAGAATGAAGTAGAGCCCTCCCAAGGCGATCATCGCCGAAAATCCGAGAACACCGACATGGGCATGGCCCACCACCCAGTTGTTGAAATGGGTCACCCGTTGCACCTGCGGCAGGGCCATGATGGAGCCCTGAATGCTGACGACGAAGTACATGATGGTCCCGGTGAAGACGAACTTCGCGCCGATGTCGGCGTATACCTCACCCAGCCTGCCTTTGGCCGTGTACCAGATGTTTACCAAGAAGACCATCACCGGTATCACCATGCCGATGCTGTCGACGATCGCCACTACCTTCAGCCACGTGGGGACCGGTACCTGGAGGAGGTGATGGGTGCC
>Ga0335070_10009795_pt1 | contig 11216 bp, 7 predicted proteins | sample Lox_Sample_13_FD_206722 | JGI IMG/M metagenome (GOLD analysis project Ga0335070, IMG submission 206722) | Soil microbial communities from Loxahatchee National Wildlife Refuge, Florida, United States - Lox_Sample_1.3 | ecosystem: Environmental > Terrestrial > Soil > Wetlands | place: USA: Florida... | reverse complement strand
TGTTGGCCGCTGACATCTTCGAGGGTCCGTATCTTCTCAAGCGGAAGAGAAGGATCGAGAGCCGCCACCGTCTGCCGCAGCTGGATTGCTATAGCGGTGGGCGATGTGCGGGTGTGAAGCGCGAGGATGACGTAACCGTAGCCTGTGGGTCCCTGCGCCACGGGCAGGTAGAGCACGGGGGTTGGGTCTGTATTCTCCGGACTGTTGTAGGCATAGTTCCGCACGACTCCCACAATATGCCGGGCACGCTTTCCCACGACGACTGCGCTTCCAATGACGTTCCCCTTTGGCCAGTAGCGGCGTGCCATGTCCTCGTTCACGATCGCTACATCGGGTGAGGCGGCGTTGTCGTGCGTGTCAAAGTCGCGTCCCTGCTGGAGCGGGATGCCGACAGTACGAAAGAAGTCCGGGCCCTCCCAGTCGGTGATCACCGACATCTGCTCCCCTTTCGCGGGAACATAGCCCGGAACGCCGAGTTCGCGCGTGTTACCCGAGCCCCAGTCACCCATGGGAAGATGCGTGGTCAAAGTAGCCGATGCGACCTCGGGAATGGTGCGCAGGCGGTCGAGCAAAGTTGCTTCGAATATGCGGGCGCGCTCCTCGCTGTATCCCGAGCGCGAGAGGTCGAGCATGGCGGTCAGCGTGTCCTTGCGATTGAATCCTGTATCGCGATTGAAGATGTTGAGGGCGCTGCGAGTGAGCAAACCGCAGCAAACCAGGACAATAAAGCAGATCCCGAGTTGCAGCCCGAGCAGAATCCGCTGACCAAGCCCCTTCCGCGATCTTCCTGTAACCGCAAGAGCTCCTTCGTGCAGCGCTTCCCGCTGCGACACGCGCAGCGCCTGGTGCACGGGAAACATCCCGCAAATCAGCGTTACCACCACCGTGACGGCAGCGACAAAGGCAACAATGCGATAGTCGCTTTGAAGGTTGAAGACGAGCGGCACGCCGAAGTCGGGCATGAGAATGTAGAGCATGCGAGACATCGCGATGTTTGCCGCCCAGCCCGCGAGAGCGCCGCCAACGGCCAGCATGCCGGTCTCGATCAGGACCTGTCTGGCGATCTGCGCCGGAGCCGCCCCGAGCGCCGATCGAATGGCAACTTCGCGGCGTCTGCGCGCAGCGCGCTGCCCGAGCAGCGAAGCGATGTTGATGCAAACCAGCACCATCAGAAGCCCCGATGCGCCAAACAGCACTGGTACCTGTTCTCCGATGACGCTAAAGAATCCCCGTTCGAAGTGGGACGCGTCGCGAAGATTTAGATCCCAGCCTTCGTACCCTCCCTCTTTCTGCTGGAGAGCAAAGGTATGCGCCAGCGTGTGCAACTCTGCTGCCGCCTCGGCATCGCGGACTCCGGGGCGGAGCCGAACAACCGCCTGCAATCCATAGAAACGGAGCGGGTCGGCCGGGGCATCGGGTGACTGATCACGCAGACTAGACAAGGGCACCCACGCTGATTCAGCGAGGCCACCGTAGATTCCCGCATAGCCCGCCGGCGCAATTCCGATGACAGTGAAAGCATGATGATTGACCGAGACAGTTCGACCGACGATGTCAGGGGCGGCCCCAAAGCGGTCGTGCCACAACGCATCCGACAACACGATTTCATCGTGGGTACCGAATGCGCGATCGTTGGCGTCAGCCTGAAAGAACGTGCCCATCTCCGGCTTTACTCCAAGAATCCTGAAGTAATTCGCCGAGACGACGCCCGCGTTGATGGCCACGGGCTGCGCATCGGGCAGATTCAGATTCAGCATCGCAAAGCTGAATCCCGCCGCATCGCTGAAAGACCTGCTCTCTTTCCGCACGAACTGCAGTTGGTCGTAGTGGACCGAGTAGCCGCTGCTGCCAAGCACAGTGGCATCGATGAATCGAAGCGACAGTGCGTCGGAAACTTGCGGCCAGGGATTGAACAGGACTGCGTTGGTCCACGTGGCAACCGTGGTCAACGCGCCGATGCCCAGCGCCAGAGTAAGAATGGCGGCCAGGGAAAACCCCGGCGACATGCGCAACTGTCGGGTTGCATAGCGCACATCCTGGACGAACATCCCTAGGCCTCGACTTCCTCAGTCAGCTTCTTGAGCTCGTCCTCTGAAACCACCTTGCCGTCGAACAGGTGCACCTCGCGCTGCGCATGCTTCGCAAAGCGCGGATCGTGCGTCACCATGCAGATGGTTGACCCTTCGCGATGCAGATCGGCAAGCAGATGCATCACAGCCTCGCCGTTCTTCGAGTCGAGGTTTCCGGTAGGCTCATCTGCCAGCAGGATCGATGGAGACCCGGCCAACGCCCGGGCTACAGCGACGCGCTGCTGCTGACCGCCGCTGAGCTGTGCGGGATAATGCCGCATGCGATGCGCCATGTTGACGCGCTCGAGGGCTTCCTTGACGCGCTTCTTCCGCTCAACCGAAGGCATGCCCGCGCGATAGGTCAGCGGAAGTTCGACGTTCTCTTCGACGGTGAGATCGCCGATGAGATTGAAGCTCTGGAAGATGAAGCCAATCTCCTGGTTGCGGATGCGCGACCGCTCTCCGAAGCTCAGGTTCTCGACGGGCTTGTTGTTCAGCAGGTACCGTCCGTCAGTGGGTGTGTCGAGCAGTCCGAGGATGGACAGCAGCGTGGATTTCCCGCAGCCCGACGGGCCCGACATCGCAACATATTCGCCACGCGAAATGGTGAGGTGAATGCCCGAGAGAGCGTGGGTCTCCACTTCATCGGTGTAAAAGATCTTGGTCAGATCTTCAATTTCAATCAGCTTGTCGTTTGCCATCCAATCCCCCTTGTGCGTTCGGAGTTCGTCCTTCCGTCTGAATGCAATCGCTTTCTTTGCCCTATTCCAGTCGAATGCGATCCACGTTGTCGTAGCGCGACATGTCGGAGAGAATCACCGTGTCGCCTTCCTTCAATCCATCGAGCACCTGAATGCTGTTCACTGAAGCGCGCCCAACCTTTACGGGCACCCGCACCGCGGTCTTGTGATCCACATCCATCTTGAAGAGGCTCAAGGTGGAGTTCTCATTACCCAGCGCCGGCCGGCCGACGTACAGCACATCCGTCAACCGCTCCAGATCGATTGTCCCGTCCACACTCAGTTGCGGCACCGCTCCTGCTGGAAGCGGCCCATCCAGTGTTACGTCGACGGTGCGCGTTCCGTTCACCACAGCGGGATCAATTCGCGTCACGTGACCGGGAATAACGCCATTGTGCGTGTCAATGCTGGCGGGTTGACCGAGTTGAATGTCGCGCGCCTGCGTTTCAGCAATCTGCAGCGCGGCCTTGAGCTTGTCGCGCTGGATCACCTCGGCAACCGAAGTTCCGGCTGTGACGTGCTGACCGACCTGAAGCGGAGTCGCCAGCGGTGCCAGCGCTCCCGAGATCGTAGACCGGACCTGCAACGCCGCCTGCTGCTTCTTGTAGAGATCCAGCAAGGCTTTGGCCTGATCGATCTTGGTCTGGGCAGAGGCGAGCTGGATTTCGATGTTCCTCTCGTTTACGTCGAGCTGCTGCAGGCTGAGCTGGTGTTGCGTCGTTAACTGATCGGCTGTGTTCTTTGACTTGTTGTATGCGAGTCCTGAGATAACGCCGAGATCATAGAGGGCCTTATCAGTCTGCGACTGCAACTGGTCCTGCGTGTAGTCAGCATTGACCTGGGCAGCCGATGTTTTCTTGTCCATCAGCGTGCTCTGCAACGACGCCTGCAGGCTCTTGTAGTCGGCCTGGGCGGCCTTCAACGCCAGCTCCGCATTCAACACCTGCTGCTGAAGCTGCGGGTCTGCCAGATCCATGATGATCGTGCTGGGAGTCACCATCGCCCCGGGCAAAACCCGAATCCGCACGACCGTGGCGTCGGTGAGCGCGGGGATCAGTTCAATCGAATCCTCGCGAGGCACCAGGAGGCCTGTCGACCCGCGCACCTGGCGGATCATGTTTCCTCGCTTCACGGTGTCCGGCCATACGGTAGAGGCGTCCACGGTGGGCGCCGCCGGCTTAAGCCGGGCCACCGCGACCGCTGCCGCCGCAAGAACCACCACCCCCACGCCGGACCAAATGATCATCCGGCGTCTTTTCTGCTTTTTAAGATCTGGGCGTGCGATATCCATCACTCCAGACATGAAGCACTTGCCATGCCAAAATCGGCGATGCCCCCGATCACTGAAGTGGAAGGAGTTACCGGAAGCAAGGACTAGATGCGGTGAGACTTACAATGACCGATTAACTGGAGGATTGTCCGATATCGGACACTTTTGACAGCCAGAATTCGGTTTGCCATGGCAATCCCAAATTGGGCGGGAGCCGCTGAATCCGAGATGCGCTTGTCGGCGCCGGCGGGAGCGCCAGGGCAAATCGACCTAGAACCGCTCCACGGCCAGTGCAACGGCATTTCCACCGCCGAGGCACAGCGCCGCAACCCCGCGCTTTGCCCCGCGGTGCGCCATCGCATAGAGCAGAGTCACGAGCACCCGCGCGCCGCTCGCCCCGATCGGGTGACCGATCGCGACGGCTCCACCATTGACGTTGACTCGAGCGGGATCGAGGCCAAGCCCGCGCATTACGGCTAGCGCCTGTACGCTGAAGGCTTCATTCCCTTCGAAAAGATCGACCGAATCGACCGTCCATTCCGCTTTCGCAAGCACTTTGCGCACCGCATCAATCGGCGCGAGGCTGAACCACTCCGGCGCGCGACCTGCTGTGGCCTGGGCCCGGATGACTGCCATCGGCGTGACTCCCAGACGCCGCGCCCGCTCGGCGCTTGTGATCACAAGGGCCGCGGCTCCGTCGCTGACTCCAGGCGCGTTCCCCGCAGTTACGGTGCCGCCCTCCTTGAACGCGGGCTTCAGCTTCGCAAGGATCTCCGCTGTCGTCCCTGGCCGGACCGTCTCGTCGGTATCGAAGGTGCGCGTCGCCTCACCCTTTTTCGCCGGCGGCAGCTCAATGGGAAGAATCTCATCGCGAAACCGGCCCTCTGCAGCGGCCGCAGCGGCACGGCGATGCGATTCCGCAGCAAAGGTGTCCTGCTCCTGGCGCGAGATACCGCATTTTTCGGCAACCATCTCCGCGGCCGACCCCATGTGGAACTGGTTGTACACATCCCAAAGCCCATCGTGGATCATCGCGTCGACAATGTTCCCGTTTCCCATGCGATAGCCCGACCGCGCTTGCGGCAGCAGGTAGGGTGCGTTGGTCATCGACTCCATGCCGCCTGCCACGACGATCTCGGCATCGCCGGCCTGAATGGCTTGCGCCGCAAGGGATACGGCCCTCAAACCTGATCCGCAGACCTGGTTCACGGTGAGCGCCCCAGTTTCGGCGGGCAGCCCGGCAAAGATCGCCGCCTGGCGCGCAGGGTTCTGCCCGAGACCTGCCTGCAATACGCATCCCATGATGCAATCGTCGACAGATGCAGGTTCTACGCCGGCGCGCCGAACTGACTCTCTCACAACCAGCGCGCCCAGCTGCGGCGCTGAGAAAGGCTGAAGCGAACCCTGGAATTTTCCCACGGGAGTCCGGACTGCAGAGATGATCACGGCATCAGGCATGAGGGCACCACAAATCAAAACAACTTCGTTCCGCCAAGAGAGAACATACCACCCCTCGCCGGGACCGACCACCCAGCCACCAGGGCGCAGATTCCCGCAGAATGCAGGGCGCGCGGTAACCCGGCCGAAGGTACCGTTAGATCAGCGGACTAGTACCAACGATCCCTTGCTGGCCCATGTTCCTGATGTTCAAATGAGATAGCTCCGGGAATCAGTGTGTTTCGGGGCCACGCTACTCTGTCTCTTCTACTCCCAGGGTTCCTGTGCGCCCGGAACATCTGGCTCTCTGAAGCCGAAAAGGCAGGAAAAGTGATCGATCCAGGTTCATTCTCCCAAGAACCAGACTTGCGTACAACGCTTTCCACCCGCCGCTTTTGTCGCATTCTCTGCGGTGACCGCGGAGGTGCGCTCGTGGAGACGGCCATCGTGCTCCCCATCATGTTGCTCATGGTGACCGGGATCTTCACCTTCTCGATAACCTTGCACCAGAAGCTCCAGCTTTCCGAGGCCGTCAGCAACGGTGGGCGTTTTCTTGCTGCAGATGCGGGTGACACAGATCCGTGCGCGGCAACGGCAGCAGCCATTTACGCGGCTGCGCCCGGCTTGTCGCAAAGCAACATGACCATCACCTTTATCATTGGCGGCACAAACACCGGCGGCACAGTTTCGGGTGGCACAACGTATACCGCAGCCAAGGGGTCCACGCCGTCCTGCACCGCAATGGGCAAAAACGGGGCAACCCCGATGCAGTCGGGCTGGCCTGCCCAGATCCAGGTCACCTATCCCTCGAGCCTCTCGATGTATGGAACGGCCATGCGGAGCCTCGACCTCTCCTCGCAAATTACGGAGGTTGTCCAATGAACGACAGGCAATCTTTCAAGCTGTCGCGCTTGTTTACAGAAACGGACGGGCAGATCGTTCCCTGGACGGTCTTCTTGTTGGTTCTCTTCTGCGGCGCAGCGGGCCTCACGATCGACCTGGGCCACGCCTACGTCTGCTATCGCGATCTTCAGGCCTCGACGGATGCTGCAGCCCTTGCCGGCGCTTATGCACTCAGCTCTCCGACCGCAACCACCTCGTCGGTCTCGAATATGGTGACCGCCTACAGCTCCGCCACCGGCGGGGCAAATGTTTCCGGCAATCTTCCGGGCGATACAATCACCACTTCGTTCCTGTGTGTAACCGACGCGCCTTCCTACGTCGTCGCCCCATGCTCCGCTTCCCCTACGAACTACAACGTGGTTAAGGTTGTGCAGCGTGCGACAGTTCCAACGTATTTCATCAAAGTGCTCTCGGTGATGGGTCTGCGTTCGGCCCAGTCGCTCACGCTGAGCGTCGCCTCGACCGCTACCATGATGAACGGGAAAAACCAGCAGATCAACCTCGCCATCGTGCTCGATTCCACAGGCTCGATGGGGCAGTCTGACACGAGCTGTGGCTCAAGCATGATCAAAATGAAATGCGCGCTGAAGGGTGTGCGGACCCTCCTCGGCGAGTTGGCGCCTTGCACCGCATCCAGTGTTAATACCACCTGCGTTCCCTACGACCAGGTCAGCCTGTTCACCTATCCCAACGTGCGGGCCGATACAGCAAAGTACGACTACGACACCACATCGACGAATCCGACAATCCTGCCGTATTACGTGCCCGACCAGCCGAGTTCTTCCACTTCGACCTGGACCGCGCCCACCGGGGCATTGCCGACCTATCAGATCACCGACTATCAGAGCGATTACAGCTCGAATAATCAGCGCGGCGGTTCGCTGAACTCCAATTCAAACCTGTACAACGCGACCTCAGTCTCCTCGAAGACCTCTGGGATCCAGCCAATTGGCGGCCAAGGAACCTACTTCGCGGGAGCCATCAATGCTGCACAGACGTCGCTGATGGCTGCGCAACTCGCCAATCCCAGCTCGATTAATTACATGATCATTCTTAGTGATGGTGCGGCAAACAGCTCCACCGCTCAGATCGCGGGCTCGAGCAGTCTGAACTTTGGCGATTATGGTTCGGCCGGTAACGAATGCCACCAGGCGATCGCAGCCGCACAGAATGCAACTAACCTGGGCACGACTGTTTATGTGATTGCCTATGCGGCAAGCAACAATGCATCGGATTGCTCTACGGACTACACCACGACGATCGTCAAGGGTAAGGCCACGAAGACCTACACCATCACGCCCTGCCAGACGCTCATGCAGATGTCCAGTGCATACGTTTCTGGGACCAATGCACCAAACTTCTACCAGGATTCATCGTCGAATTGCGGAACTGCCTCTTATAACATCGACACGGTCTTCGGGATCATCGCATCGCAATTCACCAGGGCCCGCCTCATCCCCAACGGCATCACGTAGAAGCAAGCAGGACGATCGCAAAGCGAGGCCGAAGACGAACTCCCCGGCCTCGGCTTTTTGCGGCGCGTTTCAAATTTGTCCGGAGTGCTGATGTGACCACCTGGATACTTTGGTCAGAGCGTCGCGCCGTGTTGATAGAACAGAACTTGTGGAATTGCTCGGCTCTGCAGGAGCCCTTTTGTACTGTTTCCGGATTGCTTCGGAGAATGTTACCTTCCCGAAACAAGGTAACTCCGGTTGGAATTACGGATGCGGCACGCCTCTGCTGCTAAGTCGTCATTGAATCAACCGGTTCCCGGCGATATGTTTGGATTCTCACCTCCCCGGGTGAGTCTCGTCGGGACCCTCAATGAAGCCCCGCACGGATCTGCGTTGACCGTTGGATGAAGTGCCAGGACCACAGACCTGGATCATCCCACGCATCATTTCGAGGAGGGCATCCACATGAACCTCTTGGTTTCCTTGGTCGATTTCCCCATCAGGAAGAACTCCAACGGAGTTCCCATTCCCCGCACCGACCGATTTGGCGAACGCGGCAGCGCGCTGGTCGAATTGGCGATGGCACTGCCGATTCTGATGCTCATGTTGACGGGGATTTTCTCCTTCTCTGCGGCGTTGTACCAGAAGCTCCAGCTTGCCGAGGCACTCAGTAGTGGCGGGCGCGTCCTCGCGGCATCTCGCGGAGAGGCAGATCCGTGCGGCACGGCAACCGCTGCGATCTACGCGGCGGCACCCAGCCTCGACCCGAACAGCATGAAGCTCACCTATACCATCGGCGGCGTGAGCTACACCAACACCACGTCATGCCCCGGCCCATCGGGGGCCGCCAACCCCAACATGATCGCCGGCGGGAGTGCCCAGGTTATTGCGACCTATCCTTGCACCCTTAATGTTTATGGATTGAAATTCGCGAGCTGCAGTATCGGCACGCAGATCACGGAGAACGTCCAATGAAATCGAACGGCGATTTCTTAGTCGCACGTCTTTATGCCGACACTCGCGGCCAGATTCTGCCATGGATGGCCCTGCTGGGTGCGTTGATCGTCGGTGTCGCCGGCCTCTCAGTTGATCTCGGACACGCGTATGCCTGCTACCGCCAGCTCCAGGCATCCACGGATGCCGCGGCTCTCGCCGGCGCCTATGGAATGTCGCTGCCGAACGCCACAAGCGCTTCCGTCATGGCTCGCGCGCAGAACTTCAGCTCCGTGACCGGAGGCACAAACGCGACTCCGAATCTCCCGAACGCGACGATTTCAACTACGTTCAGATGCGTTACCGACTCGCTCATCGTGGAAGCACCCTGTAGCGCCTTCGGCAACAACGTGATCCAGGTAGTGCAGAGAACGACGATCCCCACCTACTTCATCCGCGCCCTCAGTATCTTGGGCATCAGCTCAGCGCAATCTCTCACCCTCAGCGCGGCATCGACCGCAACCATGATGAGTGGGAAGGCCACGCAGGTGAATGTCGCAGTTGTGCTCGACACAACAGCCTCCATGGGAACCTTTGACTCGGATGCAAATTGCAACGACTCGCGCATTCATTGCGCCCTGAGCGGCGTTCAAACCATGTTGAAGGCCCTTCAGCCCTGCACCAAGTCGAGCACCTCGACGAACTGCACTCCATTTGATCAGGTCAGTCTCTTCACCTATCCAAACGTTCGGGCAAACACCGCCTCGGGTGACACAAGCTGCCCAACAAGCAATCCGACTATCGTGCCGTATTCCACGCCAACACCCGGTGCAACGTGGGTGGCCCCGACGGGCTCAGCTGCGACCTACCAGATCACCGACTACCTCAGTGATTACAGCTCCACCAACCAGCAGGGTGGCTCGCTCGCTTCGTCCTCGTCCCTGACCATCGCTACCGGCGGTTCTACTGCAAATAATTGCGGCGGGATGCAGACCCCCGGAGGCGACGGAACCTACTACGCGGGCGCAATTTACGCCGCTCAATCCTCGCTCATGGCGGCCCGTGCAGCAAATCCAGGCTCGCAGAACTACATGATCATCCTCAGCGACGGAGACGCGAACGCGAATAGTTCCAAGATCACGGGCAGCAGCATGCTCTCGGGTAACATCTATGGGTCCCCCGACGATCAGTGCCACCAGGCGATCACGGCTGCTAACTTCGCAACAAGCCAGGGCACCACAGTCTTCACCATTGCTTACGGAGCGCCGGGTTCCGGCTGTTCAACGGACAAGGGAGGGCTGGCAATCTCCCCCTGCGACACACTTAAGCAGATGTCTTCCGGTTGGGCCACGGGCGATCAGTCACATTTTTATTCAGACGCGTCTGCGGCTCAATACACGGGACAGTGCACGGGACCCAACGACTATTCTCTGGACGGAATCTTTTCAGACATCGCTGCAAAGTTCACCCAGGCACGCCTGATCCCCAACAACATCACCTAGAACAAGGTCAAATTGACCAGCAGCTTGCGGGCCGGGGAGAGTCTCCCCGGCCTCGTAATTTCTGTACCCGGGCTCCAGAACTCAGTGAGTGTCCGGCACCGGAATCACTCCCCTTGATGTCCATGGTTGTTCGAGTTCCAGTTTGATCACAGTGTCAATGGGTTCGATGGACGCGGCAGGAATTTCGATCTTCAATTCCCGTTCAGAGTCTTCAAACCTGAGCTCCGGGCCTCCCAGAACAGACGCCCTCTTCACGCGAAGCGGCAGCCCCGGCAAGAGCAATGCCGGCCGCTCCGGCGCGCTCAGAAGGTGGAGATAGACGAATCGGCCATGATGTGTCGACACTCCGTACCGGCCCGGCAGCCAGGGGCCACCTCGCGTGTCGTAAATGCTCTCTCCGTGTGCGCCCAGCCAGCGACCGATCTCACGAATCCGGTCCGCCTGCGCAGGATCTATCTGTCCATCGGGTCTCGGCCCGACATTGAGAAGAAAATTGCCGTCACGTCCTGCAGCGCCGGCCAGCAACTGGATAAGCTGGGAAAGCGGCTTGACCTTTGCATTCGGTTGGTAGCCCCACGCTCCTTCGGTGATCGTTGTGCACAACTCCCAGGGATAGCGGTTCTCGAAACCGCCCAGAGCACCGTCGCCCTCCCGCGAACGGAAATCTGCCGGAGCGTTCGTGCGGTCATTGATCACAATTTCCGGCTGCAGCATCCGAAGGTGCGAAACCGTTTCCACATCGTGCCAGTCGAATGCTCCGGTGTAGGGCTTGTCCCTGGGCCGGGTTCCCCACCCCGAGCTCCCGCTCCACTCAAGGCCGCCGAATCCCAGCCATTCGTCTCCTCCGCCGTCAAACCACAGAACGTCGAGCTTTCCATAACGCGACCCCAGTTCATCGATCTGACGCT
>Ga0335070_10009794_pt1 | contig 11216 bp, 8 predicted proteins | sample Lox_Sample_13_FD_206722 | JGI IMG/M metagenome (GOLD analysis project Ga0335070, IMG submission 206722) | Soil microbial communities from Loxahatchee National Wildlife Refuge, Florida, United States - Lox_Sample_1.3 | ecosystem: Environmental > Terrestrial > Soil > Wetlands | place: USA: Florida... | reverse complement strand
CCCCGGCCAGTCTCAGCACTTCAACGGGCTTGCCCGTGGTTCGCGCAGCCGCCAGATGCGGCAGGAAACTGTCGTTCCCGAAGCGCAGCGGGAAGAGGGCGGGCGGCCGTCGAAGAACGGCATTCGTGCCGCGACCACTGGCTGAAGGCGCCAGCACCGTTCCCTCGAGTGGCGCTGCGGTGAAAATGTCGTCCACTTCAGCCGCCGTGATCAGAGGGATATCCGCCGGCAACACCAGCGTAAACTCGGCGCCGCGCTCGATCGCGGCGCGGGTGGCCATCTCGATGGCGCCGGTTTCGCCGGGATCGTCGGGATCATCGAGGATCCTGAAGCCGTATTGCCGTGCCAAGCGATGTGCTCGCGCATCCCCGGAGACGAGCGCGACATGCTCGCGATGGTTGCACGTATCGAGAGCCGCAAGTACGTCCTGCAGCATGGCCTCCGCCAGCGCAAAGCGTTCCGGCGGGCTGAGCAGCGGAGAAAGGCGCTGCTTGGAAGTTTCCAGGTGCTTAACAGGAACCAGGATCATGGGGCCGCCAACATACATTTCCGCATCGCGATGAGTCAATCGGCGCTGTGGCGCTACTTTACTTGTTGCGTGATGTCTCATCCGAGGCGCGCGCAAGGGTTGTACGGAAGCTGCGCGCAACAGGCGCGCCGCTGTTTACCCTGACGACTCGATCGATTGCGAGGAAGGTATTACTTCGCCGTTTGCAGGTCGAGCCGCCTGAGAATGCCGCTGGCCGGGTCGAGCAGGATCACGTAAGGCTGCGGCCGGTGGATCGCCCGGGGATAGAGCGCGATCAGGCTGCTGGAGATTCTTACGGCTTCATAGGCCCGCCTGCTGGTGTGGCTCCGTGTTTCGCCGCGCCGCATCCCGATGGCTGAAGTCTTGTTTGATGGCATGCCCCGAATTGTTGCAGAGCTTCCCCATGGCGGCAAGGAACCGCCGTAACCAGCGTTTCGTTACCGACGTGATATTTACGCGCAGTGCGAGCGGGATTATTGTGGAGTCGTTGTAAGGCAGTTCTGGGGGAGGGCTGCCATTGGCGCCCCGGATCTAAACGGATCCGGGGCGCTTTTAGTTTGGACGCGCCCCAGGATGTTATGATGCCTTGCTTTTTCCGGAGGACGCATGAGCTTGAGCATCGCGCGCGTGGTATGCATCCTGTTTTTGTTCGGTCTGATGATGTTCGCTGAATCGCAAGCAGGCGGTCCGCCGGCGGTCACCGGCAAGCCGGTCACGACTGCCGACGGCCTCAAGTATTGGGACGTCAAAGTGGGCACCGGCGCCACCGCCACGAGCGGCCACAAGGTGAAAGTGCACTATACCGGGTGGCTCACCAATGGCAAGAAATTCGACAGCTCGGTCGACCGCAAAGAGCCGTTCGAATTCAAGTTGGGCGCTGGCCAGGTGATCAAAGGCTGGGACGAAGGCGTCGCCGGAATGAAGGTCGGCGGCAAGCGCCGGCTGGAGATCCCCTCCGAGCTGGGATACGGCAGCCGTGGCGTGGGCAACGGTCTGATCCCTCCCAATTCCACCCTGATCTTCGACGTCGAACTACTGGACGTGAAATAGCCTGTTTTGTCGCAGGGTGGCAGGCGGTTTCTTGCGTGCCGCCCTGCACTCGCCTCTGGATTGACCGCCAGCTTCATCCGCGCCGACGAGTGCAGCCGATCTTGTTATCCTCGAGCGACTTCTCGCCAAGAACCGGCACGCCACCGGGGAGGTGGTTGCCAGACTGGAAAGCCTCGGGTAAAGTGTCAGGCTGCTGAGGGGCCAAAATGCAAACTCTGGCCAACAAGTCTCACACATTCGTGGACCGGAGGAAATCGATGAACACACGGCGAGATTACAAAAGACTCGGAAAAACCCTGGTCGCTGGCGCGACCCTGAGTGTGTTTCTGTTGTTCGTCGCGGTGCCGCGTTCGCAGGCGGACGGAAGGGGAAAGTGCCAGCGGAACATGGAACGGGCGGAGGCCAGGCTCGACCAGGCGATCCACAGGTATGGCGGAAACAGCCGGCAGGCCATTGACCGATGGCATGAACTGAACGCCGAGCGCCAGCGTTGCTGGAACCAGTATCACGCATGGTGGGGTGTACAGGACCATCGATGGCACGATGAGCGCGACTGGGAACGTTATGATAAGGACCGCGGCTGGCATCACGACTAAGATCACCACTAGCGCGTAATTCTGTTCAACAGAAGTGAGTCGGCGCCCCGGAGCCGGCCAGCCTGCCGGTAGGCGGGGACACCATTTTTGTCGCAGGGTGGCAGGCGGTTTCATGCGTGCCGCCCTGCGCTCGTCTTCCTTCATTGCTTCTCATTGACTTGGATTGAGCTATCGCCCTACCATGAGCGCTCTCATTTCCCCACTGCATTCATGATTGGCCAGACGATCTCGCATTACCGCATCATCGAGAAGCTCGGCGGCGGTGGGATGGGTGTGGTCTACAGGGCGGAGGACCTCAAACTGCACCGTCATGTCGCACTGAAGTTCCTGCCCGAAGGCGTAGCCCAGGACCAGCCTACCCTCGAACGCTTCCGGCGCGAGGCCCAGTCGGCCTCGGCGCTCGACCATCCCAACATCTGCACGGTTTATGAGATCGGGGAGCACGATGGCCAGCCGTTCATCGCCATGCAGTTCCTCGATGGCATCACGCTGAAGCACCGCATCACGGGAAAGCCGCTGGACACCGAGACCGTGCTCGACATCGCGATCCAGATTGCCGATGCCCTTGACGCGGCCCACAGCCAGGGGGTCATACACCGCGACATCAAGCCGGCCAACATCTTCCTGACCAAGCGCGGACAGGTGAAGGTGCTGGATTTCGGCCTGGCGAAGGTGCTGAAGCCAAAGGCGCGAGCTGCAGACATGGACGCGACGGCGGCGACGGCGGTGAGCGAAGAACATCTGACCAGTCCCGGCAGCACCCTGGGCACTGTGGCTTACATGTCGCCCGAGCAGGTGCGGGCCAAAGAGCTGGACGCGCGGAGCGACCTGTTCTCCTTTGGAGTTGTGCTTTACGAGATGGCAACCGGCACCTTGCCATTCCGGGGCGAGAGTTCAGGAGTAATTTTCGACGGGATCATGAACCGCGCCCCTCTGCCCCCGCTGCGGTTGAATCCCGACCTTCCGCCCAAGCTGGAGGACATCATCAGCCGGGCGCTGGAGAAAGACCGCGAGTTGCGCTATCAGCATGCCTCCGACATGCGGTCGGAGCTGCAGCGGCTGAAGCGGGATACGCAGAGCGGATTTGTGGCGACCGGCAGTTCGGGCGCGATCCCCATTGCAAGTTCGGGCACGGTGGCAGTTGCGAGTTCGGGCGCGGTGGCGGCAGCGGCCGCAGTGCCGTCTTCCGCTGCCGTAACCCCGCCCCCGGCTTCAAGGTCATCTCCTGCGGCCGTTTCTGCGTCTTCAAGCGCGGTCGCTCCGCTGCCTGTGCCGGGGACGGTTTCGGGCGGCAAGCGCTGGAAGGTTGTTGTGCCGGTGGCCGTCGTGGTTGTCGCGGGACTGGCCGCCGTCCTCTACCTGCGCTCGCGGTCGTCAGCACCCGCAGCCAAGGCGGCTGCGCTCACGGAGAGAGACACCGTCGTCCTCGCCGACTTCAACAACAGGACCGGGGACGCGGTCTTTGATGTCGCGTTGAAGCAGGCGCTGGCCGTGGAACTAGGGCAATCTCCTTTCCTCAATGTGCTGTCCGACCGGAAAGTCGACGAGACTCTGCGCATGATGGGACATCCCGCGAACGAGCGCATCAGTGTAGAAATTGGCCGCGAGCTTTGCCTGCGCACTGGAAGCAAGGCCTTGTTGGGTGGAACGATTTCCAGCCTGGGCAGCCACTATCTGATTGATCTCAATGCCGTCGCATGCAATACCGGCGACACTCTGGCCAAAGAGCAGGGCGAGGCCACGAGCAAGGAAGATGTTCTGAAGGCCCTGAGCCGGGCCTCTTCCAGCCTGCGCACCAAGCTGGGAGAGTCGCTCCCCTCGGTGCAGAAGTTCGACGTTCCGGTTGAGGCCACGACACCCTCTCTTGAAGCTCTAAAAAACTACAGCATGGGCATCACCGTAGGACGCCAAAAGGGAAATGCGCCCAGCATCCCGTTTCTGAAGCGGGCGATCGAACTCGATCCCAACTTCCCCCTGGCGTATGCCGCCTTGTCGGTTGCGTACGGCAATCTCCAGCAACCGTCGCTGGCGCTGCAGTATGCCACCAAGGCGTTCCAACTGCGCGACCGGGTGAGCGAACGCGAGAGACTGCGTATCTCGGCGAATTATTTCAGTGCCGCGGGAGAAATCGAGAAAGCGGCCCAAACCTATGAACTCTGGAAAGCAAATTATCCCCGCGATTCCATTCCCCACGGCAACTTGGGCGGGGTCTACACCAACACGGGGCAGTGGGAGAAAGCTTTGGCCGAATTTCAGGAAGGGTTGCGGCTTGCGCCAGACGCTGTCACCGGTTACTCGAATCTTGCACTCACCTACCTCAACCTGAACCGGCTGGATGAGGCCCAGGCCGCCTTCGATCAGGCATTCGCCCATAAGCTGGATGGCGGAGACTTGCGCGGGATCCTCTACCTTCTTGCCTTTCTGCGCGGTGACACAGCGCAGATGGAGCAGCAACTCGCCTGGGCCGCGGGCAAGCCCGGAGACGAAGACGGGCTGCTTTCGACCCAGTCGGATACGGAAGCTTTTTACGGGCGGCTGGCGAAAGCGCGGGACTTTTCCCGCCGGGCGGTGGACTCAGCGGTGCGCGCCGACTCCAAAGAAACTGCGGCCTTGTGGCAGGTCAATGCTGCCCTTCGCGAGGCGGAATTGGGCAACACTGCCGCCGCTAGACAAGGAGTCACAGCGGCTTTGGCGTTATCTCCAGGCCGGGACGTGAAGGTAGTGGCGGCCCTCACGCTGGCTCGCATCGGTGATGCTCCACATGCCAAGGCTCTGACCGAGGAACTGAAGAAGAGCAATCCCAACAACACCCTGCTGAAGCTCTACTGGCTGCCGACCATCGACGCTGCCACTGAACTCAGCCGGGCTAATTCCTCGCAAGCGATTGTGGATTTAGAACCCGCCGCCCCCTATGAACTGGGTCTGTCACTGGCATTCATCAACTACCTGTACCCTGCTTACGTGCGTGGCCAGGCTCACTTGCTGGCGCACAACGGCCCTGCCGCTGCCGCCGAGTTCCAGAAACTGCTGGATCATCGGGGCCTCGTGGGGAACTTCGTGACCGGAGCACTGGCCCGTCTACAGTTAGGCCGTGCCTACGCGATCGCGGGTGACACCGCCAAAGCCAAAGCGGCGTACCAGGAGTTCTTCAACATCTGGAAGGACGCCGACCCCGACATCCCCATCCTGAAAGAAGCCAAGGCGGAGTACGCAAAGCTGCAGTGACGCTGCTGCTGGTCGTGACCAGCCTTCTCCCAAAACAAAATGAGTTGACAAACGGCACGAGCGCCATCTCACTTTGTGCTTCACAAACCGTCCATTACGATAGGCAGTTCGGCCTGACAGTGGCCGACCGGAGGACAATGTGAGATTTCGCCTTGCCGCATTTGCGGCTATTTTCTTGTTCGCCTCCATGGCCGGCGCGCAGCAGCCCGCCGGCCAACCCGGTGCCCTGGTCGACAGAGTCGGCAGCACCGGCTTCGTTCAGCTCCACGCCGAAAGCTTCAAAGCTCTCGATCCCAAGCAGCAGGTCCTGGCCTATTGGCTCACGCAGGCTTCGATTGCCATCGATCCCATCATTTATGACCAGTTGTCTTCGTACGGTCTGCGGCAAAAGCGCCTGCTGGAAGAGATCGTCGCTCATCCGGAAGGCATCGACCCGGCGGCGATGGGCAAGATCACCGATTTCGCCAAGCTCTTCTGGGCAAACCGCGGTAACCACAACGAGAACACCTCGCAGAAATTTCTTCCGGCGTTCACCTTTGAGGAACTGAAGCAGGCGGCGCTTGCGGCACAGCGCCACGGCGCCATGAAAACTGCCTACGGCCACCTGCCACCGCTCGCCACCGCCGCGCAACTGAGCAGGGAGCTCGACGAGCTGAAGGCATCGCTGTTCGACCCCGACTTCCAGCCCATGATCACGGCCAAGAGCCCGTCTGGCGCCAGGGACATCATCCAGGCAAGCGCCAACAGCTTTTACGCCGGAGTGAGCCTGGCCGATCTGAAGGATTTCAAGGACAAGCATCCCCTGAATTCGCGGCTGGTGAAGGGCAAGGACGGCAAGGTCCGTGAACAGGTCTATCGCGCCGGCACGCGCGACGGCCGGGTTCCGCCCGGACTCTACGCTGCCTATCTGCGCCGCGCTACCCTATACCTGGAAAAAGCGCGCGCGGTCGCCGATCCTAAGCAGGCGCAGGTGATCGCCGACCTGATTCGCTATTACCAGACCGGCGATCCCAACGACTGGCTGAAGTTCGGCGCCGACTGGGTGCGGGACAACTCGCCGGTAGACTTCGCCAACGGCTTCATCGAAATCTACCGCGACGCGCGCGGCGCCAAGGGCAGCTCGCAGAGCTTCGTGAGCGTCACCGACAAGCCCGTCACCGACAGCATGGTGAAGCTGTCCGGGAACGCCGACTACTTCGAGCAAAAGGCGCCCTGGGAAGAAAAATACAAGAAGCGCGGCTTACGGCCGCCGATCGTGAAGGCGGTCGAGACTCTGGTCGAAACCGGCGACTTCCACGTCACCACCGTCGGCGACAATCTTCCCAACGAGAACGAAATCCGAGAGAAGTACGGCAGCAAGAATTTCCTGTTCACCAGCAGCACCCGCGCGCTGAACAATGCCACCGGCTTCAAGTCCCTGGAGGAATTCGCGGCCACGCCCGAACAGACCGCACGCGGCAAGAAGTACGGCAACGAGGCCGAAGATCTGATGACCGCGCTGCACGAGGTGATCGGCCATGGCTCGGGCAAGCTCAGCGAGCGATTGAAGGGCGGCTCTGAGCCGTACTTGAAGGAGTATTACTCCGCCATGGAAGAGGCTCGCGCCGACCTGATGGCGCTGTGGAATGCCTGGGACCCCAAGCTGAAAGAGCTTGGGCTTGTCTCCGACCAGGAGGAGGTCGCCAAGGCCATGTATGACCGATCGACTTTGGCCGTGCTCCTCCAGCTTCGCCGCATCACCCGGGGAGACACCATCGAGGAAGACCACGCCCGCGACCGGCAGCTTATCGTGCGCTACATTCAGGACAAGGTGCCCGGCTCGATTGAGCAATTTGACCGCGACGGCAAGACCTACATCCAGGTGAAGGATTATCAGAAGATGCATGAAGGCGTGGGCATGCTGCTGGCCGAGCTGATGCGCATCAAGGCCGAAGGCGACTACGACGCCATCAAGGCGCTCATCGACCGCTACGGCGTTCACTTTGACCCCGGGCTGCGCGACCAGATAGTGGCGCGCTACAAACGGCTCGACATGCCGACGTACTGGGCAGGGATCAACTCGCGGCTGGTGGCGCGCTTCGATGGCAAAGGCGGAGTGAGCAGCGTGGAGATCGAGTATCCGCAGAACGCCGTGCGCCAGTACTTGAGCTACGCGGCCATGTACGACAGGGGACTGCCGCCGCGGAGGGCGAAATCCGCGGGCGCGGTCAGGAACTCCCGATCAGCACCCCGGTGAGGAAGACCAGGATTCCTCCCAGGCCCACCTGGACCGCGGCCGAGAACACGGGTGTTTCCATATAGCGATTGCGGATCCACGTGATGGAGGCCAGCTCCGCCAGCACCACCACCACCGCCACTGTCGTCGCCACATTGAATGCGGGAATGAGAAAGGGAAGGGTGTGGCCGATGCCGCCCAAGGTGGTCATCAGTCCGCAAACCACACCGCGCAACCATGGATGCCCGCGGCCGGTGAGGCTGCCGTCGTCGGAAAGCGCTTCCGCGAAGCCCATGCTGATGCCCGCTCCCACCGAGGCCGCGAGGCCAACTGCGAACGCCGTCCAACTGTTGCGCGTGGCGAAGGCGGCGGCGAATACCGGCGCCAGCGTGGATACCGAGCCGTCCATCAGTCCTGCCAGGCCAGGTTGCACGATTTGCAGGACCAACAGCCTCCTGCGCGCCTCTTCCTCTTGGCGTCGCACGTCAGGCTTGAGTTCGGCCTTCTCCAACTGCTCGGCACGGGTCTCGTGCGAGCGCTCCTCCTGGGCCAGATCATCCAGCAGTTGACGAATATGGACGTCCGTCGCGCGCGCCGCTGCCCTCTCGTAGAATCGGCGAGTTTCCTCCTCCATGGCTGCAGCCTGGTTGCGGATAGCGTTCAGCCGCAGCGGGCGCGCCAGCCAGATGGGCCGCCGCTGCACGAAGCCTTTCACGTCTTGTCGCCGGATCAGCGGAATGTGCTCGCCGAATTCCTGCCGGTACAACTCGATCAAGCGCCTCCGATGCCCGGACTCCTCCTCGCGCATGCCGTCGAAAACCTTGGCCGTCGCCGGATACTCCTCGCGCAGACCTTCCGCGAAGTCGGCATAGATCCGCTCGTCTTCCTCCTCCAGCGAAATGGCCAGCGCCAGCACTTCCTTTTCGGACAGCGTGTCGAACGTTCTCATCCTGCGGGCTCCTTCGCAGCGCGGTCGTCTCGCCCGCGCTTCGGGCCGGCGGGACGCCGGCGCTACGTCGGCCCATAATACAAAAGGGGACTTTCGTCCCCTCTGGTGTTCACGAATTTATTTCCTGTTCAGGCCGATTTCTTCTGCGCCTGCATCTGAGCCCAGAAGGCCTGGGCTCTCTGCTCGACCTCCTGCGGCGTCAAAATTTCCTTACGGGTGGCGATCGACCAGCTATGGCCGAACGGGTCCTGCAGCTGGCCGAAGCGGTCGCCCCAGAACATGTCAGTGACGGCCATGGTCTCGCGGCCGCCCGCCGAGATCGCCCGCCGGAAGGCGGCGTCGACGTCGGGAACGTACAGATGCAGGCTGGCGGTGGTGCCACCGAGGGTCTGCGGCGATTGGGTGGTTGCGCCGGGGAATTCGTCGGCCAGGAAGATAATGGAGTCGCCGATCTTCAGTTCGGCGTGGCCCACTGTGCCGCCCGGACCGTCCATCCGGCCCAATACCTCCGCTCCAAATGCGCGCTTATAGAAATCGATCGCAGCGGCAGCGCCCTTGATCACGAGATGCGGCGTCACCGTGTGAAAACCTTCCGGTATCGGCGTTACAGCCTTCGCCATATAGTCTCTCCTTGGAGTGGTGTTATGGGTTCTTGCCGAGGCGTTCCCTCTCCTCACCCGGGGAACGCCAGAGAGGTTGCGGAGCAACATTATACGAGACGCGGGCCGCGGAAAAACGCGAGCACCCTGTTTTCCACATTTGCACTAATCACGGGCATTGACGCCAGCAGAGTGCGCGTTTAAGGTGAGCAGCGTCGACGGCTGAAAGGGTTGGCTTCCTGATAAGTCGCCAGTCCGAAGTAGGCTGGGTGATCAGTCTGGCGGGGTGACCCGCACCGACTGCCAGGCCCGAAAAAACCGGCGAGCTTGCGAGAGAGCGCTGGGGCTTGGAACTGCGAAAGCAGTGATCGCATCAGGGGCTGTGACGGTGCATGTTTCCATGTCGTTAACTCCCTCGCAGGAGCTGGCGGCTAGAACATAACCAATGTCGCAGCCCTTTCTGTTTGTGCAGGAGTCTCGTGGCCGTGAAGGAGCAACTGGAAAGCCTCGTCCTGCAGATGGTCCGCAGCGGCATCCGCTACGGGGAAGCGATACGCGAATTCAAGAAGGCTTTCCTCACCAAGGTGCTGGTGGAGCATCGCGGAAACCAATGCCAGGCGGCCAGGGTCCTGGGCATGCACCGCAACTCACTGGGCCGCACGCTCGCCCATCTTAAAATGGACGCGCGTGCCTTGCGCACTCAGTTGCGCCGGCCTCCGCGGAGTGAACGTCCCGCGCCTGTGCGTCGTACCGCCTCCGGGCGCTAATCCCTCCGACCAGATGGCAACCCTTCGCTGCTTGTTTTGGGGTGATTACTGCTCATATTGCGATTTTTCACGGTTGCCGGTTGACAGCGCTGCCCGCGGGATATACTAGTCCGACTGGGTGAGGGTGGTTGCGTCGGCTGAATAGGCGTGGCCTGGATAGACTCTGTTTCACCAACAATACTCTTGAGTGTGGGAGAGCTGATGAATGCTCTGCTGGTTTACCCGGAGTGGCCTGACACCTATTGGAGCTTCAAGCACGCCCTGCCCTTCGAAGGCAAGCGCTCGGCTTACCCTCCGCTGGGCCTGCTGACCATCGCGTCGCTGCTTCCCGGCCACTGGAAGAAGCGCCTCATCGACACTAACGTCAAACCGCTTACCGACTCTGACCTGCGCTGGGCTGACGTAGTGATGCTGAGCGGCATGCTGGTCCATCGCCGCGAGATTCTCGAGGTGCTGGGGCGCTGCCGCGCCCGCGGCGTGCGGACCGTGGTAGGAGGCCCCATCACCAGCAGCGTGGAAGAACTGCCGCTGGCCGCCGACCACGTTGTGGTTGGCGAGGCCGAGGACCTGATGGCCGAACTGGTGACCGATCTCGAAGCCGGCACCGCCAAGCCGCTCTACCAGGCGCACACCCTGCCCGACCTGAGCAAGACCCCGCTGCCTGACCTTGATCTGGTCAACCTGAGACCCTACAGTGCGGTCGGAATCCAGTACTCTCGCGGTTGTCCCTTCAATTGCGAGTTCTGCGACATTATCGAGATCTACGGTCGCCGTCCGCGCACTAAGTCGCCGCAGCAGGTGGTGGCCGAACTGGAGCTGCTCCAGGAGCGCAGATGGCGCGGCTCGGTCTTTCTGGTGGACGACAACTTCATCGGCAACAAGAAGAAAGTCAAAGAGCTTTTGCCCGTGCTCGCCGACTGGAACGCGCAGCACGGCCGCCCCTTCACTTTCTTCACGGAGGCCTCGCTCAACCTGGCCGACGATTCCGAGTTACTAGAGATGATGAAGGCCTCGGGCTTTATCCGCGTCTTCCTCGGTATCGAGACTCCAGTCGAGGCCAGCCTGAAGGAAGCGCAGAAGCTGCAGAACACGCGCCGCAGCCTGCTGGAAAGCGTGCAACACATTCAGAGCTACGGCATCGAGGTGATGGCCGGGTTCATCGTCGGCTTCGACAACGATCCCGACGACGTGTTCGACCGTCAGGTGGAGTTCATCGACAAGAGCGCCATCCCGATGGCCATGGTGGGATTGCTGCAGGCGCTGCCCGGCACGCAACTTTATCGCCG
>Ga0335070_10009793_pt1 | contig 11218 bp, 13 predicted proteins | sample Lox_Sample_13_FD_206722 | JGI IMG/M metagenome (GOLD analysis project Ga0335070, IMG submission 206722) | Soil microbial communities from Loxahatchee National Wildlife Refuge, Florida, United States - Lox_Sample_1.3 | ecosystem: Environmental > Terrestrial > Soil > Wetlands | place: USA... | reverse complement strand
TGTTGAGGACGAACCCCAGCTCCGCCAGCTGGTCGTAGGCCCCCATTGTGTCACCTCGAGCACGCCGAAGACATGCTGGCCTCGTGTCGACACGTTCCCGCCACGACGCGTAGTGGGCCGATTCCTCACCTCGCGCGGAGCAGCAGCACCGGCAAGCTGATGCGATGCTGTACCCGGGTAGCGGTGGTTCCGAGGAAGAGGCCGACCAGGAAGCGGTGCCCGTGTGTGCTCATGGCCACGAGGTCACACGCGTCATGCTCGATCCAGTTCACCATCTCGGTCGCCGGATCCCCGAAGGCCAGAGCCACCTCCGTCCTGAACCCCTCCGCCTCGAACTCCCCCTGGACCTGACGAAGGTAGCCGGTGTCCTCGGAGATGTTCGTTGGATGTCACCTGTGCTCTCGTAACCCCTCGTTGAACGCTGGCCCAGACCTCGACCCCCTCCTTGCCGATGTAGCAGGCGAGGCCGAGTCCCGCGGCTGGATCGGCCCACCACCAGCCCAGCGCTCCATTGAGCGCGATGCCAGCGAGCGTGACCAGGGAGAACCACATGCAGGCATAGCTCTGGAACGACTCCGCTGCGAGGGCGTCGGTCCCCAGGGCTCTGGCCGCTCGACGCTTGGCGCGCGAGAGGAAGTACATGACGACCGCGGAGACGACCGTGAGGTCGATGCCAACGGCGGACGGGGTCGGGCGCCTGTGGCTCGAGAGGGTCTGGACGGCATCCGCCATCACGTAGACAGCGAGAGCGAGGAGCATCAGCGCCACGAGGCGGTGTGCTCGCCGGTCCAGCGGGCGGGCGGTATCCGGTGAGACCCCGCGCTGCTCGGCCGAGAGTCGCCACAGGAGCACCGCACCCGACGCGCACTCGACCAGGCTGTCCAGGCCGAACCCGAGGAGAGCCACGCTGCCCGCGGCCACCCCGGCGGCGACGGCGACGGCAGCCGCGACTGCGTTCCAGCGGACCGTGAGATGCTCAAGCCAGATGGCCCTCCGCAGGACGAGCAGCTTGTGAGAGGTCGCATCCAAGAGGGCTGGGCCTTCACCTGGCCCGGAGTAGCAAGACAGGCACGCGGATCCGATGCTGCACCCGTGTCGCCGTCGTCCCCAGGAAGACATCGGCGAAAAGCCGGTGCCCGTGCGTGCTCATGGCCACGAGGTCGCACCCCTCGGTTTCGATCCACTTCACGATCTCGGTCGCCGGATCGCCGAACGCGAGGGCCGCCTGCGCGTAGAACCCGTCGGATTCGAATTCCTGCTGGACCTGCTTGAGGTATGCGGTGTCATCGTCGATCTCCGCGCTTACCGCGTCGGCACCGTAGGTCCTCGCCGCCCAGCCATCCGCGACGTGGAGAAGCACGAGCTTCCGCGTACGCACGGCGCGGGCGAGCTGCTTCACGTGCTCGATGATCGCCCGATCGGTCGGGCTCGTGTCGAGGGTCACGAGGATGGTGCGGTACAGAGCCAATGTGCGGGTTCCCAACTCGGTCACTGTCCGGTGATGACGTGCCATGCAGAACTCAGCGAGTCCGGAATGCCGTAGATGTCCAGGGCGGTGATGAGGATGGCGCTTCCCCAGCCCCCCATTCCCAGGAACCATCCGATGCGCCACTGCCCCATTCGCGTTCGGGAGCTCGCGAATTGGAGCAAGGGGAACATCGCCAGAGGGAGTTGGAGAGCGAGCACGACCTGGCTCAAGTTGAGGAGATCGGTCACGCTCGACTCGCCGCGGAGACCGATGATGAGAACGGCTGGGAGGATGGCGAGCCCCCGGGTGATGAGCCGTCGCACCCACGGCTGAAGCCGCCAGTGCATGAACCCCTCCATCACCACTTGCCCTGCGAGGGTTCCGGTGATCGTGCTGCTCTGTCCGGATGCCAGGAGCGCCACGGCGAACAGGATGCTCGCCGCCACGGTGCCCAGGAGCGGCGCCAGAGTCAGGTACGCCACGCGGATCCAGTCGGCATCGGCGCCGAACTGGATCACCTCTCCGCTCGCGACTCGGACACTCTCCTTGCCATTGAAGACCAACGCCGCCAGCACGAGGATGGCCGCGTTCACGAAGAATGCGATGGTGAGCGCCACGGTCGAGTCGACGGTGTTTAGCCGCATGGCGGTGCGAATGGAGGCGTCGTCCCGCTGGAACCGGCGGCTCTGCACGAGCGCGGAGTGGAGGTAGAGGTTGTGGGGCATGACCGTCGCCCCGATGATGCCGATGGCCAGATACACCGTGCCCGCGGACCGGAACCCGGGCGTGGCAAGGGCGTGCCCGAGCTCCGCGAATGCAGGCGTGGTCGGAGGAAGGACGAAGATCTCGATGAAGTAACAGACGGCGATCGTGCTCACGAGGAGGAGCACCACCACCTCGATGGCGCGCATGCCCAGGTGCTGCAGGGCGAGCAAGAGGAGCACATCGCTGGCGGTGATGATGACGGCCCAGAAGAGCGGGATGTGGAACAGGAGGTTTAGGGCCACCGCGCTGCCCAGAACCTCCGCCAAGTCACAGGCCCCGATGGCCAGCTCGCAAAGTAGCCAGTTCGGCCACCGCGTCCAGCGGGGGTACCAGTCGCGGCAGCACTGGGCGAGGTCCTTTCCCGTGGCCACCCCGAGCCGAGCAGCGATGACCTGCATGAAGATCGCCATCGTGCTCGCGACGCCGACCACCCACAGGAGTTCGTAGCGATACTGCGCCCCGGCGGAGAGATCGGTTCCCCAGTTGCCGGGGTCCATGTACCCGACCGAAACGAGGAGCGCAGGTCCGACGAACGCCCGCCACTGCGCCCAGACGCCCGCCGTCGCGGGTGGAACGGGCACGGTGCCATGGAGTCCCTCGAGCGACTTCGACCCGGCGGCGTGAGGGCCGACTGGTTGGGGCTCGGACGGCGAGCCTGCCGGCGTCTCGCGGCCGTTCGTATTCATTCCCGTGAAGCCTCGGCGGCGTAGCGGGGACCTCGTGACGAAACGTACCTCTCGAACACTTCCAGCGTTTGCGGGCTCACGTGGTGCTCGATGCCTTCCGCGTCGATCTCCGCCACCTTCTCCGGCACCCCGAGCTGCCGAAGGAACGCCGACACGATCTGGTGGCGCCGGCGCGACTCATCCGCCAGGCGCCGACCCTTGTCGGTCAGGAAGATCGAGCGATACGGCCGCGTGGTCACGTACCCGTCGCGTTGCAGCCGCGCCACGGTGCGAATCGCGGTAACGTGCGAGATACCGAGGCGCCGGGCCAGTTCCACCGCCCGCGCCTCTCCATGAGCAGCTGCGAGATCGGCGATCGCCTCGACGTAGTCCTGCGCCGTCTCCGTCGCGTGATCGAGACGGGTCCGGCGAAGGGCTGCCGCCTGGGCTTCCGTCGAACGGGTGTCACCGCGCTGCCGCTTCGCCGCTGGCTTGTACGAGGACGGTCTGGCCATGCCTCACGCCACACAAGCCGAAGAGTGTTGACGACTCCAGCCCACGCCACCTATAGCGTGTAGCTGGGGCTACATCATCTGTCAACGGCTACATTGGCGGGGCTGCTGCAAACGGCAACACTCGGGCCCGTTTCAGGGCCCCAGCGGCACCCGTACCAAAACGGGCAAGAGGGCGTCGTTCTCGGCTTGTTTCTGCGCCTGTGGCGACGCAGGTGAACGAAGCTCGATTACCGACGGTGGCGAACGTAGGATCGCGAGCTGACGGCATTCTGCACGCCCGCGCCTTTGGTGGGGGCGCCCCGTGGAGGGGTGGGGGGGCGGGTTGAGTTGACAAGGACCGCATTTGGGACAAAGAGTGGGGAAGTGATGCGCGTGGCCTTGGCTGGGGTCCTGGCTGCCTTGCTGGTCGTCATGGCCGGCGCGCCACACGTGCACACAGGCCCGGATGGTGACCACGATTGCCCTGCGTGCATGGCACGCACCGTCGAGGCCGCCCATTTCGAGACACCCGACGTCGCGCCGTTGAGAGTCGAGTTCCGCGTCGTCGTGGTTGACCCGATCGTGGTAGTCCCGGTTGGAGCCCCCCTCGGTTCCATTCCCGGACAATCACCTCCAGAGAGCTTGTAGCCCCCCCGACCTGGCGTTCTCTTCGGCACCGTCGTCTGGAGTTTGCACGTCCGACGCGGCTTGCCTGTCCGTAGTCGGCCCTGCGCGAGCGAGGCCGATTTCGCACTACATCTATGAGCTTCACAAGGACTCAATATGAACTTGAGGACCCATCTATTCTTGTGCTCCGCCGCGCTTGCGCTGACTTCTTGTGGATCCGGAGGCGGCGGGGGGGGCAGCAATCCGAATGGCGGTTCGGGTGCCTCCGCAAACTGCAAGGCCGGGACGAGCACCGCCCTTAACCAGACCTGTACCCCGGACTTCACGGCGAATTCGCCCAATACGCCCGGTTCGATCGAGGTGACGTTTTCAGGTGAGACGCTGGGGGTAAGTGGGTTGCCCTTCTGGAATAGCTCCAGCTATACGCAGGGGAACCCATACTTCGTCGACGGATGGAGCGTCTCCTTCGACGAGATCCTAGTCGTCCTCGGCAACATCGCCATCGCGCCCGGCGCGACCCAATCGGCATCTCAGAACCAAGTTCAATCCCCGGTGGCGACGAAAAGTGGCCCTTTCGTGGTCGATATGCACTCCCCTCAGGGCTTCGTAGGCAAGGATGGCGTCGAGCCTGCGGGCGCGATCTTCAGATTCCTTTCCCAGGACAACGGCAAGGGTTTCGACGTCAATACCCGCTACTCGTTCAGCTACGACATCCAGAAGGCCATTTACCCCGCCACGCAAATCAATTTCACAACGTCCCAGCAGTTCTCGGACTACGACCTGATGGTCACGAACGGTTGGTCGAAGCTGTACCGGGGGACGGCTACCTACGTGGGAGGGGCTCTCTCCAGCACCGGGTATAGTCAGACCGTACTGAACGACTTTGCGGCGATGCCACAGACCGTACATTTCATGTTCGGCTGGAACGATGCCACGAGAGCTCTGAACTGCGCCAACCCTGACTTCGGGTCGGACCAGAACCTGCCTCAGTACCGCGGCGTTCAGACGACGACAAGCGGTGCCATCATTGCGCAGATCACCCTCCACGTGGATCACGCCTTCTGGGACATTCTGAAACAGGAGGGCGCGCCGTTGCGTTTTGATCCGATCGCGGCGTGGGCACCGGCTAACACGTCTGCGGCGAGCCCCTTCGATCTGCGCACCATAGCGAACAAGCCGTACGCGCCTGCGACCTTCGCCGACGGGACGCCGATTCCCGATCGGTCCATCTATCTGCCTCAGCCTTCCGGGTATTCGAGCGACCAGACAGACGCCACTCAAGTAACGCTCAATCTCAACGGCGTCCCGGCGGCCAACGTCGGCGGCATCGCCGACTTCATGGCCTTCAGCGCCCAGTCCCAGATGCACTTAAACGCGAACGGACTTTGCTACATCGTGGGGCAGCAGGCGGCCGACCCGTACTACCTCCCCAATCTGTAACGGCCCATTTGGGGGAAAACGTGACCGAGTCCCCCGAGTTCGCGTGCGGCCAATAGCCAAGAGTGAACTCGGGGGTCTCCGGCAATCGGGTGGATCGATGGACACCTCTTTGATCGAATTACTGAAGCGCGCCCTTCTCGACCTGCAGGCCGCCTGGGTTATGTGGATTCTGCTCGGCCTTTCAGCCCTGAACCTCATTATCATCGTGGAGCGCACCGCCTTTTTGCGCTCGGTGCGTGATGACATCCCTAAGCTCGCCGGAGAGCTCGACGCCCTTCTGCGCGTTGGCAAGGTTCGTGAGGCGCTCGAGCGCATGAAGGCGAGCCGATCGGCGGAGGCGGCGGTCGTTGTGGCAGGCCTGCGCCACGCCGATCTCGGCCCAGCCTCGGCCGAGAAAGCCATGGTCGGCGCGGCAGCTCTCGAGCGGGTTCGGCTCGAACGCGGACTCGCCGTGCTCGGAACGGTTGGCAACAATGCTCCCTTCCTCGGGCTCCTCGGAACCGTCATCGGCGTCATCGAGGCGTTCGAGATTCTCGGCCGACCGACCGATGCCGGCGCGGCGGTCCAAGCCGCATCGGCCCTTGCGCCGCAAGCCATCATGAGCAGCATCGCTGAGGCGCTCGTCGCCACCGCCGTAGGTCTCTTCGTCGCCATCCCGGCTGTGGCTGCATTCAACTACTTCCAGCGACGCGTTCAAGCGGTGAGTGCCAACACCGAAGCGCTTACGAACGTACTTCTCGCCCACCTGAGTGCCGAAATACCCCAGGAGACAGCGCCCCCGTCCTCTCCGCAGCTCAATCCCGCAGGAGTGGACTGATGGCCGGGGGGACTGGGAACGGATCGGGGGGAGTGATCAGCGGCTTCAACGTGACGCCCCTCGTCGACATCACTCTTGTGCTGATCATTATCTTCATGGTGACGGCCAAGCTAGTGATCGCCCCAACAAGCGCACTGGGGGTAAAGCTACCTAAGGCCGCGAGCGGCGACGCCATCCAGGTCGTCTTCTCGCTGCAGCTGACGAAGCAGGGTGGTCTCTATGTGAATAGCCACGCCGTGACCGGAGACGATGCGCTGAAGATCGAGGCGGAGGAGGAGCACGCCCTTCATCCGGACCTTAGGGCGGTCATTCAGGCCGATGGGGATGTGCCCCACTGGCGCGTCATCCATGTCATGGATCTTCTTTCCCAGTCTCACGTCTCGAACATCGCCTTCGCGGTGGACTCTTCCAACTCGGCTCCCGGGGGGCGGGCAATTCCGTGAGCGCACCTGCTCAACGAGGACGCCGACGGAGGCTGGTGGTTCCCCGCGGCAGCCTTCCCGACGGGGAACCGCCCTATGCCGCGGTCCTTGCTCTCGACCGCGGGGGACACCTCTCGCGCCACGCTATGGCGCTTGTGTTCGCTTTGTTTGCACACTCGATGTTGGCTGCAGCGGTCGCGCTTCAGCATGTGGCTACGGCTCGTCGGCCGGTGGCGGCGCGGCATCCGGAGATCCACGCCGAGCTAGAGCGCGTTCCGCCCCAGCCTCCTCCCGCCCCTTCTCGACTGCCGGAGGCACGCAAGCCCCCGCGGGTCGCAGAGAGGACTCCTCAGAGCGAACGAAAGGCGACACCTCCGTCCCCGGCCCAGGCGGGTCGTGTGGTCACTCAAGCCCCTGAGCCTTCGGGCCCGGCCGATCTGACGGATTTCGACCTTGTCGTCGGTCAGGGAGTAACCTATGCGGGGGGATACAGCTCAGCATCCGGCACCAGCCGCCAGGCGGTCGAGGATGTGATCCCCAAGAACGAGGGCGTTGCCGACGCGCCGCCTCTCTCCCCGCCGCCTCCCTCCACACCGGACCTATCCCGCCCCGCATTGCCGCTCGACCGCGACTGGGCTTGTGCCTGGCCGGATGAGGCCCAAGAAACGGATCTTCGAGATGCGCGCGTCACTATCCGGGTGACCGTCGACAAGGACGGCTCTCCGTCGCACGTGGACGTCCTTGGAGGACCTTCGGGTGGGGGCTTTGCGGAAGCTGCACGTCATTGTGCCGAGCGCGAGAGGTACCGGGTGGCGCTCGACACCTCCGGCAGGCCCGTTACCGGCACAACCAATCTCTTCAACGTGCACTTCCTTCGATAATGAATCGACTAACCGCTGCGATCGGATTGAGCCTTTGTGCCTTTTCCACCCTCGCGCAGGAGGTGATTGCCCCCGAGCCCATCGAGACACCGCCCGCCATCGCTCCTGAGGGACTCACCGAGCCGGCCGAAACGGTTCTGCTCGTGACCATCGGGATAGAAGGGAACGTCAAAGACGTGTCGGTGGCACAGTCCGCTGGGCAAGCCGTCGATGACGCAGCGATCGCGGCCGTCGTCCGGTGGAAATTCAAGCCGGCGACTCGTGCCGGCCAGCCGGAGGAAGTTCGGGTGCGCATCCCATTCCGCTTCCCTGGGACGGCCAAGGAGCCAGCGGTCGAGGCACCCCCAGGAGCCACGAGCACGGCGGCACCCGCGCCAAGTCCTACCGTTCCGGTACCGTCGACTGCGCCTCCTCCGTCTGGTCCGCCGATTCCTCCGGCCGCCACTACGGCCCAAGAAGCGAAGCCGGGGGAGAACATCGAGGAAGTCAGAGTGCGCGGGTACCAGCGGAAGGTCGAACGTGGAGGAAGCGACTTCGTCATCGACATCGGGCAGCTCGCGGTCGTTCCACGGCGCAACGCTGAGGATCTTCTTCAGCTCGCGCCCGGCATCTTCATCGCCAACGAGGGGGGAGAAGGCCACGCCGAGCAGGTGTTCTTGCGCGGCTTTGAGGCGGATAGCGGGTCAGACATCGAGTTCACCGTCAATGGCGTTCCCATCAACGAAGTCGATAACCCCGACGCTCACGGCTACGCCGACACTCATTTCATCATTCCCGAGGTTGTTAAGGACTTGCAGGTCACCGAAGGACCCTTCGATCCGCATCAGGGTGATTTCGCGGTGGCCGGGAGCGCGAGCTATGAACTCGGGGTTCACGACCGCGGTTTACTCCTATCTCTCACCGATGGGTCCTTTGGCACCTCTCGCTACCTCGCGCTCTGGGCGCCCAAGGGAGAGCGGGAGGGGACCTTTGCGGCGGCGCAGTTCTCGAACAGCGACGGGTTTGGCGTCAACCGCGCCAGCCAGAGCGCGAGCGCGATGGGCCAGTACGAGGGTGAGCTCGGCGAACGAGGGCTCTACCGCTTCCTCGCGACCGCCTATAGCACGCACTACCAGTCGGCAGGTGCTGTCCGGAACGACGACGTCAGCGCCGGACGCATAGATTTCTATGGGAGCGAGGACACGAGCCAAGGGGGCGATGCCAGCCGCTACACCGCGTCTTTTGACCTCGAGTCGCCCCTCGGTGACGGGGTAGCCAAGCAGCAGGTCTTTCTCACCTACCGCACGCTGCGCATCGTAGAGGACTTCACGGGGTTTCTGCTCGACCCGGTGGTGTTCGGCCAATCGGAGCATCCGCAGCGCGGTGACGCTACGGAAAAGGACTACAGCGCCATCACAGCCGGGGCTCGGGGCGGCTATCGTTGGCGTTTTCAGGTGCTGGGGCGAGATCAGGCCATCGAGGCTGGGTACTACGCACGTTACGACCACACGCTCCCTCTCGAACAGCGCTTGCGGTTCGGAACGCAGATCCCCTACCTGACTCTCCTCAACTACCAGACCGACGTCGTGAACCTTGCGGCCTACCTCGACTTGGACCTTCACCCACTGCCTTTCCTGACGCTGCGCGGAGGCCTGCGCCAGGAATCCTTCAGCTACAACGTCCTCAACGAGTGCGCGACGCAAGGCAACTACAAGATCGGTGAACCGCTGGACGTCGATTGCCCAGCGTACGATGCTTCGGGTCCTCGCTCGCCCACCCAGCGGGTATCGGCTTCCGGACAGGTCCTTGAGCCCAAAGCGACGATGCTCGTCGGCCCCTTCCTCGGCATGAGTCTCACTGCGAGCTATGGCATTGGCGCACAGTCGCTCGATCCTACGAGCATCGAACAGAACGAGAACGCCCCCTTCGTGAAGCTAACGGCCCGCGAAGTGGGACTAATTGCGCGGGGCAGACTGGGTCGCTTCGACTGGAACGCTCGCGCGGTGGCTTACGAGACCAAGTTGACGAGCGATCTCGTATTCGACCCCACCCTCGGCCGAATCGCCCCTTCGAGCGCGACTACGCGGACGGGGTTCGTAGGCGCGGTGCGGGCGACGTCTCGCTTCTTGGACGAAGCCGCCTCGATCACGACCGTTCACCCCACCTATGATTCAGACGACACGCTCGTTCCCTACGTACCTCTGGTCACGGCCCGCTCGGATACCGCCCTAAACCTAGTTCTCCCCTGGCCCATACTGTGGGGAAGTCCCGTGCACAGCGAATTGGGCCTAGGCGTCAGCTACGTGGGTACCCGACCTCTCCCGCTTGGACAGTCCGCAAAGCCTACGCTGCAGATCGACACCTCCGCAGCCCTGCGCTGCGGCCCGGTGAAGTTCGGCGTCACCGCCACGAACCTACTCAATCGGCGCTACGCGCTATGGGAATCCTTCTATGCCTCGGACTTCCACAGCCGAAATTACTCCACGCTTGCGCCGACCGAGCATTTCACCGCCGCCCCGCCACGAATAGTGCTCTTCACCTTGACGATCCTACTCGACCGTTCGGAGGATTAGATGTTCCCGCTGAGGCGCCTAATCGCGATGTCTGCTCCGCTTGTTCTCCTTAGCTGCGGCGGCGGCTCGACCGGCGGCTCGCTCATTACCGTTCCCCTCCAGGTCAGGGGAGTCCAAGGACCACTCACCCTTCAAACCGAGCAGGGCTGGACAGTCCAGCTCACGACGGCGCAAATCTGGCTCGGTCCCTTCTATTTCAATGCGTTTCCCCCGGTGACGGATCAGTTTCGGACCGGCGTCGTCATTGTCGAGGCGACCGAACAGGTCCTCGTGAACGCGCTCGACCCTACGCTTCAGGCGGTTCCCGGCGGAGCGGATGGAGAAACCGGACAATCGGTGGCAGTGGAGATCGACCTCTTCCCCCCAGGAGGAACCCCGCAGGGCTCTACGGGCTGTTTGTTGCTAGAGGAACAACTCGGCACGTTGTCCGGCACAGCGACGAAGGGCGGGACGACCATCGCCTTCAACGGCCCGATTGCAATTCCGAATACGGCCAGTGCACAGGTCCCGTGTCTCGAGCTTGAGGCTATCCAAGGAGCATCGGTAGACTTGAGCTTTACGAAGGCTCCGCAAGTCCTACAGCTGACCGTTGACCCCACCCACTGGTTCGACCTCGCCGACTTCTCGCAGCTTTTGCAGGGGCAACCGTCGGCTGGAGTATATGGATGGAGCCTGCGGAGCGAGTTCATGGCCCAGCTCATTCAGGGGATTAAGAGCGAAAGCGGGGTCTACACCTTTCAGCTTTTGTCTCAGTGAGGCAGGTAGGAGCTTTTGCCACGCTGGTGTTCTTCGTGTCCCAGATCGGCACGCAGACTCTGTCAAATAGGGCCTCTCGATGACGGCCGCACGCCTCGCCAAGATCAGGAAGGCGATCCCTGGACGGTTCGGTCGCATCCTCAGAGGCCTGGGGACTCGGTTCCTCATAGGATGGGCCACATTCTTAGGATTCATCGTGGGCGGCTGGGCTTGATCCGGACTTTCGGACACCGAGCGAAAGGCGGATATGGTCACACAGAGGCCAGACGGGCGCGACGGTCGCCCGAACGGAGTTGCCAAGGTGCTCAAGGCTGGCGCGAAGGGCCCTGTT
>Ga0335070_10009792_pt1 | contig 11218 bp, 6 predicted proteins | sample Lox_Sample_13_FD_206722 | JGI IMG/M metagenome (GOLD analysis project Ga0335070, IMG submission 206722) | Soil microbial communities from Loxahatchee National Wildlife Refuge, Florida, United States - Lox_Sample_1.3 | ecosystem: Environmental > Terrestrial > Soil > Wetlands | place: USA: Florida... | reverse complement strand
GAGTAGTAGTCAGCCATACCCGAGTAAGCGAGCGCAAAGCCGGGATCATCCTGCAACGCCTGCTCGAAGTAAGCGCGGGCTTCAATTTCGCCCTCAGCAGTTCTCTGACCCCAGAGATATCTCCCGTGCAAATACGCATCGTAAGCGCGTGGATTTGTGCTTTTGCCGCCCGCCAACCGCATTTCTTGCGCGGGGGTTAGCTGGCCGCTGACCTCGTGGGCAATGGCCAGCGCGAGCTGTCTCTCCAGTTGTACCGTCTCTGCCTCGTCGCGTTCGTATCGTTCCGCCCACAGATGGCGATCACTTGGCGCCTGGATCAGCTGCACTGTAACTCGAACCCGATCGCCGGACCGCATCACCGTCCCTTCCACAACACCATCCACTCCCAATTCGCGCGCAATTTCCGGAAGCGACTTATTGGTTCTCTTATAGCGCAAAACAGAAGTCCGCGAGATCAGACGCAGGGTGCCAACCCTTCCCAAGTCAGTGATCAGGGCATCGGTTAGTCCGTCGGCGAAATATTCCTCGTCAGGGTTGTGAGAAAGATTTTCTAGCGGCAGCACGGCCAGCGATTGAATGTGCGGTGGAAGTTCGAATTTATGGAGGATCCGATCGCGAACGCCACCGAAATTTAGCGCCAACACCAGCGCCACCAGTCCGAGCGCACCAGCAGCGGCCGGAACATACCACCGTCTCCGCAAGCGAGTCGCCGAAAACTTGGACGCCGCCGGACGCCGGTCTATTGCCTCGTCTACTGAAGGAACTGTTTCCACCGTGGCGATGAAGCGATAGCCGCGCTTTGGCAGAGTTTCGATGAAGCGGGGCGCCTCGGCGTTATCCTCCAGCGCCTCGCGCAGTTTTTTGATGGCGACGTTGATGCTGTGCCCGAAATCGACAAAGGTGTCGGCCGGCCAGAGCTTGGTTCGCAATTCTTCTCGCGTGACTAGCTCACCAGGCTGCTCCAGCAAGAGGGCAAGAATCTGAAAGGGCTTTTCCTGAAGACTGACTTTGCGGCCATCCCTGTACAACTCGCGCAAGATCAGGTCAACCGTGAAAGGACCAAACTGGGCGCGGCGATGGGTGGCGGGCACTTGCATGGTCAGTTACCCACCAATCCTCTCAGATAGAAGGCTACTTTTCTGTCACATGGAACGCTACTTCTGCCCGGCCTGCCTGTCAAGCGGTTAGTCCTTCACAGCTCGGGATCAAAATGCGAAAGCAGGGCGGTTCACCGTCAGATGACTGGAAGTTGACCGGGAGTTTATCCGCTGTGCATTGAATGTCTCCCCCGTTTGACAGACGATTGCGACGCTGTCTGCGTTTCTGCCCGCAAGCTGTGCCGCTGGCGGTGAGGCAATTATGGCGACGCAAAGTCTGATGAATGAAATCAGCAGTCGGGCCTGCATCCCCAGGTGTGGCTGCGACGAAGATCTTCGCACGGAACTGTCCGGCCCGACCGGACGCCCGAGAGCCGTGCTCTTAGGGCTGCCGTGTGCTCGCTGCAAGGCATATTTCGTAGCTGATCTCGAGGCTTGCCCGATCTGCGGCTGCAAAGAGAAGGTGCCGCTGGTCCCGATGTAGCGCTGATCGGGTTCGCCGGTTGGGAAGGGCAAGACAACGCGGGGATCCGCCGGCTTCCACCGCGCACAGCGGATGCATGGCCGTTTTGCGCGGGAGGCTGGCGGGGCCCGCGCCGCTTGCGAAACCTAGGTGGCCACCGCTCTTCGGAGGGGTCAAGACCGATGGCACGGTGACGACGAACTGAACGGCAAGAGTAATCAGCAAGGAGTAATGCAAGTCTATCGAAATCCTTGCTGAACGGAAGACAAACAACTTCGGATTACATAAAGGAGAATATCCAATGAAATCAACTCATTCACGAATCCTATTGGGGGCCTTACTCGTCATCGGGCTCGCCTTCGCGTGGGCGATGCCGGCGACAGCCTCCCAGTGCGAAGTGCCGGCGCCAGTAACAATCACGCCGATCGGCAACCCAATCTGGATGCCGGTAGATTTCCATGTCTTCACCGCCGCGATCGGAACAGCAGACGATGGTTATGCTGAGTTCGTGCAGAATATGACCAACCTGATGTATCCGCTGCGGCACAAGTGGTGCAACGAGCTCGGGATCGGACCTGGCGATCCCCACCAGCCTCCGTACAAGCAGGAGATGGAAGCGGGTCTGGACATCATGAGCTTTCGAGAAGCCCGCGTCTTTGGCATTGCGGACTTCTCTTCTCCAAACGGGGTGTGGGCCACGTGGATGACGGTGCCGAATCCGGGTGTGACCGGCTCCTCGCCCGACTTTAAGTCGGGCCCGATTATCCCCAACACGCTCTTTCCCATTCACGTCGAGGGACAGACGTACCGCAATGGCCAGCTTTGGAACCAGTGGCTCACATACATGGACGTGCCACCGCTCACAGAGCAATTGAGCTGTCCCTTCTCCGTGGATGGGCATAGCCATTTCCCAATGTTCATCGCCGACAACTCGGACTTCGGACCTGGCGGGCCGATTAGTGGACACTACGAATTCCGAATTACGATGAAGGACACGGCGGGGAATGGTTGGTCGATCGCCGTGCGCTTCACGGTCCGTCAAGGAGGGCACGGGCGCTTGATCAGTAAGTGACAGTATTTCTGTTGTCGAGAATGCGATGGGAAGCCGCTTAGAGTCTGGGCGGCTTCTCTCGGCCCACTGGCTCCGGGCGGGATCGTGTGATGGGCTGCCCGGGGTGACAGGCGTCCCCGAGCGCACCGTCTCAATATGGGTCCGAAAAAGGCGTGGCGCCGGGTCGCCACACCGCTCCACCCCGTGTTCCTTTATCTCGGGCTTGACAGGCGCTCCCTGACCATACTATCGTAGGCGAACAAACGGCGAACACTCCGCACCGGCATGTCTTCTCTTCCGCTCATTCCCGAAGTCGAACCGCGCCCGAAGCTGGTCGGCATTGCCCGGCTGGCGGCCGAGGGCGAGTCCCTGCGCGAGGGCCACAACGTGGAATACTTCACGCTGGCGACGCGCTCGTTGCTCCATCGCGTGGTCAGCCGGCGCAACTTGCCGTTCACCTGGGGGATCAATCCGTATCGCGGATGCGAGTTCGCCTGCAAGTACTGCTACGCCCGCTACACGCACGAATTCATGGAATTGCGCGATGGTATCGAATTCGAACAGAAGATCTTCGTCAAGCAGCACGCGGCGGACTTGCTCCGGCACGACCTGCGCAAGGTGAAGCCCGGCGAGCAGATTGCCATCGGCACGGCCACCGATCCCTACCAGCCGGCGGAGCGGCGCTTTGAAGTGACGCGGGGAATTCTGGAGGAGTTGGCGCGCCACTCAGGGCTAGAGATCGGGATCGTAACCAAATCGAACCTGATCACGCGCGACGTGGAGATCCTGCGGCGCGTGGCCGAGGGCAATCAGCTATTCGTGAACCTGACGGTGACGACGGTGAACAGCGAGCTGGCGCGGATTCTGGAGCCGCGGGCGCCTCGGCCTGATCTGCGGCTGGAGGCGGTCCGGCAACTGAACCTGGCGGGCGTGGATGCGGGCGTGATCTGCGCGCCGGTGTTGCCGGGGATTACGGACTCCCCGCGCGATCTGGAAGCGGTGGTCAAGGCGGCGCGGGAGGCGAGAGCAAAATACATCGTTGCAATGCCGCTCTTTCTCAAGCCGTGCTCGGCGGCGATGTTTCTGCCGTTTCTGAAGGAGCACTTCCCTGCCTTAGTTGAGACGTATCGGAAGCGTTACGAAGGGCGCGCGTTTCTGCCCAGGGGTTATGCGAAGAGAATCTCGGCGCTGATGGCGGCGTTGCGGCGGAAGCATGGGATCGGCGGGGAGCATGCCAGAAGAAGCCAACAAACGCACTTGCCGAATGCTGAAGGGCAGCTTTGCTTATTCGGAGGTCAAGTAGAACTGGTTTCGCCGACGCACCTCAGGAAGTCCAGTCTCAGGACTTGCGGATGACTCAGATCTGATGTCAGGGAATTCCGGCAGCTCGCTGCTGGCGACGGGCGGACCGTCAGCAGTGTGTTGCCCGAAGCCAGTCGCTAGAAGCCGACAGCCAGTAGCCTTACAATACGCTGTGCGCTTTCTGCAGAACCTAAAGATCACGCTGGAGATGATCAAGTGGGAGCACTCGATTTTCGCGCTCCCCTTTGCCTTGTGTGGCGCCATGCTCGCCGCCGGAGGTCTGCCCTCCTGGCATCAACTTGCCTGGATCATCGTGGCGATGGTCTCGGCGCGCTCGGCCGCCATGGCCTTCAACCGGCTCGCCGACGCATCCATTGACGCCGCCAACCCCCGCACTGCGATTCGCGCGCTGCCGACCGGCCTGCTGACGCCTTCCTTTGTCAGCACTTTTGTGGTGATCTCATGCGGCGTTTTCGTTCTCGCCGCCTGGCAGTTGAACCGCCTGACTTTGTTGCTGTCGCCGGTCGCGCTCGCGGTTGTCTTGTTCTACTCCTATTCCAAGCGCTTCACACGCTGGTCTCATCTTCTTCTCGGATTCGCGCTGGGTATCGCGCCGACCGCAGCGTGGATTGCAGTACGAGGTTCGCTCGACCCGCGCATCTTGCTGCTGACCGCGGCGGTCACGTTCTGGGTCGGCGGATTCGATGTGATTTACGCTTGCCAGGATTACGACTTTGACCGCAGCTATGGTTTGCACTCCATCCCGCGGCACCTCGGGATTGCAGCGGGCCTATGGATCGCCCGCCTGTTTCATCTCGTGATGTTGGGCCTGCTCGTCGCGCTCATCACCACGTTCGGCCTCGGCAAGCTGGCTGCAGCCGGAGTCGTCCTGGTGGCTGCGCTTCTCGCCTACGAACACTCGCTCGTCCGCCACGACGACCTGGGCAAGCTGAACGCTGCGTTCTTCACCATGAATGGCGTGATCTCAGTGCTGTTCTTCGCGTTTATAGCAGCCGATCGGCTGCTTCGAATCTAATGGAAAAACGGAAGCTGGGACGTCACAATGGGGTGTGATCTGCCGCGACCCCTGGGTTATCATGAAAAGCGATGGCCAGCGCTCACCCGTTCCAGACTGATGACCCGCGGCTCGATCCGATCAAGGACAAAGTGCTTGCCGGAGAGCGCCTGAACGAGGCCGATGCCCTCACTCTTTACGCCACCAGCGACATCCTCGCCGTCGGCTGGCTGGCCAACTGGGTGCGCGAGCGGATGCACGGCGACAAGACGTATTTCAACGTCAATCGCCACATCAATCCGACCAACGTCTGCATAGCCGCCTGCCGGTTGTGCGCTTTTGGCCGCAAGAAGGACACGCCCGGCGCTTACACCATGGCGCTCGAAGAGGCCTTCCAGACGGCGGCTTCCGGGTACTCGGAAGCGGTCACCGAGTTTCACATCGTGGGCGGCTTGCATCCCGACCTGCCGTTTCAGTATTACCTCGATCTCGTCTCCGGACTAAAGCAGCGCTTCCCCCAGGTCCACATGAAAGCCTTCACCATGGTGGAGGTGGCGTACCTGGCGAAGCGGGCGAAGCTGTCAATTCGGGATACGCTCGTGAAGATGAAAGAAGCCGGCGTGGATTCGTTGCCCGGCGGCGGCGCGGAGATTTTTGCCGACCGTGTGCGCCACATCATCTGTGACCACAAGATCGACGGCGATCAATGGCTCGAAACGGCGCGCCTGGCACACCAGATCGGGCTCAAGTCGAACGCCACCATGCTCTACGGCCATATCGAGAACGACGAAGACCGCGTCGATCACTTGCTCAAACTGCGCGACCTGCAGGATGAGACCGGTGGTTTTCAGACCTTCATTCCACTGGCTTTTCATCCCGCGAACACGCCCCTGCAGCACCTGCCGACGACCACCGGGATGCTCGACATCAAGCAAATCGCGGTGAGCCGACTGGTGCTCGACAACTTCCCGCACATCAAGTCCTACTGGCAAATGATGACGCCGAAGATCGCGCAAATCTCGCTGCGCTTCGGCGCCGACGATATCGACGGCACCGTGGTCGAAGAAAAGATCTACCACGACGCCGGAGCGACGACTCCGCAAGGCTTACGCCGCCAGGATCTCGTCCGCCTGATAAAGGAAGCCGGGCGCGAGCCGGTCGAGCGGGACACGTTATACCGGCCGGTGACGCGGACGGAAACATCGTTCACGGTCTCGGTATAGCAAAGGACATCCACCACGGAGACACAGAGAGGCACGGAGGAATGCCCCTTCATGTTCCTCTCTGTGACCCCGTGACTCCGTGGTGGATGTGCCGTGGAACTTCCCGCTATGTTCAGCATCTAACCACCATGTCAAAAGAGCAAACAGCAATCTTCGGTGGCGGGTGTTTCTGGTGCATCGAGGCCGTATTTCAACGCCTCACCGGGGTGACCCACGTCGAGTCGGGTTATATGGGCGGACATGTCGCCAACCCTACTTACCGCCAAGTCTGCAGCGGTGACACGGGGCACGTTGAGGTCGTCCGCATAACGTTCAATCCGGATGAGATCAGTTACCATGACTTGCTCGACGTCTTCTTCGCCGTGCACGATCCAATCACGCTCAACCGGCAGGGGAACGACACCGGCGAGCAGTACCGGTCGGTGATCTTCTACACCGATGAGGAGCAGCAGAGGATTGCGGAGGATGTGATCTTCGAGTTGACCGCGGCAAAGGCTTTTCCCGAGCCGATCGTGACGGCCGTCGAGCCTGCCTCAGAGTTCTATGCGGCCGAGGAATATCACCAGAACTACTACAACGAGAATTCGCGCCAACCTTATTGCATGTTTGTTATTTCTCCGAAACTGGCGAAGCTCGAGAAGAAGTTCGCAGAGAGGCTGAGAGCGTAGTGCCGTGACCGCAGTCTAGACCAAGGCTTCGGGCTGGGGAGCCAAGGTGTGGGGCATCAACTGCCAGCAGGACCGGGCTGCTGGGCTGCGTGGGGATGTGCTCTGGCTGCGCCAAGCCAGAGGCGCACGCGGTCGATGTAGATGTACACGACCGGCGTGGTGAACAAGGTCAGCGCCTGGCTCACAATCAACCCGCCAACGATTGTGATGCCGAGTGGGCGCCGCAGCTCTGCGCCGGTGCCACCGCCGAGCGCAAGCGGCAATCCTCCGAGCATAGCCGCCATGGTCGTCATCATGATGGGGCGGAAGCGCAGGAGGCAGGCCTCATAGATTGCGTCGGTGGAAGACTTGCCGTGCTGGCGCTCGGTCTGGAGCGCAAAGTCGATCATCATGATGGCGTTCTTCTTGACCAGGCCGATCAGCAAGATGATGCCGATGAACCCAATCACGTTCAGTTCACCTGCCGATGGCAAGAACTTCCCTGCTATCAATAACGCTAGCAGCGCTCCAACACCGGCGGAGGGCAGCGTCGAGAGAATCGTGATCGGATGCGCGTAGCTCTCATACAACATTCCCAGCACAATGTAGACCGTCAGCAACGCAGTCACAATCAGGATCAGCATGTTCGAAAGCGCATCCTGATACGCCGCCGCGGTCCCCTGAAAGCCAGCCCGGATGGTGGCCGGAAATCCCATGCTGCGTTCTGCGTTCTCGATTGCCTGCGTGGCGGCGCCAAGCGAAACTCCCGGCGCCAGATTGAAGGAGATCGTTGCCGACGGATACTGTCCCTGATGGTTGACCGCAAGCGCCGTGTTCGACGGACCGAAGTGCGCGAACGAAGAAAGCGGCACCGCCGTCCCATTGTTCGCGCGCACATAGATGTTCTCGAGCGCTTCGGGGCTGCGGGAGAATTCGGGAGCGACCTCCATGACAACGTGGTACTGGTTGAGCTGGCGGTACATGATCGAGACCTGACGTTGGCCGAAGGCATCGTAGAGAGCATTGTCGATGTCGGCGGTCGCTACTCCCAAGCGAGCGGCGGTGTCGCGATCAATGATCACGCTCGCCTGCAATCCTTTGTCCTGCTGGTCGGTGTTGACGTCGCGCAATTGTGGCAGAGAGCGGAGCTTTTGCAGGAGTCGCGGCGCCCACTGATTCAGTTCCTGGAGATCTTCTCCCTGCAGTGTGTACTGGTACTGCGCCTGGCTCATGCGGCCACCGATGGTCAAATCCTGAGCCGATTGCATGTACAACGTCGCGCCGGGAACGACCGCCAACTTCGAGCGCAGGCGGCCAATGACTTGGTCGGCGCTGACCTTGCGCTCGGAGATCGGCTTGAGCGTGATGAACATCCGCCCCGCGTTGTAGGTGGTGTTGCCGCCGGCGAAACCAACTATTGTTTTGACCGCCGGATCCTTCATAACCAGATTGACGAACTGAGTCATCTTGCCGCGCATAGCTTCAAAGGAAATATCCTGCGAAGCCTGGACAGAACCCATCACGCGGCCGGTATCCTGCTGCGGGAAGAAGCCCTTCGGCACGATGATGTAGAGATAGACACTGAGCGCGGCAGTGGCAATCGTGACCGCTAGCGTCAGTGGCTGGTGGCGCAAGACCCACTGCAGACTGTGGCGATAGCTCCCCAGCATGCGGTTGAATACCCACTCATTGAGCCGGTAGATTCGCCCATGCTTCTTTCCTTCCGTTGGACGCAAGAATTTAGCGCACATCGTTGGGGTGGTGGTTAACGAGACGAGCAGCGAGACTCCGATCGTGGAACTGAGCACGACCGCGAATTCTCGAAACAGCCGGCCGACGATTCCGCCCATCATTAGAATGGGAATGAAGACGGCGACCAGCGAGGTGCTCATGGAGAGCACGGTGAACCCGATCTCGCGAGCGCCGTGAAAGGCCGCTTTGACTGGGGGCATGCCTTGTTCGATGAAGCGCGTGATGTTTTCAAGCACCACGATGGCGTCGTCGACCACGAATCCGGTCGAGATGGCCAGAGCCATGAGCGACAGATTGTCGAGGCTGTAGCCGAGCAAATACATGACGCCAAACGTGCCGATCAGAGAGAGCGGAACTGCCACGCTCGGGATCACCGTAGCGCGCAGCGTGCGCAGGAAGGCGAACACCACCAGGATCACCAGGATGACCGAAATCATTAGCGTGATTTCGATATCCCGTACTGAAGCGCGAACGGTCGTTGTGCGGTCCATCACAACAGTCACGTCAATTGCTGGGGAGATGGAAGCCTTGAGCTGCGGAAGCGCGGCCAGCACACGATCGACGGTGGCGATGATGTTGGCGCCCGGCTGGCGGAAGACAATCATCAACACGGCGGGCTTCCCGTTGGCCAAGCCGACGACGCGAACGTCTTCGACCGAATCTCGCACTTCGCCAACATCACCGAGGCGCACGGGCGCGCCGTTCTTGTAGCTGACAATCAGCTTGCGGTACTGGTCGGCGCGGAAGATTTGGTCGTTCGCACTGATGGCCCAGGCGTTCACTGGACCGGAGAGCTCTCCCTTGGGACGGTTGGCATTCGCCAAACCGAGAGCAGCGCGGACGGTATCGAGACCGACGCCGAGTTTGTTGAGCAAAGTCGGGTTCACTTCGGCGCGCACAGAAGGACGGGCGCCACCGCCCACAAACACCTGGCCCACACCCTCCACCTGCGAAAGTTTCTGGGCCAGGATGGAATCGGCGGCGTCGTACATGCCGGGCAAAGTGACGGTGTCGGAAGTGAGCGCCAGGATCAGGACAGGCGCGTCGGCGGGATTAACTTTGCGGTAAGTCGGATTGCCGGGAAGATTCGAGGGGAGCTGGCTGCGGGCCGCGTTGATTGCAGCCTGCACATCACGGCCGGCGGCATCGATATTGCGGTTGAGGTCGAACTGCAAAGCGATATTGGTGGACCCCAACTGGCTCGTCGATGTCATCTGGTTGATGCCTGCGATGCGACCGAACTGGCGCTCGAGCGGAGTCGCGACTGCCGAAGCCATCGTCTCTGGGCTTGCTCCTGGTAATCCCGCCGATACCGAGATCACGGGAAACTCCACCTGCGGTAGTGGGGCGACGGGCAAGAAGTTAAACGCCAAGGCTCCGGAGAGCAGCAGGGCCGCCGCTAAGAGCGAGGTTCCGACCGGGCGCCGAATGAAGGGAGCGGATATGTTCATAAAGAATCCGCCGGAAGCTCGTTGCTCGGTACCTCGATCGGGTTGCCGATCTTATAGCGGGAGAATCGTTGCGCCAAGCGATCGAACCACAAGTAAACGACTGGCGTGGTGTACAGCGTCAGCAACTGGCTGAGGAGCAGACCGCCGACAATGGTAATGCCCAGAGGACGGCGCAGTTCCGCGCCCGTGCCGCCGCCCAGCGCCAGGGGCAAGCCGCCAAGCAGCGCCGCCATGGTCGTCATCATAATGGGACGGAAGCGGAGTAGGCTCGCCTGGAAGATAGCGTCTTCTGGCTTCTTGCCTTCGACGCGCTCGGCCTCGAGCGCGAAATCGATCATCATGATGGCGTTCTTCTTGACGATGCCGATGAGCAGGATGATGCCGATCAGTGCGACCACGCCAAGGTCATAGCGGGTAATCTGCAACGCCAGGATCGCGCCAACGCCAGCCGAGGGCAGTGTGGAAAGAATCGTCAGAGGATGAATGTAGCTTTCGTACAGAACTCCGAGAACAATGTAAACGGTAATGATCGCGGCCAGGATCAGCCAGGGTTCGGTGGAGAGCGAGTTGTGAAAGGCAGCCGCCGTTCCCTGAAAACTGGTGCTGATGCTGCGCGGCAGGCTGATCTGGCGCTCCGCGTCCTCAATGGCCTTGGTGGCTTCACCCAAAGAAATTCCGGGCGCCAGATTGAACGAGAGCGTCACCACCGGGAACTGCCCCTGGTGGTTGATGGCCAGCGGAGCATTCTGTTGCTCGAAGTGAGCGAACGAGGAGAGAGGAACAGCCGCGCCAGTGTTGGACTTGACATAGATGTTCTTCAAGTCTTCCGGATTTGCCTGAAACTGAGGATCGACTTCGAGCACGACGTGATACTGATTCAACTGCGTGAACATGGTCGAAACCTGCCGCTGCCCGAAAGCATCGTAGAGCGTGTCGTCGATGATCTGCGGAAGAATGCCGAGCCGGGAGGCGGTGTCGCGATCGATGACCAGGTTCGCCTGCAGCCCATTGTTGAGTTGGTCGCTGGCCACGTCGCGAAGTTCGGGGGCGGATTTGAGCCGGTCGAGCAGACGCGGGGCCCAGGCCGCCAGTTCCCGCGTGTCGGCATCTTCCATGGAGTACTGATATTGAGTACGGCTGACGCGGCTCTCGACGGTCAGGTCCTGGACCGGTTGCATGTAGAGCGTGATGCCCGCCACCTTGGCCAAAGCCGACTG
>Ga0335070_10009791_pt1 | contig 11219 bp, 5 predicted proteins | sample Lox_Sample_13_FD_206722 | JGI IMG/M metagenome (GOLD analysis project Ga0335070, IMG submission 206722) | Soil microbial communities from Loxahatchee National Wildlife Refuge, Florida, United States - Lox_Sample_1.3 | ecosystem: Environmental > Terrestrial > Soil > Wetlands | place: USA: Florida... | reverse complement strand
TACGTTCGGGACCGTCTCCATCGGGACCAACGACCAGGCGCAGGCGGTGATTCGCAACAACGAATTCCGCGAGAACACGCTGGTTCCGGTCACTTCGCTGCCGACCGAGTATCCGTCTGCCACGCTTCCGGTCTTCTTTGCGACGGGCAATTCGTCGGCGCAGCAGTTCTTCCAGGGAAACAACGTCGGCTTATCGACGGTGGTCTTCGATAACACGCGCAACTGGCTGATCGGCGGAAACACGGACGCAGAAAGCAACGTGCTCATGGGCGTGCGCTGCGGGTTTACCATCTCGCGCTCGTCGAACATGATTTTGCGCGGCAACTACAGCCAGCACAACTACCCGCATCGCTTCTCGCAGGGCGACAACTTCCAGTTGGACGGCGACGGGTTCCTCGCGGAGCACAATATCATCCGCAGCTCGTCTTGGCCGGTTCGCGGCATGGGCGGCGAACTCCGCTACAACCTGATCGACGCGAGCGGCAACTCGGATCAGATTATCCAAGGAGTGATGAACAACACGAACATGCATCACAACGTGATCGTGTTCACCGTGAGCCAAACGTTCTACGGTCCCGGCGTCGGCCTCAGCCTGATCTACAACGTCGACAACGTTCAGTTCCACAACAACACCATGGATGGCGGCGGAACATTCATGGAGTTTTACGGACCGCCGGTGTCGGTGAGCAGCGGATCGTTCTTGGGGAGCCTGCGGAACAATGTGTTCTACAATTTTGCGACGCAGACGGGTCCGGTGCTGGCGGGCGCGATCGGCGAGTCAACCAATCCGCCGCTGGCGCGTCTGCGCTATGCAGATTACAACGACTTCTACAATCCTGACGCGGCTGACCAGACCAACTACGGGCTAGGTGTTGTTGCAAAATCGCCGGGCTCGGCCGGCTACGGACTGCACGATCTGGGCGGGTTCAACGGCCACATGAACCCGAAGTTCCAGCAGCCAACCGCGATCCCATTCCCATTTGCGCCGCAAGACATCTGGACCCGCACCAAGACGGTGTCGGATGTTCTGGCGACGTATCGAACCATGTATACGCCGGCCGCCGGTAGTCCGTTGATTGGCGCCGGAGACCCGCAAGACGGATCGGGCGGCAACATCGGCGCGGTCGGCAACGGTGAGGCGACGGACCAGTTCGGGTTATTCGGAAACGGCACCAGCACGCCGCCTCCGCCGCCACCTCCTGCGGCGCCGGTTATTTCGAGCTTCACCGCGACTCCTGGAACCGTGCAGCCGGGACAGAGCACCACGCTGAGCTGGTCGGTGACCGGCGCAACATCGTTGAGTATCGCTCCGGGGCCCGGGGTGGTTACGGGCAGTTCCATCGGCGTGTCGCCGAGTTCGACTACCACGTACACTCTGACCGCGTCGAACGCGGGCGGTTCAGTAACAGCAACGGCGAAAGTCACCGTCACAAGCGCACCGGTGGTAGTGGTTGCCATATCGCCGAATGCGATCGGTCTTGCGCCGGGCGCCACACAGCAGTTCTCCGCAACGGTGACGAACGCGGCGAACTCTGCTGTGACTTGGTCGGCCACGGGTGGGACGATCTCTGGAAGCGGTCTCTATACCGCGGGCTCAACGACCGGCTCCTTCACAGTGACCGCTACCAGCGTTCAAGATACGAGCAAGAGTGCTTCGGCGGCCGTAACCATCGCGCAGCCATCGGCAAGCGGCGCCCACCCGAGAATCATTCTGGATGCGCCGACACTCGCGACACTGCGCAGCCGAGCTCAGGCTCATACAGCCGAATGGACGGCTCTGAAATCCGTGTGCGATTCGTTCCTCGGCGGCGGCACCGTGCTTTTCCCCGGCGACAATGGCTATCCGGACCGCCCGAACGTCGGCGAAGGTTATCAGGGCAACGGCTACGTCGATGCCATGATGCCGCTCGGCCTGTGCTACCACACGACCCTTCCTTCGGATCCTACGACGGCAGCGAAGTATGGCGCGAAGGGCGTTGCGATTCTGATGGCGATGTCTGATCCGGCGCACCAAAGCATCGACGGCACGCCGGTGTGGGATCGCGACGACGGCTATGGAATCCGCAACTTCGGCTTCGCGATGGGCATTGGGTACGACTGGTTCCACGATCTGATGACGCCCGCGCAACTGTCGCAGCTTCAGGTGGCGCTCAACAACTGGTTCAACGGATTTGAAAACGATCCGTCGGACAATTTTGAGTACGAACACCCGCAGGGAAATTATTTCGCCGGTTACTACGTTGCGAAGTGTATGGCCGCGCTGGCGGTGCAAGGCGACAGTCCGCTCGGCGACACGTGGTGGAACGATTGGTACAACCATCAGCACCTAGGCCGCGTAGCGCCGTATTACCGTACGAACCTGGCGGGCGGCGGCTGGACGGAAGGATACGCGCAGTACGGAATTCTCGCGACGCGCAACCAGTCGCTGCCGGCGCTGGCGGTGAAAACGGCGAAAGGGATCGACCTCATCCAGGGCGGAAATTCGGGCTCGTCGTATACCTACCCGCTGGACAATCCGCGCTGGCTGATGGCGTTTACCTGGCCGACGCGCGACTTGATCGACGACCGCGGCGAGTTGTACGGAACCGGCGATCCGTTGATTTGGCCGGGCACGGGTAACGTGGACACCTATCGCTTTTCCGCGGGCATTCTCGCAATGCTCGGCGATCCGATGGCGCCGATGATGCACAAGTACGCGCGCGATGCGAAGACCGCGCTCGATAAGCTCGGCGTCGGCGGTACCACCGAGTGGATCGACTTCCTGTTCTGGGATCCGGCGGCGCCTGAAACCTCCGACTATTCGAGCCTGCCGATCTCGTATCTCGCTCCTGGAATGGGCGGCGTGACTGCTCGCTCCGACTGGTCGACCAGCGCTACGTTCCTGTCGTTCATGGCAGGCCCGTATATTAATAACCCGGGCGCCGGTCACGAGGCTTTCGATAAAGGATCGCTCGCGATCGAGCGCAACAAGAATCCGCTGGTGGTGAACGCCGACGCGTGGCTCTCTCACGACCCCAACGGTGATCCGGGTTGGAGCCTTACCTATGACGATCGCTACGGCAATTGGAGCGCGAATCACGCGCTCGGCAACCGCACGCTGTACAACACGTTCCAGGTCCGCCAGCTCGACGGGCAGGGCAACCTGGTGGCGCCATATGGCCAGAACTCGCATCAGCGCACCGACGGCGTGCGCACGAAGATTGGGCGCTTTGAGGATGGCGGATCGTACGTCTTAGCCGTCGGCCAGTTCCTGGAAGACATGTACTATGCGTTCCACAATCCAGCCACTGGACAGCCGACCATCTGTCCCGGGGCGAACTCGGCGGTGACTTCGTTGTCGCGCCAGATCGTGTATCTGCGGCCTTCGCAGTTTGTCGTGTATGACCGAAGCACGATTTGCGATGCGTCGCTGGATCAGTATCTGGCGTTCCATTTCGGAGCGAACCCTGTGGAGGTTGCGGCTCCCGCGGCGGGGCAGCATCGGCTGGATGTGAATACGGGAGTGTTCGCGGGTTCGATGACGACCGTTCTTCCCGCGAACGCGGCGCTGACTACGACGGATCACCTGTCGACCGACACGGCAACGTGGAACAAGGTCTGGCGAACCGAGATTCGCGCGACCGACGCGCCTACGGCAACGCGCCGCTGGCTGACGGTATTCGACTTGGCGACGACGCCCGGCCAGGTTGCGTTAGCCACGCCGGTGAACGTGCTTAGTGGACCGGCGGTTGGTGTGCTGCTGCAATCGGCGGCGGGTAACAGCGTCGTGCTGTCAGGAACCGCTCAGGTGGGGACTGCGATCGCAGGCGCGGTGAGTTACGTCGTGCCTGCGGCAGCAGCGCGTCACCTCATAACAGACCTCGCTCCGTCGTCCGGTTACACGATCTCGGTGGTCGTGTCGGGCACGAACCATACGGTCAACATTGTGCCGGGCGGAAGCAGCACCAGCACGTCGAACGGCGTGCTCACGTTCCAGGTAAGCGCGAGCGGCGACGTGGCTCCGTAGCTGTCAGCGGCGACCCCATCCGCGGCCGGCGACAATCGCTACGCCGGAATTCCATGCCGAGAAGCGGCTGAAGAAGATGACCATCAACGAAGTATGGAACCACAGCCCGGTACCCTACGCGGTGTCACTCGAATAGCGGCGCTAACTTCGCGAGCACTTCGTCCATGATCGCGCTCGGGCACGCTTTCCAATCTCTTGCCGCCGCGCGCGTTGAGATCCAGGGCACGGGCCTGATCGCAGTGGACAACGCCGGTTGTCTTGGTTCCTGCGCCTGCCAGCGGCACAGCGAACCCGGCAGTACGCGCAAAGCTCCCGCCGCCGGTAATGGGAACGACCACGGGCACCTTCGTCACACGGTTGAATGCCTCCGGCGAAACGATCAGAACTGGCCGGCGGCCCTTTTGCTCATGCCCTTCCGTGGGATCGAGCCGGACCAGCCAGATGGACGCCGGGCATTTTGCGCTGGACACGGCGGCTGACGAGATCGCCGCGTTAGTGCGGGCATTCGCCGGTTCCCGACGCTGATCTTTGGCTTACTTCCCGTAACGGCCGTCGCACGCGTCGCGACGGCATACCACCTCTGAGGTATCGCCAAAATACTGTACCTCGTGACGCACTCGATTTCGCAATATCGCACTATCAATTGGGAAGTTGAGACAGCCAGCAGGTTGAGAAAGGAACCAGCCATGACTCAATTGGAAGAAGAGAAGATCAGCCGCTCGAGTGGCGCGATGCTTGACATGAGGCTTCCAGGTTGTCATCCCTGTTTCGGACGTCGATCGCGCCAAGGAATTCTACGGGAGGCTGGGGTGGAGGCTCCATGCCGACTTTCGGTTTGATAACGATTTCCGCGTCGTCCAGTTCACGCCGCCCGGCTCCGGGTCGTCAATCCAGTTCGGTACGAAGGTCACGCCTGCTGCTTCAGGTTCGGCACAAAGCCTCTTTCTGGTTGTGTCGGACATAGCGGCTGTGCGCGACCAGCTCGTCGCACGCGGTGTCAATGTCAGCGAGGTCTTCCATCCTGCTGAGCCGGGCGCGCATTTTAGTCCGAACGGTTCAAGCAATCGTCTTAGCGGCTCTTCGCCAGATCACACCAGCTACCGCTCTTACGCTACATTCGCCGACCCGGACGGTAATTCCTGGCTACTACAGGAGGTCACGACGCGGCTGCCTGGGCGCGTCGACTCGGCCGAGACGGCATTCGCCTCCGTGGGCGATCTCGCGAGCGCATTGCGGTGTGCAGCGGCCGCGCATGGCCAGCACGAAAAGCGCACCGGTCAGCCCGATGCGAACTGGCCCGACTGGTACGCCGGGTACATGGTGGCCGAACAAGCCGGCCAAGACTTGCCGCAATAAGCTGTATTCAACTTCAGCGGACACATGTAAGAAAAGGAGCCGACATGAAACTCAGAACTCGGTTAGCCTGGTCGTTGGAGTGGCTCTTCCGGTCCTGGCGGCACTAGCTGTAACTTCCCAAGGCAAGTACACCGTGAAAGTGCCGGGTGGGCTCGCGTTCTCTGAGTTCAGAGGATACGAAGCATGGCAGGCCATCTCCGTCAGCAAGAACGAAAAAGTGTTCGCTATGACTCTCGGCAATCCCGCGATGATCGACGCCTACCGGGCCGGTTTTCCCGGCAACGGTAAGCCTATACCGGACGGAGCAAAGATAGCCAAGATCCATTGGACCCCGAAACCGAACGAGTTCTTTAAGGAAGCGACGGTGCCGGGCAAGCCGGTGAACGTGGATTTCATGATGAAGGACAGCAAGAGGTTCGCTGACAGCGGCGGATGGGGATATGCCGTGTTCGATTACGACGCCGCGTCCGATAGCTTCACGCCGGGCACGTTGGCTGGCACGCCTCCGCAGGGGAACGATGCGAAGTGCGGGTTTGCGTGTCACACGGCAGCGAAGGCGAGAGACTACGTTTTCACTGATTACGGGCAGAGGTGAACGTCAGCTCAACGCGTGCGTGCCGGCTAGATCAGAGACGGTAGAGCAAGCATGGCGAACCTAATGAGACCTGGAAGATGCGACAGGGAGTTACTCGGAAGAGCACATGCACGCCGCGCTCTAGGTCAATCTCACAAACTACGCCAGCGCGATTGTGAATACGGACGAAATCGTCGACGCGATCTCTTTTCTCCGCCACACCGCCGCCGCTATGGCCGTGAGAGGCTTCTGTCCAACACCGGGAAATTGTGCCGGCCGGTGTCACGCATAGGGTGAATCACTCAAGATGAATTTCGCCCTCCAGGTGCAGCCTGAGACCAAAGATCCAGACTGGGCCGCGATTCGCGTTGTACCCTGGACTGCGGACATGTTGCAGATCGAAGGCAAGAAAGACGCCGTGCCGAAGGCGGAAATTATAGTAACCTTCGAAGATTTTTTCACGGCTGTACCTTAGTCCATTGTCGCCGAGCAGGTAACTCGAGCCGCCCAGCTCCAGGTAGTGGCGGTGGGCGTCGGAAAGAGCGTTAATGGCCATGGCGAGGCCGATACGATCCTGATCACGATGCCATCGCTTACCGCCGGAATCAGCGCCGAGCGCCAGCGTCCGATCCGCTTCAGCGAATTGGAAAGCCTCTTTCGAGCCAAGGTTCCATCCAAGGCGCCCGAAGACGCGAAGGGATTCGGTCAGCTCCTGTTCCCCGTTCACACCGAAACCGAAGTTTTCTAGTCCACGCTTCAGATGGGCGCTGAGGTCTGGAGTAGGGTCGTGCCCAGAAAGGTAGCCGTTGACGGCATCTTCGTAGCTGGCAGCATCGGCATGATTCACGAACGAATTAAAGCGGAAGATACTGGAGCGGTCTTTAATAAGATTGGGGTTCAACTCGATCTCGTAGTTTTCAGAACGGCTCTGGGTGACGTTCCAATTCGTGGTCAGGCCGGTGGGGTCGGTGGGCTCGAGCATTTCGGCAAAGCGGGCGGCCCAGCCGGGATGATAAAACTCGAATAGTACGCCGTAACTGTAGCCGCGTGAATCGGCGGCGAAATCATAGGCGGCGTTGTTGTCGATGGCGTAGTTCAGGAACTGCAGATGGCTGTCGCTGCCGATGGAGTTGAGATCGAAGAAATCGGTGACACTCATCTTGCCGACGCGGATTTCGAGCCGCGTGGCGGGCAAGAATGGGTCGAGGCCAAGCGGGTTGCGAGTGGCGGGCTCAGTCTTCTTGGTGAAAGCGATGGTCTGCCGCAATAGCGCGCGGGCGACGTAGGGCGCGGCGGTGGCGGTTGGGTCAGTAACGGCGTCCAGGTTGGGGAGCCCCCCAAGACCCAGGGCGCCACTGACCCCGGCTCCGCGAGCGCTTTCGAGGTCCAAGATAAATTCCGTATTGCGACCAAGACGGAACCCGGTGTAGATGGTCGCGACGCCGGTGGTAGCCTGTTCGGCCCCTTGACGGAAACTGTTCGGTCCGCTATAGCTCGCGTGAAAGGAAGGATGAGATTGATTGACGATGTTGATCTGGCCCGAGAGCCAGATCCGGTCAGCAAGTGTCATTTCTTCCGGTTCGCCCTCGACGGGCGTAGGCTCCTGAGCCCAAGCGGCAGTAAACAGAATCAGTACCAAAAACAAGGAAGCCGGGTTCACAAATGGCTATGATATGCGAAGAGCATCGCGTGGACGCTTACAAATCGATGAAAACTGCAGGATTTGCTTTGCCGTTCCTCGGCGCGTGGATGGTGCTTGCCAGCGTGGGGCTACCCGCCCAGAACGTCCGATCGTTGGGTTCAGTACGTACGATTTCGATCGGCTCACTGGGCGAAGATCCGGGCGGTAAGGGATTCGCGCGCGAATTTGGGGCCCAATTGCGGCGCAATAAGTCTCTGCAACCTGCCGCGGGAGCGCAGGCGGATGCGGTATTGAAAGGCCAGGGAGTAATCTGGATCCGCGGCTATCATTCGTTCAGTCCGCGCGCGAGAGTCAACGACACTTACGCCGAACCAATCTATGGCGGTTATCTTTCCGTAACACTGCACGGGGCCGGCGGCGAAGTTTTGTGGTCATACTTCGCGCATTCGAAGCACGCGGACTCCCGCTCGGCAGTCGAGAAAGATGTGGCGGGCCAGGTTCTGGATGCCATGTCCGATGCGATCCGTACTGCCTCCGCGGCAACACCATCTTCGATTGGGCCGGGCGGCACGCGAGCGGCGGCGCTACGCGGCGGTGGCGCAACCTTTCCTTTTCCGATTTACGAGTGGTGGTTCACCTCGTTTCAGCGTGAGGAGCCAGCGATCACGATCACTTACGATCCGCTGGGCAGCTCGGCTGGCGTGGAGCGCTTCTCGGAGGGAGAGTTCGATTTCGCGGGCTCGGACGTGCCGCTGTCCGTCTTGAAGCCGGCGCGACAAGGCCAGGCTTTTCCGACGGTGGCAGGCGGAGTGGTGCTGGCCTACAACCTGCCGAAATTCCCGGGCGACTTGCGTCTGACGCCGGAGGCCGCGGCCGGCGTGCTGGCGGGCCGAATCGCCAGGTGGAATGATCCCGCGTTGAGGGCCCTGAATCCCGGCACTTCTCTTCCAGACCAGCCGATTCGCGTGATTCATCGCAGCGACGGAAGCGGTACAACCTTCGCCTTGACGCACTATCTGAGCGAAGCCGTGCGGGAGTGGAAAGAGAAAGTGGGGGAGGGCGACCGCGTCCAGTGGCCGGTGGGCGAAGGCGCCGCAGGCAACGATGGTGTTTCGGCACTGATAGAAAACACGCCCTATTCGTTCGGCTATACCGAATTCATTTACGCGTTCCGGCGGCAATTGAACATTGCAGCGATACGCAACGCGGCCGGCAGATTCGTGCAGGCTGATCTGGCCAGCATTGCCGCAGCGGTTGCGGGCGTGATGGATTCGATTCCGCCTGATTTCAATCTTTCGCTGGCAAACACTCCGGGCCGGGACGCCTATCCGATATCGGCTTTGACCTGGCTGGTCATCCCAGCACATGAGGTCGACCCAGACAAGCGCGAGGCACTGAAGCGCTTCCTCGAATGGGCCCTGGGACCAGGACAGCGCCAGACGATGGCTTTGGGTTATGTGCCGCTGCCGAAACTCCTGATTGAGGAAGAATTGAAGGCTCTTGCGGCGCTCAATTAGCGCAGCTGACCGGGCGCGCAATCGAGAGGAGGGTAGATGAAGGAATCCTTTGATGCCATCGTCATCGGAACCGGACAGGCCGGCCCCTCGCTCGCAGTCCGCATGGCTGGCGCCGGGCAGCGGGTCGCGATCATTGAGCGAAACCGATTCGGCGGAACATGCGTGAATACAGGCTGCATTCCGACCAAGACGCTCGTGGCATCGGCCTACGCGGCGCATATGGCGCGGCGCAGCTCCGAATTCGGCGTTCAACTCGGTGGTCCCGTGACGATGGACATGAAGCGGGTAAAGGCGCGCAAGGATCAAATCTCAGGCAAGTCCAGAACGGGCCTGGAGGCGTGGCTGAGAGGAACGCAGAACTGCGCGGTTTATCAGGGGCACGCGCGTTTCGAGTCACCCACAGAAGTACGTGTCGCTGATCGCGTGCTTACAGCTCCAAAGATCTTCATCAACGTCGGCGGCAGGGCAACGATACCAGCATTCCCCGGCGTGACCGATACACCGTATCTGACGAACTCCACGCTACTGGACCTGGACACCCTTCCGGAGCACCTCGTGATCGTCGGCGCCGGATATGTGGGCTTAGAGTTTGGACAAATTTTCAGGCGCTTCGGCAGCGAGGTCACCATCATTGAGAAGGCGTCGCGCGTGGTCGCGCACGAGGATGAGGATGTATCGTCGGCCGTACAGGAAATTCTCGAACGGGAGGGCATTCGGTTTCGTCTGAACGCGACCTGCATTGCACTGGCGCGTGGGAAAACGGGAATCATCGCAAAGGCGGATTGCGCCGAAGGGGAGCCCGAGGTCGCTGGATCGCACGTTTTGCTGGCGATGGGCCGGACCCCGAATACAGATGACTTAGGATTGGAGAAGGCCGGCGTTCAGCGCGATTCCCAGGGTTATATCACCGTGGATGAAGAACTCCGAACCAACATCCCCGGCATTTGGGCGTTGGGCGATTGCAACGGCCGAGGTGGATTCACGCACACCTCCTACAACGATTACGAGATTGTTGCGGCGAACCTGCTCGATGGCGGGACGCGTCGCGTTACAGCCCGAATTCAAGCATACAACCTGTACGTCGATCCGCCGCTCGGGCGAGCCGGAATGACCGAAGCTCAGGCGCGCCAATCCCGGCGGCGCGTGCTGATGGCGAAACGTCCTATGACGCGCGTCGGCAGAGCCATCGAAAAAAGTGAGACGCAGGGGTTTATGAAAGTCTTGGTGGACGGAGATTCCAAGGAGATACTCGGCGCCGCCATTCTCGGGACGGGTGGCGATGAGGTGATCCACTGCATACTCGACCTGATGTATGCGCGTGCTCCTTACACCGTGATGCAGCGGGCCGTGCACATCCACCCGACGGTCACGGAGCTGATTCCGACCATGCTCGGGGACCTGCAGCCGCTGTAGTAGAACACAGGGTCAAGTGTCGCTTGATGCTGATGACCCCGTTGACAGCGCCGCCGGGGATCAACTGCGAGAATGCGGTGTAATTGTTCGGTGCCTTTGTTTCTCGGCAAAAAGGATAGAAGAGAGTATAACGACCAGCAAGGCCGGGTTGGGCTCCGGAATGGGCTCATAGTTATAAGCCATCGAAAGTCCCGCCAAGTCGCTTTCTAGCTGGGGGTGTGAAAATGAGCCTGCAGGGTGGGTAGTCGACACGCCGGCGGTAACAACTACCGGTATTTGGCCGGTCCCGATGAACATATTCGTGGGAGCGGTCGCATTGGACCCGCTCAGATTGAAGCTTGCCGAACCAAAGCAGAATAAGCCATTGCAGAAAACAAATTCTAGCGGCGTAGTCCCGCTGGAATTTAATCCTAGAAGAGGAGCGAAGGCGCCAAATGAAACGGTTATGGGCACGGGCGGGCCCGTGTTGACATCGACGAAGCCACTAATCACTGAACGAAGCGCTGATCGAAAGCAGCGTCCCAAGAGACGGGTCGAACTGAGGTTCGGTGAAGGTGATCGCGTCTTGACAACCAATGACATCGCATGCACCAGATGAGGATTTTAGTTGTGGTGGAAGCGCAATTGTATTAGCGGCTGCGCTATCAATCGGCTCTTGATCAGAAATGGGGGCAGGCCTGAATCCTTGAACTGATAAAACATTCTTGGAGG
>Ga0335070_10009789_pt1 | contig 11219 bp, 9 predicted proteins | sample Lox_Sample_13_FD_206722 | JGI IMG/M metagenome (GOLD analysis project Ga0335070, IMG submission 206722) | Soil microbial communities from Loxahatchee National Wildlife Refuge, Florida, United States - Lox_Sample_1.3 | ecosystem: Environmental > Terrestrial > Soil > Wetlands | place: USA: Florida... | reverse complement strand
CCGGCCAGCCATCGTTGTCGTAGTCGCCGATCGCCACGCCGCTACCGTAGCCCGCGCCCGCCACGCCGGCCTTTTCCGTGACGTCCGTGAAAGTCCCGTCGTGATTGTTGTGATACAGGCGGTTCCAATATTCAGGCCCGCTCTTGACGAGTGACGGAATCGACGCGCCGCCCACGAAATAGATGTCCAGATAGCCGTCGCCGTCGTAATCGAACAGCGCCACACCCGACACCATTGTTTGCGGCTGATTCTTGTTTTCTGTCGTGTCGGTGGCCGTTACGTAGTGCACGCCGGCTTTCGCAGCAATCTCCTCGAAGCGGATCGGCCCCGTCGCCGGAGCATTTTGTGAGGCGGTACTAATGGCGAGGATGCCGATGGCAAGCGACGCCACTCCGCTGAGAAAGACAAACCGTCGGTGCATGGACTATTGGTTCTGGAATCCGACCTTTTGCATGGCGGCCTGCGCTTCAGGGTTCTTCATAAACGTCTCCCAGATCAGCCCGGTGCGATGGTTCTCCGCCATCAACATGGTGATCCCCAGGTCGATTCCCAGTACATCGCTATCGTACCAGCCCGTGAGCGGATTGAAAGCATCGACGAAACTGTACTTACCCCAAGCCTTAGGTGCATAGACACCACGGATGTTTCGCAGCACACGGAGGCAGTCGTCAGACAGGAAGGCCAGAGACCCGCCTGTCGCGCACGGCACAACGCTACCGTCGATCGGACCCTGCGACGGTGGCCCACCCCATGCCGTGTAGCCCTTCGCGTAATCCGACGCCGAAATCCCCCACAGATCGTCCGTGTAATCCTTGAACTGCGAATTCAGCGACAGGCAGAACAGCTTGTGCGCTTTCGTGGCGGTCACGGAATTATCAAAATAATTCGCGTATGCGTCCTTCTTGCCGCGAAAATCAAACCAGGCCTGCGAATACTGGTGAGTGAAGAGCGGATCGTTGCCTGAAATATAGGTAAGCCCTTGAAAGCTGACCGTCGGACGGGTCCACGCGTTCCACGTGTCGGGCGAAACCGGGTTTGTCGGCGATCCGATGCCCAGCAGGTAGATCATCATCAGTTCGCAGTAATGCTCCCAACGAGCATCCAGAAAGCCGCTTTCCGGCTTCCATCCCATCGAAAATGTCTTGCCGCCATTCAGCATCCACGGCCACTCGACGCGGTTGTAAATCTTGGTCCCCAGATCCTGAATCTCCGCATCCGCAAAATAAGCGCGCGCCGTTAACACTCCGCAAAGCAGCAACGACGTATCAATCGACGACAGTTCCACCTGCTCCCACCGCGCGCCCGTGTTCATGTCAATAAAGTGGTAAAAGAAGCCGTGAACGTTCGGCAGTGTGTTCCAGGTAAAGCGGAGCGTATTCCGCACGCGGTCGACAATGTCCGCGGATTTTCCATAGCCACGCGCGTGACCAATGCAAAGGGCTGACAAGCCAAATCCGGTAGCCGCAATGCTGGACATCGTGCGCGTGTCATTGCCGTTCAGGTAGGCGCGATCCTTCACCTGCCCCGTGGACGGATTCGTCTCATTCCAGAAAAATTCGAAACTTCCCCGCTGAATTTCGTCGAGTAACTGCTCATCGGTGCCCTTGTAAGCCGTGCCCCCGGGGTTCTGCACCGGCTTCGAACCGTTTCCGCCGCAACCCGCCAGCAAAGATGCAAAGGGAGCCGCCGCGATACCGCTCCCGCACCAACGCAGCAATTCTCGACGATCTATCCTTTGATTCATCATGACCGACGCCCCCGCTTACTCCGTGATTTCCAACTGTACGGCTTCGCCCCGCGCAGAGTCCGGACTTACCCACAGATTCACCAGACTAGGCTCGACATTGTGTTCATTATTGATATCCCAGACCGCAAACGCCTCCGCCGTCAGCGGAAACGTGACGCGCTTCGTCTCACCCGGCGCCAGCGCCACCCTCTGGAAGCCCTTCAACGCACGCACAGGCTCCGCAACACTGGTTCCCCGGAGCCGGACGTACACTTGTACAACTTCTTCGGCTGCCACTTTCCCGGCATTCGTTACGTTCGCACTGACCGACAGCACTTCCTTCGAATCTTCCCCGCGATGGCGCAGCATGGCGCTCAGCGCCCTGGCACTCAGCGTCTTCGCATTCATTTCCGGCTTCGAATAGCGAAATTCCGTGTAACTCAAGCCGTAACCGAATGGGAATTGCGGCGCGTTCGGCTCGTCGACATATCGCGAAACAAATTTCGGCGTTCCCTCACTCGGTGGACGCGACAAATCCGAGTTCCCTGCCGGCCTCCCGGTGCTCAGCGCGTTGTAATACAGAGGGATTTGCCCAACCCACCTCGGCCATGTCACGACCAGCCTTCCGCTCGGCACCGATTCCCCGAACAGTGTACGGACCAGCGCCGGCCCCGCCTGAAGTCCGGGAAACCACGCTGCCATCACGGCGGGCACATGTTCGAACGCCCAGGGCAATGTCAGTGGCCGTCCGCTGAACAGCACCAACACGATGGGTTTCCCCGTCGCGGCCACTTGTTCCAGCAGCGCTTCCTGTCGGCCGGGCAGGTCCAGATGGGCACGCGAGGCAGCCTCCCCCGTCATCTCCGGCGCGTTTTCTCCCAATGCCATGATCACCACGTCCGCGCTTCTTGCGGCGGCCACCGCTTCTGCGATCTGCTCGTCGGTGGCCTTCTCGATCTCGCCACCCTTCGCGTACTTCACCTGCCCGGCACCGAATCGCTCGGTCAGCGCGGCCCGTAGCGTTACCGCGTCTTTGGCTTCGCCGTGGCCACCCCAGGAGCCCAGCATTTCGCCGGCGTCGTCGGCAAGCGGTCCGATCAGCGCGTACGTCTTGAAATTCGCGCCCAGTGGCAGCAGGCGTTGCGCTCCCACCAGATCGTTCTTCAGCAAGACGAACGACCGCTCCGCCGCCGTGCGCGCCGCCACCAGACTTTCCTTGGGCAGCGGGCCGTGGTTCGCGGCATTTTCGTCGGCATACGGATGGTCGAACAAACCGAGAGCGAATTTCACGCGCAAGGCGCGGCGCACGGCATCATCGATTTCCGCTTCCGGCACTTTGCCGCTCTTCACCAGGTCAGCCAGGTATTCGTGATAGACGTTGCTCTCCATGTCCATATCCACGCCGCCACGGAACGCGCGGTAGGCCGCCATTTTCCCGTCATTGGCAATGCCGTGTGGAATCAACTCGCCGACGGACGTCCAATCACTCACGACCAGCCCGTTGAAGCTCCACTCTCGCCGCAGCACTTCCTTCAGCGAAAAGGGATTTGCGCTCGCTGGCACACCGTTCAGGGAATTGAACGCACTCATAATCGTGGCGGCTCCGGCATCGAGGGCCGCATAGAACGGCGGCAGGTATACTTCACGCAGCGTATGCTCTGAGATTTCGGTGGAGTTGTAATCGCGTCCGCCCTCGCTCGCACCATATCCGACGTAGTGCTTCGGGCAAGCCACAACGCTGCCGGGCGCGCTCAGACTGTTTCCTTGATAGCCGCGGACATAGGCACGGGCCATGACGCTTCCCAGGTACGGATCTTCGCCGGCTCCTTCGATCATCCTTCCCCACCGCGGATCGCGCGCAATATCCACCATCGGCGAGAACACCCAGCGCACGCCGTCCGCCGCCGCTTCGTGGCCCGCGATCCGGGCCGCCTTTTCTACCGTTTCCGGATCCCACGTGGAGGCCATCCCCAGGGGCACCGGAAACTCCGTGCGATAGCCGTGAATCACATCCAGGCCATACAGCAAGGGAATGTGCAGTCTCGAGCTCTCTACGGCAATATGCTGAAAGCGATTCGCGGACTTGGCATTGTCGAGATTGAACAGCGAGCCCACCTGCCCCTTCTCGATCATCTCCTGGTAGTCGCTTCGTCCCGTGCCCGGCCCGGTCGGCGTTCCGACTGAATACTGAACCAACTGCCCGACTTTTTCTTCGAGCGTCATCTGCTTCACGAGGCTCTCGATTTTGCTTTCCGTCGCGCGGTCTGAAAGGTCGCCGGACAAACGTAAGTATCGGAAGACGTCGGCAGGCGGAGCCTGTTGCGCCCAGACGCAGGTGCTCAGCACTAGAACGACCGGAATCAGAAGGAGCAAGCGACGACGGATTTGGCGGTTCACGTGATCAAACTCCTCTTCCTGCACAAAATGATTTCCTGGCGGGTACTTCCAGTTCCCGCTGTTCGTGTGGCTGTAGGGGGAGCATTTGCACCAAGGTTGGACCAGCGGTGCGCCCGAGAAACCGGAATGAAGAGTATCGGACCGCCGGCCCATCATCAAGCTACCCAGCGTGACTCCGGGAAAAATGCCTCCCGGGCCACTCGAGCGGCTGGAGGACTGCCCCGCCTAGTCAGATAAATCGATTTATTTGGGCCAATCTATCACATATTCCACTGCTTGACCACCAAAAGATCGTTTTTTTACTGCACTTCGCCCCTTGCTGTCCCGCCTTCTTTGTGACAGACTCCCCTCAGACATCCCATGACTCGGTCTCGGAAAGCCCCCCAACCCGCCGGTGCGGGCGCGCCTTCGGGGTCCATCAGCCTGAAAGAACTCGCCGCTCACCTCGGGTTATCCTCCGCCACGGTTTCGCTCGTTATCAATCGTTCACCCGCTGCTAAATCGATTCCGCTCGCTACCCAGGAACGCGTTCGCGAGGCCGCTCGCGAACTGAATTACCGGCCGAACCTCATGGCGCGCTCCTTGCGCCAGAAGCGTAGTTTTACGATTGGTGTGATCGTCCCGGAAGTCAGCGAAGGCTACGCGGCGCTCGTCCTGTCTGGCATCGAGGATTACCTTCTTCAGGAAGGTTACTTCTATTTCGTCGTCAGCCATCGCCACCGCAACGACCTGATCAACGAATACCCCGCGCTGCTCCAGCAACGCGCCGTGGAAGGCATCATCGCCGTCGACACGGCCTTGACGGAAGCGAGCGCCATGCCGGTTGTGGCCATCTCCGGCCATCGCACGATGCCTGGCGTCACCAATATCGTTTTGGACCACATTCTCGCTGCGCACCTGGCGCTGGAACACCTGAAGAATCTCGGCCACACGCGCATTGCCATGATCAAGGGCCAGGACTTTAGCTCCGACACGGAGATTCGCTGGAGTTCCCTGCACACCGTGGCCGGGCAGTTGGGAATCACGATTCACGACCGCCTCACGGTGCAACTCCAGAGTGACTCTCCTTCACCCGAAGTCGGCTACGTGGTGACACGCAAGATTCTCGAACGCAAGGAACCATTCACCGCTCTGTTCGCCTTCAACGATATCTCCGCCATTGGCGCTATCCAGGCATTGCGTGAATCCGGCCGGCGTGTTCCTGAAGACGTGTCGGTAGTCGGTTTCGACGATATCCAGAGCGCCGCCTATCAGAACCCTGCGCTGACGACCGTTCGACAGCCTTTGCGCCAGATGGGCGTGATCGCCGCTGAAACATTGCTTTCCCGGATCAACTCTCCCCGGTCGGGGGAAGACTCCCCGGAAATTGTCGTTAAGCCGGAACTGATCGTTCGATCCACGACGGCCCGCGTTGCTCCGGCTCCTGTCTCGGCGCCCAGCGCTTGACCGATTCCCCAACTCTCATGGTGCTCCGCTTCCCTTTCCTGTCCGTTGACGGTAAAATTAAGCTTCTGGGTAGTTTCGTATCCGTTAACAGAGGCACGCGAAAATAACGCTGCTGCAACACTACTGAAACCTGAGGCACGGGAAACTTGCCTCAGCCAGAGGTCAGTCGTGAAAACGCTAACCCCCGATCCGCTCTTAACAGAAACTTCCCTGTTCCGCGTCAGTCTCGCAAGCTCGGCCAACGATCTAGTCGATTGCCAGCGCCTTCGTTACGAGGTATTCAACCTCGAACTTGGCGAGGGATTGTCGACCTCCGACCGTTCCGGCCTGGATATCGACCCCTTTGACTCGTTTTGCGATCACCTGATGGTCAGAGACCTGGAAACGGGAAAGCTGGTCGGCACCTATCGGCTGCAGACCGGCGAAGTTGCCTACCGGAACCTTGGCTATTACGGCAACCAGTTGTTCGACTTCTCGGTCTACGACCGCGTCCGCAAGCACGTGCTGGAGTTGGGCCGCGCCTGCGTGCATATCGACTACCGGAATATCATGGTTCTCCACGCACTCTGGAAAGGGATCGCCGTCTACGCGACCCGACAGGAGTCGCGCTACCTGATCGGCTGCAGCTCAATTTCCTCCCAGGACGAAAACTACGGCGCGGCGATGTACGAGTCGCTGAAGGAAAAATACCTCGTCGAACCGGCTCTCCGCACCGTGCCGCAGCCGGGCCACGAGTGCCGGCCGGGCGGCGAACCCGTAGAAGTGTCGCGCCCGCCGCGTTTGTTCCGCGCCTACCTGGAGATTTCCGGCCGCATCTGCGGTCCACCGGCAATCGACCGCGAGTTTAAGACCATCGACTTTCTGACCCTGGTCGACTTGGCCCAATTGCCCGACCGTGTCCTTACACGTTTCTTTTGACAAACCTGAGCGGCGGGCCCACCATTTCCATTCTGTCTCCGAGGTGAACCTGTATGCAGACGCTAACCCACGAGCAGGCGCTGTTCCTGTTGCACTACTCGCTGCCGATTGTTGAGCGCGAGCATCAGACTACGCGCGCCGTCATCGCCGCGATTCCGTCTACGCATGCCGACTACCGCCCGGACCCCAATTCCAAGACCGCGATGGAACTGGCCTGGCACATCGCTGCGGCAGAGAACCGCTTCTTCACCGGCATTCCGGTCGGCGCCTTCGATTTCACTCCGAACCACCAGCCCGATGATGTCAAGACCGGTCCGGATATCGCGCGCTGGTACGACGAATCGTTTTCTCGCAACAGCGCCATCATATCCAAGATGTCTGCGGAACAAGCTTGCAAAGTCATCGACTTCCGGGGAATTTTTCAGAGGCCATCCGCATCCTATCTACTCTCCGCAATCAGCCACACCGTTCACCACCGCGGGCAGCTTTCCACGTATCTCCGCGCCATGGGCGGCAAGGTTCCCGCGATTTATGGCGAAAGCTACGATTCGGCCTTAGCCAAGTCCGCCGGTTAGCCCGCCGCGAGCTTTTTCGCCAATTCGAGTGCCGCGGCGCCCTTCGAGGGATCCATTAACTTCGCGCGGACAAAATCTTTGGTCCCTCCTCCCTTGCCCGGCACTTCTCCGAGCATCTGTTTCAGCACCGCATTGAGATCGTTGCCTGCGCTCGGATGCTGAGCCAGCACGACAAGCCCGGTTTCGTCATGAATCAGGAGCGCCACCGCCCTTTCATTCTTGGCGATTTCCGTCGCCAACGGTAAGAGCAGTTCCGAGCTTTCGTCGTTCATTAGTTTGGCGACCACCCGAATGCCACTCGGCCCGGGCGCACACTCTTGCACCAGTAACTTCGCGCGAGCCTCGCCCAACTGCTGCATCGCTGCGCGCAACGCCTTGAAGTTGGCGTCTCGCTCGGCGGCACCCTTGTCGATCGCGGCGGGAATCTCTTCCGAAGCGCAACTCAGGCTCTCGCCGAGCCGTTTGAGCAAGAGGTAATCGGCGGAAGCGCTGCGTTCGGCACGGCTCCCGCACACGAATTCCACGCGCCAGTCTTGGCGAATCTTCACGCAACGCCTCACCAGAATCATTCCGATCTGGCCGGTGCTTTTGACGTGGGTTCCCCCGCAGGGCTGCAGGTCTGCTCCCTCGATTTCGATGGCGCGCAAAATTCCCTGCCGGTCCACTTCCTTGCGCACACCCAATTCGGCCAATTGCAAAGCCGTGCCGTAGCGCACGGTGACCGGCCGGTCCTGGAAGATCACCGCGTTTGCCGCGTGCTGCGCGCCTTCCAGTGTGGCCTGCTGAGGTTCTCTACCACGAAGGTCAATCGTGTTGATTTCGCTCCCCAGATGAAAGGACACGGTCGGCAGACCATATCGTTCTTGAAACATGGCCGACAAGAGATGCTGTCCAGTGTGCTGCTGCATGTGGTCGAAGCGCCGCGACCAGTCAACGCAGCCCGCGACCGCCCCGACCGGCACTTCCCTGTCGACGATGTGGACGATCTCTTCGCCATCATCGCGAACATCGAGGATTCGCGCTTCGTCGATCATTCCCAGATCGAAGGGCTGACCACCGGAACCTGGATAAAACGCGCTTTGATCCAGCAGCACTTCCCACGCGGCGCGGGTCCCGGATTCTGTGGTTATCGGACTGGTCGGCTCACAAGAGACCACGCGCGCCTCGAAATTCTGTAGGTACGCATCGTCGTAATACAGTCTGTGGGTGGCCATCAGACCCAAAGTCTAGCACACCCATTTTGGCCGGACCCGCGCGGCATTCTGCCTCGCGATTTACAGACGATTCGCCTCAATTCGATAGAATGAGAGTATGGCCATCCGCTTGATCGCCCTGGATATCGACGGCACTCTTCTCAACAGCCGTTGGGAAGTGTCCCCCGCGAACGCGGACGCAATCGGTGAAGCCACGCGCCGCGGCATCGAAGTGGCCATCGTGACGGGCCGCCGGTACGATTTCGCGCTGCCGGTCGTCCGGCAAATTGCTCACCCTGTCACCATGATGGTCAATAATGGCGCGCTTATCCGCACCAGCGACGGCAAAACGCACTTGCGCCATCTGTTGCCCAAAGAAACTGCGCGCCGCGTCTTGCAAGCCACTGCCGCGTGGCGCGACTGCGCCGCCGTTGTCTTCGATCGCCGCCTGGAGAACCAGGTCGTCCTGCAGTCCATCGACTGGTCGGACCCAACCCGCGGCTCTTACTACACCCGGAACCGCGAGTTTCTCGCCGAGGCCAAACCGCTCGAGTCTTGCCTCAACGAAGATCCCATTCAGGTGATGTTTACGGGGCCCGTGCAGCCAATGCACGACATCGAGCAATCCCTTCGTGCCGCGCCCTTCGCCGCAGAATTCTCTCTGGCCGTCACGGTTTATCCGGCGAAAGACTTCGCCATGATTGACGTTCTTCATCCCGCCGTTTCCAAGGGTGCCGCCCTGGCCGAATGGGCAGGAGTGCAGGCTATCTCCCGCCAGGAAATCCTGGCCGTCGGGGACAATCACAACGACCTAGAGATGTTATCCTTTGCAGGAACACCCGTGGTCATGGGGAATAGCGTCGCAGCGTTGAAAAAACGCGGCTGGCACGTCACCGCGTCTAACGATGAAGACGGTGTGGCCCTGGCCATCCGACAGTTTGCGTTTTCTGAGAGATTCGAGTGACCTTTCGGCGGCTATCGATCGTCTTTGCCCTTTCAGCAGCCCTGGCGGGCTCGGCGGCCCCGGTACGCGCCGATTACGTCGTCCTGCGAGGTGGCGTACGGCTCAATGTCACCGGCTATGAAATTCTGGGCGACCGTTACCGCCTGCATCTGAAAGGTGGCACCGCCGAGGTCCTGGCCGACGACGTCGTGGGCATCGAGCCAGAAGAAATCTTTGAACCTGTCGAGGAGCCCCTCAGCGACAAAACGCCATTCGAAAGGATCATTCGGACCGCCGCCGACCGCTATCGCCTGGATGCCGATCTGATCCATTGCGTGATTGCTATCGAATCCAATTTCGATCCGAAGGCTGTCTCGCCCAAGAACGCACGGGGCCTGATGCAGCTCATGCCACAAACCGCGACGCAGTTTGGCGTGAAGGACGTCTTCGATCCGGAACAAAATGTGAATGCGGGTACGAAATACCTTCGCCAGCTCATCGACAAGTACAACAATCTCACCCTGGCCCTTGCCGCGTACAACGCCGGGCCTGAACGCGTCGATCAGTATGGCCGCCGTGTTCCTCCGTACCTGGAAACCATGAAGTACGTCCAGCGTATCGCGAAGAGCTACGCCAAAATCAAAGCGGAGACCGCAGAACAGAAGCCCGGCGATTCACTGCCTGCGAAAACGGCCCCTTCGGGTCAGTGAGTCTTTCTTGCTCTTTATTTACGGATTATTCGGCGTTGGGGGAGCCTGCAACGGCGGGTTCGTCCCAGGATCTTGCGTCCCGTTAAAGTTCTGATTCTGCATGGGAGAGCTTGAGAATGGTGAAGTGGGCGAAGCCGCTCCGTTGCCATTCAGATTCTGCACTGGCGTGCCAATCCCTTTCGAAGCCCCGCCGATTCTCAGATCCTTCGACGGATCCCAGATAAACTCGAACTCGTGGTAATTCTTGGCCTTGTCGTACCAGAGGAACGACTTCTTATCGACTTTGCTTCCCACGCCGATAATGTTGCCGCCAATCACGTTACTTGCGTCCATGGTTCCGAGCGGTTGTCCGATCGATTGTGGTTGGCCGAAGGAGCTGCTGCCGGAGGAATCGCTCGTCCCCGTCTGACCGGCGGCATTCGCAGTTCCAGAATTTGTACCCGTGGAGCCGAAGCTGTTGCTGCTCCCAAAACCGTTCCCGAACGATGATTGAGACGATGACGTGCTCGCATTGGTCGCCGGCGCTGGAGTCTGGCCACTGAGGCTGATCGAGCGGTTCTTGAGACTGCCAATCAGCTGTCCATTCGGCCCCACATAGATCAGACGCCACGAACCATCCGTACTGTTCATCGGATCCTTGTACGCCTGGCGCATGAACCGCACGCCGGTCTTGTTCGTCGTCAGATCCTCCATCGAGGGTGGAAACCGGTGCGTCTTCATGTAATACAGCTTCACGCCGCGGGCGTACTGCTCACCCTTCCAGACCATGTCCGCTTCTTTTTCGCGCTGAACCTCGCTGAGAACCGTCGGCGCCGCTTCGGCAGCCATGAGCACCAGCAACGCCAGAAAGAACATCACGATGACAATCGCGTAGCCGGATTCGCGGTCTTGATGACGCCGAGTTGGAAGTGCCTTCTTCATGCCGGAGGCGGTTGCATCTCCAAGTTGTTCGAGTTCTTTTTGCCCGTGTTGATGTCTTCGTATTCGATGCGGTCGTTGCCGATATGCGTGATGCGAATGGAGTTCAACACGGTGTCGCCTTCGCTCACGATTCGCACTTCCTCGCCATCCAGCAGAAAGGCGCGGCGCGGCCCGGAAGACGGTAGCGTGCCGATTCCAAAGAACTTCCATTTCAACTGCGGTGGCGGAGGTTCCGGCGGCGGCATGGGGCCCTGTGGCATGTGCGGCGGCTCAACCGGCTTGGCGGGTTCTGCATTCGCGGCCACGACGGCCGGTGCTGGACCGGCGACGAAGATATTCCGTCCGCTGGGTTTATATTCGGTATTCTGCGCTTCCGTAAGGTCCTTGAAC
>Ga0335070_10009788_pt1 | contig 11220 bp, 7 predicted proteins | sample Lox_Sample_13_FD_206722 | JGI IMG/M metagenome (GOLD analysis project Ga0335070, IMG submission 206722) | Soil microbial communities from Loxahatchee National Wildlife Refuge, Florida, United States - Lox_Sample_1.3 | ecosystem: Environmental > Terrestrial > Soil > Wetlands | place: USA: Florida... | reverse complement strand
CTGGGAGGTCTCGGCTTCCTGCTTGGCCCGCACCTCGCTGGTCATGATCCCGAGTTCCTGCAGGGTCTCGGTGTCCTCGATGAAGCGGCTCGCCAGCCAGCGCATGATGTAGTCCGGCAGCGATTTGGCGAAGGGGATCTCCGGGTTGCCGGTGATGCCCTCCGGCTCGAAGCGCATGTAGCTGAACTTGCGCACGAAGACCTCGAGCGGGACGCCGTACTGGAGGCCGAGCGAGATCGCCGTCGCGAAGGCGTTCATCAGCCCCCGCATCGTCGAGCCCTCCTTGCCGATGTCGGTGAGGAAGATCTCGCCGACCGTGCCGTCCTCGTATTTGCCGGCGGTGATGTAGCCCTCATGGCCGGCGATCGAGAACTTGTGGGTGATCGATTCGCGCTCGCGCGGCATCTTTTTGCGCTCCGGCGCCAGCACCACGACCTCGGGCTCGGCCGCCTCCTTCTCCTTCTGGGCATCGGTGCGCAGCGCCTGCGCGGTCTTCGAGCCGTCGCGGTAGATCGCCAGCGCCTTCAGGCCCCCCTTCCAGCCGCGGATGTAGGCGTCGGCGATGTCCTCGGCGGTTGCCGACTGCGGCAGGTTGACGGTCTTCGAGATCGCCCCGGAGAGGAACGGCTGGGTCGCGGCCATCATGTCGATGTGGCCGGTGTGGGAGATCGCCCGCTCGCCGACCGCGACGTCGAAGACCGGCAGGTGCTCCTCCTTGAGGCCGGGGGCGCCGACGATCGTCCCGTTCTCGGCGATGTAGGCGTCGATCTGGTCGATCTCCGCCTCGCTGTAGCCGAGCGTCTGCAGCGCCAGCGGCACCGAGCGGTTGACGATCGTCATCTGGCCGCCGCCGACCAGCTCCTTGTACTTGACCAGCGAGAAGTCCGGCTCGATCCCGGTCGTGTCGCAGTCCATCAGGAAGCTGATCGTCCCGGTCGGCGCGAAGACCGTCGCCTGGGCGTTGCGGTAGCCGTGCTCCTCGCCGAGCTCGACCGCTTCGTCCCAGGAGCGCCGCGCGGCATCCAGCAGGTCGCCCTTGATCCCGCTCGAGTCGATGTCGTAGGCGGCATCGCGGTGCATCCGCATGACGCCGTTGTGCGGCTCGCGGTTGCGCTCGTACTCGTCGTAGGTGCCGGTCGCCCCGGCGGCGATCAGCGCCGACTGGCGGTAGGCTCGGCCGGTCATCAGCGCGGTGATCGCGGCGGCGATGTTGCGGCCCTCGTCGGAGTCGTAGGGGAGGCCGTCGGACATCAGCAGGGCGCCGAGGTTGGCGAAGCCGAGCCCGAGCTGGCGGAAGCGCCGCGCGTTCTCACCGATCTCCTCGGTCGGGTAGCTGGAGGGGCCGACGATGATCTCCTGGGCGAGGAAGACGATGTCGACCGCGTGCTCGAAGTCGGCGACTTCGAAGCCGCCGTCGGGGAGGCGGAACTTCATCAGGTTGAGCGAGGCGAGGTTGCAGGCCGAGTTGTCGACGTGCATATACTCGGAACAGTTAGCAACAATTAAGCAATCGACAAGGTATGAGTGGTGGATCGGCTCGGTGAGGTTGTAAACCACCTCCTGCCCGTCGTTCTCGCGTGCGACGAGCCTTGCTCCCTGCTTCGTCGAGTACCGGCCAAACTGCCTCAGCACTTCTTCGAGGGTCGCCTGCTTGCGAGGAGTGGAGAAGCCGATCGTCTCCGCAAAGCGCTGCATGTCCGAGCCGGTGACCCTGAGATCGAAGCCCTGGCGCGACTCGTACTCGACCCTGGTCCCGTCCTTGCGGGTGTAGGAGAAGCCCGACGCTCCACCTTTGGCGATCTGGTAGATCTGACTGCGCACCCCGAAGGCGCCGAGCAGCTTCTGGACATCACGCAACAAGGCGTCGCTGCGACTTCCGACGCCAACGTAGCGGTTCGTCTCGGTCCATGACACGCACCCGTCGGCCCCGAACAAGCCGCGCAGAAAGGCAGCCTGCACCTCTTCGGGCGCGGCGAAGACGGCACCGGGAACACGCTTTTCGTGCGCCCGCGCGGAGGTGACGCCGATCCCGCGGAAGAACTCGCGGACCGCCTCGCTGCCTGCCCGCAACTGCACCGTGCCGTTGTCCATCTCCTGGCGGGAAACGCCGCCGATCAACTCCTCGAGTATCCCGCTATGGGAGTCGGCGAGGCCATCCTCGAGGTCGTCTCCGCCGTAGCACCAACCCGTTTGGACGTCGGTCATCCAGCCATCGCCGACCAGGTGGCCGGTCAGCTCACCCAGCCCCTCGCTCCACCGATCGGGGAGCTCCTGGTAGGTGACGGCACCTCCCCGCGCGAACGACTTCGCCCTTTCAGCCACTTTCACTGGTAGCTCCCAGGAAGCGTCGGTGGCGGGCGTCGGGCTGTCGTTGAGCAGCACCTCGTCGCTCTCGTGGAGCTCCTCGGCAGGCACGTAGCCGCGGTTGATCGTCCAGATGCGGTGGTTGGGGGTGCAACGCAGCTCCTGACCATTGGAGAACCGGAGCCGGACGATCGGCTTGATGCCGGTCCGCATCACCTGCAGCGGCACGCTCGTCAGGACCCCCTCGCCTTTCTGCCGCGGCGCGGAGCCATTCTCGCCAGCGGTCTGCCGGTGCGTGTAGACCTCGATCTCCTCGCCGCCCTGAGCGCGCTCGTACAGCTCGCCGATCGGCATCAGGCCCTTGGTCGTGTGCACCCGGGCGTCTGCCGGGAAGCACGGGTTGGAGGCGTTGATCCGGCCGGACTCCGGGCAGGTGTGCCAGCGGTTGATCGTCGTGTCGTACTGCATGCCCGGGTCGGCGCAGCGCCAGGCGGCGTCGGCGATCTCGTTCATCAGCTCGCGCGCCGGCAGCGTCTTCACCGCTTCGCCGGTGGTGCGGGCGGTCAGGTCCCAGTCGGCGCCGGCCTCGACCGCCTCCATGAACTCGTCGGTGACCCGCACCGAGTTGTTCGCGTTCTGGTACTGGATCGAGGTGAAGCCCTCGCCGTCGATCGACATGTCGAACCCGGCGTCGCGCAGCGCGGCGGCCTTGTCCTCCTCGCGCGCCTTGCACCAGATGAACTCGCGGATGTCCGGGTGGTCGACGTCGAGCACGACCATCTTCGCCGCGCGGCGCGTCTTGCCGCCCGACTTGATCGTGCCGGCCCAGGAGTCGGCGCCGCGCATGAAGGACACCGGCCCGCTCGCGGTGCCGCCCTTGCTCAGCGGCTCCATCGAGCCACGGATGTTCGAGAGGTTGATCCCCGAGCCCGAGCCGCCGCGGAAGATCTTGCCCTCCTTGGTGTTCCACTCGAGGATCGAGTCCATCGTGTCGTCGACCGACAGGATGAAGCAGTTGTGGACGACCACGTTGTTGGTCAGGAACTCCGCGGACTCGGTCTGGATGTCGTAGACCGGCATCGCGCCGAGCGACTCGATCGCGACGATCTCCTCCTCGCGCAGGTCGGGGCAGTGCTTGAGGTTCTGCAGTGTCAGGCTCTCGAGCAGCCGAGCCTGCTTGCGCGGGCTGACGAACCCGATCTGCTCGGCGAACCGCGCGCGCTCCGAGCCGATCGCGATGCTGACCTCGTGCATGTCGCTGCGGTCCGCGCGCGAGTCCTCCTTGCGCACGCGGCGCGAGTAGATCCCCAGAACGCCCAGCAGCAGCTGGACATCTTCCGTCCAGCGCTCGCCGATGACGGCGAAGCCGATGCGCCCGCTCTCCTGACCCCGCTCGCGACGCACGGTTACATAGCCGTCGGCCTGGAAGATCGCCCGTAGGTAGGCGGCGATCTCGTCGTGCGGGGCGCTGAAGAGTCGAGCGGGCACCCGGATGTCGGCGCCGCGCGCCAGCAGCCCCCACGCCTCGACGAACGGGCGCAGCACCTCGCCGTACAGCCTGATGCGACGCACCGGGACCGACTGCGTGTCGGCCCGCCGGATCTTGCGATGCACGTCAGGGAACACGACGTCCAGGTGCTCGAGCACGAAGGCCTCCTCGGCCTCGTCGGCGACCTGGAACTCGATCGTCAGCGAACGGTTGGTCCCCTCGCTGTACTGACCGACGAACCCATCGGCCTGCAGCCAGCCGGCGAGCGCCGCCTCGGCGACCGCGACGCGGTCGGCGTCGAGGTCCGGCCCATCGGGAAGGCCGTCGGCGCCGGCCGGCACGGCGACGCGCGCGGCGACCTTCGCGCGGTGCGCATGCAGATGCATGCGCATGCCGAGCTCGAGCTCGTCGACGCGCAGCCAGCTGGGCGCCGTGCGCCGCTGCGCCACCGCGCGCACGACGTGGTCGGCCGTGGCCTCGACGAACTGCCCGTTGCGCAGCGAGATCCGGAAGACCTCCTTGACGCCGTTGTCCTTCGTCGCCTCGATCCGGGTGATGCCGGTCGAGTCGTAGACCTCGCGGCCGACGGCGTCGTCCGCAACCAGCTCACCGATCGGCACCATGCCGTCAGGGGTCGAGACGAGTGCGTGGGCCGGGAGGCACGCCGAGCACTGCGGCTTCTCCTCGAACCCGACGTTGAACCAGACCGGCGAGTTGAAGGCCACCATCTGGTGGAGCAGGACGTAGGTCAGCTCCGCCTCGAAGCTGTCGCCGTCCTCGTCGCTGGCGAAGTACCCGCGCGAGCGGCCCCAGTCGGCGATCGTGCCGGCGACGCGGCCGATCATCTGCTTGACCGAGCGCTCGCGCGCGGGCGTGTCGAGCTGGCCGCGGAAGTACTTCTGGGCGACGATGTTCGTCGAGTTCTGCGACCAGCCGGCGGGGAACTCCACGCCGAGCTGCTCGAAGGCGACCTTGTCGCCGTGGCCGATGCGGGCGTCGCGCAGCTCCCACTCGACGGTGTCGAACGGATGGGCGCCCGGCTGCGTGAACCTTCGCCTGATGGTCATCGCCCGGCCCGGCCGGACGTCCTCGACGAGGGTCGTCTGCGTGCTGTGCGGGGTGCTGTCCATCTGTGCCCTGTCCTCTCCTTCGCCGCGATTTCTCGCTGTTTGCGGCCTGTCTCAACGCCCTTTGGGGGTAACAGCGGACCCTCTCACCGGGGGCGGACGGAACGCCTTGCGGGGCACCTCCACAGCATGCTCGAACAGGGCTCCGGGACGCGTCGGATCGGACCCTCAAGGATAGGGCCTCGGGCGGCGCACGAAGGCGGTGCGCACACCCCGATGCGGGCCCGCCGGTAGGCTCCGGACCATGGATCCCTCGGGGGCGGTGATCGTCGTCACCGGCGGTGCATCGGGCATCGGCCGGGCGCTCGCGCAGCGCTTCGCCGCAGCCGGCGCGCAGGGCGTCGTGGTCTGCGACGTCGACGGCGCGGGCGCCGAGACGGTGGCCGCCGAGATCGGCGAGCAAGCGCTCGGGCTGGGCTGCGACGTCACCGACCAGGCGCAGGTGGCCGCGTCGATCGACGCCGCCGAGCGGGAGTTCGGGCCGGTCGACCTGTACTGCGCGAACGCCGGGGTCGGCACGGGCACCGACGAGCAGACGCCCGACGACATGTGGGACCTCGCGCTGCGCGTCAACGTGCTCGCCCATGTGTACGCCGCGCGCGAGCTCGTCCCGCGCTGGCTGGAGCGCGGCCGCGGGTACTTCCTGGCGACCGCGTCGGCCGCCGGGCTGCTGACGCAGATCGGATCGGCCCCCTACGCGGTCACCAAGCACGGCGCGGTCGCGTTCGCCGAATGGCTGTCGGTGACCTACGGCGACCGCGGGATCGGCGTGAGCTGCCTGTGCCCGATGGCCGTGGACACGCCGCTGCTGCACGCCGGCCAGGACAGCGGCGACCCGATGGGCGCCACGGCCACCGCGGTCGTGAAGGCCGCGGGCGCCGTGCTGACGCCCGAGCAGTGCGCCGAGGTCGTGCTCGCGGGGCTGGCCGAGGAGCACTTCCTGATCCTGCCCCACCCGGAGGTGCTCGAGTTCTTCCGGCGCAAGGGCAGCGACTACGACCGCTGGCTGGCGGGGATGCGGCGGCTGCAGGCGGCGGTGGGAGGCGGCTGAGGGAGCGCGATGGTCGTCCTGCCGTTCGCCGCCTGCGCCGCGATCGCGACCTTCCTCGCCGGCGTCCTCGCGCCGCCGCGCGGGCCGCGCCTGCTGCTCGGCGCCCTGGTGCTGGGCACCGGGGTCGTGCTGGCGGACCTGGCGGTCGGGGCGCTCTGCATCCACCAGACGCTCGCGGCCGGCTACCTGGTGTGCGGGGCCCTCGCCGCAGCCGGGCTGGCACTGCGCTGGCTGCGCACGCGCTACGCCGACCCGCCCGACGAGAGCGGCGGTGGCGACGACGACGGGCCGCCGCGCCGCCCGCCGCCGACCCCGCCGCGCTGGGACTGGGAGGCGTTCGACCGCGCGCGCCGGCGCTGGGAGCGATCCCGCCCGCGCGAGCCCGTACGCTGAGCTACGGCTCGCCGGCGGGCTGGACGTCGCCCGCTGCGGCGCCGGTGTCCTCAGCGTCCTCGACGGTCTGCCGGCGGCGCAACGGCCGCCACAGGCTGACCAGCCCGGCGACCAGCGTGACGAGGAAGAACTGGCCGACCAGCATCTCCAGGACCGCGAACGACTGGCCGAGCGTTCCCGCCGGCACGAGGTTGCCGTAGCCCGTCGTCGTGAGCGTCACGTAGCTGAAGAACAGGTAGTCGGCGGCGCGCGGGTGCGGGTCGGTGCTGCCGAAGAAGTCGCCGAACCAGCGGCCGAAGGCGATGTAGAGGAAGGCGAACAACAGGCCGAGCAGCGTGAAGACGCAGATCGCCCCGAGGATCGTGCGGTTCTCGACGACCGCGGCGTCGATGACGCGGCGCAGGATCGTGGCCGCCGCGACCGCGAGGAGGACCGTGTCGATCACGAACGCGAAGCCGAGCACCTTGGGCACGTGCGCGGCCTCGGCGATCACGGCGAGCACCACGGCGATCACGCCGATCACCGTTGCCAGGCGCACACGCTCCGGGCGCACGTCGGAGCTCGTCAGCGCGACGATCCCCGTCAGCGTCGCCGCCAGGACCGCTGCGACACGCCCGCCGGCGCCCTCCGGCGGCAGCGTCATGAACACGATGAACGTGGCGAGGATCAGCAGCAGGACGAGCCCGTAGGCGTCTGCGATCCGCTCGGCGCGCTGCAGGCCCGTCTCATCGCGACGCCGACGGCGGCGGCGCCGACCCTCGGGACCCGGTGGTGCTTGCTCATCGACCACGCGTGGACGTTCGGGCGCGCGCGCGGCGCTCCTGCCCGCTGCACGAAAGCGCCCGGTCGCCGCGTCAGCGCCCGAGGTGCAGGAAGTCGCGGAACTCCGCCCAGCCCAGGCCGAGCCGCCAGCCGGCCTCGGCGATCGAGTGGCGCCAGCGGCGGAACCAGCGCGGGTCCCAGCCACGGATGCGCCACAGCGCCCAGACGATCAGCGTGAACGCGACGATCCCGGCGAGCACCATCGCGGCGACCGCCAGCGCCGTCGGCCCCTTGTCGCTCTGCGCCTGCTGCTGCTTCTTGGCGTTCGCGAGCGCGGCCTGCTGCTGGGGGGTGAGCGTCGTCGTCGTGGTGCTCGTCGAGGTCGCCGGGGGTGTGGTGGTCGCCGGCGGAGCCGTCGTCGCGGGTGCGGGCGTCGTCGTCTCGCTGGCCGGCGGCAGCGTCGTCGCGGGCGCGGCGGTCGTGGGGCTCGGGACCGCCTGGCCGGGGACCGGCTCGACCGACTGCGGGCTGGCCGTCGTCGCCGCCGAGGTCGCGGCGAGCGCACCGGCCGGCGCGAGCGCCAGCGCGAGCGCGGTCAGCAGCGGTGCGGCGAGGCGGCAAGGCACGGCGAGCAAGGCTAGCGGCGCGGCTCAGCCCGCGAGCAGGTCGCCGATCGCCTCCAGCGCGTCGTCGAGCACCGCCTGCGGCGCCTGCGCGGCGTCGAGCACGCGGATGCGGCCGGGGTCGGCGGCGGCGAGCTCGTCGTAGGTGCGGGCGATCGCCTCGAAGAACGGGTCGCCCTCGCGCTCTAGGCGGTCGAAGCCCTCGAGCCTGGCGCCGGTGCGCGCCCGCCCGAGGGTGGGGTCGATGCGCAGGTAGAGCGTGCGGTCGGGCTCAAGCCCGCCGGTGGCGAAGCGGTTGAGCTCGGCGATCGCCGCCACGCCGAGCGCCCGTCCGCCGCCCTGGTAGGCGAGCGAGGAGTCGACGAAGCGGTCGAGCAGCACCCACGTGCCGTCCTCGAGCAGCGGGCGCAGCGCCTCCTCGACGAGCTGGGCGCGGGCGGCGGCGTAGATCAGCGCCTCGGCGCGCGCGCCGACGTGCAGCTCCGGGTCCTTGACGAGCGCGCGGAGCCGCTCGGCGACCTCGACCCCGCCGGGCTCGCGCAGCAGCTCCGCCGGGCGGCCCGCGGCGCGGATGGCGTCCAGCAGGCCGGCGGCGAGCGTCGTCTTCCCGGCGCCGTCGAGGCCTTCGATCGTGATCAGGCGGCCGGGCATGCGCGCGCCGACGATACCCGTAGCATCGGGTCGCGATGAGCCTGCCCGGCCTCGAGCGCCACCCCCACGCCCGCGCGGTCCTGAACGCCGCGGTCCCGCCGCAGGGCACGCCGTCGCACGCCTACCTCTTCCACGGGCCGGCGGGGTCGGGCAAGTCGGCGGCGGCGCGCGCGTTCGCGGCCGAGTTGCTGGCCGAGGGCTCGCCGGACCCGCAGCGCACCCGCGAGCGCGTGCTGCGCGGCAGCCACCCCGACCTCACGTGGGTCGTACCGAGCGGGGCGCACGAGCTGCGCCGCGAGGACGTCGAGGGGCCGGTCGTCGGCGCGGCCTCGCGCACGCCGTTCGAGGCGCGGCGCCGGGTGTTCGTCATCGAGCGCGCCGACACGATGAACGACCCGGCGGCGAACAGCATGCTCAAGACGCTCGAGGAGCCGGCGTCGTTCGCGCACCTGGTGCTGCTCACCGACCGGCCGACGGAGGTGCTGCCGACGATCGCCTCGCGCTGCCTGCCGGTGCGCTTCGACGCGCCGACCGCGGACGAGCTGGCCTCGCGGCTCATGGCTGAGGGCGTGGCTGAGGAGACGGCGCGCGCCTGCGGGCGCCTGGCACTCGGCGACGCGACGCGCGCGCAGGCGCTTGCGCTCGGTGACGGACCGGCGCTGCGCGCCGCGGCCGAGGGCTACGTGCGCGCGGCGCTGCGCGACAAGCTCGCGGACCGTCCGTGGACGGCGATCCTGCAGCGCGCGCGTGCGCTCGGCGACGGCGCGCAGCGCGAGGTCGAGGAGCGCGTCGGCGCCGAGGCCGAGCACCTGCCCCAGCGCGAGCGTCGCCGAGCCCAGCGCGAGGGCGCCGCGGACGCCAAGCGCGCCCACCGGCGCGCCGCGCGCGCGGCGCTCGACGAGGCGCTGCGCCTCAGCGGCCTGTGGCTGCGCGACATGGCGTGTGTGCTCGACGGCGCGGAGGACCTCGTCCACGCGACCGACCGGCTGGAGGCGCTGCGCGGGGACGCCACGGGGCGCAGCGTGCACCGCCTGCGCGCGGGCGTCGCCCTCGTCGACGAGACGCGCGCGGCGCTGGCGGTCAACGTCGGCGAGGAGCTGCAGCTCGAGGCGCTGGCCTACCGGCTGGCGCGCGAGCTGGCAGCGGGCTGAGCGGCGGGCTCAGCGGCGGGCCGGCGGTGGGCTGAGTGGCGAGCTGAGCGGCGGGCCGGCGGTGGGCTGAGCGGCAGGCCGGCGGCGGGCTGAGCGGCGCCGCCCCCCAGCACCGAGCGTCCCGCGCTGCCGCCTCCGCGGGGCCGCCAGGGACGCTCGGCCGTACGCGCGGCTGCATTTCTGATGCCGCGGCTGCTAGCGTGCAGCCGCGCCGCGCGACTTCAGGTCCAGCGGCGGGGCCCCGCTTGAGGTTGGACGGCGGGGCCCTCTGTATCTGTAGGGTGGCCCGTCGTGAAGGCGACGACCATCCGCTGGCCCGACCGGGCGCACCAGGCGATCGTCGAGGCCGCGGAGGACAGCGGCGTCGGCTTCAGCCAGTACGTGCGCGAGTCGGCGCTGATCCGCGCCGCCTTCGACGCCGGGATCCAGGCCGGCCTGCGCGCGTCTCCCGGCTTTCGCACCGCCCAGGGCGTCGACCTCGTCGCCGTGCGCGAGGGCGCCTACGCCGCGGCGCGCACGTGGCTCGAGGAGCAGATCGAGCGCCCCTGAGACACGAGCGTCCCGCGCTGCCGCCTATGCGGGGCCTTCCGGGACGTTCGCGCTGTGGGGGTCCCCGTCCGGGTCCCGCGCCGGGGCGGGGGCCGGGGCTGGGGCTGGGGCCGGCGCCTGCCCCTCCGCCTGCGCCTGCGCCTGCGCCAGTGCGCCCCCGTCCGCGTACGCCGTCTGCCCCAGCGCCGCCAGCCAGCCGCGCATGTGATGGTGCATGTGCTCGGAGCCGACGACCGGCTCCTCGGGCAGCGCGAGGCTCGCCGGGGCGAGGATGAACGGGAAGCACTGCTCGCCGCCCATGCCGCCGTGCGAGCCGACGAGCTCCTCGAACGCGGCGACCTCGTCGCTCTCCACCCAGTAGGTGCTGTTGATCATGAGGTCCGCGCAGTGCGGGAACTCGTCGGTGCGCTTGACGTGGCGCGCCGCGTTGGGGCCGAACGACTCGAGCGGGTCCTCCCCCTCGATCACGCCCGTGTCGAGCTCGTACCGGCCGCGGGGGCCCAGCACGACGGCGCCGACCGCGTCCGAGCGCACGAGCAGGAACCCGATCCCCTCGTGGCCCAGCAGCGTGGGCAGCAGCTCGGGGTAGCGCTCCTGCAGGCGCTCCAGCGTCACACGCCCGGGCTCGCGCGGGAACGTGACGAGGCCGAGGCACCCTGACGCCATCACGACGACCTCGGGCGGCTCCTCGCCCTTGGGCGTCGTGGCCGCGGCCATCAGCTCCTCCTCGGAGTGGCGCCGGTCGTGGCCGACCACGACGGTCTCGTCGTCGACCATCTGCCCCTTCGTGGCCCGGCGCAGCATGCGCCCGCTGCGGGTGTCGGCACGGCGCGCCTCGGTCACCGACACGTCGAGGAACTGCGAGCCGCTGTCGCCCTCCCCCGTCAGCGCCAGCGACTTGGCCTTGCAGGCGCGCTCGACGACCTGCTCGAGCGACTCCCCGTAGCGCTGCAGGAACGTCGCGCCCTGCGACTGGCCGTGGTCGGAGAGAACAACGAAGTGGTAGGGCCGCGGCGCGTCACGCGCGGCGGCGGCGATGCGCCCCAGCTCGCGGTCGACGCTGCGCAGCACGGCGAGCGTGTCGCTGCGCTCGACGCCCGAGTGGTGGGCGACCTCGTCG
>Ga0335070_10009787_pt1 | contig 11221 bp, 10 predicted proteins | sample Lox_Sample_13_FD_206722 | JGI IMG/M metagenome (GOLD analysis project Ga0335070, IMG submission 206722) | Soil microbial communities from Loxahatchee National Wildlife Refuge, Florida, United States - Lox_Sample_1.3 | ecosystem: Environmental > Terrestrial > Soil > Wetlands | place: USA... | reverse complement strand
CTTCTGACCTTTGAGACCTTTGATTGTGACTTCTTTGGGTGGCTGAGTTTGCGCTGTTCCACTCTAGGTTCCAGCATTCCCCAGCTGAACAACCTGTTTCTATGGATAGCATAACCATGCTTCGGACAGCAATGGACCTTATTCGATAGACAAAAGCCCTAACCATCTCAGGTGTTGGTACATACATCTTTGTGTTGTTGTAAACCCTGAACTTGGGCTTGAGGTAAGGTATTCCCCGAAACTCAGCGTACTGAGCTATGGCATCGAGAGCATTGTACTTCACTTTGTCTTTCCACTGAGAAGTCAGCACTTGGTTTGTCATTGCTTCAGGTGTGCCACTTAGCTTCTTGAAATACCGAAGTTTTCTATCTATGGTGCTTTCTCTATTACCTCTGCTGAAAAGCCATATGCCAAAATTGACCAAGTCTTCTGGTTCGGAGGTGTGGATTGTGGTGCGGAGGGTGGGATTTGAACCCACGAACCTCTGCAGGATAGGCGCCTCAGGCCTACGCCTTTGACCATGCTGGGCGACCTCCGCACATTGTTGTTTCCAAAGTTTGTTATGAGGCAGATAATAGAATCAGGGTTGATATTAAAAGACTTTACGTCGAGAACAAGGTATCGCGCTGGGGCGTCATAGAAAATTGGAAATTATACTCGGAGTAACCAGAAACCACGTCGCTTCTCTTATATGCAGCCGCTTCCAAGTACTCAACGAAGGAAATCGAATGTCAAGAAAGCCTGGCAAACCAAAACCCGCAGAAAAGCGGAGCCTCAAGGAAGAAACTGAACCGTACACCTGGAATCCTGAGAAGTTAGCTAAAGAGCTATTGAGATGCACGCAAAAGCTATCGAATAACTGGGTGGAACTTGGCTTATCCAAACTCGTCGATGACCTGATAGTCAACTACGAGACCTTCGGCGGAATGGACCATCTGGAAGGCAAAGACCTGCCGTCTAAGCAGGTTGTTATCGAGGTCCTGGAGGACCTGCTGACGGTTTTCTACCCAGGCTACTTAGGCAGATCTGATATTACCAAGGCAAACGTCAAGTATGTCGTCGGCAATCTGCTCACATCCATCCACGACAGACTAGAAGCAGAAGTTGAAAAGAGCCTCAAACACATCTGCAGAAAAATCAAGGAATGCCCAGCAGATGTCTGTCACACTAGATCCCAACAAGTTGTCAGGGAACTACTTGAAAAACTTCCCGAGATTCGAAAAAGCCTTAGCGGTGACGTTCGAGCTGCTTACGAAGGAGACCCCGCCGCCGTCAGCACTGAAGAGGTCATTCTCAGTTACCCATGCGTGCTGGCGATAACTACGTACCGCATCGCCCACGAACTTTACATGCGCGGAGTGCCGCTTATTCCGAGAATAATGAGCGAACACGTGCACTCACAAACAGGTATTGACATCCACCCTGGCGCCCGAATTGGAAAGAACTTCTTCATAGACCACGGTACAGGTGTTGTAATCGGTGAAACCACCGAGATAGGCGATAACGTCAAAATCTACCAAGGCGTGACGCTAGGAGCATTGAGCTTTCCAAGAGATGAGAAAGGCCACATAATAAAGGGCAGAAAACGTCACCCCACAATCGGAAACAACGTCGTCATCTACTCCGGAGCAAGCTTACTAGGCCCTGACGCAATAGTAGGCGACAACGTCGTCATAGGCGGAAACGCCTGGATAACCACACCCGTCGCCTCGGGAAGCCGAGTAAGTATAGAGCCTCCTGAGCAGAACATAAAAAAAGAAAAAAACAGGGTGAAGCGCTCAGATTAGCCGGAAGTTTTCTTTCACAGTTGTTAGAACTACGTGCGTATTTGTTCGTTCAACATATGGCAACGATAGCAAACGTTTTGTGAACGCACCCAGGTCTTCGCGGCTCTTGAACTTGGCCACGATTGCGGCGTCAGTTAATCCAGTCACGTCGTAGACGCTGCAGACGTTGGGGATTTTGGCAATCTCGGCTTCAGTCTCAACTAGTTTGCCCTTCGCAACGGTGATTTCAGTGACGACTGTTAGCTGGTAGCCTAGCCTTTCATGGTCCAAGATGACTGAGTAGCCTTTTATGAGGCCGTCGTCCTCCATCTTTTTTATTCTGGAAAGTACGGTACCAACGGAGACTCCGACATTCTTGGCGATTTGCCTGCTAGAGAACCGCGCGTCTTCCAAGAGCGCCTTCAGAATTTTGATGTCAACTTCATTCAATTCCACGGTTACAGACTCCTGCACATTTTTTCAATGAACCCTACCTTTTGGAGACATTCTTTTAATTATCATAAGGTTAAGTTTATAAGAGTTTAGTTTTCTCGTGGTGAAAAAACTCCAAATGGACAAGCAACCGGCTAATTAGCGTCCGAACAATTGACAGGAACATTGGAGCAACGTTAAATTAGCCGAAACAGCCCCCAATAATAACCGTGAACAGCAGTAAAATGCAGAACAAGTACGACACAATTCTGGTACTGGACTTCGGAGGACAATACTGCCATCTCATAGGCAGAAGAATTAGAGAACAAGGCGTCTACTCCGAAATCGTCCCTCACGATATTACGCCCGCCGAAATTGAAGCTCTCAACCAAAAATTCAATATCAAAGGCTTAATTTTCTCAGGCGGACCTTCAAGCGTCTATGACCCCGGAGCGCCCCACATAGATGCAGAAATCCTGAAGCTAAACGTGCCAATCCTAGGTCTATGTTACGGGCACCAACTCATCGCCCAACTTGTCAGCGGAAAAGTTTCACGCGCAGCATGTCGTGAATATGGAATAGCCGAGGTCAACATCGACAAAGCAGTGGGCGTCCTAAACGGTTTAGGCGTTAAAGAAACCGTCTGGATGAGCCACGGCGACACCGTCTCCGCCGTTCCAGCAGACTATGAAGTTTTAGCTCACACCGACAGCTGCCCCGTCGCAGCATACAGAAGCAAGAAGAAACCCATCTACGGACTGCAATGGCACCCAGAAGTTGTGCACACAAAGAATGGCACGCTTATGCTCCGCAACTACATCTTTGAAGTATGCAAGTGCGAAGCCAACTGGAAAGTAGAAGACGTCATTCGAAAAATGGTTGACGAAATAAAGTCTGAAGTAGGAGAATCAACGGCGATTATTGGCCTAAGCGGCGGCATCGACAGCAGCGTAGCCACCGCTCTTGCAGCAGAAGCATTAGGCAACAAGCTTACAGCGGTTTTTGTAGATCACGGCTTCATGCGAGAAGGCGAGCCCGAACAAATCCGTGACACATTCAAAGACTTCAAGATTAACTTCGTCATGATAGACGCACAAAAACGATTCATGGAAAAACTTCGAGGCGTATCCGAACCCGAGAAGAAACGCAAAATCATCGGAGAAGAATTCATCCGTGTATTCGAAGAAGAAGCCAAAAAGTCAGGGGCAGAATTCCTTCTACAAGGCACGATCTACCCTGACCGCATCGAGTCAGGATTCCGCAAGAACTCGGACGTAATTAAGTCACATCACAACGTTGCAGGTTTGCCTTCGAAGATGGACTTCAAGAAAATCGTGGAACCCCTTCGCGACCTATACAAAGACGAAGTTCGCAAAGTGGCAATCATGCTCAATCTTCCACGGGAACTCGTGAACCGGCAACCATTTCCGGGACCGGGTCTAGCCGTCAGAATTATCGGCGAGATGACAGAGGAAAAAGTGAACATTACCAAGAAAGCAGATGCAATAGTCCGCCAAGAAATTGAGAAAAGCTGCGTAGCGGAGAACCTCTGGCAGTACTTTGCGGTGCTAACGGATACGAAAGCAACAGGAGTGAAGGGCGATGCAAGGGCATACGGCTACGTGGTGGCAGTCAGAGCTGCCGAAAGTCGGGAGGCCATGACGGCAAATTTCGCCCAGATTCCATTTAGTGTGCTAGAGAAAATTTCTACGCGGATAACCAATGAAATTCCACAGGTAACTCGAGTAGTGTACGATATTACCCACAAGCCGCCTGCCACTATCGAGTGGGAGTAGTTTACTAATTCTTCACATTATTTATATCTGAACAACTGAGGATATTAAACTCACAAAGCGTGGACGTGAGGTACCTGAAGGCAATCATCCTCATTGGCGGCTTCGGAACAAGACTACGCCCTCTCTCATGCACAAGACCTAAAGCACTTTTTCCCATAGTCAACAAGCCCCTCCTCCAGTGGACCTTTGAGAAACTTGCCGAAAATGGCGTCAGCGAAGTCATACTAGCAGTAAACAAGCTAACCCAGTTCCACATAAGACAGCAACGACTCCCCAGATGCGGCCTGAAAGTTCGATTTTCAGTGGATCCACCCAAAATGCCCTTGGGAACAGCAGGACCTGTGAAAAAAGCCCAGAAATTGATAGGCAACGAAATTTTTCTCGTTTTAAACGGCGACCTCATCACAGAAATTAACTACAAAGAACTTTTCAAAAGTCACCTAGAAGGCCAAGCGGTAGCAACAATTGCTCTCCACGAAGCCGAAGACCCCAGCAGGTATGGAGTGGCCGAACTCGATGAAAATAACCGCATAAGACGATTCGTTGAAAAGCCCGCGAAGGGCACGGAACCATCGAAGCTGATAAACGCAGGCGTTTACGTGCTAAGCCCAAAAATCTTCGAATACATTCCTGCTGGCAGGGCAGTCTCCATGGAACGCGAAATTTTCCCCATGTTGGCTGAGCACAATGCACTCTTCGGCCATAAAGTAAGTGGCTTATGGATCGACATAGGCAAGCCTGAGGAATACCTTCAGACAAACAAACTTTTATTGGAGGCATGTATGAGCGAACCGCCAAAGCGGGGCAAGTTTGAATGCAGAAAACCTTTTGCCTTGAGCAAAGGCGTTTCAATCGGCGAAAACTCAACCATCGGCCCATACGCGGTTCTAGGCAGGAACGTAACAGTGGGCAAAAACGTTCACATAAAAGACTCAGTGATTTTCTCCCACGCCAGAATAGATGACGACGCTGACATTTCCGGCGCACTAATCGGCGAAGCAGCACATGTAGGCAAGAGAGTGAAGGTGCCCGAAGGCTGCATAGTGGCAGATCACGCTAAAATCAGAGACGACGCTTCACTTACCGAAAGGGTACATGTTTGTCCCGCCAAAGAAGTAATTTAAGCCGTCACAGCTTAGATTCCGCCTTTTCTCCTGCTACACTCCAGTCATCGATACGCTATGCCAAAATTAAAATTCAACGAATTCGTAACACACAGCGGAGAGTTATACCATGAGTCAAAGCAAACTTTTCGGAACAAACGGTATTCGCGGAACTGTCAACAAAGAACTAACCCCCGAAATGGCCGCCAAAGCAGGAGGCGCCATTGGCACTTTCTTCGGCAAAAAGAACTTGCTCGTTGGTCATGACGCACGAACGAGCGGACCCATGTTTTCCAGGGCATTAATCGCGGGCTTGACCGCCGCAGGCTGCAAAGTGCTTTTTGCAGGAATGGCACCAACCCCCGCTCTTCAATTCGCCATCAAGAACCACAAGATGGGCGGCGGCGTCATAATCACAGCTTCGCATAACCCGCCAGAATATAATGGGATCAAAGTTGTGTGGAGCGACGGCATTGAAATCAGCCATGAACAGGAAAACGAAATCGAAAACATCTACTTCCAAAATAAAGAGAAACTAGCCGAATGGAATCAGCTTGGCTACATGCGTGAAATTTCAGAAATAAACGACGAATACGTGCAAGCCGTCAAAAAGCAAGTCAATGTAGCAAAAATCGCCCAGAAACATTTTCACGTCGTCATCGACGGAGCAAACAGTGTCGGAGGAATAACCGGGCCAGTCCTCATAAGGGACTTAGGCTGCAAAATCAGTACCCTGAACGCCAACATAGACGGAACATTCCCAGGTAGAATGCCTGAACCTCGCCCCGAAAATCTGCAAGAGCTCGCACAAATAGTCAAGGCCCTGGGCGCAGATTTAGGAGTCGCTTTTGATGGCGATGCTGATCGCTCAATCTTCGTCGATGAAACTGGACAAATTCACATGGGAGACAAGACTTTCGGGGTTGTTCTCAAACAATTTCTATTAGACAACCCGAATTCGGAAGTGGTGACTCCAGTAAGCTCCTCAACTTTGATTAAGGACATAGCTGAGACTTACAAAGGCAAGCTCGTGTGGACCAAAGTGGGCAGCGTCACGGTCTCACAAAAGATGAAAGAGGTCAATGCCAAGCTTGGTGGAGAAGAAAATGGAGGCGTGTTTTATGGTCCGCACCAATCGGTACGCGATGGAGCAATGACAACCGCCTTGATTCTTAACATCATGGCTAGAACCGCAAAGAAACTGTCAGAACTGGTCGCTGACCAGCCTCAATACTTCATCGAAAAAGGCAAGACCGAATGCACAGAAGACAAGAAACCCAAAGTTCTAGAAAAACTCTTGGAACAATCGAAGGGGATGAACATCAACACGTTGGACGGCGTGAAAATCTGGTTCCCTGACAAAAGCGTCATTCTAGTAAGACCCAGCGGAACTGAACCCGCCTACAGGATGTATGCCGAAGCCAAAACTCCGACACGAGCCAAACAGCTTATTAAGGAATACACAGAAAAACTAGAAAAAATACTAAAAACCATCTGAGAAACTTGTAGCTTCGAAAGGCGAAACCCGTGCCCCAAGTTCTACAATTAGCCAAAGAAAACGTTCTCACCGCTGAGCAGAGAGCAAGCTATACCATAGCCTTCATCGGATGTAGTCGGCAAGCAGTTCTCGCCGGACTGACTTTTGCTGAGGCAGGCTTCAAAGTCAAATTCACAGACGCAGACCAGAGCGTAACCAGACGCCTCTTAAAAGGAAACGCAAGGCTGAGAAACCGCGAGGTCGAGGTGAAGCTGAAGTCTTTTATAAGGGCGGAGAAGGTAACCGTCTCCAGCGACCTAAAGGCGGTCGCGGCAACGAGCGACATCATCATATTAACTGTAGACACAAAGGTTGACGACAAAAAAGCTGCAGACTACTCCGAAGCAGAAAGCATCTGCAAGCAAGTCGGTGCAACAATGCCGAAGGGTAGCTTGTTCATTTACTCTGGGGTAGGCGGTTTTGGTTTTACCGAAGATGTTGCCAAAGCAAATTTGGAAAACACTTCTGGATTAAAGGTCGGAGTAGACTTTGGATTGGCATACAGCCCTCTAAGTACCATCCTACAGCAAGCTATGGATGAAGGCTCGGCGGAGTTAGTGGTTACCGCCGATGACAATTCCAGCTTGGACTCCGCTGCCGTGATCCTTGAAACTGTTGCTAAACAAGGTGTCAAGAGAACACTGGGAATCAGAACAGCAGAGTTGGCAGCTCTTTTCGATGCAGTATCGCGGGATTCAAACGCTGCTATGGCAAATGAGTTGGCAACCTTTTGCGAAGCAGCAGGCGTTGACTACTTTGATGTATCCAAACTAATGAACAGAAACAACGCCAGAGTGACCATGCTGCCTACGATTTCGGAGGAAGTCAACCGAAATGAGGCTTACATGCTATTGGAAAATTCTGAGAACCTCAACGCAAAGCTCAGACTGCCATCTCTAGTGCGACAAGTCAACGAGGATATGGTTAGACATGCTGTTAACCTGACTCAAGAAGCGCTGCGTTCGATTGAGAAGCCGTTAAGGCGAGCTAAAGTTGCTTTGTTGGGCGCTTCTTTAGATCCCGGGACAGGGCATTTGGCGTTTGTTGATATGCTGGAGGCAAAGGGTGCAAAGGTAACCCTATATGACCCCTATTCCCCAGGAGCTGATCAGGTAGATCGACTAGCTGTTAAGAAAACGCTGAATGAGGCGACCGAGGGAACAGACTGCGTCATCGTTCTTTCGGACCAAGAACAACTTAAACGGTTAAACCTTAAGAAGCTCCGCATGCTAATGAAATCACCAGCCGCAATAGTCGACCTAACCCTCCAACTCGAACCCGAAAAGGTCCAAGAAGCAGGGTTCATTTACCGCGGCTTGGGAAGAGGAATCTGGAAGAAATGAAGAAACTAGGCGTTGCAGTAATCGGAACTGGATTTTGGGGAAAAAACCACGCACGCATCTACAAGGAACTCGAATCAACAGACCTTATCGCCATCTGCGACGTGAACCCAGAACGCGCCAAAGCAATCGCCAGCCAATACGGCGTGAAAACTTATACCAGCAGCGCCCGCATGCTTCAAAACCCGGAAATCCAAGCCGTCAGCATCTGCACCTGGTCCACAATGCTCGCAAAAGAAGCCCTCAAAGCACTGCACGCAGGAAAACATGTGCTCGTGGAGAAGCCAATGGCAGCCAACACGAAACAAGCAAAAGAACTGCTGAAAGCATCAGAAGAGAACGGGCTGCACTTAACAGTAGGCTTCCTGATGAGGTTTATCCCAGGGTTGCAGCAAATCCGGGAAGCTGTGGCATCCAAGAAGATCGGCGATCTCGTCTCGGCATCCGCGAAGCGGGTTTCCCAGTGGCCTGAAAGAATCGGTGACGTAGGCGTAGTCAAAGACACAGCTATCCACGACATCGACGTTATAAGATTCATCTCAGGCCAAGAAGCAGTCAGCGTCTACGCAAAGACGGGAAACATGCGACACCGCCAATTCGAAGACTACGCCCAAATCATGCTCGCCTACGAATACGGCGGCAGCGCATTCATCGAATCCAACTGGCTAACCCCATACAAAACCAGAACGTTAACCGTTACAGGAACCGACGCCATCATGAGGCTAGACTACATCACACAAGAACTTTGGATCGAAGACGCCAAAGAAACTCTGCAACCAAGAACATGCTTCCAAGAACCGCTTAAAATGGAACTCCAACACTTCGTCGACTGCATCCAAGAAAAGAAAAAGCCAATCGTCACAGGGGAAGACGGGCTAAAAGCACTGGAAATCGCCACAGCTGCACTGAAATCCTCAGCAAAAAACGCAGCCATCAAACTAAACTAAAAGCTAACTCTAAGGCTCAACCCTTCAAATTAAACGGCCGGCCCTCCGTCACAACTTTCCTGGGCACCTTCTCCTTCCACTTCTTCAGGAACGGCAAATCTTCAGTTTCCTTGCGAAGCTCGTCAGGCAACATCTCAGGAATTTCCTCACGAATGGGATACCAACGGTTACACAAAGGACAGACGATTAAACCCTCAACAATTTCCTCTTTCTCCTCAAAAACAAACAAATCAAGAGGATGATGCTTGTCTATGGGGCACGCCAGGATATCCATTAGTTTACGCTTCATAACCGCTCACTCAGGACAACTTACGAAGAGAGAACATTTAAAACTTACCAGTACACGGCACTAAAAACCTCAACTACCTTCAGGAAAAACAAACAACAAACTGCAACAAAAAAAAAGAATAGTCATGACCATAAATATTAAAATATATGCAGTTTTTATGTTTGAAACCCAAAAATCTAGACTAAACTTAGCAGGACAGTTTTTACTAAAAATTATTTGCGAGGCACCAGTTTTCAATCGCCTTCGGCCCTTCAGAAACGATTGATGGCGCCATCAATCCCATCAATGCGAAAAGCAATTGGCAAAAGTCTGCTTAGGCTCAAAACAAAATGCCACTGACCCTGAAAAACGCCTTTTTTCATTGATGGCATCATTGGCGAAAACCATTGATGGCGCAAAAAATCTCCTACCCAAACCCTGGCGTCCCTCAAGTTTTCCGGTCACTGCCGAGAAGAAACGCGGCAATGCCTAATGCGCGCCCGCAAGAATGCATACTAACCAAAACACGCCGCGCCGTCAACTCGAAATGTCTTGTTCAACATTGGATTCAAGCAACAACGTTTACAACGGATCAAAAGAAAACTCGGCAACCAATTCTCAGGCTATGCTAATGTGCTTTGTCCTCCGAGGGTTATGGCTTCAACTTTGCCCGTATCCGCCCAAATTCCAACGGTCAATTGATTCACGTCTCCAGAATACGTTTTGTCAAGGTACAAGGTCACCACCCAGTAAGGATATAATGTCAGGTATCCTGTTTTGGGGTGCGGGTAGAATAACGCCATTATGGGGTTGTCCAAAACTTGAAAGTTGGATACCTGCGTTCCATTTGCGTTCCATGAAAAGCTTTTCACGGCATTCTTCGCGATGAGAATCGCCTGGGCTTGCGAGACGTTGACTTGAGTGCTACCAACAGTGAACAGAGACCAATCGTCACTAAATGAAGTTATGGCATAATTTGCCAAAGAAACGTGAAGACTCTTGGCCTTGAAGTCCGTTCCATTTTCCGTGTAAATCAACCAAGCCTCCGAGTTAGCGCCGAAAATTGAAAGACTCAGCTTTGTATTCCCCAGCGTTTGATCAGAGCTTGTTTCATTTGCATTCGCCAAAAGGGCAGCTGCTTGGTCAAGATAGGTATCATTAGTAACTGATTTATACCTATTAACGAGGTCTCTGGTTGCCTGCAGGATATCTCCTGACTGAGGCGAAGTGTAGACTAATGGGTAATTCGGGTAGCCCTCTTCTTGAGTTAAAGTAAACAACGAGAAATGACCGTCCCTGAACCTCAACTTCAGGTCAAAACTGCTCAGGCTATTTGCAATCTTATACGTAAAAATTTCCTCAACTACACCGCCCAAATCCGTACGTATCTGCGCAGTGTCACTTTCAAGAGTAGTCTGAGGATATTTTGATATATCCACTTGAATGACATCTTTGATGACAACGGTGGCTAGATTGTTAGATGGACTCCACGATAACACCTTTTGAACTTGTTCCTGAGCCAAGTTATAGTCGATCTGGAGTTTACCAAAATCATTGTTGAGGCTGCTTAACGAGGCGAACTCGACATACGAAACACTTGCCAAAATTACAATACTTATTGCAAAGATAGCGAAAACAGATTTCCACCTCAACGGCAACGATGAAAAATGCCTAAATTTCCCATTTGGAACTTCCTCAGCCCCCTTCATCATGGCGACTGAAGCTTTACCAAAACTGGACAGCTTGTACTTTCCATCTTTCTCTTTCAACACGAGCTCGCCAAGGTTTTCCAGATGATAAGTCAAATGAGAACTGGGAATGCCTAATTCTTCCAGCATCTGCGAGAACGTCAACGTCTTCTCAGAAAGCATACGGAGAATCTTCCGGCGCGCTGGATGCCTCAGCGAGCTGAACATGAGTGAATAAGTCTCTTCTTCTGAGCCTGAATCAGACACCTCAGGATCCCCAACTAAAAGTGCAACTGGAGACATTAGAATATATCTGTCCATGGAACTTTTTTCCAATCAACAAA
>Ga0335070_10009786_pt1 | contig 11221 bp, 14 predicted proteins | sample Lox_Sample_13_FD_206722 | JGI IMG/M metagenome (GOLD analysis project Ga0335070, IMG submission 206722) | Soil microbial communities from Loxahatchee National Wildlife Refuge, Florida, United States - Lox_Sample_1.3 | ecosystem: Environmental > Terrestrial > Soil > Wetlands | place: USA... | reverse complement strand
GAAATCCCTCGAAGTTTTCAGGGTCCGACAAATATGGAACCACGAGCTTCGCGAGGCTGTCCGGTTATTTTGAGAGACGATCTCCATCACCTCTTTCCTCTCCAATTCATTCAAATCATCCCATGCCTTTCCCATCACCGACTTCGCCACGAATCGATCCGCCAACCCGGACCGAATCACTCCAACAGCCATCTCTCCAATCAAAGGGAATCTCAGAAAGTCTGCCATGGGACCATAGGAGAGTTTCTGGTATTTGTTGCCGTTGATACCATTTCCTTCGATGGAAACAATCTTATCTACCTTATCCGGGTACCGGGCGGCAAGGTTGAGGGCGATCGCTCCCCCATAGGATACACCTAAAATGTGAACTTTGGAGATTCTCAACACCTCCATCATTTTAACCATCAGGTCGGCCTGCTCCTCGATGGTATAGCCAAATCCGGACACCGGTTTATCAGAATCTCCTGCACCAATGTAATCGATGCAAAGAAGCTTATAGTGTTTTGAAAGATATGGGATCATTCGGTTCCAGTGCCTGTATGTGCTAAAGGCCCCGGAAATAAGAAAAACCGGTTCCCCCTCTCCCACTTCAACATAATGAACGTTGTACCCTTCAACCACAACGAATTTGTCCACACCGTATTCAGATGTTGAATAGACTCTATGTTTTTCATTCTTCACCATATAGCTACAGCTACTGCTGGACAAGACGAAGGAGAATATAAAAAGAAGATAGCTCATTTTCTTCATATCAACACTGTCGGCTTATTCTTTTCCCAACAATCGGGTTACCATCCTCCAAGTAAGTGAAGATGGAGATGAAAAATGACCTGCCCCCCGCCCCGCTCCACATTAAAGACCAAACGATAACCTGATTCGGCGATGGAATGCTCTTTTGCCATCTCCCTTGCCGTCATGACCATTTTGAATACAATATCTTTGTCTTTCTCTTTCACATCGTTGACGCTTCGAATATGTTCTCTCGGAACGATGAGAAGATGAACCGGGGCATGGGGACGGATATCCTTAAATACAACCAAGGACTCATCTTGATATACGAAAACAGCCGATTTTTCGCCCTTTATGATCTTGCAGAAGGTGCAACTTTCATCCATAGAATCAGGAACTCAATCGCGCTACTCTTTTCAATCGCCTATGTTTAATATGGATGGGCGGATTATGTCAACAGAATTTTAGTGAAAATTAATCCTCAAGGAAGCGAATCTGAAAGAACTCCGAAGCATTTGCTGCCGTTTGCATGGCTACGAGCGAAGGTTCTAGTCCTTTCAACCTGGCCACCTCTTCCAAGGATACCCGCACATCCTTAGGCCGAGATTCCCTCCCCTGATAGCTCACAGGCGTGTCCGTCTCTAGCAGGATCCTCTCGATCGGTGCCCGTTGAATTGCCTCTCGATGGGGAGGACTGTAAGCTAAAGCAGGAGTGGCAGAGATAAAATAGCCCATCGACAGGATCTTGTCCAAGAGGTCAACAGGACCGGAATACCAGTGAAAAACAGCCCGCTTTATTTTCCTTTCTTTTAGCATCTCAAAGGCCCGCCGATGGGACAACCGGCAGTGAACGATAACCGGTCTGTCAGATTTAAGAGCCATATCGAGAAGCTCTTCAAAAACCCCCCACTGCAATTCTTTCTTAACCTTGATTTTATAATCCAGCCCGATCTCACCCAGAGCCACTCTCTCTTCCACATGATTCCGAATGAACGAAAGGTTTGCCTCCACCTCCTCCTCTTTAATTTCCCATGGGTGATAACCAAGAGCCGGATAGACATATCCGGGATGTGCTTCAGCGATCTGAAGGACCTTTCTATTTGACTCGACATCCATTCCGACAGCGACGATGCCATGTACACCTGCTTCCGTGGCCTATTGGAGGGACTCGGTGAGATCGGCCAACTCGTCCAGATGAGCATGCGCATCGATAAGAGGAATTTTATCTATTCTTTTCTTCTCCATCTCGCCCAATGTCGGATAGATTGCCCAAAAAATAAGGGCCTCGTCTAAAGGACGGTAACGATACCCGAATCGTCATTCGGCTACGTTAATCGTCTTTAATTTTCGCCCTTACCCTTTGACGCTAAACGATACGGGCCTCCTAACCTTAACCGTAACCTAGGGATCATTTTTAAGGATCCTTGCCCTTGTTTTCTGATTCAAGGTCATAGCACCAGCAAAGCATCCCGCCATCGACGTTCTTCACATTTTTGAAGCCTTCATGTTGTAGCTTGAGACAGGCCTTATAGGAGCGCAGACCTGATTCACAGTGGACGGCAATCTCTTTTTTCTTGTCGAGCTCGCCCAGACGCTTTTTTAATTCTCCGTAAGGAATCCAGGTGGTACCGGAAATTCGCTTCGCCTTTACTTCTTCTTCTTCTCTGACGTCCAATACCTGAAAATCTTTTGAAGTTTCAAGCTTCTCACGCACTTCGGACGCCTGAATCCCTTCTATTCTTCCCTCCAACTTGTTCATGAGCACGTTAGCTGCCACGATGATCGGCGAAAGGACGGGGCTGAATGGAGGAGCATAAGCCAGATCGACGGCGGCCAGCTCTCCACAGGTCATCTTGCCGTGGAGGGCCATGGCTAAGGTATCGATGAATTTATCTGAGGGCCCTTCCCCGACTGCCTGTCCTCCTAAAATTCGACCAGTCTCTTTATCCGCAATCACCTTTAACGCTGATTCCTTCCTGCCCGGATAATAATGAGCACGATCAAACCCTCTGACAACGGCTTGTACGGGACGGAAACCTTCCTTCTCTGCCTCTCTCATGCTCAACCCGGTTTTGGCCACGTTAAAATCGAACGTCTTAAAGACAGTTGTCCCCATAACCCCTGGAAAGGTAGCACTTCCGCCGCAGACGTTGACCCCGACGACTCTTCCCTGTTTATTTGCGGTAGATCCTAATGGGATCCAAGCCTTTTTCCCCGTCACGAGATGAGTTGTCTCCGCGCAATCACCCGCAGCATAAACGCCCTCAGCACTTGTCTCCATCTTGTCGTTGACCCAGATCGCTCCGGTCTCACCGATCTTCAATCCTGCCTGCTTTGCAAGCTCAATCTGAGGACGAATTCCAAGGCTCATCAAAACGGCATCCGCCTCCAACTGACGAGCGACAGTCTGGATATGGGTAACTCTCCCTTCTCTGCCCCTTAGCGCCTGAATCCCTTCCGAGGTGAAAATGGTCACCCCTTTCTTCTCCAGATATTGTCGTAAGATGCCGGCAAAGTCTTCATCGAAAAGTGTTAGAATTTGAGGGGCCAACTCCACAATCGTCACCTTCTTGCCCAAATGAACGAGGGATTCGGCCATCTCAAGTCCGATATAACCTCCTCCGGCAATGACCACGTTCCTGATCCCCTCAGGCCGAATCCTTTCGAAAATGGCATCCGCATCAAAGATGGAACGGAGATAGAAAACGTTACCCAGACCAATCCCCTCGATCTTGGGCCGGATGGGATAGGCGCCTGTAGCAATGACCAACCGATCAAATCGATCCGTGAAACTCTCTCTCGATCCAACTCTTATTCCTTGAAGCATAGAGTTCTGGAGGTCCATTCTTTCAATCTTGCGGTTTTTCAGAATCTTGATTCCATCCTGGGCAAACTTGCCCGGCGTCCGGGAAATCAATTCTTCCCTATCTTTGATGACACCGCTCACATAATAAGGGAGCCCACAGCCCGCATAGGAGATGTCATCTTCCTCCTGGTAAACCACAATCTCCATCTCAGGGTCACATCTTCTCGCCTTGGCGGCTGCCTTTGGGCCTGCGGCCACTCCTCCGATCACCAAAAGCCTTTTTGTCATTTCTTGATCCCCCTTCTTTGGAAGTGAATTGTTAAGCCTCTCCCGTCAAGAGACTGTGTTGCAATTACTATTTTGTCACCCTGAACTTGGTTCAGGGTCTCGTAACTATTTAATTCTATTAGATGCCGAAACAAGTTCGGCATGACATTTTCTACTGTTTCGCGTATTATGACACACTCTCTAAAGGGAGAGGAGTCATTCATTTGTAATGCAATGCTAACCATACCGTTTTCTGCTCAGGATCTGTCCATTCGACGCGGTGACGTTTGTGAGCCGGGATGTGGACATAATCGCCAGGATACATGACGCATCCTTCCTCTTCATCATCAAATCGCAAACCTGCACTTCCACTCAACAGGATCACCCATTCGTTCGTATTTTGGTCAAACCACTTCCCGGGTGATGTTGCCTGACCCGACGAAATGATTCGCTCAAGCTTGAAATGTTCGGCCCTCAGCAACGTCTCAGAGATTTCGTCCTGCATGAAATAAGGGACTTCTGAAAATATGTTATCGAATTTCACCCTCCCCCTCCTTCACCCCAAACCCTTCTTATCACTTAGCCTTCAACCCTTGCCACCACTCTTTTGGCTCCGTCTTAAGGCACGCTGCAGCTATTTTCTTTGCCGACTCTGTCTTGAGAGCAGCCCGAGCATTAACGATCCAGTCAGCGACGTCATTATATCCCAATGCCTGATATTCACGGGCCTGAACGATGCATTCCAGGAGATCCGCGTCGCGAACCACTTTTGCCTCAAAGGAATCTTCCTTTTCAAACTCCTCAAATAGGAGGATGACCTGTTTGGCCACCCCATCGGGAAGCCTCTTACTTTGTTCGTTGATCGCCTTTTTATCAACGTCTTTCCAATCCGCATATCTCCTGACAATTCGATGGGCATCGTTCGTTCTCGCTTCCGGTAGATCATGAAATAATGCCATGAGGACAGCCTTTCCGGTATCCACTCCCTCCAAATGGGCAAGAAGATAGGCAATGGCAGCCGTTCTGAATGAATGTTCCGCCACACTCTCAGGATCATTGACCCCTGCAATCCACCACCCAGACCGTTTTACCCTCTTCAGCTGCCCCATCTCGTACAACAATTTTGCCAGATCCTTTTCCACAGGTTCCTCCCCCTTCAAATCCCATACTTCAACTTTGCCCTCTTCTTTCTTTTTAACTTTTGTCGCTTCGCCTTTTCCATCTCAAGATCGGTGGTCCGCTGCCCGGACAATCTTTCGATCCGCCTCACCAACTCCCGCCTTGCGAGAAAGCGATTGAGGGATTGACTCCTCTCTCTCATCCATTTTACTTCAATTCCGGTCGGAATATGTCTCAGATAAACACAGGTTGAGGTCTTATTCACCTTCTGCCCGCCCTTACCGGACGAGCGTATGAATTTTTCTTCAATGTCCTTTTCATGGATACCAAGAGTTTCCATTCTTTCCTGAAGCGATCTATTCTTCTCTTCACTCACCGGGAAAATCGTCATGTCTCATCCTCTCATCCTATCGGCCACTCAAATAGCGTTGAATCCCCTTTCTTACGGCCTCAGAAAAAAGTTTAAGATGATTCCTGTCCTGCCTCAGTACATCCCGGACCTTCCGGCTAATCTCTAATTGAACACCCTGCCTCAATTTTCCTCGATTACAAATATTCATTGGATCGCTCCCCCTCAGTCCTTCTGAAGGGGGTCGCGTCTGGAAAGAAGCTGCCGCCAACTGCATTTCTATTTCTGACCGCAGGCTTTCATTCAGGCCCCCCACCATCACAAACTCTTCTTTCTGATTAAGCTGCCCATGAACCGTGACGACCACGTCCGCCTTTTCAGCTGCTTGGAGCGCACGGGGTTCATCAAAAAGGTGGCTTTCAATGTGTAGCGTACGGCTATCTGTTTTTAAACCCTCAAACCTGTAAAGGGAGTAATCATTGACTGCGATGGCTTCGGCAATTTCCGCAGTGGTAGGCTCTATTTTTCCGCCATGAGGAGCCATGATGAGAACACGCGGATCCCTCAATTCAACCCTGATCCGATAGTCTCGACCTTCTGTTTCGCGATCGGAGAGTTCTTTGAAATTCGTGTAAGAAGCCATCTCATCCCCCTTTAAAATGTGGCTTCAATATAGCGAAAAACAAGTGTATTGTAAAAATAAATTCATACCGGAGATAGATCACGTGAGCGTAAACCACAAGAATCAAATCCGGAAGTATAAAGCAAAAAAAAACGTTCCGGCAGGTGTCGGAACGCTGCGAAATTATCCGGGGATCCTGAGAAGTAGTTTACGAACCGGATTTCATCGACATGGAGGCCCCGATGCTTGAGGAGGCGCAACTGGTCGTGACGCTCGGTTGGTTGAGATATTCCTCCCTCCACACCTTATCCGCGAAAACCCCAAACCGAGCAGCATAGGCGTCGATCTCATCCTTCATCCGTGTCACCACTTCCTCAGCTCCCTTATGAGTAAAGTAGGGTTTGGTCTTTTCAATGATCTCCCTGTAGATGTGCGGATTGTCGATGATCATGCATGGTCTCAACTGGTTCTCATTATGGGGCTGACTCTTTCGAATGGCCCTAAAAAGAGGGCTGTCGAGCGCCTCGGCCAAGGAGACCTCTTTGATGTTGTTCATCGCAATATGAGTATAGACACAGGGCTCCACATCGCCATTGGCATTAATGTGAAAATATCTCCTCCCCCCGGCAATGCATCCACGAACATGGGGACCGTCGTTCCAGAAATCGAGGATGAACATCGGCTTGGTCCTCCTGAATTTGATCACCTGCTTTCGGAGATGATTTCGCTGCTCGGGGGTAACCATCAGGTTGATATCACCTTGGCCGTTCACAGGCAAGTAGAGGAAATACATCTGGGCGATGATCCCCTTCTTCAAGAGATGATCGATCCACTCCTCGGAAGAGACGACTCCAACATTATTTTTTGTTACCGTTGCTGAGGAACCAAAAAGCACATGGGCCTCCTTCAGGTGATCCATTGCCTCCATGATCTTCTTGTAAACACCCGGGCCTCTCCATTTATCCGTCTCCTCTTCATAGCCTTCACAGCTCACCACGACCATGGCATTTCCCAAGTCCCTGATCCTCTCCGCTTTTTCTCTCGTCATCAACGTACCGTTCGTATAGACCTGGAAGAAGATATTCGGGTGCTCTTCGATCATCTGGAAGAGATGAGGATACATAAAGGGTTCTCCTCCGAGTACCGTGACAAAATGGAGTCCAATGTCCATGCACTCCCTTAAAATTCGTTTTACGAGATCATAGGAGAGCCCGGGATGTCTTTGGTAACCCAGGGTATAACAACCCGAACACTTCAAATTGCATTGCCAGGTTGGGCTGAGGATCATAACGAAAGGAGGCCGAAATCCATGTTCCTTTTCAAATTGGTCCCTCTTCCTGTTCCCGATAAACCAAGCATTGTTGAAGAGGGTATTAAAAACACTAGTCCGGTTCTTAGGGGGAAGATATTCCAGAACTCCACGGAACAATTTCTTTGCGGGATGACCGGGCGTTTGAAGCATATTCCTAACCCCTCTTATTGCGCCGAGAATCTCATAATCCGAAGTCAATTTCTCGCCTAAATAAGTCAATTGGACCAATCTCTCATCAGAAACCCTTCTCAAGAGCTCGACAATCAACTTGGATACCTGTTGTCCAGTGAGATCTTTAACCTGTTCTGAAAAGTTCATTTTACCCCCCTACGAGTCGATTAACTGTGTATTGCTGTCCAGAACCCCAAAATCGCAACGGCAATTCCAACAATTAATTCATTGATGAGATTCCCATCAATCGTGAATGAAGCAATAATCATCCATGTTCCTAATGCGCCAATCAGCCAATTCCGCCACATCCGGGATTATCTCCTCCTTCCAGAAGAAGGGCTTGAGCCGTATTCCTCTTGAACCTCTTTGCCTCTTCCTTCGTGGGCGATGGGCCAATTCTGACAAAAGACGCAACGGAGGTTGCAGTTGGAGAAAAAGATGGTGCCAGATCCTTTTTCACCCACCAGAGGCATTTCTTCACCAAAATGGGGGTGATAACTGAAAATAACAGGCTTGACTGGGGCTCGGCAGAATCCCTTTTCACCTTTTTGTCGATTCACCCCACACTTTCTGGGACAGAGTTGACAGTTCTCGAAGAGGACATAGGCTTGCTTAACCCTCTGCGCCAATTTACCCTCCATCTCTAATTTCTCATAGGCCGGAATCCAATGAACCTCCTTCTTCTGTCCAGCACGTAGAATACCCGGAGAAAGAAAAATCGAACTGCCTAAAAGGAAAGAGCCCCTGATGAAATCCCTGCGCCTGAGCTTCATATTGATCCAATTATACTGCAATGGGTCTTGCTTGTGAAGATTGAAAAATCCGAGCAAAGTTGACTATTAGATGGATTCCGTTATAATTTAGAATCATGAAGGAATGGATATCTGATAAGGCCATTTTTAATCCCCACCTGACAAAACGGGAATTCCTCCGGTTTTGCGGAACAAGCCTCTGCATGCTCTCGGCCGCGTCCCTCTTCGGCTTTCCAGAAATTTCCCGTGCCCAAACGGCTAAGAAGGGACTCATTAAGACAAAGCTTTCCCCCTATTTTACCTCGTTAGAGGGAGGAGAAATTCAGTGTGAGTTGTGTCCTCACCGCTGCCGCGTGGCTAAGGGAAAGAGAGGCATCTGCAGGGTGCGGGAAAACCGCGACGGGAAGTATTACAGCCTAGTCTATGGAAATCCCTGTGCCGTCCATTTAGACCCGATCGAGAAAAAACCTTTTTCCCATGTCCTCCCGGGCACGACTTCTTTCTCACTTGCTACCGCGGGATGCAATTTTCAATGTAAGTTTTGTCAGAATTGGGAAATTTCCCAGGTCTCACCGGAGGATGTTTACAGTTTCGAGGTTCCACCGGAGTCAGTGGTGAACAGGGCTAAGGAGGTGGGAGCCCATTCTGTCGCATATACCTATGTTGAGCCGAGCATCTTTTATGAGTATATGACGGACATCGGAGGCCTTGCGAAAAAATCGGGACTTTTGAATGTCTACCACTCCAATGGTTTCATCAATCAAACACCACTTAAAAATCTATGCAAGGTCTTAGACGCAGCCAATATTGATCTGAAGGGATTTACGGAGAATTTCTATCGGGAACTGTGCGGCGGGGAACTCACCCCGGTTCTTGAAACATTAAAGACGCTGAAGCAGGAAAAAGTTCACGTGGAGATCACAAACCTCGTCATCCCCACAAAGAATGACGAGGTATCTGTAATAAAAGAGATGTGCCTTTGGATAAAAAAAGAATTGGGAGCAGATACTCCGGTCCATTTCTCCCGTTTCTATCCGCTTTACAAACTCAAGACCCTTCCTCCGACGCCTGTCTCGACGCTTGACAAAGCCCGGGCTGTCGCCTTATCCGCAGGTCTTGAATATGTCTATGTCGGGAACATACCGGGGCACGAAGGGGAAAACACCTTCTGCCCAAAATGCAAAAAAATGATTATCCAGCGGACGGGCTATATGGTCGGGGAGATCAACGTGAAGGCCGGAAAATGCAAGTATTGCGGAAAACCCATCCCTGGCATCTGGGCGTGAAGAATTACATCCCCCCAGTCTCATCAAGTTTGGGCGCTTTTATCGGAAGGGAGGCTTCCTTCTGACCGGAATCCTTTAAAGGTACTGTTACTTCGTCAGTCTTCTCCTGGTTAGTCATCGACTCGGATACCCTCTCAGCTAAATCGGTAAAAAGGTCAAGTTTGTTCAGGTTGCTTCCGATTCCGGTCAACTCATTGATCCCAATATTTTCCTTTATCTCTTCAGTTGTTCTCTTAAACTCTCCGAGTGCTTTGCCGATGGTCTTTGCCAAGTCAGGAAGCTTCTTGGGTCCGAACACGATCAAAGCAATCGCCAGGATCACCAGCAAATCCGGTCCTGCGAGCATAAAACCTCCCTTCCTCTAATCTGAAAAGACGAAATTCATCCACGAATAGATGTCCAAAAAACCTTTTTATGTTTTCCTCGAAATCTCCTCAGGCTTTTTCGATCCAATGTCGATCTCTCCTTTTTCATGGGTCGATGTTTTGAAGTTTCGGATGGCTTTGCCCAGGTTCTCTCCGATCTGGGGTAGTTTGCCAGCCCCAAAAACGATCACGACGATGACGAGGATGACTAACAACTCTGGCATTCCAAGACTTCCCATTTTATTACCTCCTGCAGTTGCATTTCCGCCGAGACTGGAAAGTCTCGGCTATCCATGAAGCCCCACCCTCTTAGGCGGGGAACTTCACTGTGTTATCAGATTGTGATACCATCCAATTTCCACCAGGCAAACTAACGTTTAACCTGGGAAAACAACTCAACGTCGAGAACTGAAAAAAGAAAGGGTTAGCAGCGAAGGACGAAAGGTTCCTGATCGATTGAAAGTGTTTCGTAAAAGAAGTCAAACAGCCATTTGAAGATATCGTTTTGGGGAAAGAAACAGACGGAGGGAACGTTTGCCGCGAATCCTTTGAATTCGCTCTGTGCACCCATTGACAAACCATCTTGGTCAGGACTTTCATAACTTATGTCGGGAGAAAAAAGATTAGCCTGTGAGAGATCGAAGTAAGATAGGTATGCCGGAGAGAGGAGAATGAAGAGTAAAATTAGGACGGTCAAGCTACGCAATCCTTCTTTTCTTTCCACAGTTAAAACTCCGAGATTTCTCCTTGGCTAATCGAAAAAACAACTATAAAAATTATTGAATAAATCTTCTGCTATGTCAACAAACAGAATGTGCTAAGTTTAAAAGACTGGACCTGGTTAGTTTAATTGATACCGACCACTGAAAAGTTCTCTTAGCTTCCATTGATCATCGGCCGTAATCGAAACAAACTTTAATCCATATCGATACCCTCCCCAGTTCTTTTTCCGATAAGGTTCCTCCCAGACGATCTGGGCGGATACCTCAAAATCGGCCAATTCATATTCCTTGGGGAATAAGAGGACTATCTTTAAATTAGTTCCGATAAGAATTTTTTTAACGGATTCCATAAGAATCCCCATCTCGCTTCCATTGACGACAAGAGCTCCATGAGTATTGGGAACATTTGACACCCGATATTCAAGAGGCAAGTCCAGGACCACTCGGGGATGTTTTCTCCTATCTTCCCTCTTTCCTTTTTGATCGCTTTTAAACATGTCTCACCTCAGATGGATATATTAGAATAATTTTAAACTCCTTAAATCACTTAATAAGATTCTTTTGAGCAAGGAGCTTCCTGTAAAATTCAGCACACTGACTTCGGATGCTTTCTCTTTATTCTCCCCGGTTTATCGTTTCTTCTTGACCAACCACTTTACCTATACCAAGTATCTCCTCTTTGGTAAATATCCCCTTTTCTATAATCGATTTGGTATGGAAT
>Ga0335070_10009785_pt1 | contig 11221 bp, 5 predicted proteins | sample Lox_Sample_13_FD_206722 | JGI IMG/M metagenome (GOLD analysis project Ga0335070, IMG submission 206722) | Soil microbial communities from Loxahatchee National Wildlife Refuge, Florida, United States - Lox_Sample_1.3 | ecosystem: Environmental > Terrestrial > Soil > Wetlands | place: USA: Florida... | reverse complement strand
CCCCGGGCGTGATCGGACAACCAGGCAAGGCACGGCATCTCGCATTGCTGGCGATCGGCATCGCCGTGCTGCTGTGGTCGGTGTGGCATCCGAAGGACTACTTCACCTGGTTCCTGGAGTCGGTTCCCGCCATCGCCTACGCGGTTATCGCGATCGCGCTCTATCCGCGGTTTCGCTTCACCGACCTGGTGTATTGGCTGGTCCTTGTCCACTCGATCATCCTGATGGTCGGCGGCCACTACACCTATGCCGAGATGCCATGGTTCAGCTGGCTGCGCGATGAGTTCGGCCTGGCGCGCAACTACTACGATCGGGTGGGACATCTGGCTCAGGGCTTTGTCCCCGCGATCATCGCGCGCGAGGTGCTGCTGCGGCTGAAGGTGGTCAACGGCAGGGGCTGGCTGTTCTTCCTGGTGGTGTGCTTCTGCCTGGCCCTGTCGGCTTTCTATGAGTTCATCGAATGGTGGGTGGCGGTCGGGACCGGCGAGGCCGCGACCGCATTTCTCGGCACGCAGGGGGACGTGTGGGACACCCAGTGGGACATGTTCCTGGCCTTTGTCGGGGCGATCGCGGCGCAGGTGCTGCTGCGCCGCTGGCACGACCGGCAGATCCGAGCGTTGGCCGGCTGAGCGCTTCGTTCCCACCCCCGCCAACGCCCGCCGCCGGGGAATCGCCCGCGGCTGGCAGCGGCTAGCCTCCGGCCGCCAGCTCGGTCCAGCGGTAGCAGTCGGTCAGGTGATCGTTGACCATGCCCACCGCCTGCATGAAGGCATAGCAGATCGTCGTGCCGACGAACTTGAAGCCGCGTTGCTTGAGGTCCTTGCTCATGGCATCGGATTGGGGGGTGCTGGCGGGGACCTCGCGCAGCGCGCGCCAGCGGTTTTGCACGGGCCGGCCGCCGACGAAGCGCCAGATGTAGGCGTCGAAGCTGCCGAACGACTGCTGCACGGCGAGGAAGGCCTTGGCGTTGCCGACCGCCGCTTCCAGTTTGAGCCGGTTGCGCACGATGCCTTCGTCATGCAGCAGCCGTGTCATCTGCCGGGCACCGAAACGCGCCACCTTCTCGGGATCGAAGCCGGCGAAGGCGCTGGCATACGCGGTGCGCTTGCGCAGGATGGTCAGCCAGCTCAGGCCGGCCTGCGCCCCCTCCAGCAGGAGGAACTCGTGCAGCCGCAGCTCGTCGTGCACCGGCACGCCCCACTCGAGGTCATGGTAGGCAACATATTCTGGGCTTCCCTCGCACCAGGGACAGCGGGTAAGCTTCGAGGCGAAAGGCAAGGGGTATAGGCCTGGGTTCTCAGGAGCATGGAGTGTAGACCCGGCGATCGCGCAGCGACAAGCGGCGCCGGGTCGTGCCGGAAGCCTGCGACCCAGAGCTGGTTGCTGCCGCGTACGAGCACGAGCCACGCGCCGCCGCCTGGAGCCGCTCAACCGCCCTGGCGGGCTGCCGATAACAGCGCGTGGAGCGAAGCTCGCGCCAAGTATGAAGCCATGATGTCATTCGATCTCGACTGCAGGCCCCCGCGCGCAGCAGGCGGTCGTTTCGGCGACGAAGCAACGGCGCGCTCAGGAGCGGCCGCGTGAGGTTGCGGAGGCTTTTGGCGGCCCGCGGCCGCCTGCTTGCGGCGCTGGCGCTGCTCAGCGGGTTGATCGCGTTGGCGGGCTGGGACGGCAGCATGGGCCGCATGCTGATCGCGCTGCTGACTGCCACCGCACTTGGCTGGCTGCTGGTCGTGCAACTGCGGCGCATCGATCATGGCGAAACCCGCCTCCACACGCTGTTCCGGGACAGCCCGATGGCCACCGCGATCACGCGCGTCTCCGACGGTGTGTTTCTAGAGGCCAACGATGCCTTCCTGGAGATGACCGGGTTCCGTCGCGACGAGCTGATCGGAAGAAGCTCGGTCGCGCTAGGGTTATGGGAGGATGCCAATCGCCGCGCCGCCGGCATCGAGCGGCTGATGGAGGAGCGCCAGGTACGCAACATGGAGGCGCCGTTTCGCCGCCGTTCGGGGGAGCTGGCGGATGCCCTGTTCTCAGCCCAGATCATCGATTTCGACGACCAGCCTCATGTGCTGGTGATGATGCAGGACATCACCGCCTTGAAGCGCGCGTCGCGACGGCTGCGGCTCGCGACCGATTCGGCTGGCGCCGGGATCTGGGACCTGGATGTGGCGCGCGACCTACTCGAATGGGACGACGGCATGTACCGCCTGTATGGCATCACGCGACAGCAGTATCCCGAGCCGCGCGCGGCCTGGGCAGCGGTCGTCCACCGCGATGACCGCACACAGGTGGAGCAGCGGCGCGCCGCCGCGGTTGCCAGCGCACAGTCCTTTGATGTGGAGTTTCGCATCGTGCGCCCCGACGGGGATGTGCGCCACATCAAGTCGTTCGGCAACGTCCAGACCGGCTTGGACGGCAAGGCGGTGCGCCTTACCGGATTCAACATCGATATTACGCAGCACGTGCGGGCCGAGCAGGCGGTGCGCGCCAGCGAAGCGTTCCTGCACGCGCTGGTCAACCAGAACGACGACCTGATCCTGTCCGTCGATCGCGATTTGCGCATCACGCAGTTCAACGACCCGCTGCGGCGCCTGGTGCAGGCGCATGGAGCGTCCGCGCTGCAGTTCGGAGACGACTTCCGCTCGATCACGCCGCGTGAGCGACACACGGAGGTCGAGGAGCTGCTGCGCCGGGCGCTGGCGGGTCAGCACCAGCGCGCCGAGAGCATCACACGCCGGCGCGACGGCAGCGTGCTCTACCTGGATGAATCGTACAACCCGATCGTCGACGCAGACGGCACGGTCACCGGCGTGTCCATCATCGCGCGCGATGTGACCGAGCGCAGGCATACCGAGCAAACCATCCAGGCGATCATGAAGGGCACGGGCGCCGCAGTGGGCGCGGCGTTCTTCCGCTCGCTGGTGACCGAGCTGGCTTCGGCGCTGAACACGCGCTACGCCCTGGTGGGCGAACTCGTTCCCACCCCGGCGCCGCATGTGCGCACCGTCGCCGTGGCCGCAGACGGACAGATTCTGGAGAACTTCGATTACGATCTCTCGCAGACGCCGTGCGCCGGCGTGCTCGAGCGTGGGGCCGGGTTTTTCCCGAGCGGACTGCGCGAGGCATTTCCTGGCAACGCCATGCTGCGCGACCTCGGCCTGGACTCTTATCTCGGCGTGCCCTTGACGGCCGCATCCGGGCGCGTGCTCGGACTCGTGGCCGTGCTGCACGACCGGCCGATGCAGGACTCGGAACTCGCGCGCACGCTGCTGGGGATCTTTGCGACGCGCGCGGCAGCCGAGCTGGAGCGCCTGCACCTGGAGGCCGAGCGTGCTCGCGCGCTGTCTATCCTCGAGGAGGCCAGCGACCTGATCAGCTTTGCCGACCCGGATGGCCAGATCCGCTACATGAATGCCGCGTTCCGGCGTGTGGTCGGCCTGACGCCGGAGGAGGATGTGACCGGGCGCAGGGTGGGCGAGTTCGCCACGGCCTGGGCGCAGCACTTGGTGCGTAGTAAGGGCGTCCCCACAGCGTTTGCCAATGGCAGCTGGCTCGGCGAGGCGGCGGTGCTCGATGCCAATGGGGTCGAGATCCCGGTTTCGCAGCTGATCATCGCGCACCGCGGTCCATCCGGCGAGGTGCAGTACCTGTCGACCATCATGCGCGACCTGTCCGAGCAAAAGCGCAACGAGCGGGTTTTTCGGGAGAGCGCTGCGCGCCTGCGCCTGGCGCAACAGATCGGGCGCCTGGGAAGCTGGGAGTGCGACCTGGTCACCAACGCGCTGACCTGGTCGGAGAACATGTACCGAATCGCAGGCCAGGATCCGGAGCGGTTCGAAGTCACGCGCGAGAACTGGCTGAAGCTGGTTCATCCCGATGACCGCCCGGCGCTGCTCGCGGTGTCGGAAGACACCATCGGCGGCCGTCGCGCATTCGACATCGACCATCGCGTGTGCCGGCCCGACGGGTCGGTGCTGCATGTGCACGAGCGCGCCGAGCTGGTGCGCGACGCGAGCGGACGGCCGCTCAAGCTGGTCGGGACCGTGCAGGACATCACCGAGCGCAAGCTCGCAGAGGAGCAGCTGCGGCTGGCGGGGCAAGTGTTCGAGAACAGCGGCGAAGCGATCGTGATCACCGACGCGCGGCGGCGCATCATCTCGGTCAACCCGGCCTACACCGCGATCACCCGGTATTCGCGCGAGGAGGTAGTGGGGCGCACCCCGCAGGACCTGACGCCGGACCTGCGCGGGTGGGAGAGGGAGCGCGCGATCTGGGAGGAGGTCGAGCTGGCGGGCTTCTGGCAGGGCGAAGTGTGGGACCGGCGGCGCGACGGGGAAACCTATCCGAAGTGGCTCACGGTGAGCGCCGTGCGCGATAGGGCCGGCCAGGTGGTGAACTTCATCAAGATCTTCTCCGACATTTCCGAGCGCAAGGAGCGCGAAGAGCGCGTCCGGCACCTGGCTCACCACGACTTCCTCACCGACCTGCCCAACCGCATGCTGCTGTCTGACCGCATCACGCAGGCGATTTCCTTGGCGCAGCGCAGCGACGCGCAGGTGGCGGTGCTCTTCCTGGACCTCGACCGGTTCAAGAACGTCAACGACTCGCTCGGCCACACCATCGGCGACAAGCTGCTGCAGGAGGTGGCGCGTCGGTTGCGCGCCTGCGTGCGCGGAAGCGACACCGTCAGCCGCCTCGGCGGGGATGAGTTCGTGATCCTGGTGCCGGGCGTCACCGACGCCGGGGACGTGGCGGTGCTGGCGCAGAAGGTCCTGGAGGTGGTGTCCGAACCCTACTGGATCGAGGGCCACGAACTGGTCTCCTCGCCCAGCATCGGCATCGCCGTCTACCCGACCGACGGGCCGGATGTGGAGGCGCTGCTGCGCAACGCCGACGCCGCCATGTACCACGCCAAGGAGTCGGGCCGCAAGAACTACCAGTTCTTCACGCCGGACATGAACACCCGGGCCATCGAGCGCCTGTCGATGGAGCGCAGCCTGCGCCGTGCCTTGGAGCGCGGCGAGCTGCGCCTGCATTACCAGCCGCAGTACGACATCGCCAGCGGGCGCATCGTTGGCATGGAAGCGCTGATTCGCTGGGAGCATCCCGATCTCGGGTTGGTCTCCCCGGCCCGCTTCATGCCGTTCGCCGAAGAGTCCGGGCTGATCCTGCCGATCGGCGAGTGGGTGCTGCAAGAAGCCTGCCGCCAGAACCGCGCGTGGCAGGAGGCCGACTTGCCACGCGTGCGCGTGGCGGTGAACATCTCCGCGCTGCAGTTCCGTCAGCCGGGGTTCGCCGAGAGCGTCCAGCGAGCGCTGACGCATACCGGGCTGGCCGCGCGTTATCTCGAACTCGAAGTCACCGAGAGCGTGATCATGCACGATGCGGAGCGCGTCACCCAATCGCTCGCGCTGCTCAAGCAGATGGGGCTGGAGCTGGCGATCGACGATTTCGGCACCGGGTATTCAAGCCTGAGCTACTTGAAGCGCTTCCCGATCGACCGGCTCAAGATCGACCAGTCCTTCGTGCGCGACATCACCACCGACCAGGACGACGCGGCGATCACCGGCGCTATCATCGCGCTCACCCGCAACCTGGGCTTGAAGACCATCGCCGAAGGGGTGGAAACGCGCGAGCAGCTGGAGTTTCTTCGGGCGCACGGCTGCGACGAAGTGCAAGGCTTCCTGCTGAGCCGACCCGTGGAGGCGAGCGCATGCCCTGCACTGCTGGCCGAACAGGTGCTGCCCGGCGGGCGCCAAGCCGCCTGAATCGCACCTATTTCCTCAGCAGCCAGAGCAGCAGGCTCAGCACCAGCGATAAGATGATGCCGGTGGTGAGCGGGAAGAAGAACGAGAAGCCGTCCTTCTCGTAGCGTATATCTCCTGGCAGTCGCCCAAGCCCGAGCTTGCCCAGCCAGGGCCACAGCAGCCCCGCGGCAAGCAGTACCAACCCGAGCAGAATCAACCAGCGCCGCATCGCTTCCCAGCCTGCGATAATTCCTCGCCATGATAGACCGACAAGCGCAACCCAGGTTCGGGGCGGCGACCGGCGCAGGCGTTCGGTAGGGAATGGACCAGCTCGCCGCCCTGTTCGCCGCCGACGGCCCGCTGGCGCGCGCCATTCCCGGCTACAAGGTGCGCACTCAGCAGATCGAGATGGCGCAGGCTGTGTCGGAGGCGATCGCCGCGCGCGCAGTGCTGGTAGCGGAAGCCGGCACCGGTACCGGCAAGACCTTCGCTTACCTGGCGCCGGCCCTGCTCCTTGGCGGCAAGGTCATCATCTCCACCGGCACGAAGACCCTCCAGGACCAGCTGTTCGGGCGCGATCTGCCCACTGTGCGCGAGGCGCTGCGCGTGCCGGTGACGGTGGCGCTGCTCAAGGGACGCGCCAACTACGTCTGCCACTATCATCTCGAACGCAACCTCGCCGACGGGCGCTTTGCCAGTCGCGAGGACATCGGCTATCTGCGCACCATCGAGCGTTTCGCGGCGGGCAGCAGGACGGGTGATCGCGGCGCGCTGGCCGACGTCCCGGAGGATTCGGGTGTCTGGCCGCTGGCCACGTCGACCCGTGACAACTGCCTGGGCGGGGACTGCCCGCGCTACCGGGACTGCTTCGTCATGGAAGCACGCCGCCAGGCGCTCGCGGCCGATGTCGTGGTGGTGAATCACCATCTGTTCTTCGCCGACCTGATGCTGCGCGACGAAGGGGTAGCCGAGTTGCTGCCCGCTTGCAACACGGTGATCTTCGACGAGGCGCATCAGCTGCCCCACACGGCCACCCTGTTCTTTGGGCAGAGCGTCTCCAGCGGGCAGCTGGTCGAGCTGGCCCGCGACGCTCGCGTGGAAGCTGCCGTCTCGGCGAAGGACTTCGCGGCACTGCCGGAGGCCGCGCAGCAGCTGGAACGCGCGGCGCGCGACCTGCGGCTGAGCTTCGGGCAGGAACCGGGCCGCTTGACCGCCCAAGCCGCGGAGACCAGCGCGGAGTTCCTGCCGCGTCTCGCGACCGCGAGCGAAAAGCTTGCCGCGCTAAGCGCCCTGCTCGAGTTCCAGGCCGATCGCAGCGAGGGTTTGGCGCACTGCTGGGAGCGGTCTGCGGAACTGCTCGCGCGGCTCAAGCAGTGGCGCGAGGCGCCGGCCGCTGAGATGGTGCGCTGGGTGGAGGTGCTGCACAGCGGGCTGCAGCTCAACGCCACGCCGCTGTCGATATCCGACATCTTCCACAAGCAGATTGCAGCCAGCGCCCGCGCGTGGATCTTCACCTCGGCGACGTTGTCGGTGAAGCGCGATTTCGCGCACTACGTCGCGGAGATGGGGCTTGGGGAGGCGCGCACGCAATGCTGGGACAGCCCCTTCGACTACGCTGCGCAGGGGCTGCTCTACGTGCCACAGGGGCTGCCGGAGCCGAACAGTCAGCCCTTCACCGCCGCGGTAGTGGAGGCGGTAACGCCAGTGCTCGAGGCGAGCGGCGGGCGGGCTTTCCTGCTGTTCACCAGTCTGCGAGCGATGCGCGAGGCGCATGCGCTGCTGCAGGCAGTGTTCCAGCGGCGCGGGTTCGACTACCCGCTGCTGCTACAGGGGGACGGCTCGCGCAGCGAGCTGCTGGAGCGCTTTCGCCGGCTGGGCAATGCGGTGCTCGTCGCCAGCCAGTCGTTCTGGGAGGGCGTGGACGTGCGCGGGGGGGCGCTCTCGCTGGTGATGATCGATCGGCTGCCGTTCGCGCCGCCGGACGATCCGGTGCTCGCGGCGCGCATCGACAAGATCAACGCCAGCGGCGGCAACGCCTTCATGGAGTACCAGGTGCCGCAGGCGGTGATCACGCTCAAGCAGGGCGCCGGACGGCTGATCCGCGACGAGACCGACCGCGGCGTGCTGATGATCTGCGATCCGCGGTTGGTCACGCGACACTATGGCAAGCGCATCTGGCAGAGCCTGCCGGCGATGCGCAGGACGCGAGACCTCGATGAGGTCCGGGCGTTCTTTGCAGCTGAGGACGACGGACAGACAACAGAAGAAAGCAGGGCGTCCGCATCACCAGGCGGGTAGGGCGATCCGCTGCAGCGGCCGGTGTCCGGGTGCCGGTTGCGGATAGGCTGTTGATCAAAGACCAGGGTGCACGGGCGCCATTTCGATCGAGCCTCTGCCGCAACGCAGCCGGCTGGCCTTGCGGCAGTTCCAGATATGACGTAGCGTTACTCGTGCGTCGTCGCTTGGAGACAGCATCCTGTTCGAATGGTGTAACGGGGTTTGACTTCCCTCCGGCGCCGGCCTAGGATGGCGGCTGCCTCACAAAAATATGTGTCTTTTCAAGAAATTAACAATCGATCGATGCGCACGGTCAAGCTGTTGTGGATAGGGACGATGGCTGTCGCCTGGACCATTCCGGGGGAAGGGATCGGCGCGGTTACAGACTTCACCTTCAGTCAACCATTCGCGTTGCAGGTAACGGGCGACGCGGGAGCGGGGCCCTTCAGTCGGGCCACGGCGGCCAACGCATCGGGCGAGGTCGTCGGCTACTACCGCGTGAGAACCAGCACGGGCGGGGATTCGCCTGCGGCCACGTCGCGCGGGTTCACGGCGAATCCTCCGTATGCAAGCGCCACACGCATCCCCGGCGCGGACACCTACTCGCGTTTGTTTCCGTGGGGCGTCAATAACGCCGGCGTCATCGTGGGTAGCGCCAGACAAACTGCACGCAGCCCTCTATACCCCTTCTATGCCACTCCGAGCACTGCCGTTCCAGGCCTGACGGGCGGCTACGGCGAGGCCAAGGGCGTTCAGAACTCGCTTACTACATCGCCGCGCAACTTCGGTATCGTCGGATACATGTGTCCGTCCACCGTGGATTGCCGCGATCCGGCGGCAGGAGCCGGGTCGCCGACGGCGTTTTACTTCAATCCCGGCACCGACACGGCGGCGACGTCGGGCTTCCCCAACTGGAGCGCGGATGCCAGCCAAGCCAACGCCATCAATGACCAGGGGACGATCGCAGGGACCTACACCCTCGGCGGGCACACGCACGCACTGCGCTACGACTGGAACAGTAGGAGCGGCGAGGACTTGAACGGCTATCTGCAGGGTGCCATCTCGTCGCAAGGGAATGCGATCAATGCGGCGGGCGACGTGGCTGGCACCGCGGCTTTCGCCGATTTCGACCGAGCCTTCGTGGTCGCCGCTGGCGGCAAGAGCGCGACGCTGCTCGATCCAGAGAGTTCCTTCGTATCCACGGCGGCGGCAGGCATCGCCGACGACGGCGTAGTGGTCGGGACAATGTGCAAGGCCGCGCAGGACTGCGGCCGGTTCGACGACCTTGGGGACAACAACCCCCAGCAGGGCAAGAATGCTGCGATGTTGTGGATCGCCGGCGCGAATAAAGCGTTCAATCTGACGGCTGTTAGCGGCGCCTCGACGTCCGGATGGACGGAGCTTTCGTTCGCGGAGTCGGTAACGAAACTCGATGCAGATCTCACCAGGCGGCTCTACGGGACGTCCGCCGATGCGTACCTGATTACGGGTGTGGGCTATTTTGGCGCCGAGCGGCGCGCGTTCGCGCTGACCGCCATCGCCGTGCCCGAGCCACGGGCTACCGCTCTCCTGGCTGCGGGCATGCTCGTGCTTGGCCTTGCGCACCTAGTACGCAGGCGCGGTTGAATCAGTAAGCGCGCTTGTCGTAGAAGACCAACAGCACGGTCTTCGCGATGATCTGCAGGTCCAGCCGCAGCGACCAGTTGCGCAAGTACGCCAAGTCGTACTCGATGCGCTGGCCCATCTTCTCCACCGTGTCGGTCTCACCCCGCAGGCCGTTGACCTGCGCCCAGCCGGTGATGCCCGGCTTGACCTTGTGGCGCACCATGTAGCCGTCGATCAGCTTGCGGTACTGCTCATTGTGCGCGATGGCGTGAGGGCGCGGGCCGACCACGCTCATGCGCCCTTGCAAGACATTGATGAACTGCGGCAACTCATCCAGGGAGGTACGCCGCAGGAAGCGCCCGATCCGGGTGATGCGCTCGTCGTCCTGCTTGGCTTGCCGGAGTTGCGGCCCGTCTTCCAGCACTTTCATGGTGCGGAACTTGTAGACCGTGATTTCCCGGCCGTCGAGCCCGTATCGGCGCTGGCGGAACAATACCGGGCCTGGGGAGCTCAGTTTGACTGCCAGGGCGATGAACAGCATCAGAGGCGCTGTCACCACCAATGCGGCGAGCGCGAGCACATAGTCGCTGACGTTTTTTACCAACCCGTTGAAACCGTAGAAGGGTGTTTCGCATACGGCCACCACCGGGATGCCGTTGAGGATGTCCACCCGTGCCTGGATCAGGTCGAACATGAAGATGTCCGGCACGAAGTAGATCGAGGCGGTGGTGTCGCGCAGACCGCCCAGCAGGTCGAGAATGCGTGGCTGGGAGGCCATGGGTAAGGTGATATAGATGAGGTCCACCCTGTGGGTGCGACAGTACTCGCCGATCGAATCGAGCTTGCCCAGGAGCGGCGCGCCCTCCAGGTGCGCCTGCCGGTCGGCGCGGCGGTCGTCGAACACTCCGGCCAGTTCGATCCCCATCAGGGGAGCCGCTTTTATCTGCGCCGCGAGGCGCGCGCCCAGCTCGTTGGCGCCGGCGATGACAGCGCGGCGCTGGAGCCCTTCCATGGCGAGCACGCGCGGCAGCACCGCAGGGATCGCGGCATGGCTGACAAACAGCAACGCCGGCACGACGAGCGACCAGGCCAGCACGACCTGCGACGGGAAGGCGGACAGGTAGCCGCTGGCATAGCCAAAGAACAGCAGGATCAGCAGCACGATGAACCAGTTGACCAGGACCTCGCGGGCGAGGTTGAGCCAGCTGGCCGCGCTGTAGATCGCGCCCGGAAAGGTCAGCGAGAAGACGATCAGCGCCAGGATCAGGTACGGCCCCTGGAACGGCTCCCGATAGTAAGCCGCCACGGCCGCCAGGGAGCCTACGGCGATCATCGCATCCAGGGAGATTCGGAGGATCGACGCCCCGGACAGCTGCCGGCGAATGGCCAGCGGCGCAGCCTCGGACCCGAGCGGCGCGGATCGATACGGCGCGTTCGTAATCACCTCAGGATGGGAATGACGCGATAGTGGTTGCATTCTAGCACCCCGGCTGTCGCTCAGGGGTGACACTTGTGGCCAATCGGCGCGCGGAGCCAAGCGGATCGGAAATCCGATCAAGCAAGAACCGCGCGGGCGCTGCAGCGCC
>Ga0335070_10009783_pt1 | contig 11223 bp, 10 predicted proteins | sample Lox_Sample_13_FD_206722 | JGI IMG/M metagenome (GOLD analysis project Ga0335070, IMG submission 206722) | Soil microbial communities from Loxahatchee National Wildlife Refuge, Florida, United States - Lox_Sample_1.3 | ecosystem: Environmental > Terrestrial > Soil > Wetlands | place: USA... | reverse complement strand
GCGGCGACGCTCTTCGGGTTCAGGTCGAGAGCGCGCCGAAAGTGGCTCGCGGCCGTGTTCCACTTCTTCTGGCGCTCGGCGACGACGCCGAGGCCGTACTCCGCCTTGCCGTTGGCGGATTCGAGCACGATGGCCGCCGTGAACTCGCGTTCGGCATCGGCGTTCTGCCCGACCGCGAGCGCCGCGTCGCCGAGGATGCGGTGCGCGTCGGCGTTCTTGGGGTCGGCTTCGGAGGCCTGGCGGGCGAACGAGGACGCGGCGCGGAAGTCGCCGGAGGCGAGCGCGTGGTCGGCGGATTCGAGCAGCGGCCCGGCGGCGGCCGGTACCGGGGCGGGGCCGGCGGCGGGCGCCGCGGCGCCCTCGGGCAACGCACCTCCGATCGGCACGGAGCTGACCGCGGCCTTCTCGAGCTCGCTCGCGCGGCGACGGGCCGCGTCCGCGTCGGCCGTCTTGCCGAGGCGCTCGTCGGCGTCGGCGACCAGGCGATAGACCTCGGGATCCGTGGTGTTGCCCGCCCGCTTCAGGTCAAAGAGCGCGTCCTCGGACTTTCCGTCGGCGAGCTTGGCCCGGGCGGAGCGCTTGAGCTCTTCCATGTCGATGGCGGGAACGTTCGAGCCGGCGACCTCGGCGCGGACGGCCGCCGCGAGGTTGGCGAAGTCGGGGCTGTAGAAGTCGGCGATCACCTGGAGGTCGGGGCGCGCCGCGAGCGCGGCCTTGAGCTCTTCGCGGGCGCTCCTGGAGTTGCCGGCGATGTAGTAGGCCCACGCGCTCTGCAGGTGGAGGTCGCCCTTCTTGTCCGGCGAAACGCCCGCGATCTCGGCGGCCTTCGCGTACTTCTCGCCGGCGTCCCGGAAGCGGCCGGCGTCGAACGCCTTCTTGGCGTCGGCCTCGAGGCGGGCCGCGTCCTGGGCGAGAGCGAACGGCGCGAGGGCGAGGACGAAGAGCGCGGCGGCCATTCGACGCATCAGTTGGCTCCCGGCGACGCGGGGGAGGGTGGCGGCGCGGTCCACGTTTTCGGCGCGCCTTCCGTGACCGTGATCCGTTCGGTCGCGGGGTTCATGCCTTCGCGGGAGAGCGTGACGGTGTACGTCCCGGCGGCGAGCGGGAGATGCGCGGAGCCCGGGAGGGTCCCGCGGAACTTCCCGTCGACGAGGACGTTCGCGCCGGCCCACTGCGGCGCCTCGATCACCAGCATCGACACGGGGAACTGGTAGTGAATGCGGTCCTCCGACTTCGGGCCTACCGTGAACTTGCGCTCGTGAACGGGGAACCCCTTGGCCTCGTACCGGACCGTGTGCTCGCCCTCGTCGAGCATGAGGCTCCGGGCGGGGACCGACGGTCCCACGACCTTGCCGTCCACCGAGAGCGTCGCCACGGGCACGGAGGAGAACTGTATCCGGTATTTCTTCGCCGGCGCGGGCTTCTCGGCCGGCGGCGCGGGTGCGGGAGGAGCGGCCGCGGCCGGCGCGGCGGCGGGAGCGGCCGGTGGCGCGGCCGTCGGCATCGGGGCCGACGCGGCTTTCGCCGCCTCGCCCTCGCCGAGCTTCGGCTCGGGGAATTCGAGCGCGGCGGTCGGGACCGGAGGGTGCGCCGTGGCGGCCGGCGCCGGCGCGGGCTTGGCGGCGGCGGCCGGCTCGCGGTTCAAGAGCCGGTAGATCTCGGCGCCGGCCACGCCCAGGATCAGCAGGGCGGCGAGGATCGTCAGCCGCGTCTTGCGCACGGTTCCGGTCGTCTCGGTGGTCAGGCGCGGTCCCGTGGTGGTCGCCTCCGGAGCAACCTCCTCGGCGGCCGGGTCGCGGAAGTTCACGAGCTCGAGCGGCGGCCGTGCGCCGCCCGAGATCGCGCCGCTCGTCGGCGTCGCGTCCGGAGCCGGGACCCGCGCCAGGGCTCCCGAGGGCGGGGTGATGTTCAGCGGCGCCACGCCGCTCGAGGGGGTCGCCAGCGTGGGATCCTCGTCGGCGTCGAGCCGCGCGGCGCGCACCGTGTCGGGCAGGACCTGCGTCACCGGGTAGCGGCCGGACAGGCCGCCGAGCTCGCGGCCGACGTTCTGGAGATCCCGCCGGAACTCGTCCATGGTCGCGTAGCGCTCGGCGGGATTCTTCGCGAGGGCGCGGTTGACGATCGCGACGAGGGCCGGCGGGACCTCGGGAGCGAGGCTCTCGATCTTCTCGGGGCTCTCGTTCAGGATCTTGTAGAGGATCGTCGACAGGTGCTCGCCCCGGAAGGGTTTGCGGTACGTGAGCAGCTCGTAGGACAGAACGCCCATCGCGAAGACGTCGGTGCGGCGGTCGATGGCCTCGCCGCGGATCTGCTCGGGGGCGAGGTAGGCCGAGGTCCCGAGGGTGATGCCGGTCTGCGTGAGGTTGGACTCGGTCTGGAGCGACTTGGCGATCCCGAAGTCCATGACCTTGACCGTGCCGTCGTCGAGGACACGGACGTTGGCCGGCTTGACGTCGCGGTGGATGATGCTGGCGTTGTGCGCGTAGCCGAGCCCTTCGGCGATGGCCACCAGGATCTCGACTTTCCGGGCGAGCGGCAGCGCCTCCCCGCGCTTGATCTTCTTGTCGAGGTCCTCGCCGGTCAGGAACTCCTGGACGATGTACGGGATTCCGTTTTCGACGCCGAAGTCGTAGATCGTCGTGATGTTGCGGTGATGGAGGTTGCCGGCAAGCTCCGCCTCGCGGAAGAAGCGGTGCTTGATCTCCTCGTCGTTGACGGAGCACGTCTTGATGGCGACGGTCCGCTTGATGAAGGGATCCCGGCCCCGGTAGACGGCGCCGAAACCGCCCACACCGATCTGCTCCGAGACCTCGTACTTCCCGATCTTCTCGAGCATTCTCCCGCCGATCCGGTAAGTGTAAACGAACAGGAACGGCGGCGAAACCGTTGGCGGCGAATGGCTTGGCCTCGGTAGACTGTTCCCGATGCGGCGTCGGCTCCTGATCCTCGGGCTCGCGGCGGCGATCGCCGCTGCGCCCGCCTGCCGCAAGCTCGAGGAGGGGCAGCGGGACGCGGTGCAGGCCCTGCGCGCCCGCGTGCGCCCGGCCTTCCGTCCGCCGGCCGACGGGCTCCTCACGGACGCTCAGATCGACCTTTTTCTCCGCGTCCGCAGAGCGGCCGGACGCCGCCCGCCCTCCGAGGCCGCCGCCGAGCTCGGCGCCGACCCGGCGGAGTTCGCGTGGGTGCGCGCGCGCATCACCGAAGCCCTGCTCGCGCTCGACGCCCGCCAGACCGGGGACGCCGCGTTCGAGGCCTACGGCCCCGCCCTCGCTCGGCTGCGGGAGACGCGGCGCTCGACGCGCGACGCGAAGGCGGCGGCCCGGCTCGACGCGGAGATCGCCACCCTCGAGAAGGAGCGCGCGGCGATCCGCAGGAGCGATCCGGCGTCCGCCGCCGTCCGCAACGCCGCTCGCCTCGGGCCGCGCCGGGCCGAGCTCGAGCGCGCCGGGCCGTGAGCGCTCTCGACGGGTACCTGGGCCGCGAGATCGAAGCCGGCTCCTTTCCCGGCGCCTCGGCTCTCGTCGGCACGGAGAGCGAGGTGCTCGCCGAGGCCGTCGGCGGGCACGCGGCGACGGATCCGGGGCGCGACGCCGCGACCGACGCGACGCTCTGGGACCTCGCGAGCCTGACCAAGCCGCTCGGCACGGCCGCGCTCTTTCTGGCGGCCGGGCGGGCGGTCTCGCTCGACGCGTCGCCGGGGCTCTATCTTCCCGAGTGGAAGAAGACGCGCTTCGACGGGATCACGCTCGAGCGGCTGCTGACGCACACGTCCGGACTCGCCGCCTGGTACCCGCTCTACGCACGCGGCGAGGGCGCGAAGGCCTATCGCGCGACGATCGCGGCGCTCGAGCCGGAGGCGGCTCCCGGCGCGCGGGTGATCTACAGCGACCTGAACTTTCTCGTTCTCGGCGACATCCTCGAGCAGGTCCTCGGCGCGCCGCTCGACGCGGCCTTCCGCGACCTGGTGGCGCGCCCGGCGGGCTCGGCCGCGCGGTTTCTCCCGGAGAGCGCGGCCGCGTGCGCCGCGACCGAACGGGGCGACCGCTTCGAGCGCGCGATGACCGAAGCGCGCGGCCTGACCTACGCGCGCTTCCGCACGGGCGTCGTGCGCGGCGAGGTGCACGACGGCAACGCGCTGCGCCGTGGAGGCGTGGCCGGCCACGCGGGGCTGTTCGCCACCGCGCGGGACGTCTGGGCCCTGGCGCGCGCGTGGCTCGATCCGGGGCTCGCCGGGGCGAGGGGCGACCGCACCCCGGGGCTCGCCGAGGCGCGCGGCCTCGGCTGGCAGGGGCGCCGCGGCGCGGGATCGGCGATCGCGGCGATGTCGCCGCGGTCCTTCGGCCATACCGGGTTCACGGGCGGTTCCGTGTGGGTCGATCCCGACGCCGGTCTCGTCAGCGTGCTGTTGACGAACCGGATCCACCCCGAGGTGCGCGAGATCCCGTTCAACGAAGTCCGGCAGCGCTTCCACGCCGCGGTCTACGCCGCGTTTGCGTGAGGTAGACTGCACGGTCCTATGGCGGAAAACGGTTCGGAGATCGTCATTCTCGACGGGGCGCGGACGCCGATGGCCGAGTACAACGGCTCCTTCGCCGACGTCTCGGCGATCGACCTCGGGGTGCATGCGGCGCGCGAGGCGCTGCGGCGCTCGGGCACCGAGCCCGGCGAGGTCGACCACGTGATCTTCGGCAACGCCCTGCAGACTTCCGGCGACGCGATCTACGGCGCCCGCCACGTGGGCCTGAAGGCGGACGTGCCCAAGGAGGTCCCGGCGCTCACGGTCAACCGGCTCTGCGGCTCGGGATTCGAGTCGATCGTGCAGGGCGCGCACCGGATCCTGCTCGGCGAGGCCAGGACGGTCCTCGCGGGCGGCATGGAGAACATGACGCAGGCGCCGCACGTGATCCGCGGCGCCCGCAAAGGGCTCCGGCTCGGCCAGGGCCAGCTCGAGGATTCCCTGATGGTGGCGCTGCTCGACTCCTACTGCGGCTTGTACATGGCGCAGACGTCCGACCGCGTGGCGGGCAAGTACGGCGTGTCGCGCGCCGAGCAGGACGCCTACGCGCTCTCGTCGCAGCAGCGCGCAGCCGCGGCGTGGAGCGAGTGCCGGTTGTCCGAGGAGGTCGTGCCGGTGGAGGTCCGCGCGGGCAAGAAGACGGTCCGCGTCGAACGGGACGACCACCTGCGCCCCGACTCGACCCTCGAGGGGCTGGCGGCCCTGCCGCCGTCGTTCGGCAAAGACGGCTCGGTCACGGCGGGCAACGCCTCGGGGATCGTGGACGGCGCCGCGGCGGTCGTCGTGACGTCGGCGGCGAACGCGAAGGCGAAGAACCGCAAGCCCCTCGGGCGCCTCGTGTCCTGGGCCGTCGTCGGCGTCGCCCCGGAGCTGATGGGCCTCGGCCCGGCCCCGGCGGCGCGCGCGGCGCTCGCGAAGGCCGGTCTCTCGATTTCGGACGTCGCGCTCTGGGAGATCAACGAGGCGTTCGCGGGCCAGATCCTCGGCGTCGTCCGGGAGCTCGGCCTCGATCAGGCGAAGCTGAACGTCAACGGCGGCGCGATCGCACTCGGTCATCCGCTGGCGGCCACGGGCACGCGGTGCACGCTGACCCTCCTCAAGGAGATGCGCCGCCGCGGCGCTCGCTACGGCGTGGCCGGCGCCTGCATCGGGGGCGGGCAGGGGATCGCGCTGGTGGTGGAGTCGGCCGCCTGAATGCGGGCGCGGATCGGGCGTGAACTGGACCGAGAGGATTCTCGAGTTCCCCGTGCGCGCGGCCGCCGTGGACGACTTCCTCCGCGAGCTGCGGGCGCACGGCCAGGGCGACCTGAACGGGGTCCTGACGACGTTGAACGAGGGCGGGCTCTGCCGCGAGGCGGTCGAATTCTGGACGGAGAGCGGCTGGATCGTCGTCGCGCCGAACGCGCCGACCTTGGCGCTCGCCGGGCCGGCCTTCGGTCCGGGAATCGGGTTGAGGCAATTCTGCGGGGAAGCCGCTCGCGACGACGATTTCGTGAACGAGGAGGAGTCGCAAGACGATGAGCATTCGTAGAGTGGGCGTGCTCGGGGCCGGACTGATGGGCTCGGGCATCGCCGAGGTGTGCGCCAAGGCGGGCTACGACACGGTCGTCCGGGAGGTTTCCGAGGAGCTGGTCAAGAAGGGAATGGGCCGGATCGAGAGCTCCCTCGGCAAGGCCGTCGAAAAGGGCAAGCTTCCGGCCCCCGACCGGGACGCGGCGTGGAAGCGGCTGTCGTCGACGACGCGGCTCGAGGATATGGCCGGGTGCGACGTCGTCATCGAGGCGATCGTCGAGAACCTCGCCGTGAAGAAAGAGACGTACGCGGCGCTCGACCGGATCTGCCAGCCCGCGGCGATCTTCTGCTCGAACACGTCGTCGCTGACGATCACGGAGATGTCGGCGGCCACGCAGCGGCCCGACCGTTTCGCCGGCCTGCACTTCTTCAACCCGGTTCCCGTGATGAAGCTCGTGGAGGTCGTGCGCACGATCGCGACCTCCGACGCGACGGCCGAGACCGTCTTCGCGTTCGCCAGGTCGCTCGGCAAGGAGCCGGTCCGGACGCACGACAACTCGGGATTCATCGTCAACCGCCTGCTCGTGCCGTACCTGCTCGACGCCGTGCGGGCGCTCGAGGAAGGCGTCGGATCGCGCGAGGACATCGACAAGGGCATGGAGCTCGGCTGCGGGCATCCGATGGGGCCGTTGAAGCTGCTCGATTTCGTCGGGCTCGACACGACGTACGCGATCGCCGAGATCATGTACGACGAGTACCGCGAGAAGCGTTTCGCGCCGCCGCCGCTGTTGAAGCGCCTGGTGCTCGCGGGCCGGTACGGCAAGAAGTCGGGCCGGGGCTTCTACGAATACGGAGGGTAGGGCCATGTGGGAGTTCGTCCGCGTCGAAGATCGCGACGGCGGGATCCGGGTCCTGACCGTCTCGCGTCCGGAGAAGCTCAACGCGTTGAACGGCGCCGTGCTCGACGATCTCGCCGCGGCGGTCGGTCAGGCGGAGGCCGACGGGGGCCTGCGCTGCCTCGTCGTCACCGGCGCGGGCGAGAAGGCCTTCATCGCCGGCGCGGACATCGCCGAGCTCTCGACGCTCTCGCCGATCCAGGGGCGCGAGCACGCCCGCCGCGGGCAGGCGGTCCTCGACCGGATCGCCGCTCTGCCCGTGCCGACGATTGCCGCGGTCAATGGCTTCGCCTACGGCGGCGGCCTCGAGCTCGCGATGGCGTGCACCCTGCGCGTGGCGTCGGAGAATGCGAAGATGGGTCTGCCGGAGACCTCGCTCGGCATTCTGCCCGGCTACGGCGGCACGCAGCGGCTGGCGCGGATCGTCGGCCCGGCCCGGGCGCTCGAGCTCGTCCTGACCTCGGAGAAGGGACTGACCGCCGCCGAAGCCGAGCGCCTCGGGCTCGTCAACAAGGTCGTGCCCGCGGGGCAGGCGCTCGACGGTGCCCTGGCGATGGCGCGAAAGATCACGGCCAACGGCCCCGTCGCGTGCCGCTACGCGATGGAGGCGGTCCGCCGGGGCATGGAGATGACCCTGTCCGAGGGGCAGCTCCTCGAGGCGACCCTCTTCGGCCTGTGCGCCGCCACGGCCGACATGAAGGAAGGCATGGCCGCCTTCCTCGAAAAGCGGCCGGCCCGGTTCACCGGACGCTAGGGCGCCGATGGGCACGGATCTCGTCAGCGCCTGCATCTTCTGCGCCGGGTGGCTGCTCGGCATGGACCTGACGCCGCGCGACGGCCTGTCCGGGCAGATGGGCTTCTCCTACGCGACCATGGCCCGCCGCCTCGACGTCCTTCCCGGGATCCGCGTCGACTCCTCGGACGTCACGCCGAAATTCGTTCTCGTCGGAATGGGAAACGCCTGGCCCGCGCCGGACGGCCTGGGCGCGGGAACGCCCGCCTCCGAGTGGCGCGCCCGCATCGCCTTCGGCACCTCGCACGATCAGCAGGAGCGCAAGGCGCTCGACGACCCGCCGCTCGAGCGGATCCTCACGTCGGGCACCGGCCGTTACGAGAACTTCGCGCTCCTCGGACGCGTCCAGCTCGACGAGCGCGACTCGGTCGAGTTCGCGGTCGATCGGCGCGCGGAGAGCGCCACGGACCTCATCACCATCGGGCCGGATAACGGCAACGTCTCGTCGTCGCGATCGCTGTCGGCCTCGCGCGCCGACTTCGCGCTCGGCTGGCGCCACCGCTGGCCCGGGTTCGAGGCCGAGATCGGGCTCCACGGCGCGGAGCCCAATGGCTACAACTCCTCCCTGGGCTCCTTCCAGCAGGGTAAGGGAACGCTCTGGGGCGGCGAGGCGGAGGCGCGCTGGAGGCACGCCGGCTGGACCCTCCTCCTGCACGGCGAGGGCATGTGGGGCAACCTCGACGTCCATCGCGAGAGCGAGCCCGAGTTCGTCGAGCGCGACACGTCGGAGCCCGCGTCCCTGGCGGCGATCCGCGTCGGCGGCGGCTACTCGTGGACGCGCACGGACATCTTCCTCACGACGACGTTCGAGCGGCAGAAGCTGCCGTTCGTCGCGATCGCGGTGACCGGGACGGAGCAGGCCGCCTTCGACCGCGGCTACGACCCGAACTCCGTCAACGACGAGGTCTACTTCGACCTGGCGGTCCGCTACGCGGTCACGCCCGCGATCCGCATCCGGCTCGACGTGGCGCTCGCGTGGGGCGCGGAGACGGTGTCGCTCGACGATCCGACCGGGGCCCTGCCGCCTCTCGACCTCGACGTGCACCGGCGGGGGATCTTCGGCGGCGGGCTCTCCACGTCGATCGGAACCCCGGAGGCCGCGTTCTTTCTCGGCGCGGATTTCGCGATCGGGGCGCCGCCGCCTCCTCCTCCGGCGCCGGTCCGCTAGCGCGCGGTTGATCTCCCGGAGTCTGCGGTTTACACTGACCGAGGAAGAACGTCGCCTTGCAGAACCCCCCGGACTCCGACCTGATCTACGACTGGAACCGCGTGGGCGGAGCCGTCTTCCCGTCGCGCGGCCGGGTCGAGATCGACGACGAAACCCTCCGGGACGGGCTCCAGTCGCCGTCGGTCAAGAGCCCGTCGATCGAGCAGAAGGTCAGGATTCTCCACCTGATGGAGGCTCTCGGCATCGACTCGGCCGACATCGGTCTGCCGGGCGCGGGACCCCATGTCGTCGAGACCGTGACGCGCCTGGCGCAGGAGATCGTCCGCGGCAGGATGAGGATCCGGCCCAACTGCGCCGCGCGGACCCTCGCGGCCGACATCCAGCCGATCATCGAGATTTCTCAGAAAGTCGGCATTCCCATCGAGGTGTCGTGCTTCATCGGGTCTTCCCCGATCCGGCAGTACGCCGAGGACTGGGACTTCGACCGGATGCTCCGGCTCTCCGAGGAGGCGGTCTCGCTCGCGGTGCGCGAGGGGCTGCCGGTCATGTACGTCACCGAGGACACGACGCGCGCGCATCCCGACCACATCCGGCGGATGTACACGACCGCGATCCGCGCCGGCGCCGGCCGCGTGTGCGTGTGCGACACCGTCGGCCATGCCACGCCCGACGGCGTGCGGAACCTCGTCCGTTACGTCGCGCGCCTGGCGGCCGACCTCGACCCGAACGTCAAGGTCGACTGGCACGGTCACCAGGACCGTGGCCTCGGCGTCACCAACGCGCTCTGGGCCCTCGAGGCCGGCGCCCACCGTGTTCACGCCTGCGCCCTCGGGATCGGCGAGCGCGTCGGCAACACGCCGATGGACCAGCTCCTCGTCAACCTCCAGCTGCTCGGCTGGATCGACCGCGACCTGACGAGCCTGCACGACTATTGCGCGGCCGTCTCCGAAGCCACGGGCGTGCCGATCCCCGACAACTATCCGATCGTGGGGCGCGATGCCTTTCGGACGGGCACCGGCGTGCACGCGGCCGCCATCATCAAGGCCCGGAAGAAGGGCGACGAGTGGCTGGCCGACCGCGTGTACTCCGGCGTGCCCGCGGGCATGATCGGCCGGCGCCAGGTCATCGAAGTCGGGCCGATGTGCGGCCTCTCCAACGTCCAGTGCTGGCTCGAGGAGAGGGGCATCGAGCCGCGCCCCGAGCTCGTCGAGGCCGTTTTCCGCCGCGCGAAGGAGAGCGACCGGGTGTTGCACGACGACGAGATCCTCGAGGTCGTGCACCGCTTTGCGCCGGCCGCCGCCGGCCGCGCCTAGGGCCGCGGCCTCGCCGGGGCGCGCGCGCCCGTCCTCCCGGTTCCTCGACCGGGAGCTCCCGACGTATCTCGACCACCTCGCGGTCGAGCGCGGGCTCGCCGCCGCGAGCGTCACGGCGTACCGGACGGACCTCGAGGCCTTCGGCGCCTGGCTCGAGCGGTCCGGCCTCGAGGCGGCGCGGGCCACGCGCGCGGACCTCGGCCGCTATCTCTCGAGCCTGCGCGCCCGCGGCCTGACCGCGCGCTCGGCGTCGCGGGCGCTGTCGGCGGTGCGCGGGTTCTACGGTTTCGCGGGCGGGCACCTCGGCTTCTCGGCCGACCCGACGTCGGACATGCTCAACCCCAAGACGGGACTCTCCCTGCCGAAGAGCCTGACGGAGAACGAGGTCGAATCGTTGCTCGACAGCCCCGACACGAAGACGCCTCTCGGCCTGCGCGACCGCGCGATGCTCGAGCTCCTCTACGCCTCGGGGCTGCGCGTCTCCGAGATCGTCGGCCTCGCCTCGGACGCCGTGGACCTCGAGGCCGGGATCCTGAAAGTGCGCGGCAAGGGCGGCCGCGAGCGGCTCGTGCCGTTCGGCGCGTCGGCGTCGCGCTGGCTCACGCGGTATCTCGAGGCGGCGCGCCCCGCGCTCGACCGGAAGCGCTCGCCCCACCTCTTCCTGTCGGCCCGCGGCGCGGCCATGACGCGGCAGCGGTTCTGGCAGCTCGTCGAGGGCTACGGCCGCGCCGCCGGCCTGCGCCGGAAGCTGACGCCGCACAGCTTGCGGCACTCGTTCGCGACGCACCTGCTCGAGCACGGGGCGGATCTGCGAGCGCTCCAGATGATGCTCGGCCACGCCGACATCGCGACGACCCAGATCTACACGCTGGTGTCGCGGTCTCGGCTCCAGAAGGTCTACGACCGGTTCCACCCCCGCGCGCGGGCCCCCCGTGGCAAAATACGGGGGTGAAAAGGCCCGAAAACGGCGCCGCCCGGAATGCGGGAGCCTCGAATCGGGTTGGCCGTCGCGCATGAACCGAACG
>Ga0335070_10009781_pt1 | contig 11223 bp, 8 predicted proteins | sample Lox_Sample_13_FD_206722 | JGI IMG/M metagenome (GOLD analysis project Ga0335070, IMG submission 206722) | Soil microbial communities from Loxahatchee National Wildlife Refuge, Florida, United States - Lox_Sample_1.3 | ecosystem: Environmental > Terrestrial > Soil > Wetlands | place: USA: Florida... | reverse complement strand
ACCGACGGCGCCGTGCTGGTGCTGACGCCGCGCTTCTCGCCGGCGGCGCAGGACATCACCTACATGTCCTATTTCAACAACAAGCCGCGGGTCTATCTCTTCAACATCGACAGCGGCCAGCAGGAAGTGCTCGGCGACTTCCCGGGCATGACCTTCGCGCCGCGGTTCTCGCCCGACGGCTCCAAGGTCATCATGTCGATGGCCCAGGGCGGCAACACCGACATCTATGCCATGGACATCCGCACCCGCCGCTCGCAACGGTTGACCGACAGCCCGGCCATCGACACGTCGCCCTGCTATTCGCCGGATGCGACGCGGATCGTCTTCAACTCCGACCGCGGCGGCGAGCAGCAGCTCTATGTCATGAACGCCGACGGCTCCAACGTGCAGCGCATCAGCAAGGGGCAGGGGCGCTATGCCACCCCGGTCTGGTCGCCGCGCGGCGATCTCATCGCCTTCACCAAGTTCTTCGGCCAGACCTTCCAGATCGGCGTCATGCGACCGGATGGCTCAGGGGAGCGGATCCTCTCGACCGGCTGGCTGGTGGAAGGACCGACCTGGGCGCCGAACGGACGCGTGCTGGCTTTCTTTTCCCAGGACCAGCGGGGGCTTACCCAGCTCCACAGCATCGACCTCACCGGCTACAACGAGCGCATCCTGAAAACCCCGATGGATGGCTCCGATCCGGCCTGGTCGCCCTTGCTTGACAATCAATAATCCACTATGGTCCCGGCCGATTCTGAGCGCGTCAAGGCCCAAAATTGGGTACAATCACCTGTAGAATCGGCGAGTCAGGCGGGGGTAAGCCCGGAACCCAGCGGGGGTGGGGGTATTATCCACGAGGCTGCCTGTGAATTAAAAAGAGGATGAGAGGATAAGGAAAATGCGTCTCCAGCTAATGTCGGTCCTGGCGGCGGGTCTGCTTCTCGCAGCCTGCTCTTCGGACCAACCGGTCGAAACGGCTTCTACTCAGGGCGCCGGCACCACGGGGCAGACCGGGGCGGCCACGACGGGCAACGTCACGCCGGGCAGCGTCGAGGACTTCAACCAGAATGTCGGCAACACGGTCTATTTCGGCTTCGATCGCTACGATCTGACTGCTGAGGCGCAGTCCCAGCTGCAGAAGGAAGCCGCCTGGCTGCAGCAGTATCCGCAGCATACCGTCACCGTCGAGGGTCATTGCGACGAGCGCGGCACCCGCGAGTACAACCTCGCGCTGGGCGAGCGCCGTGCGAACTCGGTGTCGAACTACCTGACCGCTCTCGGCATCGACAAGGGTCGGATCAACACGATCTCCTACGGCAAGGAGCGTCCGATCTGCACCGATTCCAACGAGTCCTGCTGGTCGCAGAATCGTCGCGGCGTCACCGCGATCAACCAGTAAGACCGTCGGTCCGGTCTAGGGTCTTGGTATGACGACGCCGGCGTCGCCCCGAAGGGCGACGGCGGCGTTTGTCGTTTCTGCGCGTGCCCGGGATGGCGGGGTGGGGCGCCAGGGAACTCGCATGCCGAATGCCCGGTTCTTTTCTGGGATTTGTCATCACGGGGACTTGGCAAAGCCCCGCGGGGCGATGCCATATTTCCGCCCAGAACCAAGCCAAGTATCTTGTTTTCTAATGCAATTCATGTGAGGCGGGGCGCGGTCGAATGGCCGGTGACCCGGAACCTGAAGCACCCGAGCTCAAAGCACATGACTCTCAAAGCACCTGAGGCATCGGATCGATGATGGCTTTTGAAACTTCGCTCGCGGTTCCGACGCGTCGGCCCCTCCTTTTCATCGGGCGGCGTCGAACGGGTCTGCTCGGCCTTTCGCTGTTCGCCGCGCTGGCCATGGCACAGCTCGCACCGGCGCGCGCCGATGAGGTTAGCGATCTCCGGCAGCAGGTCGAGCAGCTGAAGCAGCAGATGGCGCTGCTGCAGAATCAGATGCCCGGCAGCGGCGCGGGCGGTGGCACGGTCGCCGCGCAGCAGGTCGTGCAGATGCAGCAGATGAGCCAGCAGATGAGCCAGCTGCAGGGCCAGATCGAGCAGCTCGGCATCAAGGTGGACGACCTCTCGCAGCGGCTCGACCGCATGCAGAAGGACACCGAGTTCCGCCTCGGCCGCCTCGAAGGCACCGGCGGCGCGATGCCTGGGGCACCGGTTGCCGGCGCGCCCGGAGATCAGGCGCCCGCAGGTCAGGCCCCTGCGGGACAATCCCCGGCAGGACAGGCCGCGCAGGTCATGTCTCAAGGCGGGCAGCCCTTGCCGCAATCGGCCGACCAGATGGATGCGAACAACCAACAGGCCGGCCTGCCCGGACCGGAAGGCACCCAGCAGATTCCCCAGCCGACCGCGCCCGGCACGCTCGGCACCCTGCCGGCCAACGCGCCGCTGCCGCAGGCACCCGCCGGCGCCGCCGAGGCTGCCGCGGCGGCGGCCGGTCAGTCCACCGCTCCAGCGGCGACCGCCAACCAGAATCCGAGCAGCATCGTCCTCCCCGGCAACACGCCGCAGGAGCAGTACGATTATTCGACCGGCCTCCTGCAGCGCGGCGCCTATGCCGAGGCGGAGCTCGCCTTGAAGGCCTTCGTCGCCCAGCATCCGAAGGATCCGCTGGCGGGCAACGCCCAGTACTGGCTGGGCGAGACCTACTATGCGCGCAGCGACTTCCAGAACGCTGCCGTCACCTTCGCCCAGGGCTATCAGAAGTATCCAAAGAGCTCGAAGGCGCCGGACAATCTGCTGAAGCTCGGCATGTCCCTCGGCCAGATCGGGCAGAAGGACAACGCCTGCACCGCCTTCAAGCAGCTCGCGAAGCAGTTCCCCACCGCCTCCGCCGCGATCAAGGATCGCGCCGCGCGGGCCCAGCAGCGTTACGGTTGCACGGCGGGCTGAGCGCGGAGAACGTGACGAGGGGCGCCGGTCTCACCGCGGCGCCTCTCTCCGCGAACGATTTCTCCGGGATGATGGCCCGGCTCGGGCCGTTCGAGCGCAATCCGACCATCGCCGTCGCCGTCTCCGGCGGGCCGGACAGCCTGGCGCTGACGCTGCTGCTGGCGGAATGGGCGTCGGCGCGGGACGCGACCGTCGCCGCGATCACCATCGACCACGGCCTTCGCGCCGAATCCGCCGCTGAGGCGGAGCAGGTGGGGCGCTGGCTCGCCGGCCGTACCAATCTCCGTCACAGCATCATCCGCTGGCAGGGGCCGAAGCCTGAATCGGCGGTGCAGTCCACGGCGCGAGACGCGCGCTACGCGTTGCTCACCGACCATTGCCGGGCCGCGGGCATCCTCCATCTCTGCCTCGCCCACCAGCTCGACGACCAGATCGAGACTCATCGCATGCGCGCGGCGCGCGGCAGCTCGGACTACGGCCTCGCCGGGATGAGCGCCCTCCGCCCCTGGCGGGGGATCCGCCTGCTGCGGCCGCTGCTCGGCGTGCCCAAGGCGGTGTTGCGTGCGACCCTTGCCGCCCGCGGCCAGCCCTGGCTCGAGGACCCGAGCAACAGCAATCCGGCCTTCGAGCGCGCCCGCCTGCGCGCCGAACGCGCAGCGGGGCCGGAGGACGAGACGCGGCAGAAGGCGCAGCTCCACCGGCTCGGCCTCGAACGTCACCGGCGCGACGTCGAAGCGGCGACGATCCTCGCGGAGAGTCTCACACTCGATCCGGCAGGTTGGGCGACAATCGATCTGGCCCCTCTCGATCCGGAAGCGCCGGCCGCCCGGTCGGCCTTGGCGCGCCTGCTGCAATGCATCGGCGGCAGCGGCTATCCGGTCGCCGAGGCCCGGCTCTCGGAGGCCATGGCGGCGCTGCGGCGGGATGCCGCCGATTTCACACTGGGCGGCTGCCACCTGCGCCGTGAGGGCGGCCGGCTCGAGGTCTTTCGCGACTGGGGCGCGATCCGCGACCGGATTCCGGTGAAACCTAGTGAACGGTTTGACTGGGACCGGCGTTATGAGCTCGCGGTTGGGCCGGAGCTGCCCGGCGGCCGGGATCTCACGATCGCGCGACTGGGCGAAGCCGGGATGCGCCAGCTCGGCCGGGCCGGTCACTCCCAGGCCCTCCAGGGGGTCCCGGTGCCGGCCCGGAAGGCACTGCCGGCCCTCTGGGCCGGGGAGGCCGTGGAGGCGGTGCCGGGGCTGGGCTTCGGAGTTGGGTTGGAGGCCCGATTTCGGCCGGCCATTCCAGCGACATCTAGCGGCTTTACAGTTGCTTATTAACGGACGCACACTATGTAAAGTGCTGCAGCTAGGGCCTCTTGGCGTGCGGAGGTTTCGCGACGTCCGGGGGCTCTTGGTGTTTGGCGTCCAAGATCGAACTTGGGAACGCAGTCAGGGTCGCACCTGCGGGGCGAGGATCAGAACGTGAATTTGGGCAAGAATCTCATCATCTGGGCGGCGATCATGGTGCTCCTGATCGTGCTGTTCCAGGTCTTCCAGAGTGGCAGCAGCCGCAGCGGCCGCGAACCCACCAGCTACTCCACCTTCCTCAGTCAGGTGAACCAGGGCCAGGTGCGCGAGGTGACCATCCTCACCTCCCAGAACCAGGGCCGCAGCATCAGCGGCCGCCTGACCGACGGCACGCCGTTCTCGACCTATGCGCCGGAAGATCCGAAGCTGATCGAGCTCCTGACCCAGAAGGGCGTCAACATCAGCGCCAAGCCAGAGGACGATTCCATGAATCCTCTGCTCACCATCCTGATCAACTGGGCGCCGCTGCTGATCATCGCCGGCGCCTGGATCTTCGTCATGCGCCAGATGCAGGCCAATGGCGGCAAGGCCATGGGCTTCGGCAAGTCGAAGGCGCGGCTGCTGAACGAGCGTGCCGGGCGCGTCACCTTCGATGACGTCGCCGGCATCGAGGAAGCCAAGGGCGAGCTCGAGGAGATCGTCGAGTTCCTGAAGGACCCGCAGAAGTTCCAGCGCCTCGGCGGCAAGATTCCGAAGGGCTGCCTGCTGGTCGGCCCGCCGGGCACCGGCAAGACCCTGCTCGCCCGCGCGATCGCCGGCGAGGCGAACGTGCCGTTCTTCACCATCTCGGGCTCTGACTTCGTCGAGATGTTCGTCGGCGTCGGCGCGAGCCGCGTGCGCGACATGTTCGAGCAGGGCAAGAAGAACGCGCCCTGCATCATCTTCATCGACGAGATCGACGCCGTCGGCCGCCATCGCGGTGCCGGCCTCGGCGGCGGCAACGACGAGCGCGAGCAGACCCTGAACCAGCTCCTGGTGGAGATGGACGGGTTCGAGGCCAATGAGGGCGTCATCCTGATCGCCGCCACCAACCGGCCCGACGTGCTCGATCCGGCGCTGCTGCGCCCCGGCCGCTTCGACCGGCAGATCGTCGTGCCGAATCCCGACATCAACGGCCGCGAGCACATCCTCAAGGTCCATATGCGCAAGGTCCCGCTGGGACCGGACGTGGATGCCCGGGTGATCGCCCGCGGCACCCCCGGCTTCTCCGGCGCCGATCTTGCGAACCTGGTGAACGAGGCGGCACTGCTGGCCGCGCGCTTCGGCAAGCGCGTCGTCACCATGTCCGACTTCGAGCATGCCAAGGACAAGGTGCTGATGGGCACCGAGCGCCGCTCCATGGTCATGACCGACGAGGAGAAGCTGGCGACCGCCTATCACGAGACCGGGCATGCGATCGTGAACCTCGAGCTGCCGGATTGCGATCCGCTGCACAAGGTCACGATCATCCCCAGGGGCCGCGCCCTCGGCGTCACCATGGCGCTGCCGGAGAAGGACCGCTACAGCTACACCAAGGCCTGGATGGAATCCCGGATCGCCATGTGCTTCGGCGGCCGCATCGCCGAGCAGCTGATCTACGGTGAATCGCATCTCAATTCCGGCGCGGCCGACGACATCCGCCAGGCGACCGGCATGGCGCGCCGCATGGTGACCGAATTCGGCATGAGCGAGAGGCTCGGGCCGCTGCGCTACAGCGAGAACGAGGAAGAGGTGTTCCTCGGCCACTCGGTGACGCAGCGCAAGAACGTCTCCGACGACACCGCCAAGCTGATCGATGAGGAAGTGCGGCGCATCGTCGAGGAAGGCGAGGCGAAGGCGCGGGATATCCTCTCCAAGAACATCGACGGCCTCCACATCGTCGCCAAGGCGCTGCTGGAATACGAGACGCTCTCCGGCGATGAGGTGCAGGCGCTGCTGCGCGGCGAGAAGATCCGCCAGACCGCGGGCGATGCCGGGACGCCGAAGCCGCGCTCCTCGGTGCCGACCGCCGGCGCCACGGTGCAGCGGCCGACCGGCCTCGAGCCCCGGCCGCAACCGGGCGCATAACTTGGCGGGCGCCTGATGCCCACGGAAAGGACGGATGCGATCGTCCCGAGCCCCGCCGAACGGCGGGGCTTTTCCGTTGCGCCAAACACAACGACACGGCGCTACCTCCTGCCACGCGGCCTGCTGCGCGGCAGCGCGGCGGCGCGGGTGATCGATGCCGGCGCGGCTTTGCCGCTGTCGGGCGGCAACATCGCGTTCTGCTTCGCCGAAGCCGCGGAGCGCAAGCCGGGCGATGCCGGCATCCGCACGCCGGTCTGGCTCGGCGACCTCATCGGGCCGGATCGCGGATTGCTCGACGGCCTGGTCGCGCCGCGCCCACAATGGGCCGGCTTCGATCTTTCCCGACCGCTGATCATGGGCGTCGTCAACGTGACGCCGGACAGCTTCTCCGACGGCGGTGACTTTGCGACCGCCGAGGACGCGATCGCGCAGGGCATCCGCCTCGCGGAGCAGGGCGCCGACATCATCGACATCGGCGGCGAATCGACGAGACCGGGCGCTGACGAGGTCCCGGTCGAGGAGGAGCTCGGCCGCGTCGTGCCCGTGGTGCGGGCGCTGGCGATGCGCGGCCTCGCGGTCTCGGTCGACACGCGCCACGCCGCGGTGATGACGGCGGCGACCGAGGCGGGTGCCCGCATCATCAACGACGTGACCGCTTTGACCGGCGATCCCGCGAGCCCGGCCGCCGCCGCCAAGTCCGGCGCCGCTCTCGTGCTGATGCATATGCTGGGCGAACCCCGCACCAAGCAGGCGGACCCGCATTACGCCGACGCAACCCTCGATCTCCTCGATTATTTCGCCGCGCGCCTCGCCGCATTGCAGCGCCAGGGCATCGATCCCGCCCGGATCGCGATCGATCCCGGTATCGGCTTCGGCAAGAAGGATCCGCACAACCTGCTGCTGCTCTCAGAGCTCGCGGCCTTCCAGGTGTTCGGCTGCCCGGTCCTGCTCGGTGTCTCGCGCAAGAGCTTCGTCGGCCGCCTGAGCCGCAAGGAGCCGCCCAAGGACCGCCTGGCCGGCTCCCTGGCCGCAGCCCTCGCCGGGCTGGACCAGGGCGTGCAAATCGTCCGCGTCCACGACGTCGCCGAGACCTACCAGGCGCGGGCGATCTGGCAGGCCATGGGACATTGACCCCCTCCCGGGCTAGTATGGCGGGCGGGAAGGAAACGGAATCGGATCGGCCATGACTCGCAAGCTTTTCGGAACCGACGGCGTCCGGGGATTGGCCAACAGCGAGCCGATCACCGCCGAGACCGCCTTGAAACTCGCGCTCGCCGCCGGCGCGCATTTCACCCGGGGCAGCCATCGCCACCGGGTCATCATCGGCAAGGACACGCGACTCTCCGGCTACATGCTGGAGACGGCGCTGACCTCCGGCTTCCTCTCCATGGGCATGGACGTGATGCTGCTGGGGCCGATGCCAACGCCGGCGGTCGGCATGCTGACGCGCTCCATGCGCGCCGACTTGGGCGTCATGATCTCGGCCTCGCACAATCCCTATGAGGATAACGGGATCAAGCTGTTCGGACCGGACGGCTTCAAGCTCTCGGACGAGATCGAGACCGAGATCGAGGCCCGGCTGGCCAAGAACGATCTCGCGAAGTCGCTGGCCGAATCGGCCCGGCTCGGCCGCGCCAAGCGCATCGACGATGCGCCCGGCCGCTACATCGAGTTCGTGAAGTCGAGCTTCCCGAAGGGGCTCAGCCTCGCCGGGCTGAAGGTGGTGATCGACTGTGCCAATGGCGCCGCCTACAAGGTGGCGCCGACCGTGCTCTGGGAACTCGGCGCCGAGGTGACGCCGGTCGGGGTCGAGCCCAACGGCACCAACATCAACCGCGAGTGCGGCGCGGTGCATCCTGAGCAATTGAAGGCGATCGTGCGCGAGAAGGGCGCCGATGTCGGGATCGCGCTCGACGGCGACGCCGATCGGGTGATCGTGGTCGATGAGCGGGGCGAGATCGTCGATGGCGACCAGCTGATGGCGGTGATCGCCCATTCCTGGGCTCGCGCCGGCCGGCTGAAGAGCGGCTGTGTCACCGCGACGGTGATGTCCAATCTCGGGCTCGAACGGTTCCTCGAGGGCCACGGCATTGCCTTGAAGCGGACGCCGGTCGGCGACCGCTATGTCGTCGAGGAGCTGCGGCGCAACGGCGGCAATCTCGGCGGCGAGCAGTCGGGCCACATCATCCTCACCGACTTCGCCACCACCGGCGACGGGCTGATGGCGGCGCTGCAGGTGCTGGCGGTGCTGGTCCAGGCCGAGAAGCCGGCGAGCCAGGCGCTGCGACTCTTTCCGCCGCTGCCGCAGCTGCTGCGGAACGTGCGCTACCGCGCGGGCTCCCCCCTGCCGCTGGAGCAGGCCTCGGTCAAGGCGGCGATCGAGGCCGGCGAGGCTGCGCTCACCGGCAAGGGCCGCCTGCTGATCCGGAAGTCCGGCACCGAGCCCTTGATCCGCGTGATGGCGGAGGGCGAGGACGAGGAGATGGTGGCGCGCATCGTCGCCGAGATCGTGAAGGCGGTGGAAGCGGCCGCCGCATGATGGCGCGGGGGCTGCTGCTCACGCTGCTCTCCACCTCCGCCATCGCCCCCATTGCAGCATCTGCGACCGCGGAGCCGCGCTTTGCCGTGCCGATCGCCTGCGCGATGGGCGAGGAATGCTTCGTCCAGAACTATGTCGATACCGATCCCGGGCCGGGCGCCAAGGATTTCGCCTGCGGCGACCTCACCTATGACGGCCACAAGGGCACCGACATCCGCCTCAAGAACTACGTCGTGATGGAGCACGGCGTCGATGTCCTGGCGGCGGCCCCCGGGACCGTGCTGCGGGTCCGCGACGGCATGGACGACGTCAGCGTCCGGGAGATCGGCTTCGAGGCGATCAAGGACCGGGAGGCGGGGAACAGCGTCATCGTCGATCACGGCGACGGCTGGGTGACCCAGTACGCCCATATGAAGAAGGGCAGCATTGTCGTCCGCCCGGGGCAGCAGGTCGCGGCGGGCGAAAAGCTCGGCGAGGTCGGGCTCTCCGGCAACACCGAGTTCCCGCATCTCCACTTCGAGGTCCGGCACAACGACGAGGCGGTCGATCCCTTCACCGACGAGCCGATCTCCGCCGGCTGCGGCCTGATGGATCACCCGCTGTGGCGGCCGGAGATCGCGAAGGCGATGGCCTACCTGCCGAGCGGCGTGCTCGGCACCGGCTTCGCCCTCGGCCGGCCGGATTCCGAGGCGGCGCGCCACGGCGCTTATGCCGAGGTGGCGCTCAAGAAGGACAGCCCGGCCCTGGTCTTCTGGATCGACCTCTTCGGCATCGAGCCCGGCGACCACCTGGTGCAGCACCTGCTCGCGCCGGACGGCCGGGTCCTGGCCGAAACCGACCAGCCCGCCGATCGCTCGAAGGCCCAGTACTTCGGCTTCGTCGGCGCGAAGCGCCCCGCGGCCGGCTGGGATGCCGGCAGCTATCGCGGCGTTTTCAGCCTGCGCCGCAACGGCAAGCCGGTGCTCGAGGGTTCCGCCGCGATCGCTACCCGATAGCTGCAGTCTAGGCAGCCCACCAACCGACCGTTAGAGTCCAGGTCCGGCGAGAGATTAGGACGGGAGTCGGTCTTGCCCTCGGTCCAGTTCACCGCGCATCTCCGCAAAGTGGCGCCCACCGAGCCCGTCACGGTCGCCGGCGCGACCCTGCGCCTCGCTCTCGACGAGATCTTCGCGCGGCATCCGCAAGTGCGTTCCTACATCCTCGACGATCAGGCGCGCCTCCGGAAGCACGTCGTCATCTTCGTCGATGGTGAGCGCGTGCAGGGCGGCAGCGATCTCGCTTTGAACGTGAGTCCGGATTCGCAAATCTATGTTCTTCAAGCATTATCGGGCGGCTGACTTGTTCAAGTAGAAGGTGAGGAGGCGAGTGATGGCGTCGCGCATGCTGGTCGGCAGCCGCAAGGGGCTGTTCATCCTCGAGCCGGAGAAACAGGGTGCGTGGCGGATCGCACGGCAGGCTTTCCTCGGCCAGCCGGTCTCGATGGTGCTGCACGATCCGCGCGACGGCGCGCTCTATGCGGCGCTTAACCTGGGTCATTTCGGTGCGAAGCTGCATCGCTCCGACGACAGCGGTGCGAGCTGGACCGAGGTCGCCGTCCCGGCCTTCCCGAAGGTCGAAGGCAAGGACGACGCGCCGTCGGTCGGGATGGTCTGGGCGCTGGAAGCGGCGGGGTCCGACATGCCCGGCGTGATCTGGGCCGGCACGATGCCGGCCGGCCTGTTCCGCTCCACCGACAAGGGGGCAACCTGGACCCTCAATCCCGCCTTCGAGGCGATCCCGAGCAAGCCCAAATGGTTCGGCGGCGGCAACGACGCGCCGGGACTGCATTCGATCGCGATCCATCCCACGGACAGCCGGCGCATGGTGGTCGGCGTCTCCTGCGGCGGCGCCTGGGGCACCGAGGATGCGGGGGCGAGCTGGGCCGGTGCCGGCAAGGGCATGTGGGCCGCCTACATGCCGCCGGAGGAGCGCGACAACCCGAGCATCCAGGACCCGCACCGGATCGTCCGCTGCCGCGACCATCCGGAGACGCTCTGGATCCAGCACCACAATGCCCAGTTCCGCTCGACCGACGGCGCCGGCGAGTGGTCGACCATCTCCGAGACCTTCGGCTTTGCGGTGGCGGCGCATCCCCGGGACGCGAAGACGGCGTGGTTCGTCCCCGCGCAGAAGGACGAGATGCGCATTCCCGCCGACGGCGACTTCTGCGTCCTGAAGACCGAGGACGGCGGCCGCTCGTTCCGGCGGATCACCGCCGGCCTGCCCGCAGCACCTTGCTTCGATCTCGTCTATCGCCACGCCTTGGACGTGGACGGCGAGGGGCGGGATCTCGCCTTCGGCTCGACCACCGGCAACCTCTGGGCCAGCGGCGACGGCGGCGAGAACTGGCGCGTGGTCTCCCACCAT
>Ga0335070_10009780_pt1 | contig 11224 bp, 12 predicted proteins | sample Lox_Sample_13_FD_206722 | JGI IMG/M metagenome (GOLD analysis project Ga0335070, IMG submission 206722) | Soil microbial communities from Loxahatchee National Wildlife Refuge, Florida, United States - Lox_Sample_1.3 | ecosystem: Environmental > Terrestrial > Soil > Wetlands | place: USA... | reverse complement strand
TGCTTTGAAGTAGTTCGACGATGTTGTACTTGTGTTCAGGGTAAACTTCGGCGAAACCATCAGCTTTTTCAATTATTTCAATCGTCTCAGCTTTTGATTTTTCGAGAAGTGATGAGGCAACTTCAATTTTGGTTCCTAAGCCGACTCGCTGAGCAATTTCCTTAGCAATTGCAAGATGATCCCCTGTTACCATCTTGACTTCTATCCCCATTGACTGGGCTGTCTTGATGGTTTCGGCGGAGTCTTCGCGTGGAGGATCATAAAGGGCAATCAACCCTACATATTGCCATACGTCGTGAGCGTCGGTTTGGGCGACGCCGAGAGCTCTATAACCTTTGGTTGCAAAGGCTTCAACTGTTGAGTTCACTTGACTTTCCAGTCCTGACTTGCCGACGAGAGCGAGAATCGCTTGCGGAGCACCTTTAGAAACCTTGAACGATGCTCCACTGGCTTCTTTGACTGTGGCTTCAGTTCTTTTAGAGACTGGGTCAAAAGGCTTAAAGTCTTCAATTCTGTCATCCTGCCTTGATTTGGCTAGTGATGTTGACTCTTTTGTCTTAGTCAAAATCGCGTTGTCTATGGGGTCTTTGTCTTCTTCTCTTGAAGAGTAAGCTGCAAAACGCAGCACTTCGTCATTTGTGTAGTTGCCGAGCGCATGCAGCTCACCAACTGTGAGCTCGTTCTTTGTAATCGTGCCTGTTTTGTCGGAACAGAGCACATCCATGCCCGCCATCTCCTCAATTGCCACTAGTTTGCTGACAATAGCCTCCTTGGCAGCAAGAGCGATAGCGCCGATAGCCATGGTTACAGAAAGCACAGTGGGCAGAGTTGCCGGAATAGCTGCGACAATAAGTACGAGGGCAAACTGAAGAATCTGAAGCGGAGCCTGAGAACGGAGCAGTTCAACGATAACGAGTGCTATCACCAGACCGACAGCGAGGAAAATCAGGTAGTCGCCGATTCTGACAACTGCCTTCTGAAAGTGACTTTGAGTTTTGGCGCTTTCGACTAACTTGGTTGTTCTTCCAAAAAACGTTTTCTGGCCCGTGTTTATTACTAATCCATTCATTTCTCCTTGTCGGGCAATGGAGCCTGAATAGGCGACATTTGACGCGTGCTTCTCAACGGGCAAGGATTCTCCTGTCAACGCCGACTCGTCAACGAGCAGGTATTCTCCCTCTACGAGTTTGATATCTGCAGGGATTATGTCGCCGAGTCGAACACGAACTATGTCTCCGGGAACCAAGTCTCGTGCTGCTATTTCCTGCCATTTGCCATCCCGTAAAACTCGGGCTTTCAGAGCAAGCTTCTGTTTCAGTAACTCGATTGCATTTCCTGCTTGACGTTCCCGCGTGAAACCAACTAAAGCATTGGAGAGGAGAAGGGCTGAGATGATTGCGAAGTCTTCCCAGTGCCGAATGATCGCAGACATTATGACTGCTGCTTCGATCATCCAGGGTATTGGTCCCCAGAAGTAACGCAAGAATTTCAGTAGGGGATTTTGTTTCTTCTCAGGTATCTCGTTAAATCCGTACTCTTGATGCTTCTTCATAGCATCTGATGTGGATAACCCGTTTTCACTGCTAGAAAATTGTTTGAAAAGTTCGTCAGCTGATTTTTTTCAGCTTCCTGAGAAGAAAAACCTTCGTTCATAAAATAATGCTTTCCTGCAGAAAGCAGCGTTCTTGTCTAAACAAATGTTGGGGGCGAGGGGTTAATATTTTTTCTGCATGTGCTTCATTGGACTCGTGCTAGAAAAAAAGAAATGGTGTAACTGCCTCTACCCAACAACAAATGCATATATCCAGAGCAAAATCTAGCGCGCTATTTAGGCAAGAATTAAGGCTTTCGATAAATTGAAAAACCGCTGACCTCATCGGCAGATTTGCCTTAGAGAAAGAAAAATAAGCTTCTCAACAAATCCTAGTATTGGCGTTTTTTATGGCAAAAAATGAAACGAACATACCCAAAATTTTGGGAACGAATTGTTTTAACTGCCTATGGATAGGCAAAAAAGACGAGAAAGTAAATTCAAAAGAGCTTAATCTAGAAGGCGGCATAGACCCCCACAATGACGCTGAAATGGAGAGAGCAAAGACTGCCGACTTGATTACTCTTCCTGGCGGATCAAAACAAGACGCACACTTTAAGAGACTCTGCTATAACGGGAAAATACAAATGTACGTTACTGTGCGGATGTGCTGCGGCTACTGGGACAATGAGAATGTCAAGAGACCTTGGAAAGCTAAAAAGTGAAGCCATCAACGAAAGAGCCAATGTCCATGGCTTATGTGGGTGGTGCAAGGTCAGCCGACGGAATCCTCGTATACCTGATTACGGGTCAAAAGCAAGACATAACGATTCGAATGTTCGTTATTGACTTTTAAGTTCAAAGAGTCTAAGTTCAATAATTTGCTTCAATTCTTGCCTGAGCTTTTCCCCAGACAACCCTGGTTTGATGAAACACATTCGATCTGCCAACTCGTTGTCGCCTAGAACGTCTCTTATCCATGCTTGAAAATCGCCTCGAGGATAGTGGAACAAAATGAAGACTTCGTCAATACCGTCAAGCTTGTCTGCAAAATCTCCAAGACTGTTAGCCAAGGTCTTTGAGCAAACTCCCTCTGCTGAGCAGAAGAGAAACTCTTTACCAGACGGAACAATTGACAAGATTTTTGCAGCATCAGGCTTTGAACCAGCCTTAACCATCATATCACCTCGAGCTTAAGGAAACCCTGAGCATCGTTTAATCGTTTGTTGTCGTGCTAGTGCAACCACAAATTTCTATAAGCTTACGAATACATCCATTCGACTGTCCCCTCAAAGTAAATTGGCGGACCAGGCAACAACAAAAACGCGGCAACGCACCATGACATTCATACTTTTTGGAACCGCGCAGAGTTGCCAACCCTGACCCGCCATACAATTTTTTCTTTCCTCAGCCTGGATGACCGTCGGGCGACCTAGAGCTTGCTGAGACATGTTATTTCTATGTTTTTGCGTTTTGAAGAGGTAATTTCTACGTGAAACAATTTTCATGTTGCATTTCCAGATCACATTCTTGCCTTACCAGTAGCCTCTGACGCCGATTTCTTTGTCGCACAGAAACCTCAGCGCTCGTGAAAGTCTTTTGGAAAATTCAGCGTAACCTCTTCATGATTGTAAATTCGTCTGCCGCCCTTGTAGCTTCTCTGGATCAGGCGGAAACGAATCTTCACCACGGCTAACCCTTCTCCCTTTGCTCTGCCCAGATGCGCTCGTAAACCTGCCCCTCCAACTTGCCAAGCTTCTGCTCCAACTCGCAAACCCTCCGCTCCAACCGGGCCAGGTGCAGCTGCTGCGCCAACAGAATCGACATCGCCATTGGCTCAAAGAGGATTGGGTTAGTTGCGTTGCTCGCCGCCGACGAGTGCTCCCGGCACATATCCATCAACTCGTCAAACGCCTCTTTCTCCTGGTCGCTGGACAAGCCGTTTCTGAATTCTCTCCAACGGCTAATCTCAAACTCCAACGCCATCCGATAAGACGGAACAGTCCTTCCCATCAGTCACACTCCAAGGGCTGGCGGCTATGGGTGAAAGTGCTTAAAAAGAGAAAAGCCGCAAAGACTAGCCTGGTCAGTGGGGAGACCGGAGTTTAAGTGACTCACTTTTTTTAACTTGGACGAAGGCTACATCTTAATCCAAAAACAAGTACTCCGACGGCGTTCACTGCCAGCGTGTAGTATTGGAGGATGAGCTGCCTGGGCTGTTAGCTGAAGGTTGGCATGCGGCTGCTGTGCTGCCAAGCGGAAAGACAGTGGTTGGTAACGAGTAATTTTTTGGGGGAAATCGTTCAACGGTCGTCTGAAAAAACCTTTGACGTTTACTGCAATCTGCGACATAAATCAGCCCTTAAAACAGATGAACCTTTAAAGTGTACCAACTCAGTTATCGAGCGAACAGGCAGTGTGTTCAAGACTTCAATAAGCTTACGCCAATACGTCGGAAAATTATTTGCACTCAATTTCTGTATGTCACCAAATGCTAGTTCTGCCGTTTTACCTCTCCACAATTCTTCAACTTTGATTTCACTTGGAAATATCATGGGATACTCCACTTCTGGAGGACCTTTAACCGAGGGAATGTACTTGTACGTCAGCCAATGACGAGAGTTTATCATTTTGCTGGCTGCTAACCTCACGAGCGCATTCGTTTTTTGCATTGGACCAGTTTTCAAATTAATCAGCGTTTGTCCCCAAACAGAAGCCTCACACTTAGCATTTCCATCTGCTCCAATCTGAAATTCTGGGATATCCGCATAAATCTTGGGAACGCCTGATTGTTCACGCCCTCCGATAATGGGAACGGTATCGTTCTCAAACATGACAAGCACATGATCCCCTTCAAGATGGTCTTTCAAACCATCAAATTTGACGGCAACCTGAACCGCGGCGATTCGATAGCCACGACCACCCATAAAATCCACATCTTTGTTGTCACCAAACCAAACGGTTACAGTAGGTTTGTCACCTGGACGATAGCAATCGGGTAAGAGAGGCGCAATTGCAGATGGTTCCGTTTGGTATTGCATGGCTATGTTTTCTATTTGCCCGTAGTGATAACGAAGCTCTGCTTCATTGACAGCAACTGGACCCCAAATCAAAGGCATCATATACAACTTGTCGTTGTCAGTTTTCAAATGAATCACCAATATATTGCTTGATTGGTAAGTAGTATTAAAATCTATGACAATTGAGTCAATGTAATAGCTGACCTTGCTCATGTAATTAGATAAGCATGAAAGTAAATATTTTCCTCGTTTGACTAGTAGCCGAGTTGCTTGTTTTCCCCTATGAACTGCTCAATGTTTTCGACCAGCTCAGGCTCCATAATCACCGAGTGGTGCAGCAGCGATTCTATGGCGTCTTCGTACGTTTTGACTCTGCACGACTTGGCAATCAGCTGTCCAACGAGTGCGGTCAATTCCGCGTGCAGATTATCTGTAATTTTTGTTGTCTTCAAGTTGTCCTTCGCCGGTCTATGATTCAGGCTTTGACCTGACGTGTGTGATGTGGGAATGAACAAAGTCCTGCTCTAAGAGCGCTTTCTGGATTAAATCTTGAACGGCGGCGTTCAAATTTCCGCCGTAGTACGGCTTGACGATTTGCTGTGCAAACTCGGCTATCAAGGAAGCAGAAACATTATGCAAAGTCAAGTCCACTAGCAGATCGCTCTCAACGGGCAAAGTCGTGGTTTTGCTTCTCATGCTGGTCACCAAGGGATTTGTGCCTATGCATTGAGAACCTAAAAAGCGAGACGAGGCAACGACTTGCCAGGTCAGGGGAGAGTGTGAAGTTAAAATGATTGGCTTGCAGGAAGGCATTATTTCCTGCCTGCCCAGCGAAGAGGCTCTGCTATTTGCGAAGAATCTCAGAAAAGAAAAAAATATGTGGATTCCGAGAATTATTAATCTCGATACTACAAAGTAAAATGACAGAGTTTCTTAATACTGAGTTGATAGGTAGAGAATAAGGGCATAGTAATGCAACGGTCCTCTACCTTCTCAACTTTGTCTTTTTCTCAAGTTCGCGCCCGCTGATTTCGTAGACTCGCAGAGCTTTGTGGTCTGCGTCTTCGGAGACGCTTGGCTTGGCTATGTCGACGTAGCCTTTGAGGTAATGCGAACCCTGCACGTCCACCAGGATGGTGTCTTGGGCGTGTATGGCGCCATTGTACAGGGCTGCGGGGTTGTAGAGTTGGATTTTGAATCGTCCAACTCCCTGGGTGCTCTGGATCCACCTGTCGAGGCGCAAGAGGTTGGCGCTCAGGTCCGAGCTCGTAGTCTGGTCTGTGACCGTGACGTGGCCGGTGAGTGAAGTCGACATTTGCGTGCTCCCTAAAGTGGTGTAACCGAGGCATATGCCGCTCGATACTGCGAGTTTCGTTCTTGCTCCATCTTCTTGTTATGCTCCCGCAACTGCAGCTCAACCTCCACCCGCACCAACTCAGAAATCAAAGGAACAAGCATAGAAGCAACGGCTGCCGTGGCAGGGTTGATTCCGCCAGCTGAGGCGAGGGAGCGCAACCCGATTCTTTCGAGGTTCTGCACATTTTTGAAAGCACGAAACACACGACGGGGACTAAGCCTCAGAGGCATTCCTGGAAGACTCGATTCTTCTCCTTCGCTGGTTTCCTCTTCGGCGCCTTCTTCTAATTCATTGTTGTCTTCGGCGCTATCTTCAGCGCCCACTGGATTCCAATAGGCGAGCTTGGCCACCTTTTGAGCGACTTTGGGCGCGACCTTCTCGGCGACCTCATCAGAGACCTTGCTTTCAGCAAACGTTTCCTCGAAATCTTCCGCGTTCAGAGTTGGCTGTGCATAATAGCCGTACTGTGTGGCGTTTTCTCTTTCTGGCGACGTCTGCAGGAACTGTTTCTCTGTCTCAGCGTTTGGCATGTGCCCCTGTGCCCAGTACGAGAAATACTGCACGGGTGCTTTGACCACGGGCTTAGGCTTTGGCTGAGAAGGAACACTCGCTACCAGAGGTTTTCCGAATTCAGGTAATTCTAACGGCTGCTGCACTGGCGAAACGCTTGACCATGGAAGCTGGTTAACCGTTGGCTCAGGTTCGCTAGAAGGTTCTGACGTTGGTATTTCTGGTTGTGTAGGCCAATAAGCAAACGTAGATTCAGTTTCAGGCTCAGGTTGAGGCACTACTTCTGTCTCTTCGATAATTTTGGGCTCAGATGGATTAATTTCCTCGGAGATTGGCGTCTCAACGAGCGGTTTTTCTTTTTTTTCGCCTGGCGAACTGTAGAGTTTTGGCAAAGTCTGCTTGTTTATGGAAAGGTTCTCAAATGGCACTGGTTGTGCAGTTTTCTGAGCAGGTTTACCGGGAGCATTGTCGCTTTTGGGTTTTGAAAGGGGCTTAACCTTTTCGACTTGCTTGGGTATCGCGGTTTCGGTCTTAGGGCCTTGATCTCTGAATTCTGCCTCTTTCTGCTCCGGCGCATTTTTCCAATAAGCAAACTTGCTCGGGGTTGCCGACGCTTCAGTTGTTTCAATGTTTTCGTGTTTAGTCTCCCTTTCTCGCCAATAAGTGAACGTGCTGGGTTTGTCTGAGGAGGCTTCAGAATCTTGAGCCTGATTGTCTTCAACTAAGTCTAGTGTGCAAGCACATTTTCCATGCACGCGAGCATCGTAGGAGTCTTCGTCGATTTGCTCGGCGTTCGGAAATGCCCCGCCGATTAACCGCTCCTCAACCTCCACGCCGTCGAGACCGTCGCAAACGTCGCAGGTGCCGGTGGGTGTATCTTCAGGATGAGTGCTAAATCTGAATATGCGCCAGCTTGTTTCAGCGTAGACAGTAGCACTCATATTTTATTCTCCGAAAACGACCATTTACCGCTAAAAAAGGAATAGTCAGCATGCGCCCTAAGCTTTGAACGTTGGTGAGGCTTTATCCCGCGGTTCTCTTTCTCAAAGCAAGGTATACCGTTGTCGTCATAAAGACCAACGTAGTGCACAGGAGAATAGCGATTAGATAAGTTCCCGTTGGAAAGTCATTGTTTACTGGTTTCGCTTCGCCATGATAATTGGTCTGCAGTTCGAAGTAGCTGGCGTTTAGGCTTTTGAAGGTTCCTTCAAGCAAAGCATACTCGCCGTTAAGTTCGTTATACTTGTTTTGGAGACCTTGATAATCGCTGGAAAGTTTTTCGTTTGTGGCATTAAGAGAGTCACGCTCTGTTTGGATCATTGAAGCGTTTGTCTGGAGTTCATTGTAGTCTGTCTGCAGGTCACTGTATTGTAACTGTAGAGTGTCACTGTTTGCAGACAAGTTGTTTTTCTCCACTTGTAGGTTGTCGAATCGTAGTTGTAAGCCATCATAGGCAGCCGATAGACTGTCTTTTGCATTCTTCAGGTCCGTGTATTGCGAGTGCAGTAGTTCGTCGGCTGTCTTGAGCGTATTGTATATGGATTGTAGTTGACTGTAGTTTGATTGCAATAGTTCGTCAGCTGCTTTGAGTGTATTGTAGTTAGATTGTAGTTGACTGTAGTTTAGTTGCAGCGCAGAGTTGGTGGCTTGAGTAGATGCAAAACTGGTTTGTAGCTGGCAGTATGTAGCATTAAGTTGTTGGTATTGCATTGAAAGATTTTCGTAATCTCCACTCAATGCGGTATAATTCTTCTCAAGGTCAGTATATTGGGCTATGAGTTGATCATTCTCAAGATAACGGGCGGGTATGGGTTGATTAACTTCATGGTATAGCCATTTGATCCAGTTTTTCTCGAAATCGTTTATTGAGACTCCAAGCGATTGGTTGACCGCATCCCAGAATGAGGCTACATTCGTATTGAAGAGAAGATGCACGCGGTCATTGCCATATGTTTCATAGACGTATTTCATAATGTAGTAGCCCATGAAGTATACATCTCCTAGTGGAAAGAAAAGTGAGCCGCTAGCAAATTCGGAAATTAATTCAGGATAATTGTGACCGTTCATTTCCTTTTGGTAAATCTCTGGCGTTGTGCAGGAGATTGAAATGTACTCGGCGATTCCTTGGGTGAGCCAATCGGGGCATTCACCTGAACGGTAGTATGCAACCTTTTGGAGGTCTGTGTAAGTTGCGCAATGCACGTATTCGTGGACTACCGCATGTTGGTAGAAGAGGTTATCCACCCACCACCGCGCGGATTGTGGAACATCGGATGGGGTCAAGAAAAACATGGACGCGATACCATCGCCTACAGTTGAGAGCGACGTGTATATGCTATTTCCCCAGTGCTGCGAGTCGTTCAGATATACTGTTACTTTCATGCCTATGTTGTGTGGATAGATGCTCATGACAACGTCACGTGCGTAGTTGCAGTAGCCAAGGATTAGCTGGGCGTCAGCTAGGTGTCCGGCTTTGTAGTTTAAGATGAAATAGTCGTTTTCCAGGGTTAACCAGTCGTCGGTTTGAGTTTGAGCGCTTCCAATCTGAATAGGAAAAATGAGGAGGAGCAATATTGCAGCGCAGATTAGGACTTTGATTTTCGTGGCGGGACACCAGGATGATATATGTGCTGTTTAATTTAAGAATTGCACCGTGAGTTTACCTAGGGAAGGTTGTGCTTGCAAGGTTTCTTGACACAAAAAACTTGAGACATTTGCTCGATAGTCAGCTCAAAAAGGGAAAAAGGGGTTTAGGTTCCTGGTGTGGTGGTTACGTATTGAGCTACGAAGGGGTAGACGCGTACGACTTCTTTGTCGACTTCGAATTCGCCTGGGTCGTCGCATGGTATGAAGCCGGTGAAGGTCCATGTCCATATCTTGCCTTGGACGTCTTTGCCGCTGAACACCGCGTAGGGGATAGCTACGTTTTCGCCGTTTGGTTTAATGTAGGCTGTGCCGCCGCTATGGTTTGTTCCGCCGTTGGCGTAAAAAGCATCGTAGGCTTCGCTGGTGCAGTGGATCTCGCCCTTAAGCCACTTGTGGGGCCTGTGGAAGTCGATGGGCGTGACCTGAGACATGACGTTTGCAGGCTGCATAGTCGGCGGCTGCGGCTCCACGACGAGCCTTCGAATGTTGCTAAGCGTGACTGCGCTGCCTGCACTCTGGCCAAGCACTCCTGTTACTCCTGTTGTTAGCATCAAAACCATTCTGTTTCACCTCCGCTACAGTAACCGTGACACTGTAACCGTCAAGACCTGCCTGGCGTAGACGTACGCCTCGCTCGCGGCGCTGCGCTTAGGCTTTATGAAGAAATTCTGCGTGGAATCCGAGTTTGCAATCAGGATGGCGTTCACCTGGTCGACGATGCGGTTTCGGGTTTGCTTGAGATTGGGGAACGTGTCGCCTTTGACGAGGATCTCGATGGTTAACTCGTCGTCATCGCGCCAGGCGCCTGGGTAAAGTAGAGTTGTTTTGGGGTTTTTGCCACAGTACACCGTTATGATGTTTCGCAGTGAGGTTTTGTTTTCCACCCACTTCTTGATATCGATCTGAGAAGTATCCCATTCAATGTCGCCGATGACTAAGCCGGTGCCTGCAGAGCTCCAATTAGCCTGGAGAATGGCGCTAAGCGTTTCGCTACTAGTTGCTGGCAAGTGGTTTTCTCCTTAGAAGTCGTCTTCCGGGTAATGACGATGCTTAACAGCATGAGACGCAAGAACATTCGTGCCGATGATGCCGCCTTTGCTGAAGTTGGCGTTTTCCCGCCGGAAGGCATCGTGGAAAGCGTTTATGGCGCCAACGTAAGCGCTCACCGTCACCGTTGATTTGGCTACGCTTAAGTCGCCAACCTGATAGTTGTCGGCGTCCGTGACGGTTCCGCCACTCGCAACAACCAGGACCCGCATACACGCAAGAGCCAAAGCTGCTCGAGCACCACTACTGTACTGCTTAGACGTGGAGTCGACGTTGCTGAAGTCGCTCAAGTAGCCGTTGACGTCAGCCACGATAGCGCTTATGGTGACGGTGGCGACCTGAATGCCGAACACCGTGTAGGTATCGCTGGCCTCGTCACACGTGCCCGTTGCATTAAGCTCATCAGTAACATTTTCAACAGAGATAAAGTCCGTCATTGAACAAATTCTCCACGTTATTTTTTCTTCGTGCGAAAATGCTTCATGTTCGCGACAAAAACCTTGACGCAAGGAATCTTTACAAGCATTCTCTTAAGCAAGTTAAACCAGTAGTTACATGATGGCTATGGGTAAGAAAGACTTCATAGCTATAGTTACAATCGTATTAATTCTGGTTTCATTAGTTGAGATGCAGACAGTTAGGATAAGTAAGGCTAACCCAGTTCCTTTTCCGCTTACTCCCAACAAAGAAATCCCTAGCCTGGTTACAATAAACCCCCAAAATCACTCTATAATCAATGAAAATAGTTTTTTTCTTAATTTTACAGTGACCAAGCCCAACTCATGGAACTCGGTCTACATTTTCTTCTACATTGGTCAAATAATATCCATAGACGTACTACTGGATGGCAATCTACGTTCCCAAATAGATATGCGTGGAAACAATGCAACAAGTTTTTCCATATTACTAAACCAGCTAACTCCAGGATTGCATGAAGCAAACGTAACGGTTCTTTCTTATACTTACTACACACAGGCATTTCTTGACAGACCAAATATTTACTCTAACATAACTGATAATGACCGTCCCATCTATGCTTACCCAATTGTTGTTTCTGATACAGTTTTCTTCACAGTAGATGCTTCAGTAATCTCTTCAAACCCTCCCACAACT
>Ga0335070_10009779_pt1 | contig 11224 bp, 10 predicted proteins | sample Lox_Sample_13_FD_206722 | JGI IMG/M metagenome (GOLD analysis project Ga0335070, IMG submission 206722) | Soil microbial communities from Loxahatchee National Wildlife Refuge, Florida, United States - Lox_Sample_1.3 | ecosystem: Environmental > Terrestrial > Soil > Wetlands | place: USA... | reverse complement strand
CCGCCACCGCGATGACCGCCCCGATGAGGGCCAGCCTGTCAACATGCTGCTCCAGCTGATGTGCTTCTGCCATAGGTATCCCTTGATAAATTTGGTATATATATGTTTTTATGAAAATCTGATATTGGGAGTTAATGTAGATCAAATCAATCCCAATGGGATGTTGGGCGTGAGTTCAAGAAAAATATTTTTCCTTTTGTATCTGTTGGATTAACCCCCAATGGTTACGCCGTCGGCCAGCTCTATTGTTTCATTCAATATCATGGCAGGAGTATCCACAGGGGCAGGTTCTTGAACACCCAGAGTCTGGGAATTTACCTGGACGATATACGGTATCTGGTCAATTCCGGTCCCGGTGATCGATCCATAACTCATTGAATAGCGATTCCAGTTTTCTACGGTAAGGGTCAGAGTATTGAGACCCCTTCTCATTCCGCTCGTTAATTCGACAGGAGGGTGCTGGTAGGCCCAGTGTACCGGGGTTTCGAAGTAGGCATTGCTTGGCTGAATGGTGATCGTGTAACCATCATCTGAATAGATCCCAGTAAGTGCCGATTTCTCACCAGACGTATACACCCTGCCTGTGCCATCCCAGGAACACGTAAATTCCTCCGGATTCGATCGGGGAGTATTCTGGGGATACTTAGTCGCATCAAAAGGTGTTCCTGCCGGGCAGAGAGGGACTATCCCTGGCTGTGGTGGAGCCGTCGGCTTAAAGGTTGCACTGATTGTGTGATCGGATAAGGTGGCCGTAACCATCACCTGATGCAAACTCGTTCCTGATCCTCCTTGCGTGTACCCATCCACTTTAACGTCATCAATAACGTAGCCTGCATTTGCAGTAGCTGTATAGGATTGTGTCGTACCGTAAGGAACGGATATTATACCTGAAGGTGTAATTGAACCTCCCGTTCCTGCCGTTGCGGTGATACTAATCATAAGAGGCTGTCCGCCGGTCAGATAGCGGACGAGGCCACGGGTGTATCGTTCGGTTTGGATAACCCGATCTTTGGTTATACTGGTGATGAGAGGATTACTACCAAATTCATAATTACCTATAATCATATGATGCCAGAAACACGCATAAACTAGGACAGGATTTTCAACCCATGAGGTGAAAGCGAGGTCTTTCGCTGATGCTTCTGGATCGGTGATTATTACATAATCGGTCACGGAAGTAGCTATGGATTCATAAGTGTCTCCCCAATGGTTAGTTACAAATTCTTCATATTTATCGTGAAGTTTTTCATAACTTCCGACAACTGATGGGAAAAATGGATCATCAATGTACAATAATGGAATGATCTGTACCATTGGAGTATGGTAGGGATTTCCTACATCCTCCATGAAGTGACTTGCATAACCGATATTCTCAAATGCGGTAGCATATTGGTGGATCTGGAAGTTCGCCTTTGCATAGGAGGCATTTTCTCCAGCATTTGATGGTGCTAATCCAGTGAAAGGAATACTGGTTGGAACGTAGCCGTGATTCAATTGATGGGAATAGGGTATTGGCAATCTATCATCCCAATAATTAGGTTGATCATCCGGAGCGGCTGCGGCATCCTTTCCCTTGGTTATTAATTCGTTAGGGATCCCCTCTTTCATTAGAGCAATTCCAGTAAATGAAGAATGGTCAGGTTGAGCCCACTGTGGCATGATCACGACGCTAGATAAAGTTTCACCAAGTTTCGGAGATGTATCAATCATGTCTTTTCCAATATAAAGCTCAATCTCCTTGAACGTTGCGTCCTCCTGTATTGTCAGGGAAAATTTGTTGGTCTTTCCGCCCGGAATTAACCTAGCAGCCCCATCTGTCTTAATATATTTCACCGGATACTTCATCCAGACCTTCATCATGAATCTGGTCCACTGGGATTTTTTAGCCTTCGAGATGTCTGCCTGCTGTATATAATTCAGCAAAGCCTTTTGTTCGGTTTTTCCTGCCGCCAGGAGAACCCAATGAGGAGTTGCCTCAATCAACGTTTTATCTATGGTCAGATCCACCGTCGTGCTAAATGATTCTGGAACGCGAAGTTTGCAATGATGCCTTTCATCATAGCCGTCCTGTTCCAAATGAGAATATCGTTCTTCAGAATAATAGGAATCCTCATCCTTATTCTTCTGGTCATCTATGCGATTTTCATTCGCCAAGACTGGGCCTATAACGAGTGATGAAATTAAAACGGTGATAATCAACCCTACCAACAATCTCATAAGTACTCTCATCCTAATTTCACCTTCCGAGAAGGGGGATGAGTATTTTAAATATTTAAAAATTCCTTTTTAATCTCCAATATAACAATTAAAATTAATTATATTTAGAATTACTTCTGATTATTAATTTGAAATCAAGAACTACGGATAAAAAGACATTAATTAATGGTTTTGTCAATATTTCAAATATATTCCAATAAAAATAAATCATTTAGAAGGATTGACTCGAATTAGAAGAAGAAAAAATTATATAAGGATTAAAACAATCGATAAATTAAAAGGGGTATGGTAGTGGCTTCGAATATATTCAAAATTTTTGGAATATTAGCAGCGATTTTCTTAATATCTGTAACCGGCTGCATCTCCACCCTCGAATATCCTAGGCAGTTAGAAAAAAGCGCACGTTATCAATTGGATATCGACGCGAGCGGTCCACTTTCTGATGCCACATTCTACGTACCCCTGCCTGTAAAAAATGGCATACCTATAATTGGAGATAAACAATTATATGCAAGCGATTTCTCAAAAGAAGGATTTTCCATCAGTTTCATTCAAACCCCTCCCGGGTACAATCTGAGCGGATTTTATCCAGGTGATTTTTCACTCGCTGGAAATAATCCATGGTATATGAAGATTCATGGAAATACTTGGCCGGTTGGGAAAGAAGAATGGCTAACAGGGAATGGCACCTTTAATCTGACATCTCCTTTGCTGTTTGCCAACACGCTTTATCCAATCGGCAACGAGTCCATTCTTCTACCCAAACTTGAATTTTCTGAGTCAGCACATCCTAAAATTTTACACAAGTATCCCGAATACGGTAACGAATATTTTACCCCGGCTGAAACTAGGCAGTCCACCATGGTCTATGCATATTACAATGCAACCGGAGAGACCATAGTAACAGTTTACATTCTTATTCATGGTGATAATTATTGGAGGGACCGAGGCGATACAGGCGGTAATAATTATTATCTGGATGAAATTTGTGGACCTATCTCGATGAACCGAGGATGGAATAAAATATCGGGAAGATTTAGTGTAGCAAATGGCCCCTATCCGGATTTGGATCAACCTGGGTGGCAGAGGCTCGTTCAGAGGAATCGATCTAGTTCGGATTAGCTAGGATGGCAAGAGTCAGATTTCACACAGCTCTCTGTTTGATTATTTTAGTACTCGTATACAGCAGTGGCTGCGTCTCAAAGCTCGAATATCCACATGAGTTGCAGAAAAGCGAACGCTATCAATTGGTTATTGAAGCAAGTGCCCCCATGTCCGATGCCACATTCTACGTACCCCTACCTGTAAAAAACGGCGTACCCATGATTGGAGATAAACAATTAGATGTGAATGATTTCTCAAAAAATGGATTTACCATCGACTTCATTCAAACACTTCCCGGATACAATCTGAGCGGATTCTATCCAGGTGATATTTCACTCGCCGGAAATGATCCCTGGTATATGAAGGTTCGTGCAGATGTATGGCCTCCGGGAAGGGAAGAGTGGTTAGCCAAAGACAAAGCAAATAACCTTCCCTCTCCACTTCTGTTCTACAATACCCTTTACCCAATCGGAAATGAGTCTATTCTTCTGCCGAAATTGGATTTTACGGGATTGAATCCAAAAATTTTGAAAAAAAATGCGGAATATAGCATTCTCGTATATGATATTCCACCGTATACAAATAAGCAATCCGGAATGGTATATGCGAATTATATTTCAACAAACGAGGTTGCCGTTTCTATTAATATTCTCGTAGAAGGAACGAATTCTTGGAGGGATATGGATGACACGGCTCCGAGTAATACATACATCGATGAAATCTCGGGAAGCATCTATGTTAAAGGATGGAATAAATTGCCTGGTATTTTTGATGCGGGGACTTGGAATAATAATTTTCCGGACCTATCGTCACCTCGATGGCAGAGGCTCATTCAGAGGAATCGATCGAGTTCAGATTAAGGTGACGTAAATTCATTAAACGGATGGTGAAAAATATAAAAGCAGAGCTGGCGGGGACTGAGCACAATTCTCAAATAGCTCACAACTACCACCTATGCCTCATGAAACTCTGGTTAGTTGGATTTGCATTCACCTTCATGTTCCTCCTGGTGCTCGGGTCGGGTTGTGCAGGGACAAAGGGCCCGGCTCCAACGCCAACCCCGACGCCCACCCCGGCCACCACCCAGACCACAGTAGCGACTTCTGTCACCACGGTCCCGACCACGACTAATCCCCTGGAGCCCCAGCCGACCGTGACCCCGCCGAACGGCTGGACAACGATCCTCACCGTATCGAGGAACCCCTCCAGCTACCAGCCGGACATTATCGTCACCTACGGCGGCGGCACGGGCCAGTACATCCTCCAGCAGCTGGAGATCATCGTGACCCACCCGGACGGGGGTGTCCAGACCAGGACCATCGCCCGTCCGGAAAATGGGTCGATCCCGGTGCAGGCAACGGCGGTCATCTCCCAAACCGTGAACGAACCGGTCCGGGTGCAGATCATCGCAAGGTACAACGGGATCGATTATTCCGTTTTCGACGAGGTCGAGCCCCAGCATTAGGGAGATTTCCCCTTTTTCTCTGTAAGCGATCTTCGGAGAAGTGATACTCCGGTACGCCGGAAAATCCACGCCGGAAAAAGAGAAGCTGGTTCAGGTTACTTCCACTCCCACATCTTGTCCCTGGTCACCCCGTCCGGGGAGATCTCGATCTCGAAGAGGATCGCCACCTCGTTCAGTTTCTTCAGGGCCGGTGCCTTCGTCTGAGCGTAGCGGGTGCCCCGCATGCTCCAGCCAGGGCCCTTCGAGGGAACGCTGATCCCGGCCCCCCGGAGGAAGACCTTTCCCCCGTCCTTGGTCATGAGGACCCCATGGCCCTTCGAGAACATTCCCCCCTCTGGGCGTTCCATGGCCCAGAAGGTGGCGAGGAGGGTCACCTCCTGTCCCAGGATCTTCCCCTTCGACTCCATGGTCCTCTCGATCTTTGTCGGCCCGTACATGTGGGCCACGATCCGCTGGCCGACGATCTTTCCCGTCAGCTCCCCGAGCATCTCGCCGAGCATAGTTGTTTCACCGACAGCACCGGCATGCCCGGCGGGGATAAGGGTATGGGGGAATGGCAAAAAATGAAAGGGCATTCTGGTATCTGCACGCGGACGGGATGGAGGGAAAAATAGGGTTATCCGGGAGATGCCCTGGGAAGGGGAGTCTGAGGAACGAAGGAAAAAGAGTGGTATGATTTTTCATCGAAGACGAACCCGATGAGGACCGGGAGGTTCCCGGCGGAGTATACGAAGACCGGGTTGAAGCAGTGCTTCTCGCAATAGGCCCTGGCCCCGTCGGTCATGAGATGCCGGGAGCAGGCGCTGTTCCTGTCAACCTCGACAACGGTCTTCCCATCGATGTTGATCTCCCGCCCCACGTAGAAGACAACGCTTCCGGGATCCTCCGGGATCTCAAACAGGTTCTTCTTACTCATTGGCCTTATCTATTTTATCGTATTAGATATATAAATCTAATCACATCCGTGACACGGAGTGACAGTGCAATTGGAGGGATTCGGACCCACGATTTTACTTCACGGGTCCCCACCTCCTCGATAAGCATCGCCGGCAGCAACTCCGATCCAAAAGCCTGAAAAAAGGATTGATTTCAAAGGGAATTACTTCGCTTCCCTCTCGAAGACGTAGGGGAACGGGATCGCGATGAGGTCTCCGATGACGTACGTCGCAAAGATCACCGCGAGTATCCACCCGTACATGGGCACCCTGCCTCCCGCAAAGGCCGGCAGGAGGACGAAGAGGTACCAGATAACCTTGTACGTGAGCTGGACCACGAGAACAGGCACGAACTTGAGGGGCGAAAGGAAACCGAGAATCGAGACGATCCCAAAGGCGACAAATATGCTCCCCGTAACGCCGAAGAGCAGGGGGTCCTGGCCCGGCCATCCCATGAAGGCCTTCATCGTCTCCGGGGCCGCGAGCATGCCCAGTCCCGTTCCACCGGCACCGATGATGGTCCAGAGGTACATCACTTTCAGCCAGCCGAATCTGATCTTTCCCTTTTCCACCATGGAGATTCCCCGAATATGCTCCCTCCTTGAAAGGAGTACTTGCCGATGGGAGGGAGGATGTATAAAGCTATGGGATTCAGAATTTACGGGCTGAATGCGGCTTGATCCTGGAATTGAATGAACTATATCAGTCTGCCCCGGGCATTGAATTGTTCAGGGGAGGAAAGAAAAAGGATGGATCATGTCTCACCGGTGCGCCCAGCAGGCCTCGATGAGCATCGCCGTCGCCTTCTCGATCCGGGCGAAGCCGACCCGCTCGAACTGGACGACCTTCCCGAGGTCCAGAGAGACCATGGGCTCGCAGTAACCCTTCAAATCCCCGTCAGGCTTATGGAGGACGCAGGGGATGGTGTGGGCCGGTGGGAGCCACTGGATGATGGGGGCCTTCGCCCTCCGGGCCTCCTCGAGGTACTTCCCCGCGAAGCTCGCGGTGAGGCAGTCCTTCCCCTCCCCGAGCCGGATGTTGAAGAGGTCCTTGAGCCGGACCATCCTCCCGCAGGCCGCGTCCACGTCCTCCTTCGGGAGAAGGACGGTCCCGTCGAAGGAGAGCCGCCGGACCCCCCGGGCCGGGTCGCCCGGGTGGAGGAGCGCCTCCACGGTGAATCCGCAGGGGGCATCGGCGACCTCGAGGAAGACCGGGTCAGGGACGAAGGAGTACCGGTTCGCCACGGGATCGACGATGTCCCGGTTCTTTGCGTACAGGTTCTCCCAGGAGAAGGAGATGTCCGTCTCCCCGATGCCGATCTCGAGGACGGCGTTCCGGACGGCCGCGGCGGTGATCCCCCGGCGGGCGATGGCCCGGAGGGTCCCGAGCCGGAGGTCGTCCCAGCCGGTGTATGTCCCCTCGGCGATACCGGCCTTCATCTGTGAGGTGGAGAGGACCACCCCCTCAATTCCCATCCGGCCGTAGTGCTTATAGACGGGTTGTTTCCATCCGAAGTAGTCGAAGATGTAGCGCTGCCGGGCGGTGTTCGCGATATGGTCCTTGCCCCGGATGACGTGAGTGATCCCGAGGAGGTGGTCGTCGACGGCCACCGAGAAGTTCATGAGCGGGAAAACCGTGGCCTCCACCCGGGGGTGGGGCGGGGAGGACACGATCCGGAGGGCCGAGAAGTCCCGGACGGCCGGGTCGGGGTGCTCGATATCGGTCTTCACCCGGACCGTGACCTCCCCCTCGGCGTACTCCCCGCCGAGCATCGCCTCGAAGAGCCCGAGATTCTTTTCGGGATCCCCCTCACGGCAGGGGCAAGGCGACTTCGCGAGCTTCAGTTCCCGGAACTGGTCCGCCTCGCAGGTGCAGACATAGGCCCCGCCGATCTCGATGAGTTTCCTGGCATGCTCGTAGTAGGTCTCGAGCCGGTCGCTCTGGTACACGATTTCGCCGATGAGGAGACCCAGCCAGTCACAGTCCTCCCGGACGGTGGTGTAGGCATCGGGGTCAATCCGGCGTGGGTCGGTGTCCTCGATCCGGAGGATGTACTTCCCGCCGTACCGGCGGACATAGGCGTCGTTGAGGAGCGCCGCCCGGGCATGGCCGAGGTGGAGCGGGCCGCTCGGGTTCGGGGCAAAGCGCATGACCACGCCCTTCTCGGCACGCTCGAGGGCGGGGAGGCCGGCCCTCGCATGCTCCCTTGTCTCCGAGAGCTCCTCGAGGAGCCGGGGGGCGAGGGCCGCGAGCTCCTCCCGCTGCTTCCCCGGCGGGAGGGCCGAGACCTCGGCCACCATGGCCTTTGCGAGGACCGAGAGCTTCCGGCCCTCGGGCCGGAGCTCCGGGTACTCCCCGAGGATCCGGGACACCACCGTTCCCGCCTGGGGCTTCCCGCCGTATTTCACGGCGTTCTGGAGCACGTACTTCCGAACAAGGAGGTCGAGGTCTTCTGCCATCTTACGATCCCCGTGCGAGGAAGTGGTCGCCGAGGGATATAAGGAGCTCCTTCTCCGGGCTCTCGGGGATGACCCCGAGGCAGGCCTTTCCGGTGCCGAGGATCCGCTCTGCCGTCTCCCGGACGTCGGCGATGATCCCGGCCTTCTCGAGATCCTTCACGACCCGGTCCACCTCCTCCTCCGAAAGGTTGCCCCGGGGGAGGTCGATCCCCTTCTCATGGGCCCGGATGGCGATGAGGGTCTTCTTACCCTCCCGGAGGTCGGAGCCCCGGTCCTTCCCGCTCACCGAGCTGGGGACGGTGAGGTCGATCAGGTCGTCCTGGATCTGGAAGGCGATCCCCGTGGTGAGGCCGAACTGGTAGAGGGCATCGGCCTGCATGGGCTTTCCCCCGGCGAGGATGGCCCCCATGGAGGCCGAGGCGGCATAGAGGGAGCCGGTCTTTTTCCTCACCATCTCGAGGTACTCCACCTCCGAGACCTCCTCCTTTGCCTCGAAGCTCATGTCCAGGTGCTGGCCGTCGCAGATCTCGGCGCAGGTCCGGGCGAGGAGGGAGACCGCCCGCACCCGGGCATTGTCCGGGGCCGGCGTCCGGCAGAGGAACTCGAAGGCCTGGGCATAGAGGACGTCGCCCGCGAGGATGGCCGTCGGCTCGTCCCAGAGGGTGTGGACGGTGGGCACCCCCCGCCTCTCCGCGTCCTGGTCCATAATATCGTCGTGGATGAGGGTGAAGGAGTGGATGAGCTCAACAGCGAGGGCCGCGGGCATGAGATCGAAGGCCGAGCCCCTCTTCACCGAGTCGGCGGCAAGGAAGAGCATGGCCGGCCGGAGCCGCTTCCCCCCCGCGGTAAGGAGGTGGGCCGAGGCCTTCGCGAGCTCCCCGTAGGGGTTCCCGAAGTGCCGGTGGATGGCGAGGTCCACGTCCGCCGCCACGTCTGCCAGGTAACCGGAGAGTTCCATGGGGCACCTCACTTCGCGATGACGAGCCGCTGCCCGTTCCGGAGGATGTGGAGGTCCTTCTGGTACGTGTACCCGACCCCCTCGGCGAACTCGGTGTAGGCCCCCGTCTGCTCGATCCCGCCGTGGGAGGGGATGATGTGCTGGGGGTTGAGGAGGTGGAGGAGCTCGTAGTGGTCCTCCTGGTACGCATGCCCAGAGACATGGAGGTCCTCGAAGATCCGGGCCCCCTTCATCCGGAGCCGGGTCTCCACGAGGTACCGCTGGCCGTAGTTCATGGGGTTCGGGATGACCTTTGCCGAGAAGAGGATCTTGTCCCCCTTCTCGATCTTGTACGGGGTGTCGTCGAGGGCGATCCGGGTGAGGATGGACCCGGGCTCCCCCTGGTGGCCGGTGATGATGGGCACGAACTTCTCCTTCCCCATCTTCATCATCCGGCGCATGGTCCGCTCCACGGTCCGCCGGTTCCCGAACATGGAGAGGGTCTGGGGGAACCCGACGAGCTTCATCTGCTCTGCCGTGGAGGAATACCGCTCCATGGACCGGCCGAGGAGCACCGGCTTCCTCCCCATCTCGTGGGCGCACTCGGCTATGGTCTTCACCCTCGCGATGTGCGAGGAGAAGGTGGAGACGAGGAGGGCGTTCTTGTCATCCTCGTAGCTCGTCATGGTATCCCGGACGAGGTCCCGGGCGATCCGCTCGCTCGGGCACCTCCCGGACAGGTGGACGTTCGTGGACTCGGCAAAGAGGGCGAGGACCCCCTCCTTCCCGATCTGGCGGAGCCGCGCGAAGTCCGCGGGCTCACCGATAACGGGCGTCCGGTCGAGCTTGAAATCGTTCGAGTACACGACGGCGCCCCGGGGCGTGTGGAGCACGGGCATCGCCGTGTCGATGATGGAGTGCTGCATCCGGACGAACTCGAGGGTGAGCCCCGGTGAGATGGTGTACTTCTGCCCCGCCCGGAGGACGAAGAGCTTGTTGTTCACCCCGAACTTCTGTTCGCCCGCGATCTGCTGCCGGATCAGCTCGATGGTGTAGGGCGTGGCCACGATGGGGGCGTTGTACCGGTGGGCCAGCTTCGTGATGGCGCCGATGTGGTCCAGGTGGCCGTGGCTGCAGACGATGGCCTTCACCGTCCCCTCCACGGTATTCATCATCGTATCGTCGGGTATAGCCTTCATCTGGATGAGATCCAGCGAATGCATGTTCTCGATCTCGGCATCCTCGTGGATCATCACCTGGTCGAGGCGAAGCCCCATGTCAAATACCACGATCTCCTTGCCGCAGCGGACGGCGGTCATGTTCCGCCCGACCTCGTCGTAGCCGCCCACCGCGATGACTTCAACCTCCATACGGTATCTCCTCTATTCTCTTGATCATCTGCCGGGTTGTCCCGGTGATCCAGTAACGAACGTTTCTCATCGATTTCACCGTCCGGGCCCCTGAGAGGAACATGGCGACGGCCAGCTCCCCCGTGAACCCGTGTATTGCCTCAACAACTGCCTCCTCCGACTCCATGGCGGGCGCGAGGAGGGGGAGGGCCATCCCGCAGAGCTCCGCCCCGAGGGCGAGGGCCCTTGCCATGTCGAGGCCGCTCCGCACCCCTCCGGTCGCTATGACCGGGCCCCTCCCGGCCACCTCGCAGAGGCTCACCACCGTGGGGATGCCCCAGTCGGCGAAACGCTCCCCCAGCCGGGCCGGCGGGCTCCCGGGCGAACGCCTGGCCTCAACCCTCGCCCAGGAAGTGCCCCCGAGGCCGCCGAGGTCGATGGCCGAGGCCCCCGCGGCCCAGATCTTCGCCGCCATCTCCCGGGAGACCCCGGCCCCGGTCTCCTTCAGGATGACCGGCACGGGGAACTCCCTGCAGAGAGTGCCGAGAGCCGCGAGGCAGCCCCGGGCGTCATGGTCCCCCTCGGGCATGATGGCCTCCTGGAGGAAGTTCGCATGGATGCAAAGGGCATCGGCATCGATCATCTCCACGGCCCGCTCGGCCCACTCGATCCCATGCTCCCTGAGCTGGACCACGCCCAGGTTCGCGCAGAGGAAGGCCCTGGGGGCCGCCTCCCGGACCACGGTGAAGGAGTCCTCC
>Ga0335070_10009778_pt1 | contig 11225 bp, 17 predicted proteins | sample Lox_Sample_13_FD_206722 | JGI IMG/M metagenome (GOLD analysis project Ga0335070, IMG submission 206722) | Soil microbial communities from Loxahatchee National Wildlife Refuge, Florida, United States - Lox_Sample_1.3 | ecosystem: Environmental > Terrestrial > Soil > Wetlands | place: USA... | reverse complement strand
CTGACATTCGGCTTAGGTCCGAGAACAATGGTTGATACGTTAGAGATACGGTGGCCGAACGGTCGGACCGAGACGCTCTCAAAGATCAACGCGGGGCAAACCATTACCGTCGAAGAGGGGCGGGGCATCATCGCCAACCGGCCATATCGAGTCACACACGATTACCAAAGAAAAGTCATTCTCCAGAGCCGGCTGGTTTCCAACCGGCGGCCTGTCCCTTAACACTTTGATCTTCAGAAAGTTTTTGCACGGAAGCTCCAAATGCTTCGATGAAGGAGAAGCTATGAACAGAAAATTTGTATGTGGGCTTGCTTTCGAAGCTCTGACGCTTTTCGTTGGTATGTCGCACGGCCAGCAGGCATCTCTGATTCCTCCTGCCCCGACGCCAAGTCAACCATCTGGCGCTTCCACGAATAGTGTGATTGAACCGCGTGCAACGACCCCGGCAAAGAGAGAAATGGGTTTCTTCTCAAGCTGGAAACGGCGGGTCGACGAAACGCTCGCTCGCCAACCGGCATGGCCGATTCCACTGGTTACGGCGTCCTCGGGACTCGTCGAGTGTTTCCGCTCCGACTTCGCTCGTCAGGTCACTCCAGCGGGCACGCAAACTTGGATCTTTGGAAACTCCAAAGGTGCCAATGTCATTCCTTGGTACAACACGGAATTTGATGCCGCTGTTCCTCCATACATCAAGCACAATTCGGCTGCTCAGGATGGTTTCGGAGATTTCTCGATGTTGCTCAAGTATCGTTTGGCTGCAGCAGGTGCCGGGGAGGGCAACTATTCGATTAGTGCCTCGCTTGGCGGAACCTTGCCGACCGGCAGCTACAAAAACGGAAGTCTCGATGCTGCGGTTGTGCCGACCGTTTACGCAGGAAAAGGATTCGGCCGATTCGATGTGCAATCGAGTCTGGGTGCGACCCTTCCAGTGGCGGACACATTGAAGTTGGGCCGTGTGGTGGGGTGGAACACGGTCGCCCAATATCATCTAGGAAAATATCTTTGGCCCGAAATCGAGGATAACGCTTCGTTTTATCATGCAGGTCCAAACGATGGCCGGATTCAGAACTTTGTCACTCCCGGACTGATCTTCAGCAAGGTCAAATTCCACGGCGATTCTCGCAGCCACACTGCTCTTGTTTTTGGCGGCGGCATGCAGATCGCAACGTCACATTTTCATACTTACAATCACGGGGTCGTGCTGACGGTACGGACCCTGTTCTGATCGCTCAGAACGACACGGTCACGCTCAGTGCGAGCAAGACAATGAGGAAGAACCAGCAGTTTGCAGAACGCTCGAGAAATACTCTCACGAAGCGGACGCAAATTGGGCTCTTTGGAGTGTCTTTCAAGATGGAGTCCCAGGCCTTCTATCAGGCAGAGTGACATGAGCAAAAGCGAAAGAGAGAGCATGACAATTCCGCTTGTGCTACGCGAAAGCAGTACTCTGTCGGGAAAAGACCCAAGATCCCGGTCGCTATTCGTGAGGGAGTGCGTTCCGGCGGGGGCGGGTTTCACCCGCGTCACACGTTTGCACACTGCCAGCGTCAACCGACCGCAAGAAGCGCTCGCATTACCTTGGATTCAAAAACTGCCAGGCGAAAAGCTAGTTCGGTTGATCGATGGTCAGGTCTTCGTCATCCAGAAGTATGCCAACTGCCAACTCATCCGGGCTCACATCTGCCGGGATGAAGAGCGCAGACTGCTTGGCTTGACCGATCTCGACGGCCCATCGACAACCGAACACGAAATGAGCTTTGAACATGTGGCTTGACTATTTCGTATTGGAATACATCTGGCTACTGCCCATCCTCGTGGGAGCGGTGATGGCAGCAGTGCTCATTGCGGTGCCGAAGATAACGGACATTCTGCGAAGGAGGAGACAAAACCTCTCAGGATGCTCATCTCCCATGCGAGTATCAGGAAGTCCAGGCCCGAATCAGTCCGCTTCTTGAGCGCGCAGGAAATTCCTAGGTCTGCAAGGTGTACTCTGGGCGAGCTTTCCCGCTTAGCTGCTCACAGAACCTTGACTAAACTCCTCTTACGGCTCCGAGCCAAAATCTGGCCCTTCCGGATCCGCAGACGCTCTGGCCGTTGATGTAGCAGCTTACTTGCGATGGAGTATGTCAATTTAGTTCAATAATGGAACTATATTGACATTACCATTTAAGCCGTTCATACTTTGCCTATGCGCTCCCGCATGGACGAATTGCTTCCGCTGGCCGAGCAGAATGATGGCTTGGTGACAGCCTCGCAAGCCCGCGCGTTGGGCATCAAGGACTCCGTTCTAGCACGGCTCGCACAACGAGGGAAACTGGAACGGGTCGCGCGCGGCGTCTATCGCATCCCGCACTTTCCTGCCGACCCGCTCTCGCAATACCGTGAGGCGATCCTGTGGGCGCGCGCGAGCCACGGTCCGGAGCAGGTTGCGCTCTCGCACCAAACCGCATTGGGCGTGTACGGGATTTCCGATGTGAATCCGGCACACGTTCATCTCACCGTCCCAAAGCAAGCAAGACTCCGGCGTCAGAAACCGAAGTGGATTGTGATTCATCGCGGCGATCTCCCGCCGACCGATGTGACAACGCACGAGGGTCTGCCGGTCACGACCGTCGCGAAGAGTGTCATGGACGTGATGGAAACGACGGGACGGTTGGGGTTGGCCCGCCAAGCCCTCAAGGATGCGCGCAAGGAAGGTTACATCAGCACGAAGGAATTGCAGCATCTGAACCGGCAGCTTGGCCGCTACGAACACGATCGCCGTGAAGCACAGGCGTCGGCGTGAGCGCACAGCCGGCGCAGCGTCTTGAAAAGATTCTCGCCCGTGTAGCACGCGAGCAGGGTCTCGACCAGGAGCGCTTGCGGCGATGGGTCTCGTTTCTTGCCCTCTGCGGCGTGCTCGAACAAGCAGTGGAACGCGGCGTGATCGACACCTACTTCCTCAAAGGGGGTGTCGCGATGGAACTGCGTTTCGCCCGCGCCGCCCGGACGACCAAGGACTTCGATCTCGGCCTTGGCGGAAATCGGGCTGAACGAATCCGCAAACTCGAAGAGGTGTTGAAGCTGGGATTCGATGCCTTTACCTTCCGCCTGAAACCAGAAATTCACCAGATGGAGATGGCGGACACGGTGCGCGTCGAAGTTGCAGTGCAATATAAGACCCGCTCCTGGCAGACGGTCGAGATCGATCTAGGTCCAGGAGAAGCACGCGAAGTGGACTTGGTAGCTCCTACTATTCCGGGCATTGCCGAGATGGGATTGCCGCTAACCGCACACGTGCGTTGTATCAGCATTTCCGAACAGGTCGCGCAAAAGCTCCACGCCTGTACTGGTCCCCAGTGCGAGGATCGCGCCCGCGACGTGCTCGACATTCTATTGCTTGATATGCTCGGCCAACTCGACTATGGCCGCGCGCGGGAGGCCGCGGAGCGCGTTTTTGCGCAACGCGCCACCCAAGCCTTTCCTCCGAGTACAACGCTTCCTGCCGGGTGGCGGCTAGAACTTGAGGCTTTCGCGCAAGAGCTTGGCTACCGTACGACGAAGGCCGAAGAGATCGAGGAGGAATTTGCGGCCGTAGTTCAGCGGATTGTGACTCCCCCGGATGCCGAGAGCGCATAGAGAGAGCGCTTCAAAGCTAGAGGATTGCCAATAGATTTATGTGCCCCACAAAATCGCGCCGTGATCTTCAAAGTCTTCTTAGGCTTTGGGTATCAACTCGCCATCACGAGGCTCTCCTGCGATGCCGTGTCGCTGACCAACATTCGCAGTGTGCTGAGAACATCCGGGTGGTATTTCTCCAAATGCAGTTCAATTTACACGATGGAGGCGATGGGTTCGAGTTTGTTGCTGGTCTTGCCGAGCAGGTCAATGTCCATCGTTGAACGTGAGAGCGGCGCTTGCCAGGCGGCGAGCAAGAGAGCTCCCTTCAGAATGAACTTGTCGGCATGCCGGGACTGCGCTAGACGGTACAAGAATCGCTCCATTGCATAGTACTGGAGCAATTCTTGAAAGGGCTGTTTTTGCGCGTGAGCTCGGTTTAGGAGGCGCTGCCGTACCGAGGCAGCGAGGTCACGCTTGCTCAAAGCACAGCCTCCAGATACGGTCGCATCACGTTTTCGACTCTGCCGACGCGAGCGTATTCGAGAAGCTTCTTGACCGGCAGCTTGCGAACTTTCTGTCTGTAGTTGCGCAGTGCCTCGACAGCAACGTCCAGACCGATCTTGTTGCGGTATTTGAAGCAATCCACGATTGTCTTCTCCGGGGAATAGATGCGGATTTGAACTCGGTCCAGAGTAATCGTGTCGATTCCAGCATTGTAGGCTCGCTCCGGGTACCAGAATACTCGCAGGGGCTGTCCGTCCACTTTAGGCACATGGCTGTGGCTTGGGAGAGCGATGTCGATGTGGTGCGGCACCTGGGTGGTCAGCTCGTAGTGCGCTAGCGCAGAGATAAGGCAGATCACTGAACGTGGCACGCGGAGAGCTACAACGATCCAGTCGGGGTGGGCGAGAGTGGGAGCGCTCGCCAGCCGATACAGTCCTCGGGCAACTGACACAAGTTCTCCTGAGTCCCGCAGCGCGTACAGCGTGCGGGGATGGATTCCCAGTCGGAGCGCCTCACTGGTGCGAAGCATGCCGTGGTGCCTTTCAAAGGCACAGCGGGCAGCGGCGAGAGTGGTGGATGGACTGGCCACAACGTATTGGATAATAGTCTCGGATAGTATACACAATGTCCGAGTATATTATCCACACCGATCTGGGCGACAAAGCCAAGACGCTGCGCGATCACGTCCTCCATCGCCGTATCGACTACGTAAAGGTCGGTAGCCGAGTCCTGTTCCGCCCAGATCGGTTGGTGGAGTTCATTGAGCGGAATACTGTTCATGCCCTTCAATAGGGTTGCCGGCTAGAATGGCGGTGCTCTGACTCTGGAAGGACTCCTCTTAGGGCCTCGTGAGTTTACTCACGTCCGCCCGTGTGTTGCTCGCGCGCACCATGGTCTGGCTTCGACTTCTGAGATTTTGCAGTCATTTCACCCAAAAAGGAGGAAACAGCAGTATGTCAGAAACAAGTACGCTCGTTGGCTATAGCGGCCGGACGATTGGCCGCGAACAACTGGCGCTGGTGCCTACACCGCCAGCAACCGAAACGCACCGTCCGATCCCGCACTACGAGATCGTGCAGGCGTTAATCGAGACCCTCGGATTTCGCCACATTGGAGTCGTCCACGATGAATATGCCGTCTCGCCCGATGGCATGAAGATGTTCGGCGTGCTCGATCTCGCAACCGAAATGAATGGCTGTCGCTTCTCGATTGGAGTGAAAAACTCGCACGATAAAAGCATGCGGCTGGCGATGACCTGTGGTTATCGAGTATTCGTGTGCTCGAACATGGCGTTTAGCGGGGATTTTACCCCGTGCTCGCCAAACACTCGAAGTCGTTCTCCCTGATCGACTGCATCTCGGTCGGCGTCGACCGAATGCAGCGGAATTTCGAACCGATGCGGAAGCAGGTGGACGTGTGGCAAAGAAGCGAATTGACGGACGTCACGGCCAAGGTGGTCATCTACGAGGCGTTCGTGGAAGGGAAGCTTGAAGCTCCCAAACACCTTGCGCGCACGGTGCATGACCTGTACTTCGATCCGAAGTATGAGGAATTCCGATCGCGAACGATCTGGAGTCTATCCAACGCCTTCACCTCGGCATGCAAGGAACTGGAACCGATTCCGCAGTTCAGGGCAACAGCGAAGCTCGGAGAATTCCTCGAAGCCCGGTTCTCGCAAGCTTTTTGAGGAGCACGGCGGTGCCGGCCGGACCGCCATCCTTTTACTACTCTCTGTGCGTGCAGTCGTGCTTGGAGACGCCGGTCCTTACCCCCGCTGAGTTCCCATAGTCCGTTTAGGGTCAATCTCTGGATGGCTGACAATCCTGAACCAGGGCACATCTCGTCAGAACTCTTAACTAACACAGCCTTAATCGTCACAGCCCCCCTGCACGGCCATAACTACTAGCGTCATGTCGTCCCGTTGTGGCTGGCCATTCGCGAACATTGACACTTGATCCAGAATGCCTTTGATGATTTGCTCTGGCGTCTCGCGGCTGCAAGAGCGCAGTAGATTTTCGAGCCTTTGCTCTCCCCACGCTTCGCCCTGATCGTTCTCCGTTTCCGTGACTCCGTCTGTGTAAGCAATCAAGAGATCATCAATCTCGAACTGAAAAGTTCCGGAGGCGAATTGCGAATCTGCTGAAATTCCCACGGGCATGCCGGTGGAGTTCAGGTAGAACACTTCGCATGACCCGTTCCGGGGACGGACAACGATCGGAGGATTGTGGCCGGCGTTCACGAATCTCAACATCCGAGTAGCTGGCTCGTATTCCGAATAGAAAAGTGATGCGAACAAGTGTATCGGAGAGGATTCATAAACCAGCCGATTGACATTCCCGATGAGGGTCGAAAGGTGCAAATGCGGATGTAACGCTTGCGCCCTGACAGACGCTTGGAGACTGGCCATGATCAAGGCTGCACTGATTCCTTTCCCGGATACATCCCCAACTGCGATGCCCCATCGTCCGTCCGGCAAAGAGAAAAAATCGTAATAGTCCCCGCCGATCTCGTGAGCTGGCTGGTAAAAAGTCTGGCACGACATGCAGGGAATGGACAGGCTCTCGGACGGGAAGAATGCCTGTTGAACGTCCCTGGCGCCCGCCAGGTCTCTGCGCATAGCCAGGCGGAATCCAGAATCCGATACGGTTTTCTTGAGATGCTCCAGATGACCCTCCAAATGATTCGGCAGTAGAAGCCCGGCTCCTCATGCGTACCCTTTGCTCAGCAGGCTGTGGATCAACACCTTCGGCTTCACCTCTGAGAAGGGATGCAAACTCCCGTTTGGCGTACATTACTACTTGAGATCCCTCAGTCTGCCAATGAGCGCGTCTGCCAGTGGTGCCGCTGACGCCGGATTCTGGCCTGTTAAGAGCGCGCCATCCTGAACCACGTTTGGGAACCAATTCCGATTCGAACGCGTGAAGTTTGCTCCGTTTATGACCAATGCACGCTCAAGAGAAAAGAGGAGGTGGCGCGACAAATCGAGTTCATCGTCCTCAGCGTCGGTGAAGCCCGTGACCTTCATCCCTTTCACCAGTTGCTCGCCATTGCCCTTCTTGGCGTCTCGCAGAATCGCCGGCGCATGGCAGACCATGGCAACGGGAGTCTTACTCTCAATCCAGCTTTCAATCGATCTGATGACTTTTGAATTGCTGGCCAGATCCCACAGTTGCCCATACCCTCCGGGGAAGAACACGCCGTCATATCCATTCGTGTCTATTTCGCTAAACTTAAGGGTATTTGCCAGCATCCGTTGCGCCCCCTCGTCAGCGAGAAACTTCTGAGTGTTGTCAGTCATGAATGGATCGTCATAGCTGAAGGGATCGATTGGAGCTGCGCCACCACTGGGACTGGCCAGCGTCACGTCGAACCCAGCCTCTTTGAATTTGTAAAACGGCGTCGCAACTTCATCGAACCAGTTGCCAGTCCTCTTGCCGCTCACTCCCATCGTGTCGTGGGATGTCAGCACCATCAATACTCGCGTTTGCGCCATGGGAACCCCTCTTTTCGGGCTAGAATACCTAACTAGCATTAGGTAGGCCAAGTTTGACACTTGCTCTTTTCCTTGTAAAGTGCTATCTAACGTTAGTTAGGGACGGAGCGCCACACACCCATGAACGACACCAACAAGCGAGAAGAGATTCTCGATGTTTCTGAAGCCATGATTCGCCGCCTCGGCTTCAATGGCTTCAGCACACGCGACGTTGCCAATGCGGTCGGTATCAAGGCCGCCAGTGTGCACTATCATTTTCCGGGGAAGGCGGATCTTGGCGAGGCTGTCACCGAACGCTACACCGCGAGATTCCTTCAGAGTTTGGGAGAACCTACCGATTTCGGCGGAGCCGCCAGGATGGCGATCAAGCACTATATATCGATGTTCCAGCGAGCATTGATAAAGGATGGGAAACTATGTCTCTGCGCCGTGCTGGGAGCAGAAATCGGTAGTCTTCCCACCAGTGTCGGTGGGAATACGAGGATTTTTTTTAAGAAGAACATTGAATGGTTGACAACCGCGTTAACGGCGGCCGGGTTGAGCGATACAAAGGCAAAGGCCAACGCACTCCACATTCTCGCGTCTCTCGAAGGTGCCATGATTGTCAGCAAATCTCTCGGTGAAAATGCTGTTTTTGAAAGCGTGGCTAAGACATTGGTGAGGTTCGTGGACCGCTAATCGCTATCGATTGGCGCATTGCTTCAGCTCAGGCCTATCTCCACCCAACGTAAAGCCAAAGAAATCGAGCAGGTTATCGTTCGCATAAAGCGGAGTTGCGTCCGCGTCGTAGACGCACATGTATTGGGGGAGTACGTCGCGAAGTCGACGAAACTCCTCCTCGGCTTGCTTGCGATGCTCAGTCTGGATTACATCAGACATAACGCGAGTCAATGACGCCCAATGGGGGAAGCCACGGAGTGGAGGCTCCTTGGTCTTTTTCCGTAATCGCCCCACGTCGCTCGCAATATTTTAGCCTCGATTCGGCTGAACTGCCACGGACGGGTTCAACGTCGGGAATCTCGACGATGGAGCCCGTGCAATAGTGGAAAGTTGTTGCCGCGGATAGATGGAAGCCCGAGCCGGCTTTGCAACGGTCCGCAGCCGGCTATGCGGATGGGACCCGGCACCCCGCTTTGGCCATAATCCGCTGCAGGTTCTCGGCATTGAAGAATTCCTCATGCGAGATCCACCCCTCCAGCATTCGAATGAAGCGGTTTGTATCCTCTTCATTTCCACGCAGCGCCAGGCGGATTTCCAGGAGTTCAGGCGATACGGGTCTGAAGCTGGCGGCGGCGATATTGTCGCGATATTCGGCCAGCGTAGCTTCGTTTCGTCGACGCTCATATCCGATCAGAGCTTGATCCAAAGGGCGCTGTCCAGCCAAGCCTTCGTGAATCGCTGCGCTTAAGTAATCGGCGTCTCGGAAGGCATCGCAAATCCCGTGCGCCATCATGGGATCCTTGTGGCAGCCGGCATCGCCTACGAGTGCCCAACCTGGTCCGAATGGACGGCGCAAAAAGTTGGGCAGGTCGGCGGCGCCATAGAACCGCTCTTCACGCCGTCCGGAGCGCACTCGCTCCGCAAATCCGGGGATCAGGTCTACAACGCGCATGAACTGATATTCGACATTGGTTTTTATTGAACTAAATTCGCTGACAGGCCACCCGATGAAGATGGCGAACAAATCGTCGTTGGTCCGAAACCCGAAGATCACCCGGTTCGTGCGCAAGTACCATTCAAATCCCTCCGTAGGCACCCCGCTCCAATAAGAGAAATACCAGCAAGTTAACGGAGGAGTTTCGTCGTAGGAGGGCGCGCCAACAGCGCGGGCGAGAGTCGAATTCCTGCCATCGGCGCCAATGGTGATCAGCGCTTCTTCTGTGCAGTTGATGTTTTGATGGCGATCGCGGCCGCGAATTCCTTTGACCCGATCAACATCCCAGAGACAGTTCTCGACCAGGAAGTTCGAGCGGAATTCTGCTCCGGCTTCAACCGCCGCTTCGACGAGCACCTGATCGAGCTGCCGGCGTCGCGGTGCATAGCCCCACGCCACGTTCCCCATCCGAATGTCTCTACCAATCAGCGGGAAATCTCCGAAGTCGGTGAGATGCGTGGTCAGCGGTGGGCAGTTCGTACCAACGATTTTCTCCAACAGACCCCAGTCTGCGAGCCGCTTTGGGCCATGCCGGTGTATGAAGTGCCCCTGGGGCACGTCACTGGGAAAATCACCTCGGTCGAGAAGCAACACCCGGTGACCGCGGCGGGCCAGCAGCATTGCCGTCACGGCACCCGCACACCGGGCTCCAATCACAATCGCGTCGTACACATTGACCTCCGGAATTCTGCGAATTCTTTCCACACAAAAAATGGTGGCAGAACACCAAAAGTTTGGATTGTAAGAATGGGAAATGCTATTTGAGGGCGAGGCGGCGCCCGAACTCGCTGGGGACATCCTTCATGAATTCACGAGGAGAATGGCCGGTCATTCTCTTGAATTCCTTTGAGAAGTGCGCCTGGTCATAGTAGTAGTCGTAAAGGCGTTCCTTGAGAAATTTATATGACAGTCCCTGCGCCCACTTTCGGTAGAAGATTTGAAATCGGAAGATTCCCGCCAGTACTTTGGGCGAAAGACCGACATGCTGCTTGAACAAGATATCAAGATACCGTCGCGTGTATCCGGTCGTTCGTTCCAATTCTTTTATGGGGATTCGACCGTGGGCCAGCTTCAGAGTCCTGACACAGAAGTCGACTACGTCGTTGCTTCGCCGATTCCTGCCCGAAAGCCTGACTAACTCATCCTGAATAAAACTAACTTTCCGGTCCACCCCATCGAGGTTGCCAAGAACTTCCCTGGTCTCTCTGCCCCATCGGCCGAAAAGCGCCTCCGAGTCAAAGATCTTCTCGTCCACAGTTTCATGCATTGGTATTCCAAACAACGAGAAGCCCGATTGAGGAGCAAACTCAATGCCGATGAATCCGGTTTTTCGCGCGGTGGAGTGGATGAGTGTCGATTTGATCCGGTTCCCGACGAAATAGAAGCCGTGTTCGTGGCTCACTCCCTCGCGGTCCTCGCTTATTCCGATTAGCGAGTTCTCGTAAGGAATAATGAGCTTGGCGCAACCGTTCGGAACGGCCAGACTCCGGCCACTCAGGGGTATTCCGTTGGGACTTTCGAATACCCAGAAGGTCTCGATGTATGGCCGCAATTCCTGCCTGGGTTGAACAAAGGAGATTCTCATTTGAAATTCAAGTGGACAAGTTCCGGAATGAGCTAGTCGCTTGCTCGTCCCCTGGCATTTCAGCCATGGAAGGAACACACGTTCCTTGAGGGATATAGATGGCTTCTAAACCACCCTGCTGACAACAAAGAAGTACAAAAGCTCTATCGTGCCGCCTTCAGCGCCGCGGCTACTTGCGTGACGCGTGCACCCTGATGTTTCGCGACCACAAGCTCGTCTGCGGTGGGTTTGGCGCCGGTCTGCCCGGAAGTCGAGGACGCCCCGTATGGAGTCCCGTGTCCCTGAACGACCTTTTCGTGAGTGTAGCCAGTCGGCACGATGATGAATCCCAGGTGCGCCATGGGGATGAACAGCGACACCACCGTCGTCTCGTTTCCACCGTGCGGTCC
>Ga0335070_10009777_pt1 | contig 11225 bp, 10 predicted proteins | sample Lox_Sample_13_FD_206722 | JGI IMG/M metagenome (GOLD analysis project Ga0335070, IMG submission 206722) | Soil microbial communities from Loxahatchee National Wildlife Refuge, Florida, United States - Lox_Sample_1.3 | ecosystem: Environmental > Terrestrial > Soil > Wetlands | place: USA... | reverse complement strand
CAGCTCGCTCACGCCTTCGAGCGCGAAGTACTCCGCCTGCATCGGGATCAGCACCGAGTCGGCGGCCACCAGCGCGTTCAGGGTTAGCAGGTCCAGCGCCGGCGGACAGTCCACCACGATGTACTGAAAGCGCTCGCGCAGCGGGGCCACGGCGTCGCGCAGCCGGAACTCCCGCCGCTCCGCCTCGACCAGCTCCAGGTTGGCCCCGATCAGGTTGCGGTGCGACGGGATCGCCCACAGGGTTTCGAGCGCGGTGGGCTGCACCGCCTCCTCGGCCGCGGCCGCGCCCATCAGCAGATGGTAGGTGTTGAGCCGCTCCGGGTCGCGATCGAAACCCAGGCCGCTGGAGCTGTTGGACTGCGGGTCGCAGTCGAGGAGCAGGACGTGGATCTCCGCCGCGGCCAGAGACGCAGCCAGGTTGATGGCGGTCGTGGTCTTGCCCACGCCGCCCTTTTGGTTGGCAACCGCGATGACGCGTCCCATTGGTTGTCTTGGAGAACCGCCAAGCCGAGAGTAGCCGCCGCGCATTTCACATTCAAGGAGAGAAATTGTGGAAACTGTGGGAATTGTTCTACGTAGAACAATCGGGCGGAGCGGACCCGGCCAGCGCTCATTGTTCTACGTAGAACAATCGAGAATCTACCACTGGGAGTGCCGGATGGGGCTTGGAGTGGGGCCCCCTGGACCACTTGTTAGATGGATGGTTCGTGATAAGGCAGGTGCTGCCAGCAACGGAGGGTACCTCTCTTGGTACAAACCTCAGCTATTTCCCACTCAGCCCTACATTTCTGCGCGACTACGGCTAACCGGTGCACAGATTTGGCTGTTCCAGGCGACATTTGTACCACTTTTACTTTCTTGATTCTTGTCATCCGTGGTTCGCAGAGAGAATAGGTTAACAGATGAGGTGCATTAAGCTAAGTCTTCCCACTCTGACCGCCAGAATGACCTGAGTGCGGGGTGTCAGGGCACAGAACCAACGATTCTCAGGCCATCGTCCTCCCACCTTAACTGTGCAGTTATTGACAATCTTGGCTGGTGCCAACGAACAGAACGCGCTGCGAGGAACCAGGAAGGTCAACAGGTTGGGACCAGGAAAAGCCGGGCAGCGCGGCCTGGGCGGAGGCGATTTGCGCGGTACCAATAAGGAGGGCCAGGCGTCCGCCGGGGGCAACCAGGCGGGCAGCGACCGGGAGCGCGGCGGTGAAGCGCTCGACGGCGCGCAGGCTGACCAGCCCGGCGCGGCCGGGGAAGTCTTCGGCCCGGCCGCAGAAGACCTGGACGTCGCGCAGATCGAGGGCGCGCACCACCTCGTTCAGGAAGGCGGCCTTCTTGTTCCGGGACTCGATCAGGGCCAGGCGCAGGGCGGGGGCGTGGATCTTCAGGGGCAGGCCGGGAAAGCCGGCGCCGGAGCCCAGGTCGATCACGTCCCCGGAGGCATCGGGGGCAGGGAAGAGGCGGCGGGCGGCGAAGAGCGACTCGCCGAAGTGTCGTGTGACGATATTTTCAGCATCGCGGACCGCGGTCAGGTTGATGCGGGCGTTCCAGCGCAGCAACAGGTCGAGATAGGCGGAGAGCTGCGCGAGCTGCGGAGCGGAGAGGCCGGGGGCGAAGAGCTCGAGCAGGGAAGCGATGCGCGCGTGATCCACGGGAGCAGTACAGAGTACAGAGGGCAGAGGGCAGAGTACAGGGCCAGCGCATAGTACATAGCGCATAGTGCATAGCGCACAGCAGGTCGTGAGCTATAGTACGCGCATGCGGAGAGCACTTTTTCTGATGGTGTTGCTGGCGGGAGCGGCGTGGGCGGACAAGAAGCCGGCGATCCCGCTGCTGGCGCGGCCCAACCAGGTGGTGGACATCCGGGGCCTGAAGGTGCCGGAGCCGGCGCAGAAATGCGAGAACTTCGGCTGGGCCGCGGGCGTGGAACTGATCCTGCGCATGCAGGGCGTCAGCCTGGACCAGAAGTACTGGATCACCAAGATCGAGGGCGGGGAACTGTGCCGGGAGCAACTGCGCCCGATGGAGGAGCTGGCGCAGGCGGTGGACGGCGAGTACCTGCTGGACGTCGGCCGCAAGGTACGGCTGAAGACGAAGTACACGGTGGGCCCGCCCGCGGTGCTCGACGACATGATCGTCTCCATCCGCGAAGGATCGCCGTGGTTGTTCGTGTGGAAGGGGCACCCCTACCTGGTGGACGGGCTAATGTATGACGAGTACATCGGGCCCAATAACAACCGCATCTTCATGGTGAAAGAGATCAAGCTGCTGGACCCGCTAGCGGCGCCGGACAGCCCCGAGCGCCAAGTGAGTTTCGTGCGCGACCGCGACAACCCACAAGACGTGGACGGGACCATGACGGTGCGGGCCACGCCGGTGGAGTAGCGCATAGTCCATAGGGCATAGTCCATAGCGCGTTGGAATCCGCCAAGGAGACGCCCTGACGGGCGTCTCTACTGCAGTTTCTTCTGGAGCAGCTCGTTGACCAGGGCGGGGTTGGCCTGGCCGCGGGAGGCCTTCATCACCTGGCCGACGAAGAAGCCAAGGATGGTGGTCTTGCCGCCGCGATACTGCTCGACCTGCCTGGGATTGGCGGCGATGACCTCGTCGATCATCTTCTCCAGCGCAGCGGTGTCGGTGATCTGCTGCGGCTTTTCCTTCTCGTAGATAACCGGGAAGTCCACGCCCTGTTCGAAGGCCTGGTCGTAGAGGTCTTTGAGGATCTTGCTGGAGATGGCGCCGGATTCGGTGAGGTCGGCGGACATGGCCACGCCCTTCATCGAGATGGGGGAGTGCTCGATCTCCAGGCCCTTGGCCTTCAGCCGCCCCATGAGTTCGCTCTGTACCAGGTTGGCGACCCGCTTGGGACTCTTGGATGACTTCGCGGCCTCCTCGAACTGGTCGGCCAGGGTGCGCGAAGCGGTGAGCACACCGGCGTCGTAGTCGGTGATGCCGTAGTCGGCGACCAGGCGCTTGCGCCGGGCTTCGGGCAATTCGGGCATGGAGTCGCGGACTTTCCTCTGCCAGGCGGCGTCCACCACCAGCGGCAGCAGGTCGGGCTCGGGGAAGTAGCGGTAGTCGTGGGCCTCTTCCTTGGAGCGCATGCTGTAGGTGCGTCCCTCGGCAGGATTGTAGAGGCGGGTTTCCTGGACGATCTTGCCGCCGGACGAGAGCACCTCGACCTGGCGCTCGATCTCGTATTGCAGGGCCTCGCGGATGAAGCGGAAGGAGTTGACGTTCTTGACCTCAGTCTTGGTGCCGAACTCCTTCTGGCCGCGGGGGCGGACGCTGACGTTGGCGTCGCAACGCAGCGAGCCCTCCTCCATGTTGCAGTCGCTGACCCCGGTGAACAGGATGATCTCCTTCAGCCGGGTGAGGTATTCGTGGGCTTCGTCGGGGGAGGAGAGGTCGGGCTCGCTGACGATCTCGATGAGGGGCACGCCGGTGCGGTTCAGGTCGATGGAGGTGCGGTCGGCGGAGTCGGGCAGGCCGTCGTGCAGGCTCTTGCCGGCGTCCTCTTCCAGATGCAGGCGGGTGATGCCGATCTGCTTTCCTCCGGCGAGCTGGATGAAGCCGTGCTCGGCGAGCGGCTTGTCGTACTGCGAGATCTGGTAGCCCTTGGGCAGGTCGGGATAGAAGTAATTCTTGCGGGCGAAGATGGAGGTCTCGCGGACCTGGCAGTTCAGGGCCGTGGCGGCCAGCACCGCGAACTCGACCGCCTGGCGGTTGAGCACCGGCAGGGCGCCGGGGAGCCCGAGACAGACCGGGCAGACGTTGGTGTTGGGCGGGTCGCCGAAGCGGGTGGAGCAGCCGCAGAAGATTTTCGATTTCGTGAGGAGCTGGACGTGGACCTCGAGGCCGATGACGGGCTCGTACTTGGAGCTGACATCGGCGGATTTGGAGCTCGTGGCCATGATCGGACGATTATAGCCAGCGTTTCACCCACCCAAGCCAAACCCGGGCTTGGGTGGGGCACCCGGCCCGCGCGAGGCGCGCGGGCTACTTTGGGTGAGAGATCCTTCGCGCTGGCGCGCTCAGGATTTCGGCTGCGGGCTCAGACGCCCGCAAGACGCCTCGATTTGCCGAAGAACCGAAGCATCCTGTAAAATCGAGGTTTAGCCTAGCAGTTCTGGAGCTATCTGGAGAAGTCATGGCACGAGTCTGTGATGTGTGCGGCAAGGGGCCGCGCTTCGGCAACAACATCAGCCACGCGCACAATGTCACCAAGCGGCGCTGGAACGTGAACCTGCGGCCGGTGCGGGCGCGGGTGAACAAAGCCACCAAGCGGCTGCGGGTGTGCACCGCCTGTCTTCGGAGCGGTAAAGTCGTCAAGGCGTAGGTCCTTCCTCTTCTTCTTCGCTTCGCGGGCCGACGGGTAAGACGCGCACATCCGAAATCAGCGACAATCATGAGCGGAGGTGAGGCATGAAGACCCTTGCCCTCGCTCTCGTCATCCTGCTGGCCGCGGGCGCTGCGGCGCAGACCGCAAAATCCCCATCGAGCGAAAAGCGTGACAAGACCGCGGCTCCGCAAAGCGCTCCCGCGCCGGCGGTCGATCAGGCGGAGCTCGACGCCCTGAAGGCCGACCTGCAACGCATGAACGTGACCCTGAACCAGATGCGGTCGAACCTCGGGTTCGTGACCAACACCACCGGGCCGCTGAAGCACCAGTTCGAGCTGGACATCGACATGTGGCAGATGCTGCTGGCCCAGATGGAGCGGCGGGTGCAGCGGCTGGAAGCGCAGTCCCGGCGCTAGCGGTCGTCGGTGCGGCCGCGCAAGCGCATGATCAGCCGGCGGTCGCGCTTGGTGGGGCGGCTGGGCGGCAGGATGTCGAAGGCGCGGGCCGCCTTCTGCGCTTCGGCCAGCTTCTGGCGCGCGAGGCGGCTCTCCTCGGTCTCGCGGTACAGGGTGTGGGCGACGGCCGCCGGGCCGCGCATCGCGCTGAGCAGCAGGACGTCGATGCCGAAGTCGCCGCTCTCGTTGGTCACAAGCAGGCGGTTTCCGACGCGCACGACGTGCGCCGGCTTCGCGGCCTGGCCATTCACCCTTATCCTCCCCAGCTCACAGGCGCGCTTGGCCTGGGAGCGCGTCTTGAAGAAGCGCGCCGCCCACAGCCAGGTGTCGAGTCGCACGGTATCCATAGCTACTTCCCGATGCAGAAGCTGCTGAAGATGAGGTTGAGGATGTCGTCGGCGGTGGTCTGGCCGGTGATGGTGTCGAGCGCGCGCAGGGCGTTGTAGAGATCGAGCAGGACCATCTCGTGGGGGACGTGGTCGCGGGTGGAGCGGGCGGCGGCGTCGAGGGCGGCGATGGAGTCGCGCACCAGTTGCTGGTGGCGGGCGCTGGTGAGGAAGCCGCTCTCGCGGGCGGCGCCGTCGCTACTCACTCTGGCGAGGATCTGCCGGCGAAGATGGTCGATGCCGTCGCCGGTCAAGGCGGAGGTACGAAGGGCGGGCGTCGACGGTCGACGGTCGTCGGTCGACGGCAAGTCGGACTTGTTCTCGACGACGATCGCCTGTCTTTCCCTGAAACGGTCGATCAAGGCGTCGTCTTCACTCGAGTGCGGCTGGGAAGCGTCGAGGACGACGAGCACGAGATCGGCATCGGCGGCGGCCTCGAAGGTCTTCTGGATGCCGATGGACTCGGCTTCGTCGCGGGAGGGGCGGATGCCGGCGGTGTCCACCAGGCGCACTGGGATGCCGCCGAGCGAGACGGTCTCGCTCACCAAATCGCGGGTGGTGCCGGGGCTGGCGGTGACGATGGCGCGCTCGCGCTCCACCAGCCGGTTGAAGAGCGACGACTTGCCGACATTGGGGCGGCCGACGATGGCCAGCGTCAGGCCTTCGTGCACCACCTTGCCGTAAGCGAACGATTCGGCGAGTTTCTCCAGCGGGGCGCGCACGGCGGCGATGCGGCGCTCGATCTCCTCCCAGGGTAGGACGGCGACGTCGTCCTCGGCGAAGTCGATGCCGGCTTCCATCACCGCGATCAGGTTGACCAGTTCCTGCTTGAGGGGTTGCAGCCGCCTGGAGAGGGCGCCCTCGAGCTGCTGGGCGGCGACCTTGGCCTGGTAGAGGGTCTGCGATTCGATGAGGTCGCGCACCGCCTCGGCCTGCGCCAGGTCGAGGCGTCCGTTGAGGAAGGCGCGCAGGGTGAACTCGCCGGGCTCGGCCAGGCGGGCGCCCCGGGCCAGGCACAGCTCGACCAGGTGGCGCAGGACCACGGGCGAACCGTGGGCAGAGATCTCGACCACGTCGTCGGTGGTGTAGGAATGCGGCTTCTGAAAGTAGGTGACGACCACCTCGTCGATGCGCTCGCCGGTGCTGGGATCGAGCAGCTCGCCGAAGAGGGCGCGGTTCGGCGCCAGGTCCTGCTGGAGCTTCAGCAGCGGCTGGGCGATGGAACGGGCTTCAGGGCCGGAGAGGCGCACCACGCCGATGCCGCCCCGGCCGGGGGGCGTGGAGATGGCGACGATGGTGTCGTCGGGGTGCAAGGTCCCCGCATTCTAAATCGCCCTGCGGGCCCGCTCGAGGGCGAGCGGGCTACAACTTCGTTCGGTCATTCGCGGCCGGGGGCGGCCGCGTCACGCAAGTCAGGAGAGGCAAGAAAAAGGGCGCGGCCGAAGCCGCGCCCTGGGTGTCACCGCAACGAGGAGCCTAACCGCATCAGAAGCGAAGCATCAATGGAACCTGGGGCCAGCATGGCACGGGCGAGGGCCGGTGTCATGTAGCCGAGGTAACCGGCAAAGAAACCGAGGTAACGCCGGGCGTCAGCCGGCGGGCTGGGAGCTGCCGCTCCCGAGGATGCCGCTGAGGCGCTTCTCGTGCATGGCGAAGTGGGCCTGCATGGCCTCGTAGAGGCGGTCCACCTTGTTATGGAGCTGGGCGACCTCGAGCTCGGCCTTGAGGTTGACCTCATAGTCCAGGTCGGCCTTCAGGCGGTCCTTTTGGGCCTGGCGGTTCTGGCTCATCATGATCACCGGGGCCTGCAGCGCGGCCAGGGTGGAGAGCACCAGGTTGAGCAGGATGAAGGGATAGGGGTCGAAGGCGTGGGTGGCCATGTAAACGTTGAGCCCCATCCACGCGAACAGGATCAGCCCGAAAACGATGATGAAGGTCCAGGAGCCGCCGAAGCTGGCGACACGGTCGGCGATGTGCTGGCCGAAGGTGAGGCGCTCCTCCTCTTCTTCGTTGAGGTTGCGGGTGACGTGGGTGCGCAGCAGCTCGTCGGTGGCGCGCAGGCGGCGGCCCATGACCGTGAGCAGGTCGAGGGCGGCGTGGGGGTGGCGGGAGACGAACTCCAGCAGCTTCTCGCGGTCGAGGGTGAGGCACTCGCTGTCCTCGATGGCGACCGCGGTGGCGGTGCGGGGCCCGCCGTCGAGCAGGCTGATCTCGCCGAAGATGTCGCCGGGCTCGTTGTCGGCCAGCGGGATCTTGTCGCCCTGGTAGTTCTCGACGAAGACCTGCACCTTGCCGGAACGCACCAGGTAGAGCGCGTCGCCGGAATCGCCGAAGCTGAAGACGGTGTCGCCCTTCTCGAAGCGGCGCAGGTCGAGCAGCTCGCTGAGGGTGGAGCGCTCCTCGTCATCGAGCAGCGAGAACATTGGGACATCGGCCAAAGCGGAAGCGTCGGTCGCCATGCAAAAACCCCCTGTTGCAGCGCATCATCCCAGTTCTGCGGGCGGGAGAGCAATGGGATTGTGAGCGGTGGTTATAATCCTGAGAAGCCGGATGGGGGAACACGGGCTCTCCTGCCCGTGTACGGTCCCAGGACCAGCAAAACGAGGAAGGACTGAGCAGGAGGGGTTCCCGGGGCTAAATATATCGTGATACGATTAAAAGAAGCATGACACCAGACGGAAAGACGCGCGGCGGTGACGGGCATGAAGTAGCACGGGCGTCCACCACCAACGGACTGCCCATGGACGCTTCGCTGGCGCCGACCTTGGAGCGGGCGCGGGCGCCCCGGCAATCGGCGCTGGTGAATCTCCGAGTGGTCTTCATCAGCCTGGCGGCGATCGGCATCGCCGCGATCGCCGCGGTGGGAGCACAGATCCTGACCCGCCTGATCGGGCTGATCACCAACCTGTCGTTCTATGGACGGCTCTCCTCCGAGTTCAGCTCGCCAGCCTACAACCGGCTGGGGCCGTGGGTGATCGCCGTGCCGGTGGTCGGGGGCGTGATCGTGGGGCTCATGGCGCGCTACGGCTCGGCGGCCATCCGCGGACACGGCATCCCTGAGGCGATGGAGCAGATCCTGTTCGGCGAGAGCCGCATCCCGCCCCGGGTGACCTTCCTGAAGCCGGTCTCGGCGGCTATCGCCATCGGCATGGGCGGACCGTTCGGGGCCGAGGGGCCGATCATCGCCACCGGGGGAGCGCTGGGCTCGCTGGTGGGGCAGGTGCTGAAGATCACCGTGGACGAGCGCAAGACGCTGCTGGCGGCGGGCGCGGCGGCGGGCATGGCCGCCACCTTCGGCAGTCCCATCTCCGCGGTGCTGCTGGCCATCGAGCTGCTGCTGTTCGAATACCGCCCGCGCTCGGTGATCCCGGTGGCGCTGGCCTGCGCCACCGCGGCGGGGATCCGGGTCGCGTTCGTGGGCAGCGCGCCCATCTTCCCCATGCCCAGCGTGCCCACGCCCAGCGGCGCCGCCGAAGCCATGTACATCGTGCTGGGGGCGATCGTGGGCGTGGTCTCGGTGTGGGTGACGCGCGCGGTGTACGGCGTGGAAGACGCCTTCGAGCGCCTGCCTGTCCATTGGATGTGGTGGCCGGCCATCGGCGGCATCGCCGTGGGCGTCGTGGGCTACTTCTCCCCGCACACCCTGGGCGTCGGGTACGACAACATCGAGCACATCATCTCCGGCAGCGTCGTGGGACGGGCGGTGTTCTTTCTGTTTGTGCTGAAGTTCGTCTCCTGGGCGATCTCGCTGGGCAGCGGGACCTCGGGCGGGACACTGGCGCCGCTGTTCACCATCGGCGGCGGGCTGGGTTCGGTGCTGGGGGCCGGGGTCATCGCGGTGCTGCCTGGCCTCGGCCTGGACGTGCGCCTGGCGGCGCTGGTGGGGATGGCGGCCATGTTCGCGGGGGCCTCGCGGGCGCTGCTGGCCTCGGTGGTCTTCGCTTTCGAGACCACGCGGCAGCCGGTGGGCCTGCTGCCGCTGCTGGGCGGATGCAGCGCCGCCTACCTGATCTCCGCTTTCATGATGCGCAACACCATCATGACCGAGAAGATTGCGCGGCGCGGGGCGCGCGTGGTGATGGACTACACCGTGGACTTCCTCGACCAGGTGCTGGTGAAGGAGTGCGCCTCGCGGCAGGTGGTGGCGCTGCGCGCCGACGACACCGTGGCCAGCGTGCGCGCCTGGCTGGAGTCGCGGGTGGCAGGCACCGGGCATCAGGGCTGGCCGGTGCTCGACCAGCCAGGCGACCTGGTCGGGGTGCTGACCCGGCGCGACATCTTCAGCCCCGGCGCGCCGGCGGATGTGCCCTTGCAGAAGATCCTCAAGCGGGCGCCGGCCATCGTGTACGAGGACAACTCGGTGCGCGAGGCCGCCGACCACATGGTCAGCGAAGACGTTGGACGGCTGCCGGTGGTCACCCGCGAAGCGCCCACCAAGGTGGTGGGCTGGATGACGCGCAGCGATTTGCTGCGGGCGCACAAGCGCCGGCTGGAAGCAGCCAGCCGGGCGGAGCAGGCCATCGAGGTGCGGCTGATCCGGCTGGAGCGGGCAGGGGCGTCGTAAGGGTAGGGTTCCCTCGACTCGGCGCATACGCGCCTCGCTCAGGATGACAAGTGCGAGGGTTACGGCAGAACGCGGGGAGCCGGCTTGCCGGAGGTCTTCGGCTTGTAGTCCCTGGGATAGACCACGACCGAGCGGTGGCTACCTTCGCCGGTGCTCTCGGTCTTGAGGGCGGGGTTGTCGCGCAGCGCGAGGTGGACGATGCGCCGCTCGCGTGCCGACATGGGGGCGAAGGTATAGGGGACGCCGGTCTTGGCCACCTTCTCGGCGGCCACGCCGGCGGCCAGCCGCAGCTCCTCGATGCGCATGGCCTTGAAGTTCTTGCAGTCGAACGAAACCTTCTCGTGCTCTTCGCTCTCCAGCCGCAGCATCTTGTGCGTGATGTGCTCGAAGGAGCGCAACACCTCCGCCCCCCGCTCCAGCAGCAAGTCGGAGTCGGGGCCGGCAAACTCCACCAGGATGTCGGGACGCTCCCAGTCGCGGTCCTCGGTCATGGGCGGGTTGACGGTGATGCGGTACTTCAGGCGGAAGGCGCCGCTGTGCAGCAACTCCTTGAGCAGGGCATCGATCTTGCGGGCGGCGCCGACTTTGTCGGGGATGGGCATGAAGCAGAAATTATAGTCGCGAGGACGCGGCCGAGGGCAGCCGCGCTACAACTTCGTTGGACACCGTTGTCATTTCTTAATGGCGCGCTTCAGCTGGGACTCGCGCATCTGCTTGCCGAACTCGGTGCGGTTGAGCACCCACTGCTGCGCCATCTGCAGGATGTTGCTGGCCGCCCAGTACAGCCCGAGCCCCGAAGCCAGGTTCAGCGAGATGTAGCCGAGGAACACCGGCATCATCACCGACATCATCTTGGCCTGCACCGGGTCCATGCCCGCCTGTGGCGTCATCTTCTGCACCACGAACATGGACACGGTGATGAACAGAGGCAGCAGGTAGAGCGTGTCCGGGGCGGAGAGGTCCTTGATCCACAGCCAGGGGGCGTGGCGCAGCTCGATGGCCACCCCCAGCATGGAATAGAAGGCGATGAGGAAGGGCAACTGGATGAGCATGGGCAGGCAGCCGCCCACCGGGTTCACGCCCTCGCGCTTGTAGAGCTCGCTCATCTCCTTGTTCATCTCCTGCTTGCGCGGGTCGTTGAACTTGTATTTCCGGTACTTCTCCTGGATGGCCTTGATCTGGGGCTGCACCTTGGCCATCTTCATGCTCGATTTCATGCTGGAGAGGCGCAGGGGCAGGGTGGCAACGGTGATGATGACGGTAAGGATGAGGATGGACCAGCCCCAGTTCGCCACCCAGTGGTCGTGCGTCCACTTCAGCCACAGGAAGAGGGGCTTGGCGATGAAGCCGAAGAAGCGGCCGAAATCCACCAAGCCGACCAGGTGCGGTCCCAGGTAGCCGCTTGCGCCGGCCGTGCCCAGGGCGGCGCGCTCGGAGCGGGTAAGGGAGGAATGGACGGCGTCCAGCACATCCACCGCCTT
>Ga0335070_10009776_pt1 | contig 11225 bp, 12 predicted proteins | sample Lox_Sample_13_FD_206722 | JGI IMG/M metagenome (GOLD analysis project Ga0335070, IMG submission 206722) | Soil microbial communities from Loxahatchee National Wildlife Refuge, Florida, United States - Lox_Sample_1.3 | ecosystem: Environmental > Terrestrial > Soil > Wetlands | place: USA... | reverse complement strand
GTGGCCCCCAGGACGGCGCCGGGGATCGACCCCATGCCGCCGAGGATGACCATGGACAGGACGCCGATCGACTCCAGGAAGGTGAACGACTCCGGGTTGATGAACACCTGCTTGGCGCTGAAGACCACCCCCATCGCCCCGGCGAAGGAGGCGCCACAGGCGAAGGCCATGAGCTTCATGCGCACCAGGGGCACCCCCATGGCCTGCGCGGCGGTCTCGTCCTCGCGGATGGCCTCCCAGGCCCGCCCGATGTGGGAGTCCTCCAGCCGCCGGTTCACCAGGATCACGACACCGACGATCAGCAGCACGATGGCATAGAAGTAGAGCGGGTAGAGCACGCTGTGGGGTGCCTCGATCCCCACCCAGGTCAGCACGGGCTCAAAGAAGAGCGGAGGCCGGGTGATGGGGGTGATGCCCTGGGGGCCATTGGTGAAGTTGATGGGCTTGTCCAGGTTGTTGGCCAGGACCCGGATCACCTCGCCGAATCCCAGGGTGACGATGGCCAGGTAGTCGCCCCGGAGCCTCAGGACCGGCAGGCCCAGCAGGACGCCCGTCCCCGCCCCCACGCCCACGGCCAGCAGCAGGAAGACGAAGAACCAGCCCCCGCTCAGGGGGAAGTGCGCCACGGAGGCCGGAATGAATTTCGCCGCCTGGGGAGAGCCGTAGATCGCCCAGGTGTACGCCCCCACCGCGTAGAAGGCGACGTACCCCAGATCGAGGAGACCGGCCAGGCCGACGACGATGTTCAGCCCGAGGGCGAGCGCGACGAAGATGCCGACCTGGGTCGCCACCTCCAGGTAGTACCCGTTGATGGTTCCCAGGATGGGCATGAGGACGCCCAGGGTGAGCACCGCCAGCGCGCGCTTCAGCCACGGGGCCATCCGGGCGAAGTACAGGAGCAGGATCGATGCCTGAAACAGCAGAAAGGCGATCAGCGAGCGCGGCGAGAAGGCCACGGCACCCGAGGAGAGCGCGATCAGCCCGATCACCAGTGCGGCGGCAGGCAGCGGGCGATCCAAGAGGGCAGTCAGCCAGGCCACTAGGTGCGCTCCCTGACCACTTCGCCCAGGAGACCCTTGGGGCGAAAGATCAGAATCAGGATCAGGATCGAAAAGGCAAAGATGTCCTTGTACTCCGCGCCGAACGCCCCCCCGGTCAGCAGCGACAGATAGGAGGCCGCGAAAGCCTCCAGCAGCCCCAGGACCAGCCCGCCCACCATGGCCCCCGGGATGTTCCCGATCCCCCCTAGGACCGCCGCCGTGAAGGCCTTGAGTCCCGGGATGAACCCGCTGTACGGGTTGATGAGGCTGTACTGCACCCCGAAGAGGACGCCGGCCGCTCCCCCCATCGCTCCCCCGATCAGGAAGGTGAGCGAGATGATCCGGTTGACGTTGATCCCCATCAGGCTCGCCGTCGCCTGGTCCTCGGCGACCGCCCGGATGGCCTTGCCCACCTTGGTCCGGTTCACCAGCAGGTGGAGCGCCAGCAGCATCAGCAGGGCGGCCGCGATGACCACCAGGGACTTCACGGACACGTCGAGCGTCTCCGTGAGCTGGAAACGGTAATTCAGCTGGTTCATGGTGGGATACACCAGGTTGAAGGCGTTGTTCCAGATGCTCTCGATCAGCCGGATGATATCCTGGAGGGAGAACGACACCCCGATGGCGGAGATGAGGGGGATGAGCCGGGGGGCCCCACGTAGGGGGCGATACGCGACACGCTCGACGGTCACCGCGAGCAAGCCGCTCGCCGCCATGCCGGCCGCGAGCAGCACCGCAAGAATCAGGAACGGCGAGAAGGCGGTCAGGCTCCCCCAGGCCTTGAGGGCGAGCAGGATCTCGACCCCCACGAAGGCGCCGAGGACGAAGATCTCGCTATGCGCAAAGTTGATGAACTCCAGGACCCCGTACACCATGGTGTAACCCAGGGCGATCAGGGCATACATGAAGCCCAGGATGATGCCGTCCAGCAGCACCTGCGGGAAGATGGTGATCAGGATCTGTGTGTCCATCGGGGCAACACAAGCCCAATCTCCGGCTCATTCCTGCGCGCTCCCCGAGGGGCGGCATTCGCCGGAGACACCGAGGCCCGCGGGGGTGAGTCTGACCCGCGGGCCGCCGTGAGGGTGCGGTTAGGGGCGGCCGCCAATCTCTCGACGTGAGCCGGAGATTGAGGCACAAAAGGGGAAGGGCCCGGGTGGGCCCCTCCCCTTTCGCTGCGCACGGCGGGCCTACTTCTTCAGGGGCGGCGCGGGGATCTCGAGCCGCTCGACCATCTCGTTCGTGCCCCACTTGGCCGGATCCTCGGACGCGACCTGGAGGACGAAGTACGTGGCCACCTTCGGGTCTCCCTTTCCGTCGAACTCGATATTCCCGGTGATGCCGCTGTACTTGACCTTGCGGACCTCCTTGGTCACCGCCTCGCGGGAGGGCATCTTGCCGCCACCGGCCTTGATGGCGTTCTCGATGGCCTTCAGCGCGATGGCCGTCGAGTCGTACGACTGGGCGGCGAAGGGCTCCGGGTCCTTCTTGAACTTGTCCTTGAAGGCCTTGACGAACTCGCTCGCCTTCGGATACATGGAGGGAGGTCCGGCCACTGTGGTGTAGTTCATGCCGACCACAGCCGACCCCGCGATCTTGGCCAGGTCCGAGGAGTCCACGCCGTCCGGACCCATGAACTTCGCCTTGATCCCCTTTTCCCGCGCCTGCTTGTAGAGCGGGCCCGCCTGGGAATAGATCCCACCAAAATAGAGCAGATCCGGGTTCTTGGCCTTCATGGGGGTCAGGATGGGGTCAAAATTCGCCTTTTCCTCGGTTCCCTCGAACCCCAGGATCTGAATGCCGTTCTGCTTCGCCTTGTCCCGAAAGAACTCGGCCACGCTCTGGCCGTAGGTCGTCTTGTCGTGGATCACGTAGGCGGTCTTCACCTTCATGGTCTTGGCGGCGAAATTCGCCCCCACCACGCCCTGGACGTCGTCTCGCCCGCACACCCGATTCACATTCGGATAGTTCCGATCGGTGACCACGGGATTGGTGTTGGCCGGCGAGATCATCACCAGCATGGCCTCCTTGTACACCTCGGAGGAAGGAATGGCCACGCCGGAGTTGTAATGGCCGATCACGGCGAGAATTTCCTTGTCGGTGATCATGTTCTTGGCGTTTGCCACCCCGACGTCCGGCTTGGCCTGGTCGTCGAAGGGGACCAGCTCGACCTTGAAGCCCAGCTTCTCCACCGGGGCCTTGAATGTCTCGATGGCCAGCTGCGCCCCCAGCTTGATGCCCTCGCCCGGAGCGGACTGATCCCCAGACAGCGGACTCTGGGTAGCAATCTTGATGGTTCCCTTGGTCGCCTGGCCCGCCAGGAGATCGGCCGGCATCACCAGCAACGCCAGCGCGAGCAGGGCAAGGCTTGCCTTTACGAACGCTCGGTACATGGTCGGCTCCTCCCTCGCATGTATTCCATCAGCCAACATCACCATAACCAAGGGCGATCACCACAAGGCGGTCCACTCACCCCCTTCCCGAGGACGCACTAGGCACCCAGGCCCGGGCGCAGCTCGACTCTCCATGTGACAAGGCGGCCGATGATATGCAGAAGACTCCCCCCTGTCAAGCTGCCGCTCAGGCACCACGGTTCGCAGGAGACTCTGGGGATCCAGGCACGCCGGCCCGGCGTCCGGCGTCGAGCACCCGCTCGCGGAAGCCTTGCGCCGCCGCCGTCACATCGGGGGCCCCGGCGACGGCCGAGATCACGGCGACCGCGTCGGCCCCGGCGGCGATCACCTCGCCGACATTCTCCAGCGTGATTCCTCCGATGGCCACGATCGGGAGCCGGACCGCATTCCGCACCGCCCGGAGCATTCCCGTTCCCCTCGGGGCATACCCGGTGTCCTTGGTGCGGGTCCCGAACATCGGTCCGAAGCCGATGTAGTCCGCGCCCGCGGCCACCGCCGCCCTTGCCTGCATGACGTCATGGGTGGAGACGCCGAGGATCAGATGCGGGCCCAGCAGCCGCCGGGCCTCCGTCGCGGGCAGGTCGTCCTGCCCGACATGCACCCCGTCCGCGCCGACCGCCACTGCCAGGTCCAGCCGGTCATTGACGATGAAGAGCGCGCCGTGCGCCCGGCAGGCGGCCCGGATGCGGCGGGCCTCGGAGAGGAGGCGACGGAGGTCGGGCGCCTTGTCGCGAAGCTGGATCATGTCCGCCCCGCCCGCCAGCGCCGCCTCCGCCACCGCCACGTGGTCGCGCCCGGGGACCAGGGTGGCATCGGTGATGACGCAGAGGTGAACGGGTTGGCGCATCAGTGCTCGCTCAGCAGCCGCTCGAGGAACCGGGTCGAGGTCCGCCCGGCCAGGAACTCGGGGTGGCGCAGCACCTTCTGGTGAAACGGGACCGTCGTCTGAATGCCCTCCACGACCATCTCGTCCAGGGCGCGCTGCATGCGGCTGATGGCCTCGGCACGGTCGTCACCGTGGACGATCAGCTTGGCCAGCAAGGAATCGTAGAAGGGCGGAATCAGATACCCGATGTAAGCATGGCTGTCCACCCGGATCCCCGGTCCACCCGGGAACCGCACGTTGGAGACCTTGCCGGGCGAGGGGAGGAACCGGTCCGGATCCTCGGCGTTGATCCGGCACTCCAGGCTGTGGCCCCGGACGCTCACGCCGGCCTGGGAGAGGGGGAGCGGCTCGCCTGCCGCGATCCGGAGCTGGGTCTTGACCAGATCGACCCCGGTGACCATCTCGGTGACCGGGTGCTCGACCTGGATCCGGGTGTTCATCTCCATGAAGTAGAAGTGGCCGTCGCCGTCCAGCAGGAACTCCACCGTCCCCGCGTTCTGGTAGCCTGCGGCGCGGGCCACACGGAGGGCGGCCTCCCCCATCGCCTCGCGGAGCGCGGGCGTGAGGGCCGGGGACGGAGATTCTTCCAGCAGCTTCTGGTGGCGGCGCTGGATCGAACAGTCGCGCTCGCCCAAGTGGATGCCGTGCCCCTGGGTATCGAGGACGACTTGAATCTCGACGTGGCGGGGGTCGGGGAGGTACCGCTCCAGGTAGACCGCCGCATTGCCGAAGGCCGCCGCCGCCTCGGCCCCCGCCATGGCCAGGGCGGGCTCGAGCCCCTCCGGCTCGGACACGACCCGCATGCCCTTGCCGCCGCCCCCCGCGCTCGCCTTGACGATCAGTGGAAAGCCGATCTCCCGCGCCAGGCCGCGGGCCTCCTCGAGGTCGCGCACCGGCTCTTCGCTCCCGGGGAGCACCGGCGTGCCATGTGCGGCGGCCATCCGGCGCGCGCCCGCCTTGTCTCCCATCAGCTGAATGCTCTGGGAGGGAGGGCCCACGAAGCGGATGCCGCAGGCCTCGCAGACCTCGGCGAAGTGGGGATTCTCGGCCAGGAAGCCGTAGCCCGGGTGGATGGCCTCGGCGCCCGTGATCTCGGCGGCGCTCATGATCCGGGCCACCTGGAGGTAGCTCTGCGACGCCGGGGGTGGGCCGATGCAGACCGCCTCGTCCGCCAGCTGGACGTGCAGCGCGTCGGTGTCCGCCTGCGAGTGGACGGCGACGGTCCGCACCCCGAGCTCCCGGCAGGCCCGGATGACCCGCACGGCGATCTCGCCGCGGTTCGCGATCAGGAGCTTGGAGAACACGGGGAGAAACCGTCCCTCGGCCGCGCGCGGCTCAGGCAGGCTCCAGGAGGAACAGGGTCTGGCCGAACTCGACGGGTTGCGCGTTCTCGACCAGGATCTTTGCGATGCGGCCTCGCACCTCCGCCTCGATCTCGTTCATCAGCTTCATGGCCTCGATGATGCAGAGGATGCTCCCCTTCTCCACCAGGTCGCCTTCCTTGACGTACGGCTCGGCGCCGGGGGCGGGGGCGCGGTAAAAGGTGCCCACCATGGGCGATTCGACGGGGATCAGGCCGGCGGCCTCCGGCGCGGTGGTGGTGACTAGCGACCCGGCGGAGAGCGCGCCAGGACGGGCCGCGGTGGGCGGGGCAAGGGCGGCGGGCGGCGCCATCGCCGTCGGGGCGGTGCGTCGGCGGATCCGCACGCGGCGGCCCCCCTCCTCCACCTCGAGCTCCTCGACGTCGTTGCCTTCCATGAGGCGGAGAAGGGCCTTGAGTTCCTTGACGTCCATCCCATTCCCCTTCCGGTTGCCCGCAGGCTGGATGCCTCCGCCGGGTCACCCTGCCCACGCGGAGCCCCCGGTCAGGCCCGCTCGATATACGCGCCCGTCCGGGTGTCCACCCGCAACCGATCCCCGATATTGATGAAGAGAGGCACCTGGATGACGGCGCCGGTCTCCAGCGTGGCCGGCTTGGACCCGCCCGAGGCCGTGTCCCCCCGCACACCGGGGTCGGTCTCGACCACGGCCAGCTCCACGAAGGTGGGGACCTCGACCGTCAGGGGGGAGCCTCCGTGGGAGATGATCGTGACCACCATCTCCTCCTTGAGGTAGTCCCGGGCCGCCCCCAGTTGATCCTCGGAGAGGAAGAACTGCTCGTAGGTCTCGGTGTCCATGAAGTGGTACTCGTCCCCGCTCCGGTACAGGAACTGGACGCGCCGTTCTTCGAGGACCGCCGCCTCGAGCTTCTCCTCCGACCGGAAGGTTCGCTCGGCGATGGCGCCGGTCCGCAGGTTCTTCAGCTTGGTGCGGTTGAAGGCGCCTCCCTTGCCGGGCTTGACCCACTGGTAGTCGATGACCACGTGCGGGACGCCGTCCAGTTCGATCTTCATGCCGGGTCTGAGATCGCCACCTGAGATCACCGTACGGTTCTCCTGCGTTGCCGCGCGCCCCGCCCGGCGCCCGGGGGGGACGGATGATCGGAGAGATAGGCCAGGGCGGCGCGGAGCCCCAGCAGGTAACTGTGTACGCCGAACCCGCCGATCAGCCCGACCGAGACCTCCGCCGTCACCGAGTGTCGGCGAAAGGGTTCGCGGGCATGGATGTTGGAAAGGTGCACCTCCACCACGGGGAGGCGGGTCGCGGTGATGGCGTCGCGGAGCGCAAGGCTGGTGTGCGAGTAGGCGCCGGGGTTCATCACCACGGCGTCGACCGTATCCATGGCCGCGTGCAGCGCGCCGACCAGTTCGCCCTCGCCGTTGAATTGCTGGAACCGCACCCCGCAGCCGAGCGAGCGGGCCAGCCGTCGCACCTCGGCTTCGACATCGGCCAGGGTCGCGGTCCCGTACACGCCCGGCTCCCGGGTCCCCAGCAGGTTTAGGTTGGCTCCGTTCAGGACCAGGATGCGTGTCATGCTTGGCCATCCGGCGGCGCCGTGCCGCCTACTGCCTCTCCGGCCGGCTCCAGGGACGCGAGCAGGTCCTCGAGGTGCCGTCGCAGCTGCCCGCCCAGCGTCTCTGGGCCGGCCGCGATTGCCACGGTCAGGCCGCCCCTCGAGCGTCCGATCACGAGCTGCCCTCGCTCCCCCCGGAGACTCAGGCGCCGCGGACGCCCGAGCTCCGCCTCGGCGGCAAGGCGCTCGAGGTGGTCGAGCAGCCCCGCGCAGAGCCCAACCACGCGCGCGGGCCCGCCCGGCGCCTCCGGCCAGATCTGCGCGAGGACGGTCCCGTCCGGACCCAGCACCACACCCCCCCGCACGCCGTGCACCTCGCCGCCGAGGCGCGTGAGCAGCTCGACCGGGTCAGCGACCATCCGCACCCTCCTCGCCCTCCGGAGGAACGGGGGCACTCTGGACCTGGGCCCGGCGTCGACGGGCGGCGCGATGCAGTGCGAGCAGCCTCTCGACGAGGGCGCCTGGCGCCTCGCCCGCGGGCCCGGCGGGGCCCGGGTCCTTTTCAAGCGATGGCCCGGACGAGGAGTCGCGCCCCCCCAGGCGGAGCTGGGCATAGATCGCGGCCGCCATCTCGCGATGCCCCTGCGCGGCATAGAGGGCGGCGAGGGTGGGGGTGGCCAGGGTCGGCACCTCCTCCGGGGCACCCGACACGGAGGCGGGGCCGAGCAATGTCCCCGAAGGCTCTCGCGAGGGGACGGTATCCCGCTTGCGGTTCCCCGGGATCTCGGGGGCACGCACGACCGCGTCAGGCATGGTCAAGAGGGGGCTCGGAAGAGACGAGAGCCAGACCACCCCGTCAAACGCTCTGGAGCGCCGCCCGCAGCTCGCTTCGGTCGAAAACCGGCGCGAAGCTAACACTTCCCACCCCGAGTGTCAACACGAATTGCAGCACTCCGTTCCGCATCTTCTTATCGCTAACCATATAGCTTTCAAGGAGTTCCGGCGCCGGGAGCGGTGCGCCGAGGAGCGAGAACTGCTCCAGGAGACGCCGGAGCCGGCGCGCGTCCGCCTCGGGGCAGAGTCCCCGGCGGACCGAGAGGGCCGTCGCCACCAGCATCCCGTGGGCCACCGCCTCGCCGTGTGTCACCCGACCGTAGCCCAGTGCCGCTTCGATCGCATGCCCCACCGTGTGTCCGAAGTTGAGCATGGCACGGGGGCCCGCCTCGTGCTCGTCGGCCTCGACCACCCGGGCCTTGATCATGCAGGATCGGAAAACGATCTCCTCGAGAGTGGCGGGGTCTCGGGCCAGGATCTCGGGTGCTCGCGCCTCCAGGGTGCAGAAGAGATCCGCGTCCGCGATCATCCCGTGCTTGACGACCTCGGCCATTCCCGAGCGGAACTCCCGGTCCGGGAGGGTGCGGAGCGTGAGGACATCGGCCACCACGAGGGAGGGCTGATGGAAGGCCCCGAGCAGGTTCTTCCCCTCGGAGATATTCACGCCGGTCTTCCCCCCCACGCTGCTGTCTACTTGCGCCAGCAGCGTGGTGGGCATATTGATGAAAGGGACCCCCCGGTAGAGGATCGCCGCCACGAACCCCGCCAGGTCCCCGATGACACCGCCTCCCAGGCCGATCACCGCCGAGCCCCGGTCCAGTCGCTCGCGCACCAGCGCGCGGCTCAGCCGGATGAGCTCCTCCGGGGACTTGCTCGCCTCGCCCTCGGGGACGGTGAGCAGGCTGACTTCGTGGCCCCCGCGCCGGAGCGAGGCGACCGCTCCCTCGGCGTACAGCCCGACCAGGGATGGGTGGGTGATGACCCCCAGCCGCTTCCCGAGGCCGAGCGGGGCCGTCAGCCCCCCAACCTCCCCCAAGAGGCCGGCGCCGACCTGCAGGTCGTAGGCCCGGCTGCCCGGTCTCACGCGGAGGGTCTGCATCGGCGCGTCGTCCCCTGGTGTCCATCCGGGGGGCCGTCCGTCAGGAGCGTGAGGATGAGCTCCACCACCTCCTCCACCGAGCGGGTCGAGGTGTCCACCAGTGCGTCCGCCTTCGCGTAGGCGGGGGCCCGCTGGGCCAGCAGATCCACCACGCGCTGGCGCGTGTCGGCACCCCAGAGCATGGGTCGATCCCCGCCGCTTCCGACGCGGGAGAGGATGACCTCGGCAGAGGCCGTGAGCGCAATGACGAGCCCCATCCCGCGCAGCGCCTGGAGATTGCGCGGCTCCACGATGGCGCCTCCCCCGGTGGCGATCACGCACCGCTCCCGACCGCGCATCCGGGCCACCAGCTCCCGCTCCATTGCCCGGAACGCTCCTTCCCCGCGGGTGGCGAAGATCTCGGCGATGGGCAGATGCGCCTCGGCTTCGATCAGCTCGTCGAGGTCCACGAACTCGTAGCCCAGCCGCTCGGCCAGGCGCTTCCCGACCGAGGTCTTGCCGGTACCCATGAATCCACCCAGGATGATGTTCGAGCCTCGCGGTGCGCGTGAGTTCATGGTCCGTCCAGGGAGCAGTCGCCCCCCCGTGGCCGGGAGGGGGGTAACGATAGGTCATCGGTCGAGCGGCGTCAAGGCTCGCGCGCCACCTAACCGGGGTCCGGGCCTCGCCCTCCGCATGCCGGATCGTCCGGAAACCGATCTGGCCATGTCCCTGCTCCCCACACACGCGCGGGCCAGCAGCTCTAACCCCTACCCGCCCGATGCCGGCTGGGCGCCGCGACTAGGCCTTCGCGAGCCCCGGGAGGCACGCGGGCCCGAGTGGCTCGAAGCTCTTGTAGATGAGCGTGAACTCCTGGTGCCCCAGGACCTCGGAGGCCGTCCGCTCGCCGGAGGCCACCGCCTGTACGCGCGCGAAGATCTCCCGCCCGACCTCGGCGAGGGTCCCCTGTCCCTCCAGAATTCGGCCGGCATCCACGTCCATGTCCTCCCGCATGCGGCGGTAGGTGTCGGGATTGGCGCAGACCTTGATGACCGGTGAGACGGCCGAGCCCACCACGGACCCGCGCCCCGTCGAGAACAGGATGAGATGGCACCCGCACGCGATCAGGTCGACGATCTCCACATTGTCGTTGATGTTCGGGAACCCGAACCGGACCTCGCCGTCGGAGATCATGTCCAGGAGGTACAGGCCGCCCCCCGGCGGGAGATCCCCCGGCTTGAGCAGCCCCACGATCTGGGAGGCCCCGCTCTTGGCGTAGGCGCCCATGGATTTCTCTTCCAGGGTGGTGAGCCCACCGTCGGCATTGCCCGCGGCGAAGCTGCCGTGACCCAGGCGCTTGTAATAGCGGGCCGCCTTGGCCACGCTCTCGATGATCTCTGCGCCAAGCTCGGGGGTCGCCGCCCGCGCGGCCATGTGCTGCTCACAGCCGATCAGCTCCCCCGTTTCCTCGAAGAGGCAGGCGGCCTCCTCTCCCACCAGCAGGTCGAAGGCGCGGCCGATGGCGGGATTCGCGGTGAGGCCACTGGTGCCATCCGAGCCCCCGCAGATCGTCCCGACGACGAGCTCGTCCATCCGCATCGGCACCGGCTCCGCCGCCGCGAGCCGGGCCCGCGCCTCGTTCACCCAGGCCCGCCCCGCCGCGATGCTCTTCCGCGTGCCGCCCGTCTCCTGGATCACGAGGATCGCGACGGGCCGGCCGGAGGCCTCGACCTCCTGCCGGAGGCCGGATCGGTCGAAGCCCTCGCACCCGAGGGACACGATCAGCACCGCCCCGACGTTGGGGTGTGTGCACAGGCGCCGCATGACCCGGAAGGCATAGGGGTTGGGGTAGCAGCCCGGGAAGCCGATCAGGTGCACCTCGTGCTCGCGGAGGCCCTGGCTGATTTCGCGGGCCACGTGGTGTGCGCACTCGACCAGGTAGGCCACCAGGATGACGTTGCGGATGCCCTTGCGACCGTCTGACCGGAGGAAGCCTCTCATGCGCCGCGTCCCCCCCCGCCCTCGTAGCCCTCCGTGCCGAAGCTGGGGATGTAGTCGCTCTGCAGATTGTGCATGTGCA
>Ga0335070_10009775_pt1 | contig 11226 bp, 7 predicted proteins | sample Lox_Sample_13_FD_206722 | JGI IMG/M metagenome (GOLD analysis project Ga0335070, IMG submission 206722) | Soil microbial communities from Loxahatchee National Wildlife Refuge, Florida, United States - Lox_Sample_1.3 | ecosystem: Environmental > Terrestrial > Soil > Wetlands | place: USA: Florida... | reverse complement strand
TGGCCAGAGCCTCGTCGACACGGCCGAGTTGTTCCAGCGCCAGCGCCAGCCCAAAGTGGGCGGCGGTGTTTCTGGGCTGCAGGGCGATCGCTTGGCGAAAATGCCCGCACGCATCGGCAAACCGGCCGCGCAGCGTTTCCACGTGGGCCAGCCCCAGCAGGAGCGGCAGCGATTCCGGCGCACGGCGCAGCGCGGATTGCAGATGCGCGATCGCCTCATCCGGCTGGCGCTGCACCAGCAGGAGGACGCCGAGGGCGTATTCGGCCTTGGCGCTGCCGGGATCGAGCTGTAGCACGCGGCGGTAGCTCTCGCCCGCTTCGGCAATCCGCCCCTGCTTGACTTGGATGTCGCCGAGCAGGTCGTAGTCGGCGGCGTGGTTGGGATTGAGGGCCATCGCGCGCCGGGCGTGCAGTTCGGCCTCGTTGAGCCGGCCGTCGGCGAACAGCGCCGCCCCGAGGAGAAAATGCGCCCGGTCATTCCGTGCCGTGACCGCAAGCGCATGCTCGAAGAGCGTGACCGGGTCGCGCCAGGTCCCCTCCTGGACCCAGGTGCGCGCGACGCACCCGGCGAGCACGAGGCCGGCCGCGGCGATCCGCACCGGGCACCGCACCAGAAGCGCGAAGTCGCGTAGCGTCCACAACACGGCGAGCTGCAGGCCAATGATGGGAAGATACGTGCTCCGATCGGCCAGGGCCGGGGATCCCGCCCGCACGAGACCCAGGGAGGGCGCGAGCATGACGAGGAACCAACCCCAGCCGGCCAGCAGCCACGGACGCGGACGCCGTTGCCAGATCGTGGCGGCTGTCAGAAGGAGCACCAGCGCGGCCGCGGCGCCAACGGCCGCGGCGGACCAGTCATCCGGCTGCGCGTAGCAGACGGTGAGGCCGAACGGCCACAGGAATGTCCCGAGGTAGCGCGGCACGGACACGAGAGCGGTCGCCAAACGAGCGCCGAAGGGGAGTATCGGGAAGAAAGCCCCGTTGTCCGTTCGCAGGAAAAGCGACGCCACCGCAGCGACGAGCGCGAGTGCGAAGAAGGGGATCTTTTCCCGCAACAGCTCCGTCCACGGCAGCCCGGTCGCGGGTGCGCCCGTCGCCGGGGCGGGGGCGGCGCCGCGCTGCAGCGGCCAGAAATCGAGCAGCAGCAGCACCCCGGGCAGCGCCGCCAGCGCGGGCTGGCACAGGAGCCCGCCGGCGAAGGCCGCCAGGGTCAGCGCGTAGGCCCGCCGCGCCGCGGCCGGCCCCGCCCGGCATTTTTCCGCGTAGACGAGGTAGCTCCAGAGGGTGAGCAGGAAAAAGAAGCCACCCAGCACGTCCTGGCGTTGGGCGATCCAGACGACCGATTCGACGCGGAGGGGATGCCACGCGAAAAGCGCGGCGCACAGCGCGCTGATCCAGAACGCGCCGGTCAGGCGCCGGGCGAGGAGAAACACCAGCGCGGCGTTCAGCGCGTGCCACAGGATGCTGGTCAGGTGATGCCCCCGGGCGCGGCCGCCGTAGAGCAGCCAGTCCACCCGGTGCGAGACCCAGGGAAGCGGATGGCGGTAATCAGCCGGGGCGGCGACGACCATTCTGGCGCCAGCCGCAGACAGGCCGGCCTGCAGATTGGAATTGCTCGTGAGGTCGCGCGGATCGTCGTAGCTGGTGAAGCCGAAGCCGAGGGCGCGGCTGAACAGCAGGAGGGTCCCCAGAAAAAGGCCGAGGCACACCAGGGGTCCGCGGAGCGCCGGCGGAACGACGAAACGCATCGGCAAGAGCTTTGCCGCAAAGGGGCGGCGATTACAATCACATCGCTTTGGGTTGTCCTGGCGGCCCGTCGCCGCTCAGAGTGATGGGCGAACCGAATATGGCCACGAGTGATCGGCACATCCTGTTTCTGCGCCGCTGTCGCCACTGGATTCGACGGGCGGGGGCAGCCGCGGTCGCCAGCGCGGCCATCGCGGGGACCGGGCGCGCGGCGGACGCCGGCGCGCTGCAGGCGACGGTGCAATCCCCCGGCGAAGGGCGCCTGCGCGTGGAGGCCCTCGGGGATCACATCGTCCGGATCTGGCTGAAGCCGGCGGGCGAATTCACCCGCAAGCCGTCGCTCGCGCTGGAGACGGCGCCGGCGGCGCGCCGGCCCCTGGCCCTCGAGGAAGACGCGGGTGCGGTGGCCGTGAGAACAGGGGCGCTGGCGGTGCGGATCGACCGGGCCACGCTGGGCTTCACCGTGGCGGCGGCGGATGGCACCGCGCTGCTCGCCGACGGGCGGGTGGCGATGACCGCGCCGGGCGCGGCGTGGACGCTCACCTGCACCGTGGACGGTGGAGAGAAACTGCTGGGGCTCGGCCAGGACAACCAGAACAACGGCCGGCTCGACCGGCGCGGCGTGATCCGCGAGCTCTGGGCGGGACAACAGATCAACTCCGGCAACGTGACCGCGGAGTACCCGATTCCGCTCCTCTTGAGCACCGGGCGGCCCGGCCACGCGTACGGCATCTTCTACGATAACGTGCACCGCCTGCGCTTCGACCTCGCCAAGACGAAACCCAATGAAGTTCGCCTCGACGCGGAAGGCGGCGAGATCGATCTCTACGTGCTCGACGGGCCGACGCTGGCGGACGTGATTGAACGCTACACGAGCCTGACCGGGCGGCCGTCGCTGCCGCCCCTGTGGGCGCTCGGCTACTGGCAGAGCAAGTGCCAGTACAACAATTGGGACGATGTCGACGAGGCGTACGGCCAGCTCACGGCGCGCGGCTTTCCGGTTGATGTGATGGTGATCGACGCCGGCTGGCCGGAGATCGTGACCGACTACGTCTGGGCCAAGCGCTGGAACGCCACCGAGAGCGGCCACGGCCGCACCCCGGGCGAAAAGATCGCGGACTACGCGAAGCGGGGCGTGAAGATCGTCCTGTCGCAGTCCGGGCCGATGGTGAGGGAGGATGCGCCCACGTTTGCGTCGGGCTGGGCGGCGGGCGTGTTCGCGACCGACGGCCAGGGGCACCCCGTGGAGTGCGGCTATTATGGCGGCAAGCTGCTCGATTTCACGAGCCCGCGCCTCAACGACTGGCTCTGGCCGCAGACCCGCCGGCTCAACGAGGCGGGCGCCGCCGGCTGGTGGCTCGACCTGACGGAGCCCGAGGGCGAGCCGCCGCAGACGCGTTATCACGGCGGGCGGCCGGCGGAGGTGCATAATCAGTTCTCACTGCTGTGCACCCGGAGCTTCGAGGGTGTGCAGCTCGCGGTGCGTCCCGACCAGCGCCCGTTCATCCTCACCCGTTGCGGCCCGGCGGGGCTGCAGCGCCATCACGCCGCGGTCTGGACGGGCGACATCTACAGCGATTACGCGACGCTCCGCGCGCATCCGCCGGAGATGCTGAACTCCGGGCTGTCGGGCTTCGCGTGGTGGACCTGCGACACGGGCGGGTTCCTGACCGGCTACTACAAGAACGACCAGTTCGGCGCGCACGCGCGCCTCTACGAACGCTGGATGGAATTCTCCGCGTTCAGCCCGCTCACCCGCGCGCACAAGGCCGGCGGCTCGCCGGAACCCTATCAATTCGGGCCGGCGGTGGAGCAGAGCACACGCCACTACCTGCAGCTGCGCTACCGGCTGCTGCCGTACATCTATTCGTACGCCTGGGAGGCCAGCCAGCGCGGCCTGCCGCTCGTGCGTCCGCTCGTCTTGGAGTTTCCCAACGACCCGGGATCAGTGGCCGCGCCGGGCGATGAATATCTCTTCGGGCGCGAGCTGCTGGTCGCCCCGGTGCTCTTCGAGGGTCAGACCAACCGGACGGTCTATTTCCCGCCGGGGCGCTGGATTGATTGGGACGAAGGCTATGACTACACCGGCGGCCGGGAGTGGGTGGTGGCGGCTCCGCCCAACCGGATTCCGGTCGCGGTGCGCGCCGGCGCCATCATTCCGCTCGCGCCGGACATGAAGAACACGGGAGAGAAACCATGGGATCCGCTCACGCTGGAGATCTTTCCCAGCGGGCGCTCGAGTTTCGCCTTGTACCGCGATGACGGCGCCACCTTCGCCTACCGCCGGGGCGAGTACACGCTCACCCAGTTCAACGCGGAGGAGTCCGCGGACGCAGTCCGGCTCACCATCGCCGAGTCCAACCGGCACTTTGCGCCGGCCACCTACCGCGCGCGGTTTCATCTCGACCGGACGCCGAGCGCCGTGCGCGCGGGAGACACCCCGGCGGAGCGCAGCGCCACCGACGACGTGAAGCCCGGCCAATGGAACTGGGAGGCGGAGGCGCGCGTGCTGACCGTGGCGCTGGACGCGCGCAGCGGGACGCAGCACCGGATCGAGGTCGCGCTCAATCCGCAGGCGCTCCCACCCCGCCCGGCGCCCGAACTCAAGGCCGACGCGGTCGATGCCAGCGGCGAGGCGACCGGCGCGGCAGGGCGGCCCACGCCGCATTTCTTCCCGCCGCCGACCCTCCCGGCGCGCTTCAAGGCGGTCAACTACGACAACGGCGGCGAAGGCGTGGCGTTTCACCGGACGCGGCCCGCGCCGGGGCGACCGCGGTATCGGCCGGACGACCTCGGCATCGCCGAGACGAATGATGTCGGGGGCGGCTACGTGCTGGCCGGGCTGCGCGCGGGCGAGTGGGTGCGCTACACGATCGACTGCGGCAACGGCGGCTACTTTGACCTCACGGCGCGGGCCGCGAGCGGGCAGGGCGGGGGCCGCCTCCGCGTGATGGCGCCCGACCAGGTGGCCGCCGCCATCGACGTGCCGGTGACCGGCGGCGACGGGGTGTTCAAGGACATCACGATCCCCGCCGTCTATCTGAACCCGGGTGAAGTCAGCCTCATGGCCTACGTCGACGCGCCGGGCTTCGCGCTCAACACCGTTGAATTTCGGAGAGCGGCGCAACCGCCGTCGGTCTATCCGGCGGCCTTGGCGGCGCGGACCGGCGTGGTTGAACTCGCCGACCTGAACGGCGGCTCCACCGGCCGGGGCGTGCTCCGGAATCTCGGACGCCTCGGCTCGAGCGCGACGTGGGGCGTGGTGGCGGAGCGCGGTGGGCCGGCCACGCTGCGCTTCCGTTACCAAGGAGCGGCGGCGGGCGCGCTGCCGTTTTCGCTCAAGATCGGCGACAACCGGGAGATCCCCCTCCAGATTGCGCCGACCGGCGGCGAGTGGAGGAATCTCGATGTCGCCGTCGTCCTGCAGTCCGGCGCGAATCGCGTCACGCTGGCCGGTTTGGTCGACGGCTGGGACTCGATCGCCGTGGACACGGTGGAAGTCATGCCGCCCAGGCCCTAGCACCATCCGGAAATTCGCCGCCCTTGATTACGGCGACGGAGTGATTGCTTGGGACGCGTGCGCTCCCCAAAATCATGCGGTCCGGTCAGCCCGCGGGGAGTTCGCCGTTCTCGACGCCGGTGCTCTCAAGAACCTCCTCCAAGGCCAGATCGTGGCCCTCCAACTGCTGCTGGCGCTGCCGGATCAGGCTCTCGTAGGTGGGCGGGGGGTGCGGGTTCCGATAGAAGACGCCGGTGTAGAGAATCTCGCTGTAGGCCTGGGCCAGATCCATGGCGCGGAGGCGGTTGGCCGGATCATGCCCCTCATCCTCGAGCCGGCGCATTCGCTTCTTCTGGGTTTTCAACTGCGTCTCCGGGTCGCCGTAGGTGATGCACGGCGACTGGACGTTCACGAACGCGAAGCCGGGAAACCGGATGGCCTCCTCGATCATTTTCGCGAGGCCCTCCATGTCTGCCGGCACCCCCTGGGCCACAAAACTCGCGCCGTAGGCGAGCATGTACAGCAGCGGGTTCACCGGATCTTCCATGCTGCCATAGGCGGAGGAGGCGGTCTGCCGGCCGCGCGGCGAAGTGGGGGACAACTGGCCCTTGGTCAGGCCGTAGATCTGGTTGTCCATGACGATGTACGTCAGGTCGAGGTTGCGGCGCACGGCGTGCGGCACGTGCCCGCCGCCGATGGAGAACCCATCGCCGTCGCCGCCCGCCACCAGCACGAGCAGGTGGGGGTTGGCCATCTTGATGCCCTGGGCGATCGGCAGCGCGCGGCCGTGCACCGTGTTGAAACCGTAGGCCGTCGTATAACCCGGGATGCGGCTGGAGCAGCCGATGCCGGATACGAACGCGATCTCGTGCGGCGGGCGGCCGATCGCGGCGAGCGCACGGTAGATCGCCGTGACCACCCCGTAGTCGCCGCAGCCGGGGCACCAGATCGGCTTCAGGCTGCTCCGATAGTCCTTGGCGGTGAAAACCTCCGGGCTCAGTGGGCATTCGGTGCTCATGGCGGTGGTCGATTTCGTCGCGGCGATGCGTGGCTGCGGGGAGGGCCTCACCGAGGCGCCAGCGTGCGGATCTCCGCCAGCACGCCGGCGGGGGTGAACGGGTTGGAGCCGCTCCGCGCCAGCGAGTGGAACTCCGGCGGGACTGACGTCCACATCCGGATGAGGCGGTAGAGCTGCCCCTGGTGGGATTGTTCGACGACGACGCAGGTGCGCATTCCCGCGAAGAAATCCTGATAAACCTCCTCGGCGACGGGATAGAGCAGCTTCGGGAGCAATAGTTTGACGGGCAGACCCTCGGCCTGCGCCAGCGCCAGGGCCTCGAGGGCGACACCCGCCACGCTGCCCCAGCTGATCAGACCTACCGGGGCGCGCGGATCTCCTTCCTGCACAAACAGGTCGCGGCGCTGGCGCAGCGGAGCCATCTTCTTCAGGCGCTTGTCGTTCATCCCGGCGTGCATCTCGCCGTTGGCGGTCGGTGCGCCGCGCTCATCGTGCTCGATGCCCGCCGCCAGATAGTTGCCCCCGGGCATGCCGGGATGGCTGAGAGGGCTGATGCCAGAGTCGGTGAACCGGAAACGCACGTAGTTCTCCAGGTCCTGCGCGGTCGGCTTGAGCCGTTCCACCAACCGGAAGCCGGAGGTGTCGATCGGAGTCACGATCTCCTTGCGCTGGGCGATCTCCTGATCGGACAGGACGATGACCGGTGTCTGGTATTGTTCCGCGATGTTGAAGGCCTCGACCGTGACCGCGAACATGTCCTCGACGCTGATCGGTGCCAGCACCGGGCGGACCGTGTCGCCGTGCGCGGAGAAGGTGGCGGCAAACAGATCCGCCTGCTCGGGCTTGGTCGGCATGCCGGTGGACGGGCCGCCGCGCTGGACGTCCACGCAAACGAGCGGCAGTTCGGCCACACTGGCCAGGCCCAGCACCTCGGTCTTGAGCGAGAGCCCGGGGCCGGAGGTGGCGGTCATGGCTTTGACCCCGGCGAACGAGGCGCCGACCGCCGCCGCGACGCCGGCAATCTCATCCTCGGCCTGGAGGAGCGAGCCCCCGTGCTTCCAGATCTCGCGGCCCAGATATTGCATGATCTCCGAGGCCGGGGTGATGGGATATCCGCCGAAGAACTTGCAGCCGGCAAAGAGCGCGGCGGCGCCGCACAGGTCATTGCCGTCGGTGACGAGCTTCCGTCCGTTCGCCCCGGAGGGGGGACTCAGCCGGCGGTCGACGCCGAGCGGATGCTGCGCCGCGTAATCCACCCCGGCCGCAAACGCGCGCTCGTTGCCCTGCAGCACGGCTTCGCCCTTGCGGGCGAACTTCTTGCGGATGCCCTCCGGGATGCTGCGGCGGGCGAGGTCGAACCATCCCGCCAGCAGGCCCAACACGACGTTGTTCTTCGCCAGGAGCACCCCCGCGGCCTTCAGGGCCATCGCCTCCATCGGCACCGCCACCACCGCAACGGGCCGCGGGCCCTTGAGTGGAATCGCGTCCGGCTCGACGCCGGTCTTGGCCTCGTAGATGACGATGCTGTCGGGCCCGAGCGGCAGTTCGCCGCCGAATTTCAGGAAATCCTCCCAGTTCAGCACCACCGCCACGTCCAGCGTGCCGCCCGGATTCAGCACCTTGCGCGTGGCCAGGCGCAGGCGGCACGACGATTCGCCGCCGCGGATCTGGGAACCGAAGCTCTTGGTCAGGATGGCAAAGTAGCCCTCGGCGGCGGCCGCGCTGATCAGCGACTCGCCGGCGGACACAATCCCGTCGCCGCCGGAACCGGCCATGCCGATGATCAGGTCGTCAACCATGAATGAATTGCGGGTCAGAAACGGTAAAGGGGGCGGGGCGGGACGCTTCTCTGCCGGGCCCAACGCCCGGGCAGTCGCGCAAGGAGCGTTTGAATGAGGCGGTGGACCGCGGGAAAATCAAGCTCACACCGCATCCGGGTTCCTGCTAGTTGCCCCGGAGCACCTCGACCTGGGCGGCGTGCTCCTTCTCCAGGCTGCCGCAGACGAGCTCGCACAAGCGGAAGATGGTCGGGTCCGCGATGGCATAGAAGACCTGCAGCCCCTCCTTGCGGCGCTTGAGCAGATGCGCGTCCGTCAGGGTCTGGAGGTGCCGGGAGACGTTGGCCTGCGTTCCGCCCGTCAGGCCGGCGAGGGTGTTCACGTTCTTCTCGCCGTCGAACAGGGATTGCAGCAGGCGGAGGCGCATCGGCTCGGCCAGCACGGCGAACCGGCGCGAAACCAGGGCCAGCGCCTCGTCGGAGAGGGGGCGGATTTTCATAAGCAGGCAGGAGAGTGAAACAGCGCTTGACATGAATTCAACTAGATGTTTATATGCGCATATACTTAATTAAAAGTCAAGCGCATTCCCCATGAAGCTCGAATCCTGCATCCGCATCCTCGCCGGCAGCCTCGTGCTGGCCAGCGTCACCCTCGCGCACTTCGTCAGCCCGTGGTGGCTGCTCCTCGCCGTGTTTGTCGGTGTGAATCTGATCCAATCGGCCCTGACCGGCTTCTGTCCCGCCGAGATCGTCCTGCGCAAGCTGGGGCTGTGTCCGGGGTCAGCCGAGAGGCAGCCATGAGCCACCCGGCAATTCGTTTTGCGGGCATCGTGCTCAGCGGCGCGGTGCTGGGCGGGCTGATGGGCTACTTCGGCCAGTGCACCTCCGGCACCTGCCCGCTGACCTCAACGTGGTGGCGGGGTGCGCTCTATGGCGGCTTCATCGGTCTGCTGCTGGCGCTCAGCGCCCGCGCGTCCTGATGGCGTCATGCACCCCCTCCCACCAATCGCCCTTCCCGCCGGACGATCCCGCGCCCAGGTTACGTATTGCGTGACATGTTGGTCGCGCCTCGCCCGGAACCTCGAAGCCGTTGTCACTGATTACGTGACAAACTTCATCCGCCTGGCGCCGGCCGGCGCCGCCGTGGTGGCGGCGTGGGGAATGTGCCCGACGCTGGGGCCGGCGGCGGAGCCGTGGACGCTTGACCGAGCGCTCGCGACGGCTCTCCAAAACAGCCCCGACGCCCGGATCGCCCGTCAGCGGGTGGCCGGCGCCGAGGCGATGATCGATCAGGCCCGGTCGGCCTGGTATCCCCAGCTGTCCGTGCAGGGGCGCTACCTTGAAACCAACAGTCCGATGATGGCGTTCGGCTCGATCCTCAACCAGCGCGCCTTCAACTTCGGTCTCGATTTCAACCACCCCGGCCGGATCGACGACCTCAACGCCACCGGCACGGTGGGCTACAATCTCTACAGCGGTGGTCGCGCTTCCGCCGGCCTGGCCGCGGCCCGCGGCGGCGCCCGCGCTGCCGGCCAGGACTTGCGCGCGGCCCAGCAGCAGCTCGGCGCGGAGGTAGTCAAGGCTTGGTTCAGCGTCCACAAGGCCCGCGAGGCCGTCGGGGCGGTGGAGGCGGGCGTGAAGGCCTTCGCGGCCGCCGTCAGCGTGGCGCAGGCCCGGTTTGACGCCGGCCAGATGCTCAAGGCCGATCTCCTGAGCCTGGAGGTGCAGCTGGCGGAGACGCAGGAGAACCTCGCCGCCGCCCGCCATGGCGCCGCGCTCGCCGAACGCGCCTTTCTGTTTGCGCTGGGACTCGATGGCACCGGCGGCGACGTTCAACTTGCCGAGGATGATCCCGCACCGGCGCGTCTGGCCGTGCCCGACACCGGCGACTATTCCCAGCGGCCCGAACTGCTCGGGCTGCAGGAGCGCGTCCGCGCCGCCGAGGCAATGATCCGCGCCGCCCGCGGCGGCCGCCGGCCGACCGTCAACGCATTCGCCAGCTATCAATACGACCGCGGCTGGCAGCTCAATGGCGCCGCCGACAGCTGGCTGGCCGGCGTGTCGGTCGACTTGAACGTGTTCGATGGCGGCCAGACCTCCGGCCGGATCCGCCAGGCGAACGCCGAGCTCGAACAGGTGAAGGAGATGCTGCGCAAGGCCGTGCTCGGCATTGGCCTCGAGGTCGAGCAGGCGCGCCTCGCCCACGCGGAGGCGGTGGAACGGCTCGCCGTCACCGCCCGCGCCGTCGCCCAAGCCGAGGAAAGCGCGGCGCTGAGCCGCGCCCGCTTCGAGAAGGGTGCGCTGCTCGCGGCCGATCTCATCGGCGTCGAGGGCCGCCTCCTTGCGGCCCGCATGCGCCGCGCCGTGGCGGTCGCGGACGAACGGATCGCGGTCGCCGAACTGCGCCGCACGCTCGGCGTTCCCCCGTTGGTGCAACCTTGAATCTCTTGCCGCCCATGAATCCAGCCCGTTTTGCCTCCTCCTTCGCCGTCTTTGCCCTGCTCGCCGGGTGCGGCCGTCACGAGTCCCCCGAATCGTCCGCCAGTCTGCCGCCTGTCCGCGTGCGCGTGGCCACCGTCCGCGTCGAGGAAATGCCCGGTCTCATTGAGGTCACCGGCACCGTGCGCCCCGTGCAACGGGCGCAGCTCGCCGCCAAGGTGATGGGCGCCATCGCCGACCTGCCCGTCAGCCTGGGGCAGCGCGTCAAGGCGGGCGACCTCCTCGTCCAGATTTCGGCGGGGGAAATCTCCGCCCGCGTGCTGCAGGCGCAGGCCCAGCTCAACCAGGCCCGCCGCGACCTCGACCGCGAGCGCGACCTCCTGGCGAAGAACGCCAGCACCCCGGACATGGTGAAGAGCCTGGAGGATCGCTTCGCCATGGCCGAAGCGATGGAGCGCGAGGCCGAGGTCATGCTCGGCTATGCCACGGTGCGCGCCCCGTTTGACGGCGTCGTCGCCCGCAAGCTGGTGAGCGCCGGCGATCTCGCCGCGCCCGGCCAGCCGCTGCTCGAGTTGGAAGGCACCAGCGAATTCCAGGTCGAGGCCGGCATTCCCGACTCGCTGGCCGCGCGGCTCGCGCCCGGCGCGGAGCTGGCCGTGGCGGTGCCCGCCACCGGCGCCACCTTCACCGGCGCCCTCGTCGAGGTCTCCTCCGCCGCCGACCCCGCGACCCGGACGGTTACGGTCAA
>Ga0335070_10009774_pt1 | contig 11226 bp, 10 predicted proteins | sample Lox_Sample_13_FD_206722 | JGI IMG/M metagenome (GOLD analysis project Ga0335070, IMG submission 206722) | Soil microbial communities from Loxahatchee National Wildlife Refuge, Florida, United States - Lox_Sample_1.3 | ecosystem: Environmental > Terrestrial > Soil > Wetlands | place: USA... | reverse complement strand
AGGCGGCGGGCTTCCAGGTCGGTCTGGAGGCTCGTCGTGACGGCAAGAATGTCCCGCAGGCTGCCGTCGGCAACGCGCTCGGCCAGCCGGCGCACGGACCAGATGGCCGTGGAGCCGGTGCCCAAGCCCAGGCGCATTCCATCCCGCACGAACCGGTCCACCGCTTCCCTTCCGAGCTTCTTCTTCAGCTCCGACACGTCCCCGGCCTGCCTTTGGTTTTCCATGTCCCTGCCTCGGCGTACGATATACAATGGGCGAACGCCCGTGGTACAGGGATCCACCAACCCCTTGCCTCACCCTGGTTTTTCCTGCATAGTGCGGCCTTTATGAATCAGAAGCCGATAATCAGATGCGTGAAAGCCATCGCCCTGCTCGCCGCGCTCACCGCCCTCGCTCCCCTGGCGTTCGCGGAAGAGGGGCTGGCCTCGTGGTACGGCGGAAGGTTCCACGGACGTTTGACCTCCAGCGGTGAGGTTTTCGACACGAACGACATGACGGCAGCCCACAAGAGCCTGCCCTTCGGGACCATGGTGAGGGTGACCAACCAGGAGAACGGGAAGACCGCCGTCGTGAAGATCAACGACCGCGGGCCTTTCGTGGAGGGCCGCATCATCGACCTGTCCCGTGCCGCAGCCGTGGAGCTGGGCATGATAGACAGCGGGGTCGCGCACGTATCACTGCAGATCCTGGACTTCGTGTCATCGGTGGACCTCTTCGCCGTTCAGGTAGGCGCCTACGGGACTGAAAAGAATGCGGAGAAAGCCGCGGCAATGCTGACCGGCAACGGGTTCTTCGTGACCACGGAAAAGAGCAGCCTGGGGATGACGCGCGTCTTCGTGCGGGCCCTCTCGTCGCAGGAGCTTGAAGAGGCCCGCAAGAGGCTCGTGAAGCTCGGATTCTCGAACTACCTTGTCCGACGGGAAAGGACGGAGCTCCCCCGGGAGGCTCAGGTCATGCGGCCCTGACATCCTGGTGCGTCCGCGTCAGCGGCCGTCCCCGGATGAACATGAAGATGATGTTCAGGGCGTAGAGGGTTCCGGCGCGCAGGACGCCCTGTTTTCTCAGGCGCCTCCCGGACGTCTTCATCCAGATGCGGAAGCTGAACCTCACGAGCCCGACGCGGGAGAGGCGGACGGCGATGTCCGTGTCTTCTCCGTAGAACGTCAGGGAGGTGTCGTACCCTCCCACCTTCACCAGGGCTGACCGCCGTGCCGTGAAGTTCCCTCCCTGGGCCACGGCCCCCAGCCTCAGAACGCGCTGGCCCACGACGTTCGGGACGAACTGGAACAGGTAGAAGACGATCGTCACGACCTGGGAGAGCGGGGGAAGGTCGTGATAGAAGAACGGCCCGGTCAGCAGCGTCAGGCGAGGATTCCCATCGAAGGTCCGGATGACGCGCCCGAGGTATCCCGGGGGCATGAGGCAGTCGGCGTCCACGTTCACGACGAGCTCCCCGCGGGATTCCAGGTAGCCGCGGTGCCGGGCCATGGAAAGGCCCTTGAACGGCTCATCCACCACCCGGACGCCGGGGTACATCCGCGCGACCTCTCCGGTCCGGTCCGTGCTCGCATTGTTGATGACGATGACTTCCGCGTCGGCGCCGTACCCGCGCGCCTCGCGAAGCACGGTCTTCAGGCAGCGGCCGATGTACTGTTCCTCGTTGAACGCCGGGATGACGACGCTGAGCTTCATCGGTGGCAGAGTATACCGGGATTGCAGGAGCTCTGCATAGCCGCGCCGTTCCCACTGAGGTTGCCGATGCCCTGCCGGGGCGCTATGATGGGCGGAGTAGGAAACAGGTAGCGTGAAGCGTGACATGAAGCGCTGGCGGAAGGTCCTCGGATACCTTGTGCTCGGGGTCGGCGGCGCGGCAATCTTTGTCGGCATCAGCCCGTTGTTCCCCGTCTTTCTCGAGGCGTTTCTCGCCGGGGGCGCTCTCATCGCCGCCGGTCTCTGGATCCTTGCCGGGCCGGAGCTTCGGGCGTCCCTGCGAAAGGCAATCAGCCTGAAAGCTTCCGGGCGCGCGGCAAGCCAGCACCGCGGAGACCGACGGCCCTCGCGCGTGCTCATTGACCCGCTTCTTCCGGTTCGCATCCTGCGCCTCGCGAAGGCTCACCAGGGAATCCTCACGGTTGCGCTCGTTGCCATGGAGCTCAGCGTACCCCTCGACCAGGCGGAAGCGGGCCTTTCGGAATGCGTGCGCGCCGGCAACGCCCTGCCGGACTACGACATCGCCCATGCGCACGCGCTCTACCGGTTTCCCGAGTTCATCGAGCCCGGCAGCGACGCTGACTCCTTCCGCGGCGCTGGCTCCAATTGACACCCGCGGGGGGCGTCGGTAGAATCTCACACCGTTGCTCCCGCCCCAGTAGCTCAGCAGGATAGAGCGGCGGTTTCCTAAACCGTAGGTCGGATGTTCGAGTCATCTCTGGGGCACTATCCGGGTTCCTGCGGTGCAAGGAATTACTGAAACGACTACCGGATAACCGGCGTCGTGAAAACTAAGTGTGACCAGTTTTGTGACTGGTCCGAGGGGTTCCCATGCGCGTCGCTGTCAGGGACTTCTCCCTGTTCCTTCGGCCTCGCACAAGACCGCGGCGGTTATCCGGCGAACTCGTGCTCCGCGCGACCGCGGACGCCCGGCCGAACCATGAAGAGATCTCCCGCAGACGGGTACGAGGCGAGTTGCTCGGCCGTCAGGCCCTTCTTGGCCGTCGTGATGTACAGCCGGTCCAGGTCTGGGCCGCCGAACGCCATGCAGGTGGCCGTGGGCACGGGAACGTCGATATGGTGTACCTTCCGTCCGTCGGGATCGTAGCGGGTGACTCGAAACCCCTGCCAGTGGCCGCTCCACAGGCAGCCCTCCTCGTCCACGATGAGGCCGTCGGGGTAGCCCTCCGCCTCCGGCACCATGATCAGCACGCGGCGTCGTGAGAGCGTCCCCGCCCGGGCGTCGAAGTCATAGGCCACGATGCGGCGGGCCCACATCTCCGTCACGTACAGAGTCCTCCCGTCTGGGCTGAACGCCATACCGTTGGGGAGGACGAGGCCCGTTTCGATCGCCGTCACAGTGCCGTCCGTATCCACCCGGTAGAGGCGCCCATCTGCCGCGTCGAGGTTCTGCGTGTTGAATGATCCGGCGTAGAAGCGCCCATCCGGACCTACGGTGCCGTCGTTCATGGTGGTGTGGGCAAGGCCCTCGACCGGGTTGCCAAGAAAGCGCGCCTCCCCGCCGTCGGCCTGCAGCAGCGAAAACCCGTCCCGCACTACTGCCACCCAGCCGCCCGAGCGGCGAATGCCGATGGCCTGCACGAGCCTGCTGGTCAGCTTCGACACAGCCTTCCCGTCGGCAAGAGTGACGAGGAGGGGCTTTTCGGTGTCCACCCAGGACAGGGTCGCGGCACGCGGATTCCAGATGGGTGATTCACCGCACTGGTTCTGGGCTTTGATGCGCGTGATCTCCGCCATTCCTGCACCCCCTACGGAGCTACGGATTCGCCGGTCGTCTTGCTCCCGCCGGCCTACCGGCGACGGAGGGATCGTAGCCGAACTGCTTCGAGATGTGCAGCGCGTGTTCCCGCACGACGGCGCCAACGCGTGCAAGATCCATCTTGGACAGCCGGAACTCAGGGCCCGAGAGCCACATGGACGCAATGGGATGCGCGCGGTAGTCCAGCACCGGGCTGGCAACGCACCAGATCTCGGCCACCTCCTCGCCGCGGTCCAGCGCGTAGCCCTGCCGCAGGACCTTCTCGATCTCGGCCTGCATGGCCTTCATCCCCGGGATGGTCCGATCGTTGAAACGGGTGAACGCGATGTGCGCAAGGAGATCCTTCTGCTCGGCGGGCGGCAGGTGCGCGAGGATTGCCTTGCCCGGCGCCGAGGCGTGGATGGGGACCTTGTGGCCTATCTCCACGGTAAACTTGACCAGCTGGAACGACGGGAGCTCCTCGAGGATGACGACCTTCCCTTCCGACAGTGCGCCCACGAAAATGGTTTCATTGATATCGTCGCGCAGCGCGCGCATCTCGTCCATGCATGCGGCGATCAGGTGGGTGTTCTGCACGGCGGTATAGCCGAGGGAGAGAATCTTCGGACTGAGACGCCAGGACTTGCTGTGCTCGTCGAGGTACCCCCTCGCCGCCAGCGTCCGCACGATCCGGAAAACGCTGTTCTTCGGAAGCGAGAGCTCCGTGGCGATCTCCGTGATCGACCCGCCCTCCTGGCGCGCGCTCAGGTGTTCCATGATGCGCAGCGCGCGGTCAAGATTGGGGATGATATAGGCGGAATTGCCGCCGTGCTTCGACGACGAAGGGTTGTCCATACGAGAGCCCCTTACTGTACCATCACTCGGTCGGGGATGGTGGTCAACGGGCCGGGCGTGGAACTCCGACCCATGGTGGGCATCGCCGGCGGGAGGGTGGCGCACTGATCGATCCTTCCTCTACGCTTTCGCTGGAATCAAAGTTTTCCTGCCGATATTCTTCAGAATCTTCTCATTGAGAACTATGGCCAGAACGAAAATGATGCCTTTCAGAATGCTCTGCCAGAATGTCAATATGTTCAACATATCCAGACCATTTCCCAAGGTTGCGACAACCAAGGCGCCAAAAAAAGTACCGATAACGGAACCTTTACCGCCTGAAAGGCCTGTGCCCCCTAGAATGATTGCGAGAATTACATCAAATTCAAAACCAACCATGCCTCTCGGATCACCGGCGCTTAGTCTTGACGCGTACATGACTCCCGCAAACCCGGCAAGCCCTCCAATGATGATATAGATGGAAAGAATAATCGCTCCCGTATTAATTCCGGAAAAGAAGGCCGCGTTTTTATTTCCGCCGATAGCGAGCGCATATTTTCCAAGAAGGGTCCTTTTTTGAATAAACACGAAGATAACCAGCGCAATGATTATGAAGATAACAAATATCGGTAGTCCAAAAACGTCTCTGCTTGCCAAATTGCCTATTTCCGGCGGCATATTGTCGCGTATAGTTGCTCCATTCGCCAATATCAGAGCAATTCCCCTGGCAATGTACATCATACACAGCGTAGCAATAAAAGGGGGGAAATTGAGTTTCGTAACCATTGTTCCATTTACAATACCTATGGTTATTCCGACAACAACCGCACTAATTCCTGCCGGAATCAGCTGCATCCCGTTTTTGATCAGCAAAGCATAGACACAACCTGCAAAAGCCGCTACGCTTCCTGTAGACAGGTCAAAATTCCCCGACATCATAAGAATTGTCGCTGCTGAAGCGACGATAATAATCATCGCTGTTTGCTTTAGCACATTAAAATAGTTATAGATTTGAAAAAAACTATCATATGCCGTCATGATAAAAAATATGTTGATTACTATGAAAAATGTAACAATAATCGATATTGGATTTCTAGATATTTTTGCAAAATCTATTTTCCTATTCATATTTCCGCTCTCCATCTGCGATAATTTTCATAATATCGTCATTATTCAAATTATTCCCATTCTTGATAATGGTTGAAACTCTCCCGCTATTCATAAATACGATTCTGTCGCACAAATGAAGAATTTCCGGCAGTTCCGATGAAAATACGATAACGCCCTTGCCTTGATTCGCAAGATTTCGTGTTATGTTATGAATTTCAAGTTTTGCTCCGACATCTATACCTCTGGTCGGTTCATCCATGAGAAGCACATCGCTTTCCCTGTTCAGACACTTTGATATAACAACCTTTTGCTGATTTCCTCCGCTTAAGAACGCGGCTTTCTGCTCCCTGTCTCTGGCAGCGATTGAAAGCATCTTGATGTAGTCATCCGCAATCTTGTTTTCTTTTTGCCTGCTGATGATACCATTCTTAAGAATCGACTTGATTTTCATCATTGGAATGTTGTTTTTAATTGAAAGTTTCCCAAAAACCCCATCTTGTCTTCTTTCCTCCGGGATCATGGCAATTCCATTTTCCAAAGCATCCCCTACTCTTTTAAATCTTGCTATCTTTCCTTTCACACGTATTTCCCCGGAATAGACATCGATTCCAAAAAGAACACGCGCCACTTCGGTTTTCCCAGCTCCCACCAATCCGTAGAATCCCAGGATTTCTCCCTTGAAAAGATCGAAATTTACATTCTTTAATAAATCAGTATTCAGGTTCTTGACCTCTAGGATCTTTTCTGAATAGTCTGTTTTACTTGGTATGTAGGATTCTATGACGACCCTTCCAAGCATCATTTTGACCAGTTCCAGACAAGCATCGGACATATCACCTTTGCATTCTTTATTGATTTCTTGAACAGTTTTCGTTGCGATGACTTTTCCGTCTCTGAACACAGTAACAAAATCGCCTATTTCAAATACTTCGCCTAGCTTGTGAGATATATAGATAACTGTCATCCCGTTAGCCTTGAGCTTCTTCACCACTTCAAAAATCTTACTGGTTTCTTCCTCGCTCAATGAAGCGGTGGGCTCATCCATTACCAGTACCTTGCAGTCAATCGAAAACGCCTTGACAATTTCAATGATCTGTTTTTGCGCGGTGCTCAGCTCGCCTACCGCCATGTTAAGCCTGATTGTCTTATCGAGTTCCTTGAGAATCGAAACTATTCTATCAAGGCTATCATCCTTCTGGATCATGCCAAATCTATGCTTCTCTCTTCCAAGAGTGAGATTCTCTTCGACAGTCAGATCATTCACCACATTCAGTTCCTGGTATAAGGCGACAATGCCATGGCTTTTCGCGTCCTTGACATTTTTTGGATCAAACGGCTTATTGTTGAAAACTATGGCGCCTCTGGTTTTCGCAACGACTCCCGTCAATATCTTTATGAATGTCGACTTTCCCGAACCGTTTTCACCGATGATGCAATGTATGGTATTCTTGTATATATCAAAAGCAATATTATCCAGGGCATGGACCCCTGGATACTCTTTATCTATTCCCCTGATACTCAATATGGCATCATTATCCATCATGCACCCCCCGGTTGCTTCCGCCTTCTCAACATCTGATCCGCAAGAACGGCGATTATCAGAAGCGCTCCCTTTGTTACTTCCTGATAGAAATACGGTACGTTCAGCAGATTCAATCCGTTCGCGACCAGGCCAACGATAAATGCTCCAAGTATCATTCCAAATGTAGAACCTTCACCACCGAGCATACTGGTGCCGCCAAGGAATATTGCCAGAAGCACATCAAATTCCATCCCGGTGCCAATATTCGGATATGCCGATCCTACGCGGGATACCTGAATGACACCGCATAATCCGGCGAGCAAGCCTACAATCATGTATATGATGATCAAAACACGTGGAACATTTATCCCTGAAAGCTTTGAAGCGCTTTTGTTGCACCCGATAGAATAACTGTATCTTCCAAGAACGGTCTTCTTCTCAATGAATATGAAAACTGCAACTGCGACTATCATGAAAATGATAATGATTGGAACAATGCCGAAAACGTTTGTTCGTCCGAAATCGCTGAAATCTGGAGGAAGCCCCGCCGATATGTTCGCTCCGCCGTCCCATCTTGCAATGAGATAGGCAAAACCTCTCGCCGCGTACATGGAACCCAATGTGGCGATAAAGGGATTTACGTTCAGGATCCCAACCATGATTCCGTTTGAAGCTCCCCAAAGAATAGCCAAGACACAGGTGAACAGGATTGACCATCCAATCGGCAGCACGTTCTTTGTCATGTAAGCGTGCATAATCGCGCAGAAAGCGAATACACTTCCTACCGACAGATCAAAATTCCCCGTGATCATGAGAAGATTGGCCGCCGAAGCGACAATGATCAGCGGAGCTATCTGAAGTAGTATATTGACAAGATTGTCAATGTTGAAGAATTTGGCTGACAAGATTGACATTGCCAGGGTTATCACAAGTATCACACTGACAAGTACTATTTTCTGCTGATCGAATCGTCCTACAATCTTAAACATCACAGACCGTCCTGTCATACAATAGAAATGACCAACGGCGGGCAGGAGTCGGGCCGAGAGGCAATGAAGTATATCCAAAGCATCGCTTTTGAGGATCTTTGCAGCTGTCGGACAGCTGACCGGTGACGGTGTACACTTGCGGGGCGCCTCTACGCGATGCCGGTGGCGAGGACGCTGAGAATCAGCGCCGCCACGAGGATCTTCTTCGCCGTCTCTCTCCTCCTGTTCATTCTCTCTCCGGCCTGACAGGCCGGTTGTCTACTTCTGCAAGTCGGCCAGCGCGGCGTACACGCCGCTTCTGTCGAGGCCCTCGTAACCCCGGCAGTACGCGTCATAGAGCCGCGCGTAGGTCTCCACGTTCTCTGGGATGGGCTCGAAGCGCTCGTCGAGCCGGACCATCGCGTCCGCTCCTTCCTCGATGGAGGAGAAGACCGAGGCGCCCACGCCCCCCAGGATGGCGGCGCCCAGCACGGTGGCGTCCGTGACCTTCAGCGTTGTCACGGGCACGCCGTACACATCAGCCTGGATCTGGTTCCACACGCGGGACTTCGTGGGACCGCCCAGGAGGCGGGCTTCCGTTACCCGGAGCCCAGATCGCGCCATGGCGCCTATCATGTCCTTCATGTCCAGCGTGATGCCTTCCATGAACGCCCGGGCGATGTCGAACCGGGTGTGCGAGAACGTGAGCCCCACAATCGTTCCCCGGGCCAGGGGATTGTACCGGGGCGTTCCGGCGGCCGCGAAATAGGGGAGTACAAGCAGTCCGCGGGATCCGGCGGGCACCGCGGAGACACGGTCGTTCATGTAGTCGTAGTAGCTGCGGCCGCCGGCCTCGGCATCGCGGGCTTCCTGCGCGCCGAACCGCTCCTTGAACCAGCGGTAGACGCTGGCCGCCGCCGCCTGGTATCCCTCCAGGAGCCAATGCCCTTTGATCGGATGGGCCGTGACGATCATCCGTCCCCCCGGGTCGCGGATGGGGGCGTCCAGGAATGCCGCCACCGCCCCCGCCGTCCCCATGGAAACCGAAATCAGCCCCCCGCGAACGATTCCGGCGCCGACCGCACCCGCGCTCTGGTCCCCGGCGCCGACGCTCACCTGCGTTCCGGCCCGCAGGCCGATGCGCGAGGCAGCCGCCGACGAGATCCGGGCGACAGGCGTTCCCGACGGCCGCGGAACCGGCAACAGCGAGGCGTCGACGCCGAATAGTTGCAGCAAGCGTTCGTTCCAGCACCCTGCCGCGGAGTCAAAAAGGCCGAAATAGCCCGCGTCGTTCCAGTCCACCACGTAATCGTCCGCGCCGAGCGCCCGCACGAAATAGTCGTGCATCTGGACGACCCGGCGCGTCTTGTTCCAGACTTCCGGCTCGTTTCGGCGGACCCACATCATCTTGGACAGGAGCCACGTCGTGCTGTTGGGATATCCCGTGAGCCGGTAGAGCTCCGCCTCATCAATCCGGGCGGCGATTTCCTTCACCTCCTCGGTGGTACGGTTGTCCTGCCAGGAAATCATTGGCCGCACCTGGTGGTCGTTCGCGTCCAGGAAGATCCCGCAGCAGCGCTGCGCGGACAGTGACAGGGACACGATGGCCTCCGGCGGGACGTTGCTGTCCCGCACGGCTTCCGACATGGCCTGCATGGTGGATTCCACCAGGAGATCCGCGTCCTGCTCGACCCAGCCCGGCCGGGGGTAGATGCAGGGGTACTCGCGGTAGCCGGTCCCGAGCGCGTTCCCCTGCAGGTCGAAGACCATGCCCTTTGCACCCGAGGTCCCGATGTCGATGCCCGCCAGGAAGGTCTCCACGGCGCGTCCTTCCCTACAGGGAATCCTTGTACATCTGCACGACGTCCGCCCGGCTGAGCGGCTTCAGACTGCAGTTCAGGCAGCCGCTCATTGTCTTGAAGGCGGAATCGGTCATGGCCCCGAGCATCTCCTCCTTGACTCCCAGGTCGCGCATACGCACGCGGCAGCCGAACTTCTCCAGTACCGCGGCGAGCGCCTCCGGAGACCTCTGGGCGAGCTCCTGATCCGAGAGCCCGGGCTTTGCATACCCCAGCAGCCGGGTGACCTCGGCGTAGCGGACGATGTCCGCGTCCCAGGTCTTTGCCATGTAGGCCGGTCCCACCGCGGCCATGGTCAGACCGTGCGGGGCGTCGGTCTGGCCGCCGATGCTGTGCCCCAGAGCGTGGATTGCCACTGTGGAGGACTTGCCTTCTCCGATGGCGATACCGGCGATGCTGTTGGCCCAAGCCATGCGACCGCGTGCCTCCAAGTCCCGCCCATTTTCCAGCACTTTGCCAAGGTTCGCCACCACGAGCGTGACGGCTTCCCGGGCAAAGAGATCCGTGAATGGCGTGGCGACATTGGCGATGAACGCCTCCATGGCGTGGAAGAGAACGTCGATGCCCGTGCTGCGCGTGACCTCCTGGGGAACGGAGACCATGAGCTCGGGATCGACGATGGCGTAGCGCGCCATGGTGCTGTCGTTGCCCGTTCCCGGTTTCTCATGCCATTTCGTGTTCGTGATCACCCACCATGGGGTCGTCTCCGAGCCGGTTCCCGCAGTCGTAGTGACGCAGATGATGGGGAACGCCGGCTTCGTTCCCTCCAACGTGGCGTGGGGTCCTCCGGCGAGGTAGTCCAGGATGGTTCCTCCTCCCTGGGCGGCCAGGAACGCCACGGCCTTTGCGGAGTCCATGGAGCTTCCCCCGCCGAGCCCTATCGCGAAGTCGCACTTGTTCGTGAGGAACACCCCGGTTTGGCGGTCGATGTCCACGTCCTTGGGGTTGGGGTCCACGTTATCGGAGACGACGACGTCAACGCCGCCTTTCTTGAGCAGTTCTACTGCCCTGTCCAGGATACCGGTCTGCTTCATGGTGTGCTTGGCAGCGAGCAGCATCGCTCTTCTGCCCGTGGTCGGTGCAATCTCCTGGAGCCGCCTGAGCTCGCCATTTCCGAAGAAGACTCTAGTAGGTACGCTGAAATCGAATGCCTTCATGCCTCGCTCCTCCAGGTCATTCAACAAATATTGGTTTTGTTCTAAATAACAAACTGTCGCGGCGGATTCTCCCATATTTGGGACTATTTGTCAAATGAATTCCATAGTTGGTGTAAAGTACTGAGCCTGTTGCCAAAGTCCGGCCGCGGCCTCGATCGAACGTTCGGCCTCCTTGGCGCGGCCGCGGTCCAGATGCGTCATGTCCGTCGCCCAGCGTCGATCTCTCCTGTTCGTACGGCTTGCAGAGGCCTGCACACCTCGGCGAGCAGCCGGGGTACGCTTGCTTCACGGCTCTGACATGCCCGGC
>Ga0335070_10009772_pt1 | contig 11226 bp, 7 predicted proteins | sample Lox_Sample_13_FD_206722 | JGI IMG/M metagenome (GOLD analysis project Ga0335070, IMG submission 206722) | Soil microbial communities from Loxahatchee National Wildlife Refuge, Florida, United States - Lox_Sample_1.3 | ecosystem: Environmental > Terrestrial > Soil > Wetlands | place: USA: Florida... | reverse complement strand
GGAGGGTATTTTTCGCCACAAGGAGTCATCGAAGATGAAACGCACGACGGTTCTCCGAAAGGCCATCATGGAACGCCGGGCTGTGGCCGTCCCCGGCTGCCACGACGCCCTCTCGGCCAAGGTCATCGAAAAGGCCGGCTTCGAGGCCATCCAGGTCTCGGGCTACGGCCTGGCCGGGTCCTACCTCGGCAAGCCCGACGTCGGGCTCGTCCGGATGAAGGACGTCCTCGACCTGTCCTGGAACATCGCCCAGGCCGTCCGCATCCCGGTCATGGCCGACGTCGACACCGGCGGCGGCAACGCCGTCAATGCCGCTTGGATCACGGAGCGCCTGGTGGCCATGGGTCTGGCCGGCATGAACATCGAGGACCAGGTCTTCCCCAAGCGCTGCGGCCATATGGCCGGCAAAGAGGTCATCCCAGCCGAGGAGATGGCCGGGAAGGTCCGGGCCTGCGCCATCGTCCGCGACTCGCTCGACAAGGACTTCATCATCAACGCCCGCACGGACGTCTTCGCCGGCCTGGGGATCGAGGAGGCCATCCGGCGCTGCAACCTGTACCTCGAGGCCGGGGCGGACCTGGCCTTCATCGACGGCATCAAGAGCCGGGCGGACATCGAGAAGGCGGTCAAGGCCGTCAAGGGGCCGCTCTCCGTCAACCTCATGGATGCCATCACCGGCATGAAGACCGAGCTCATCCCCATCCCCGAGCTGGCCAAGATGGGCGTCGGCCGGGTCTCGATACCCGTGGCCTCGATCATGGTCGCCCACAAGGCCCTGACGGAGTTCTTCGAGGCCCTCAAGGCCTCGCCGACCGGCCTCCTGGCCGGCCAGACGCAGTGGGCCTCGAGCTTTGAGGAGTACACGGACTTCGTCGGGCTCAAGGAATACCGGGCCATGGAGAACGAGTTCCTGCCCCGCGAGCGGATCGAGTCGAAATATAAGGGGACGAAGAAGATCGTCGGGTAAGAGCCGACACGTAGCGATATGCGGCGGTAAAAGCCATCCATATCCGACTTTTATCGTGCGGGCGCCGGAGGCGGTAAGACCCACCCATAGGACCCCCGTAGCGGAGGAGGACCCGTCTGCCCGGCCGACGGGGGAACCGACGGGACTGATTCCCGGGGGCCGGGGGGACATGGGTGGATTTTAGCGCCGATGGCGCAGCGCCGGTCTTGAGCGGCTAATTAACGCACCACGAGCCGCGTGAAGGGGAAGACGTAGGCCTGGAGGAGGACGAAGAATCCCATCAGCACGGCCAGGGCCAGGCTGTGGAAGAAGACGTACCGCAGGATATCTCCCTCATGGCCGTACCAGCGGGTGGCCGTGCTGGCGACGACGATGCTCTGGGCGTCGATCATCTTGCCCATGACGCCGCCGGCGCTGTTGGCCGAGGCCATGAGCACCGGGCTCAGGCCGAGCTGGCCGGCCGAGATTCTCTGGAGGCTCCCGAAGAGGACGTTCGATGACGTGTCCGAGCCGGTCATGGCGACACCGAGCCAGCCGAGGAGCGTCCCGAAGAACGGGTAGAGGACTCCGGTCCGGGCAAAGGCCAGGCCGAGGGTCGCATCGAGCCCCGAATAGCGCGTGACGTAGCCAAGCGAGAGCATCGCGGCGACGGTGAAGAGCGAGAAGCGGACCCGCTTGAGCGTCTTGCCATACGTTCGGGCGAGCCGCCGCGGCGAGAAGCCCATCAACAGCCCCGACAGGACGGCCGCGGCGAAGATCCCCGTCCCGGTGAACGATAGCGCGTTGAAGGCGAAGGCCCCCGGCTCCGCCGTCTCCCGGCCCACGGCGGGCGGGACGCGGAGGACGAGCCGGTCCAGGCCCGGAACGGGCCAGCGGGCGGAGAAAACCCCGTCGAGAAGGGACTTGACCTGGGGGATCCCCCAGAGGAAGACAAAGACGCTGAGGACGAGCCAGGGCATCCAGGCCCGGGCGATCTCGCGCTTCCCGAAGGACCGCTGCGGTCCGGCGGTGCCGACCGCCTCAGCCGCTTCTTCGCCCGGGAAGCCGTAAGGGCTCCTCGGGCGCCACTTCAGCAGGAACAGGACGAGCGCGGCCATGGAGATGACGGCCGCGCCGACGCCCGCGAGCCAGGGGCCGTGATAGTTCGAGATGAGCCACTGGGGCACGGCGAAGGCCGCTCCGGCGACGAGGAGCGCAGGCCAGACCTCCCTCATCTTCCGAAAGCCGCAGAAGGCCCAGATGAGCCAGAAGGGGATGAGGACGGAGAAGAACGGCAGCTGCCGGCCGACCATGGCGCTGAGCTGCCGCACGTCGAGGCCCGTGACGCCGGCCAGGGCGATGATCGGAGTGCCGAGGGCGCCATAGGCCACGGGCGCGGTGTTGGCGATGAGGGACAGCCCAGAGGCCTGGAGCGGCGGGAAGCCGAGCCCGATGAGGATGGCCGCGGTCACCGCGACCGGCGTCCCGAACCCCGCCGCGCCCTCGAAAAAGGCGCCGAAGGAGAAGGCGATGAGGAGAAGCTGGAGGCGCCGGTCCCGGGTGATGCCGGTCAGGCTGTCCCGCATGACTTCGAAGTATCCCTTCTCGCACGTCAGGTCGTAGAGGAAGATGACGTTGAGGATGATCCAGCCGATAGGCAGGAGGCCGTAGGCGGCGCCCAGCCCGGCCGCGCGCAAGGCCATCCCCGGCGGCATGGAAAAGACCGAGACGGCGGCGAGCAGGGCCGTGCCCAGGCCGATGAGGGCCGCGACGTGGGCCTTGAGACGAAGGAGGGCCAGCCCGGCGAGCAGGACGAGGATCGGGAGGGCGGCCGCGGCCGTCGAGAGCGCGGCGGCGTGAAGGGGGTCGTAGACCTGGCGCCAGGGCATGGTCAGAGCGCCCCTTCCGTCTCCTTGTTCAACCGCTCGAAGAAGGCGACCATGAAGCGGTGCCGCTCGGCGGCGATGCGCCTGCCCTCGCGGGTGAAAATCCGGCCCTTGACCCGCCGCAGCTTGACCAGGAACTCGCGGTAGGCCGTGTCGTCGCGGGTGTAGGGTCTGGTCCGGCGGATGTCGATCGCCGGGTCGTGGAGGCGCGCCCCGACCTCGCCGGCGAAGAGGAAGGCCCGGCCGATGCCCACGGCCCCGATCGAGTCGAGCTTGTCGGCGTCGAACAAGACCTTGGCTTCGAGCGTCCTCGGCGCGGCCCGCTTCCGGAAGCGGTGGGTGCGGATGCAGCCGGCGACCTCTCGGACCAGCCCGGGGTCGAGGCCATGACGCGCGAGGATCCTCTCTGCGAGGGCCGCACCGGCCCGGGCGTGGCAGACCTGTCCGTTCGAAGCGTCCTCGGCGCCGCGGCCGACGTCATGGAGGAGCGCCGCGAGCTCGAGGACGCCGAGGTCGGCGCCCTCCTTTCTCCCGATCCTCAGGCAGAGCCGGCGGACGCGCTCGGTGTGGCCCCAGTCGTGGCTCCCCCGGGCGTCGCGGAAGAAACCCTCGGCCTCGGCCCGGACGGCGGCGAGGAGAGAGGGAGCGATGGAAGGCCGGCGCCGGGCCCGTGGGCCTGAGCCGCCGCGTCCACCGGTGGGGGTCATTCGTCGATCATGTGGACGGCCAGGCCGTCCTTGAGCTTGGGCTCGAACCAGGTCGACTTGGGCGGCATGACCAGGCCGCGGTCGGCCACGGCGAAGAGCTGGTCGATGGTCGTCGGGAAGAGGGAGAAGGCGACACGGAACTGGCCGCTGCGGACCCTGCGCTCGAGCTCGGCCGTGCCGCGGATGCCGCCGACGAAGTCGATGCGGCGGTCCGTCCGCGGGTCGGCGATGCCGAGGACCGGGGCGAGGAGGTTTGCCTGGAGGATGGAGACGTCGAGCGAGCCGATCGGGTCGTCGGGGACGAACGTCCCCGGCCGGGGCTCGAGGACGCGCCAGCGGCCGTCGAGGAAGACGCAGAACTCGTGCGGCTTCTCCGGCGTCGCCCGCTCTTCTGGCCGGACGAGGAAGCGCTCCTCGACCCCGGCCAGGAAGGCTCCGGAGCTGAGCCCGTTGAGGTCCCGCACGACCCGATTGTAGGGCAGGATCTTCATCTGGTTGTGGGGGAAGAGGACGGCCAGGAAGAAGCTGTATTCCTCCCGGCCGGTCGGGTGCGGATTCTTCCGGTCCCGCTCGACCTTGATCCGCGTCGCGGCGGCCGAGCGGTGGTGGCCGTCGGCGACGTAGAGGTTCTCTACGGAGGCGAAGGCCGAGCGGAGGGCGGCGACGGGCCCCGGGCCGTCGACGATGTAGAAGAGGCTGCGGACGCCGCCGTCCGTGATGAAATCGTACTCCGGCTCGCCGGCCATGGCCGCGGCGACGAGGGCGTCGATGGCCTCGCGCCGGCGGTAGGTGAGGAGCACGGGACCCGTCTGGGCCCCGAGCGTCTCGATGTGCCGCATGCGGTCGTTTTCCTTGTCGGGGCGGGTCAGCTCGTGCTTCTTGATGATGCCGTCGAGATAGTCCTGGCAGGACGCCGCGGCGACGAGGCCGACCTGGACATGGTCGCCCCAGACCTGCTTGTAAACGTAGAAGCACCTCCCGGCGTCGCGGATGAGGACGCCGTCGCGGAGGAAGCGCCCGAAATTCTCCTTGCCCTTGGCGTAGACGGCGTCGGAATAGAGGTCGGTGCCGGGAGGGAGGTCGATCTCGGGCTTGCCGACGTGGAGGAAGGAATAGGGATTGCCCGCGGCCATGTCCCGGGCTTCCTCCGAACTCAAGACGTCGTACGGGGGGGCGGCGACGAGGCGGGCGAGGTCGCGGCGGGGGCGCGCCGCGGGGAAGGGCTCGATGTGGACCATGGTTTCCTCCGGAAAGGGAATATCTATAGCAAAGCCCGGCCGCCGTCAAGCGGCCCGAGCCGCACCTGGCGGCGCACACGGACAGGACCTCTCCGAGCTCATTTTTGCCCATCAGCTATCCGCCCCGACGCTTGTGAAAGCAGGCGGAGGCGGCTACAATGGGCCCATGTCCACGCGATTTTGTTACGACGGACGCGATGTTCGGTTTCAGGCTTCCGGCGGGCTCACCTTGGCCGGCGTCGCCCTCACCATGGCCTTTCTCGTCACGGGCTGCGAGACGCGGCAGGAGTGGCTGACGAAGAGCCGCATCCACAAAGTCGAGCGGGGCCTGCTGCGCGCCATTTATCTCAAGGGCCAGCAGCCGGAGAAGCTGAACCTCGAAACCCGCATGCAGTTCTACCGCGTGCCCGGCGCCGCCGTCGCGGTCATGGACCGGAACCGCGTCGAGTGGGTCCGCGGGTACGGGGTCCGGGACGTCCACCTCCGCGAGCCGGTGACCCAGGACACGATCTTCCAGGCCGGAGCGCTGAGCCAGGCCGTCGCCGCCGCGGCGGCCCTGGAATTGGTCGGCCGCGGCCGGCTCGACCTCGAAGCCGACCTCGGCCCCCGCCTCCGGGAGCTCCGCGTCACCCTCCCGGGCGGCGCGCCGGCCGGGCCGCTCACGCTCCGCGGCATCTTGACCCACGCCGACGGGCTGGCCCCGGTCTCCTTGCCCGGCTTCGCCGCGGGACGGAAGGTCCCGGCCCTGGCCGAGCTCCTCCAGAGCTGCGGCCCCTTCACGGCCGCGGCCGATCCCGCTTCCGGCGAGGCGGGCTTCGCCGCCCTCCAGCTCGTCCTCGAGTCCGTGGCCGGCACGCCGTTCCCGTCGCTCGCGCGCACGGCCGTCCTCGACCCCCTGGGGATGAAGGACAGCACGTTCGAGGCCCCGCTGCCCGGATCGCGGGCCCTGGACGCCGCCTCGGGACACGGGCGCGACGGCAAGCCCGTCGAGGGGAAATGGCTGACGTACCCCGCGGCGGCCGCGTCCGGCCTCTGGACGACGCCCTCCGACTTCGCCCTGTTCGCCGCCGACGTCCTCGACACGGCCATGGGCAGGGGCGGCAAGGTCCTGTCACCCGCGCTGGCCCGGTCCATGCTGACGCCGGTCGCGGCGAACCGGGGCTTCGGCTTCGCCGTCGACGGCGTTGGGCAGGACGTCCGCTTCCATCTCGAGGGCCGGACGTCCGGGTTCACGGCGACATTCGTCGCCTATCCCTATAAGGGCCAGGGCGTCGCCATCCTGACGAACAGCGACAACGGCTCCCTCCTCACCGAGGAGGTCCTCAGGGCCGTCTCGGCGGCCTACGAGTGGCCTGACTGGAAGCCTCAGGAACGGCCCCTCTTCCGGCTCGACCCATCGATCTACCAGCAGTACGTCGGCCGCTACCTCGTGACGCCGGATTACGCCCTCGACGTCACGTACGAGGATTATTACCTGATCATCCGGCCGACCGGCCAGGCCCCGACCCGCTTCTACGTGGAGAGCCAGACCTTCTTCTTCTCCATTGATCCCTACGTCCGGATCCAGTTCGTGAGCGACGACAGGGGACGGGTGACCGGCCTCGTCCTCTGGCAGCAGGATTTCAAGCAGGAAGCGAAGAAGGTCGGCTGAGGCCGGCCGCGGCTCAGCCGCGGACGCAGTTCTTGCCGGCGGCCTTGGCCTGGTACATGGCCTCGTCGGCCCGCTGGACCAACCGCTCGACCGTTTCCTTCCCCTGGCCGGAGAGGGCGACGACGCCCAGGCTGATGGTCAGGGAGAGCTGGCCGGCGGCCGTCACCACGACCATCTCCGTCGAGATTTTCTGGCGGAGGCGCTCGGCCGTGGTCAGGGCTTGGTCGAGCGTCGTCTCGGGCATGAGGACGAGGAACTCGTCCCCTCCGTACCGGCAGACGGTGTCCGTCGTCCGCGTCGTCTTCTTGACCGTCGCCGCCAGGACGCGCAGGACCTGGTCGCCGACGAGGTGGCCGTGGGTGTCGTTGACCCTCTTGAAATCGTCGATGTCGAACATGACGAGACAGAGAGGCCGCGCGTAGCGGTCCGCCCGCTCGACCTCCTTTCCGGCCAGCTCGAAGAATCCGCGACGGTTGGAAAGGCCAGTCAGGTTGTCGGTCACGGCCAGGGCGCTCATCTGGTCAAAGAGCCGGGCGTTCTGCAGGGCGATAGCCGCCTGGTTGGCGAACGACTCGGCGACGGGGATGTCCTCGGCCGAGAAGTGGCCGGGCCGGCGGCCGTAGAGCGCTAGGAGGCCCGTGACGTTTCCCTGGAAGACGATGGGCACGCCGAGATAGGAGCGGACATCGAGGTCCGCCGGCAGGGGGACGAGGAGGTCCTCCCGGCGGATGCTCTCCATGATGAGGGGGCGCTGGTGCTGGACGACGAGGTTGCAGAGACGGCAACCGGCGACGGGGAAGGTCTGCCCGAGGATGCCGCTCTCGCCGCTGAACCCCCGGAGCGCGGCCAGCCGGAGCTCCCCGGCGTCGGAGACGAGAAAGGCGCCCGCGTCGAAGGCGATGACCCTTTGCATGAGGAGCAGGATCAGCCGCGACATCTCCCGCAGGTCGAACGTCGAGCTCAGGGCCAGGCCCGCCTCGCGCAGGGTCTCGGCCACGCGACGGGCCCGGACGGCCGCGGTCTCGGCCTGCTTGAGCCTGGTGATGTCGGTCAGGACGGCGACCCATGCGGACGCGCCGCGGGAACCCCCGGCGAGCGGCGAGAGACGGACGTTGTAGAACTTGGCGCCCTCCCCGCCCTCCCAGGTGAGCTCCTTGCGCCCGGCCGACGGATGGGCGAGGGTGTCGGCGAGCTCCGGCCACGGGGCGAAGAGGACCCCGGCGGGCGAGCCGACGACCCGGCCCGGCCGGCCCGCGCCGTCCGGCACGGCCATCTCGGACAGCAGGGCCCGGGCCGAGGGGTTCATGGCCGCGACCCGGCCGAGCTCGTCCAGGACGATGAGGGATTCGCCCATGCTCTCGATGACCTTCTCCCGGGCCACGGGAATGAGGTCGGCCAGCTGCAACCGGTACATGCCCCAGAGGAGGAAGAGCCCGGCTATGGCGAAGCCGAGCGGCGTCAAATCGTGCCCGGCCGGCGCCGTCAGGCCCGCCAGGTAGGCGAGGTTCCCGAGCCAGGGCCATGGGAGAGCCAGGAGGAGGGCCAGGGCCTGCCGTCGCTGCAGCCCCCCCGCGCGGAAGTAGGCCTTCAGGACGAGGATGCCGGCGATGCTCATGAGGGCATAGGAATATGCGACATGGACCCAGAAGAACGGGCCGTGATCGTAGATGAGCAGGCGCGCCCCGGCGGCCTTGGCCAGGGAGAATCCGGTCCAGATCAGGTGGTGCCACTCGTTCGTCAGGGCCAGGGCTAAGGTCGTCACCGGGATCGCCCAGAGGAGCGCCCGGCGGACGTGGGTCAGCCAGTCGGTCGAGCGGGAGTAGCCCAGGGCGAAGAAGAGGAGGAGGAGCGGGCTCGAGGCGATCCCCAGGTACTCGACCTTCGACAGGAGGATCTTTACGGGGACGTCGGCCGCCGCCGCCTCGAGGGCCGCCGCCACGCACCAGCCGAAGACCGCGGTCATGAGGACGGCCAGGTCCCGGCCCCCGGCCGCGACCGGGCGCTTCCAGGCGGCGACGGTCACGGCGCCGGCGACGACCGCCCCGCAGATCAGGATGACGATGTAGAGGTCCAGCTGCCAGGCCATTTATCGGGCGCTTTCCATCCGGCGTGCCGGCGGCCTTTGGGGCCTCAGGCCGGGCCTTCCGGCGCCGGGCCCTGGCCCTGTTCCTGGGCGAGCGAGTTGCCGACCGCGAGGAAGTGCTCGACGACCTCCGGGTCGAACTGGGCCCCCGAGCAACGGATGATCTCCTTGACCGCGTAGCGGTGGGAGGCCGCCTTGCGGTACGGCCGCTCCGAGGTGATCGAGTCGTAGGCGTCGGCCACGGCCATGATCCGGGCTCCGAGCGGGATCTCCCGGCCCTTCAGCCCGTCGGGGTAGCCCGTGCCGTCGTAGTGCTCGTGGTGGGCCCGGACGACCTTGGCGATGTCTTTGAGCTCGATGACCGGCCGGAGGATGCTCTCGCCGCGCGACGGGTGCTCCTTGATCAGGGCGAACTCGTTTTCCGTCAGCCGGCCCGGCTTGTTGAGGATGGCCTCCGGGACGGCGATCTTGCCGACGTCATGGAGGAGGGCGGCCAGCTCGAGGTTGGACCTCTCCTTTTCGCTGAAGCCCATGCTCTCGGCGATCTTGAGCGTGAAGTCGGTGACGCGCGTCGAGTGGTGCCGCGTGTATTCGTCCTTCGCGTCGATGGCCGAGACCAGGGACTTGACCGTGGACAGAAAGAGGGAGTTCTGCTGGTCGACGAGGTCGGAGGTCCGCATCTTGAGGTTCCGATTGACCAGGGCCAGCTCCGACTCGACCTCGCGGATGCGGAGAAGGGCCCGAATGCGGGCCTTGAGCTCGACGGAATCGAAGGGCTTGGCGATGTAGTCGTCCGCCCCGGCCTGCATCCCCTCGGCCAGCATCTCCGAGCCGGAGCGCGCCGTGACCAGAATGATGGGCGTGTGCTTGAGGGTCTCGTCGGCCTTGACCGCACGGCAGAAGGCGTGTCCGTCCATGCCCGGCATCATGACGTCGCAGAGGACGAGGTCCGGGCTCTTCTCCCCCATCAGGGCGAGCCCCTTCTCCGCCGACGTCGCGACCTCGACGTCGAACTCGTCGCCGAGGAGCATCTTCATGAGCTTGAGGACCTCCGCGTTGTCGTCGATGGCCAGGATGAGAGCGTCGTGGGTCTTGGGGCCGGCCGCCTCCGAGACCTCGAGATCGACCTGCTCGAGGTCGACGAGCTGGAGCCGGTGGGCGTCCGTGACGATGTCCTGGACGCGCGGCTCGCCCGTGTCCGTCGTCCGCCGCCTGAGGCCGACGGGGTGCTCCTCGTGCCGGCGGTCGAGGAGGTCCTCCGGGAAATGCGCGTCGCCCTTCAGCATGTCGACGATGAAGCGGGAGCCCCTGCCGAGCTCGCTCTCGGCCCGGATCGTCCCCTGGTGGACGGCGACGATCTCCCGGGCGAGCGAGAGGCCGATGCCCGTCCCCTCATGGGGCCGCGACATCGACCCGTCGACCTGGGAGAAACGGTTGAAGATCGTCTCGAGCATGTTCGCCGGGATGCCGACGCCCGTGTCCTCCACGGTCAGGGTGACCGTGCTGTCCCGGTCCTCGATGTAGACGGTGATCCGGCCGCCCTTGGGCGTGAACTTGAGGCCGTTGGAGAGGAGGTTGAGGACGACCTTCTCGAACTGGTCCGGGTCGACGACGAGCTCGACGTCGTGGGGGGGGTGCTGGAAGTACAGCTTGATCTGCTTCTGGTCGGCCAGGGGCTTGACCGTGCTCAGGAGGGAACCCGTGAACTCGATGAGGTTGACGGGCTTGATCTTGAGCCGCATCTTGCCCTCCTCGAGCTTGGTCAGGTCGAGGAGGTTGTTGATGAGCTTGAGGAGCCGGTAGCCGTTGCGCTGCATCGTCTCGAGGGTGTCCCGGAGCTCGGCGGAGGGCTTGCCCATCCGGTTCTCCAGGATGGCCTTGAGCGGCGCCAGCATGAGCGTCAGCGGCGTCCGGAGCTCGTGGTTGACGTTGGCGAAGAACTGCATCTTGAGCTCGTCGAGGGACTTGAGCTTGACGTTGGATTCCTGGAGCTGGGCCGTCGTCCTCTCGAGCTCGAGGCGGCTCCGGAGCTCGCGGCGGCGGATGCTGTCCATGAGATAGGAACCGAAGGCGCCGACGACGATGATCGAGGTCAGGAAGACGAGGTTGTTCATGACCAGCCGCCAGAGCTGGACCGGGACGCCGTCGACGACGATGGGCCTCTGGCCCCGGAGAACCTGGGCCAAGCTCGGCAAGACGTACATCAGCCAGACCGAAGCGTAGATGATGAGCGTCTCGCGGAAGGCCAGGGGGATGAGGACCATCATGCCCATGACGATGATGTTCAGGCCCTGGTAGTAGCTGGCCTTGAACCCGCCGAGGATCTGGATCATGACGGCGATGCCCGCCGCGTCGACCAGGGCCAGGATGATGGCCAGGTTCATCGTCCCCTGTGTCGAGCGCGTTCGGTTGATGAGGCCGATGAGGACGAGAACGACCGCGACGACGCCCAGTCGAAGGCAGAGGAACGTCAGGAACAGCTCCGGCGTGTAGATCGCGTCGAGGCCGATGAACATGATGTAGAGGACGACGCTGAGGAAGGCCGCCAGGCGCGTCCGGCCCCTGAGGTCGTACTCCTTGTTCAGACGATCTTCGAAGAGCATGTCTCGGCTAGGCATGGCTGTCCCTCGCTCTGGCGACGACGACGTATCCCTGCGGGGGATCGCCGTACGACGGGATGACCCGCTCGATTTCCCAGCCCGCCCCCTCGAGCAG
>Ga0335070_10009771_pt1 | contig 11227 bp, 8 predicted proteins | sample Lox_Sample_13_FD_206722 | JGI IMG/M metagenome (GOLD analysis project Ga0335070, IMG submission 206722) | Soil microbial communities from Loxahatchee National Wildlife Refuge, Florida, United States - Lox_Sample_1.3 | ecosystem: Environmental > Terrestrial > Soil > Wetlands | place: USA: Florida... | reverse complement strand
TCAAGGTACTGTCCTTCGCGCTGGCGATGGAGGACCGCACCACGACGCCGGACGAGGTCTTTCGCATCGGCAACGGCTACAAGATCGGCAAGTACACGATCCACGAGGCCGAGGCGATGCCGCCGATCTATACGGCGCGCGAGGTGCTCGCCCATTCGTCCAATATCGGTACGGCCCAGATCGCCTTGCGCTCCGGTGCCGACCGCCAGCGCCGGTTCCTGGCGAGTCTCGGTCTGCTGGACACGCTTCACACCGAATTGCCGGAATTCGCCCGCCCGCTCTACCCCGAGCACTGGGGCACGATCGAGACCGCAACCATCGGTTTCGGCCACGGCATCTCGGTCGCGCCGCTGTCCTACATCGCCGCCGCCGCCACGGTCGTGAACGGCGGCCGCCGCATCGTTCCGACCTTCCTCAAGCGCCCGGGCGACGCCCGCGGCGAGCAGCTGCTGAAGCCCGAAACCAGCCAGAAGATGCGGGATTTGCTGCGCTATGTCGTCACCAACGGAACCGGTCGCAAGGCCGACATTCCGGGCTATGATGTCGGCGGCAAGACGGGCTCGGCGGAGAAGCCGCGGGAAAACGGGCGCGGTTACCAGGCCCATGTGCTGGTGACCTCGTTCTTCGCGGCGTTCCCGATAGAGGATCCGCGCTACGTCGTTTTCGTGCTGCTGGATACGCCGCATGGAACAAGGGAGACCGGCGGCATCGCGCTCGCCGGCTCGACGGCGGCGCCGCTCGCGGGCCGCGTGATTTCGCGCATTGCGCCCCTGCTGGGCGTGCCGCAGAAGCCCGGCCAGGCGACGCATGAGAATACATAATGGGACCACAATCGGGAGCGACGATCACGTCGGGTAGAGTGGGTCAGGACGCCATGCCGGGGCCGGAGGATTTCGCCGGGCTCGCGAGCGACAGCCGCGAGGTCAAGCCCGGCTATTTGTTCGCCGCGCTTCCGGGCACGAAGGCGAACGGCGCCGAGTTCGTGAAGGACGCGGTGGCGCGCGGCGCCGTCGCGGTGCTCGGCCGGCCGGACGTTGCGGCCGCGGCGCAGGCGCTCGGTGTCCGCTTCATTTCCGACGAGAATCCGCGTCTCGGCCTCGCGCGCCGCGCCGCGCGCTTCTTCGGCGCACAGCCGAAAACTGTCGCCGCCGTCACCGGCACGAAGGGCAAGTCGTCGATCGTCGCCTTCGTGCGCGAGATCTGGACCGCGCTCGGCAAGCCCGCCGCCAGTCTCGGCACGGTCGGCGTCGTGACGCCGAAGGGCGAGATTCCGCTGAAGCACACCACGCCCGACCCGATCGAGGTTCATCGCCTGCTCGCGCAGCTCAAGAAGGACGGCATCGATCATCTGGCGCTCGAGGCGTCGAGCCACGGGCTCGACCAGTTCCGCCTCGATGGCGTCGAGATTGCCGCCTGCGGCTTTACCAACATCACCCGCGACCACATGGATTATCACGCGGACTTCGAGCACTACCTGCGCGCCAAGCTGCGCCTGTTTTCCGATGTCGTGCGCGACGGTGGCATCGCCGTCGTCAACGCCGATGCCGCCCACGCCGATCGCTTCATCGCCGCCGCGAAGAAGCGCGATCTCAGGGTGATGACGGTCGGAGAGCAGGGCGACGCCATCCGCCTGTTGGCCCGCGAAGGCCGCTTGGACGGCCAGACGCTCAGGCTGCGCCACGCCGGCCGCGACTACGCTGTCTCGCTCCCGCTCGCCGGCAGCTTCCAGGCCTCCAATGCGCTCGTCGCTGCTGCGCTCGTGATCGGCCTCGGCGACGCTCCGGAGAAGGTGTTTGCGGCGGTCGAGCATCTGAAGGGCGCGCCGGGCCGTCTGGAGAAAGTGGCCTGCGCCGCCTCAGGCGCGCCGGTCTATGTCGACTACGCCCACACGCCGGACTCGCTGGAACAGGTCCTGAAGGCGGTACGCCCGCACGTCTCGGGCAGGCTGCACGTGATCTTCGGCTGCGGCGGCGACCGCGACCGGGGCAAGCGCCCGCTGATGGGCAAGGCGGCGATCGAGAACGCCGACGTCGTGATCATCACCGACGACAATCCGCGCGGCGAGGACGCTTCCGCCATCCGCAAGGAAGCGCTGGCCGGCGCGCCCGGCGCGCAAGAGATCGGCGATCGCGCCCTCGCCATTCGCGAAGGCATCGCCGCGCTCGCTGCAGGCGACATGCTGATCATCGCGGGCAAGGGACACGAGACCGGCCAGATCGTCGGTGGCGAAGTCCGCCCCTTTTCCGATCGCGCCGAGGCGGTGAAGGCGGCGATGTCGCTGGGAGGGCGCGCCGCATGACCGCGCTCTGGACATCGGAAGAGGCGCAGGGCGCCACGCTCGGCATTCCGGGCCGCGCCTTCGAGGTGACCGGCCTTTCGATCGACACGCGCACGCTCAAGCCGGGCGATCTCTTCGTCGCGCTCAGGGGCGAGAACCGTGACGGCCACGATTTCGTGAGGGCGGCGTTCGCGGCCGGCGCCGGCGCCGCGCTCGTCAGCCGTGAGCCGCCGGGTGTCGGCCACGACAAGCCGCTGCTCACCGTCGCCAACACGCAGCGCGGTCTTGAGGACCTCGCCGTCGCATCGCGCGCGCGCTCGTCAGCCAGGATCGCCGCGGTGACCGGCAGTGCCGGAAAGACGACGACAAAGGAACTGCTGCGTCTTGCGCTCGGCGCGCTTGGCGCCACGCATGCCTCCGCCGCGTCCTACAACAATCACTGGGGCGTGCCGCTGAGCGTCGCCTCGCTGCCGCGCAACGCGAAGTATGGCGTGTTCGAGGTCGGCATGAACCACTTCGGCGAGTTGCGTGCACTGGTCGGCTTCGTCCGTCCGCATGTCGCGCTCGTCACCACCATCGCACCGGCGCATCTCGAATTCTTCGGCAGCTGCGAGGCCATCGCCGACGCGAAATCGGAGATCTTCGAAGGTATCGCCCCCGGCGGCGCCGCGCTCATCCCCGCCGACAATCCCCACGCCGACCGCCTCAAGGCCCGCGCCCACCAGGCGCATGTCTCCCGCATCCTCAAGTTCGGCGAGAGGGCGGGCAGCGACGCGCGCCTCCTCGCCTACGAGGAAACCGCCGGCGGCAGCCATGTGCAGGCCGACATCTGCGGTACGCCGGTCGATTTCCGTCTCGGCGCGCCCGGAATGCATATCGCGCACAACGCCGTCGGCGCGCTGCTCGCGGTTGCGGCGCTGGAGGGCGACGTGCTGAACGCGGCCGCTGCGCTCAAGGGCTTTGAGGCGCTCAAGGGCCGCGGCGCGCGCTTCACGGCCGGTGGCGTCGAGGTGATCGACGAGAGCTACAACGCCAACCCGGCCTCGATGGCCGCGGCGCTCGCGCTGCTCGCCGGCGCGAAGGGCCGCCGCATCGCCGTCCTCGGCGACATGCTGGAGATGGGCGACGGCGGCATCGAGCACCACATCGGTCTCGCCTCGCCGATCGAGACGGCGCGCGCCGATCTCGTGTTCCTGAACGGCGCGCAGATGAAGGCGCTCTGGGACGCGCTGCCGGCGGCGCGCCGCGGCGCCTGGGCGCCGACCTCCGCCGAACTCGCACCGCAGCTGGTCGCCCGGCTCGAGCCCGGGGACACGGTTCTGGTCAAGGGTTCGCTCGGCAGCCGGATGGCCGTCATCGTCGAAGCGCTGAGGGCGCGGGGAGCTTAGGCGCAAATGCTTTATTACCTTTCGCTCCTCACCCACACCGACCAGCTCGAGTTCTTCCGGCTGTTCAAGTACCTGACGTTCCGCTCGGGGGGCGCCGTCATCACCGCGATCCTGCTCGCCTTCATCGTAAACGGCTCGCTGATCCAGTGGCTCAAGGTGAAGCAGGGCAAGGGCCAGCCGATCCGCGCCGACGGGCCGCAGCGCCATATCGTCGAGAAGGCCGGCACGCCGACCATGGGCGGCCTTCTCATCCTCCTGCCCTGGGTCGTCTCCACCATTCTGTGGGCCAATCTTTCGAACCAGTACGTCTGGATCGTGCTGTTCGTCACGGTGTCGTACGGCGCGCTGGGCTTTGCCGATGATTACCTGAAGGTCTCCAAGCGCTCGTCGGATGGCGTCAGCGGCTACATCCGCCTCGCCTTCGAGTTCAGTGTCGCCTTCGTAGCGACCTGGGCGCTGATGCAGCTCGAGGACACGCCGCTCAAGGGCACGCTGGCCATTCCCTTCATGAAGTCCTTCGTCATCCCGTTCGGCGTCGCATTTGTCCTTGTGGGCGGCATCGTGATCACGGGCGCCGCCAACGCCGTGAACTTCACCGACGGGCTCGACGGGCTTGCGATCGTGCCGGTGATGATCGCCGCATCCACGTTCGTCCTGATCACCTACCTCGTGGGCAACGTGAACTTCTCGAAGTACCTCGAGCTCATCTACGTCGCCGGCACCGGCGAGCTCGCGGTCTTTCTCGCCGCATTGGTCGGGGCGGGCCTGGGCTTCCTTTGGTACAACGCGCCGCCCGCCATGGTGTTCATGGGCGACACCGGCTCGCTTCCCCTTGGCGGCGCGCTCGGCGCGGTCGCCGTCGCGGTCAAGCACGAGATCGTGCTCTTCATCGTCGGCGGGCTGTTCGTGGTCGAGACCGTCTCGGTCATCGTCCAGGTCATCTCGTTCAAGACCACCGGCAAGCGTGTCTTCCGGATGGCGCCGATCCACCATCACTACGAGCAGCTCGGCTGGAAGGAGCCGACGATCGTCATCCGCTTCTGGATCGTCGCCGTGGTGCTGGCGCTCGTCGGCCTCGCAACCCTCAAGCTGCGGTAGCCCATGATCGCGGCCAACTCCTTCGCGCAGTCGACGGTCGGCGTCTTCGGGCTGGCGCGCAGCGGCGCGGCTGCTGTCCGCTCGCTGCTTGCCGGCGGCGCAACGGTCTGGGCCTGGGACGACAACGAGGACGCGCGCCGCGCCGTCTCCGCCGGAGGTGGCCCGAACCTCGCACCCTGGAGCGACTGGCCGTGGGACAAGATCGCGGCGCTCGTGCTCTCGCCGGGCGTGCCGCTCACCCATCCGAAGCCGCACCCGATCGTCGATCAGGCCCACTACATCGGTGCCGAGGTCATCGGCGACATCGACGTGTTCGCGAGCGAGATCGGAGCCGATCCCGCCGTGCCGGGCCGCGCGCCGGTCATTGCCGTCACCGGCACCAATGGCAAGTCGACGACCACCGCGTTGATCGGACACATCCTGGGCACCAATGGCTTCGACGCCCAGGTCGGCGGCAACATCGGCAAGGCGGTGCTCGAGCTCGATCCGCCGGCCGCCAGGACAGTCTATGCGCTCGAACTGTCGTCCTATCAGATCGATCTGGCGCCCAATCTCGTGCCCGACGTGTCGGTGCTGTCCAACATCTCGCCGGACCACATCGATCGCCACGGCAGCCTCGAAAACTACGCGGCGGTCAAGACGCGCCTGTTGAAGCAGACCTCGAGGTCGGGCTCGGTGGTGATCGGCGTCGACGACGCGCTGACATCGGGAATCTTCACGCGCCTTGCAGCGGGCGGCGGCGCGACGGCCATCCCGGTCTCGGTCGGCAAGGTGCTCGGACGCGGCGTCTTCGTGGTCGACGGCGCGCTCTACGATGCGCAGGGCCAGCGTGCGACCAAGGTCATGGAGCTGTCCGACGCGCCGCGCCTCCCCGGCGCGCACAACTGGCAGAACGTCGCGCTCGCCTATGCCGCCACCAGGACATTGATCAAGGAACCGCGCCGCATTGCCGATGCGATCGCAAGCTTTCCCGGTCTCGCGCATCGCATGGAGGACGTCGGCCGCATCGGTCAGGTTCGCTTCATCAACGACTCCAAGGCGACCAATGCGGATGCCGCAGCGCGCGCGCTCGCCTGCCATGCCGACATCTTCTGGATCGCCGGTGGCAGGGCCAAGGAGGGCGGCATCGAGAGCCTGGCGCCGCTCTTCCCGCGCATCCGCAAGGCCTATCTGATCGGCGACGCGGCCGAGCAGTTCGCGGCGACGCTGGACGGCAAGGTGCCGTTCGAGATCGTGCGCACGCTCGATAACGCGACCCGTGCCGCCGCCGCCGATGCCGCGCGCGCCTCGAGCCCGGCTCCCGTGGTTCTGCTGTCGCCGGCCTGCGCTTCCTTCGACCAGTTCCGGGACTTCGAGCACCGCGGCGATACGTTCCGTTCCCTCGTCGCGGCGCTGCGCGGCCAGCCCGTGCGGGAGGCGTCATGAACAGCCGCGCCGATCGCAGCAGCTATGCCGCATGGTGGTGGACCGTCGACCGGGTGGCGCTGGTTCTGATGCTGGCGCTCATCACCGTCGGCCTGATCCTGGCCTTCGCCGCGAGCCCGGCGGCGACCGGCGGCCCGCTGACCGCCGGCGACTTTCGCTACACGGTGAAGCAGATGCTGTTCGCCTGCATCGCCGCCGGCATCCTCGGCGGCGCCTCGATCCTGTCGTTGCAGCAGCTCAAGCTCGTCGCCGCGATCGTCTTTGCCCTCGCGCTGATCGGCTCGGGCCTCGTGCTGGTATTCGGCAATGAGGTGCTGGGCGCCAGGCGCTCCATCGAGTTTGGCCTGTTTTCGCTGCAGCCGTCCGAATTTCTCAAGCCGGGATTTGCCGTCCTCGCGGCCGCGATCATCGCCGACCGCACCGCCATGCCGTTGCCGAAGCCGGTGATCACCTTTCTCCTCATCGTCCCGGCGCTGGTCATCCTGCCGTTGCAGCCCGATGTCGGGCAGACGACGCTGCTGCTCGCGCTGTGGGCGGCTTTGCTGTTCTTCTCCGGCGCGTCGCTCGGCTGGATGGCCGCGCTCGGCGCCGGCGCGGCGGCACTGGGCGGCGTCGCCTATCTCACGCTCCAGCACGTGCAGCACCGCATCGACCAGTTCCTCAATCCGGCCGGCTCCGGCTACCAGACCAGCCTCGCGCTCAAGGCCTTCGCGCATGGCGGCCTCACCGGCGTCGGACCGGGCGCCGGCACCATCAAGTACCGCATCCCCGAGGCGCATTCCGACTTCATCTTCGCCGTCGCCGGCGAGGAGTTCGGGCTCGCGCTCTGCGGTTTCATCGCGATCCTCTTCTGCCTGCTCACCGTGCGGCTCCTGCTGCGGTCCGCCGATCAGCGCGACCGCTTTTCCCAGCTCGCCGGCGCAGGTCTCGCGACCGTCACCGCGATCCAGGCCTTCATCAACATGGGGGTCGCCGTCAGCCTCCTTCCCGCCAAGGGCATGACGCTGCCGTTCATCTCCTATGGCGGCTCGTCGCTGTTCGCGGTCGCCCTGACCATGGGCTTCGCGCTCGCGGTCACGCGCCAGCGGCCGCAGCTGCCGCAGCGCGAGCCGTCGCTGTTCGAGCTGCTGGGAGCGCGCGCATGAGCGTGATCGTGCTCTCGGCCGGCGGCTCCGGCGGTCACCTCTTTCCGGCCCAGGCACTGGCCGGCGAGCTCCAGAAGCGCGGACGGAAGATCGTCGTGATGACGGATGCGCGCTTCAAGAACTACCAGACGGCGTTCCCGAATGCGGTGATCGAGACCGTACCGTCGGCGGCCTTCTCCGATCGCTCGCTTGTCGGCCTCCTGAGCGCCCCGTTCGAGATCGTCGGCGGTGTTGCGATGTCGCTGGTCAAGCTGCGCCGCATCAAGCCCGCCGCCGTGGTCGGCTTCGGCGGCTATCCTTCCGTTCCGGTGATGGTCGCGGCGATCCTGTCGCGCGTCCCGACCGCGATCCTTTCGCCGGACGCGCTGCTCGGCCGCGCCAACCGGCTGGTGATGAACCACGTCCGGCTCATCGCCGCGAACTTCCCGCTCGTGCGCTTTCTGCCGAAGGACATGAAGAAGGTCGTCTACACCGGCAACACGCTGCGGCCGGAAGTCGTCGCGCTTGCGAACGCACCTTACGACGCGCCGTCCGCGGCCGGCCCCCTCCGGCTTCTGGTCTTCGGCGGCAGCCAGGGCGCGCGCGTCTTCAGCGAGCTCGTGCCGGCGGCAGTCGCGCTGCTTCCCGATTCGATCCGCGCCCGCCTCGACATCGTGCAACAGTGCCGCCAGGAAGATCTCGAGTCGGTCAGGGCGACCTATGCGAAGGCCGGCGTGAGGGCGGAGCTCGCGCCGTTCTTCTCCGATCTTCCGAAGCGCATGGCGGCCGCGCATCTTGTCATCGCCCGCTCCGGCGCCGGCACCGTCAGCGAGCTCGCCGTCATCGGCCGCCCGGCGATCCTCGTGCCCTTGCCGCACGCGCTCGACGACAACCAGACGCCCAATGCCGACGCGCTCGCCAATGCCGGCGGCGGCTGGCGCGTGCGCCAGAGCGAGCTCACGCCGCAGAAGCTGGCGGACATGCTCGTCTCCGCCTTCTCGGCGCCGGCCGATCTTGCCCGGCGCGCCGCCGCCGCGCGCTCCATCGCGAAGGCCGACGGCACCGAGCGCTTCGCCGACGCCGTCGAGCAGATCGCGAGGGCGGCATGACGGCGCCCGTGAAGACCCGCGTCCCGCTCGATGTCGGCGTCATCCACTTCATCGGCATCGGCGGCATCGGCATGAGCGGCATCGCCGAGATCATGCACAATCTCGGCTACAAGGTTCAGGGCAGCGACGTTGCCGACAACGCGAACGTCAAGCGGCTCCGGAAGATGGGTATTCCCATCATGATCGGGCACAGCGCCGACAACCTGAAGGCGGCGCAGGCCGTCGTCTATTCCTCCGCCGTGAAGCCGGGCAATCCGGAGCTCGACGCCGCCCGCGCGCTCAGCCTGCCGCTGGTCCGCCGCGCCGAGATGCTGGCGGAGATCATGCGGCTTCGCTCCTGCGTCGCCGTCGCCGGCACCAACGGCAAGACCACCACGACGACCATGATCGCCGCGCTGCTCGATGCCGGCGGGCTCGACCCGACGGTCGTCAACGGCGGCATCATCAACGCCTACGGCACCAACGCGCGCCTCGGCGCCGGCGAATGGGTCGTGGTCGAGGCCGACGAGAGCGACGGCACGTTCCTCAAGCTGCCGATGACCGTCGCGGTCGTCACCAACGCCGATCCCGACCATCTCGACTACTACGGCACCTTCGACAGGATGCGCGAGGCGTTCCAGCGCTTCGTCGAGAACGTGCCGTTCTACGGCTTTGCCGTGCTCTGTCTCGATCATCCCGAGGTCCAGGCGATGGTCGGCCGCATCGAGGACCGCCGCATCGTGACCTATGGCTTCTCGCCCCAGTCCGACGTGCGCGCGGTCAATCTGCGCTTCGCCGAAGGCGTGGCGCACTTCGACATCGTCATCACCGACCGCCGCAAGAACACCCAGACGCATCTCGACGGCATGCGCCTGCCGATGCCGGGCGAGCACAATGTCCAGAACGCGCTCGCGGCCGTCACCGTGGCGCGCGAGCTCGGCATCGCCGACGACACCATCCGCAAGGCGCTGTCGAGCTTCGGCGGCGTCGGCCGCCGCTTCACCAAGGTCGGCGAGTGGAAGGGCGCAGCGATCATCGACGACTACGCCCACAACCCGTTCAAGATCGCAGCGGCCCTGAAGGCGGCGCGCCAGGCCTATTCCGGCCCGATCGTGGCTGTCGTGCAGCCGCACCGCTATACCCGGCTGCGCGACACGTTCGAGCAGTTCGCCAAGTGCCTGAACGACGCCGACATCGCGGTCGTCGCGCCGGTCTATGCCGCCGGCGAGCAGCCGATCGAGGGCATCAGCCGCGACAGCTACGCCGATGCCCTGCGCGCTCACGGCCACCGCGACGTGCGCGTGATCGACGGCCCCGACGATCTGCCGGCGCTGCTGCGCTCGCTCGAGAACGGTCTTGCCGGCGGCGCCATCGTTCTTCTCGGCGCCGGCTCGATCACGCAGTGGGCCAACGGTCTCGAGGCGGCCATGACGGGGACGGCATGATGATGGCTCGCCCCTGCGACGCTCTCCCGCCCGTGCGCGGCACCTACACGCCCGATGCGCCGCTCAAGGACCTTGTCTGGTTCCGCAGCGGCGGCAAGGCGGAGGTCCTCTTCCGCCCCGCGGACGCGGACGACCTCGCGACGTTCCTGTTCGCGAAGCCGGCCGACGTCCGGGTCAGCGTGATCGGCGTCGGCTCCAACCTCCTGGTTCGCGACGGCGGTATCCCCGGGGTCGTGGTCCGGCTTCCCGCGAGCTTCGGCAAGGTCGTGATCGACGGCACTCGCGTCACCGCTGGCGCGGCTGCGCTCGATGCCAATGTCGCGAAGCTCGCCGCCGACGCCGGCATCGCCGGTCTCGAATTCCTCCGCGGCATTCCCGGCACGATTGGCGGCGCGCTCAAGATGAACGCCGGCGCCTATGGCCGCGAGGTCAGGGACATCTTCATCGAAGCGACGGCGATCGACGGTAGGGGCAACGTCCACACGTTGAAGGCCGCCGACATGAACTTCGTCTATCGCAAGTCGCAGCTGCCCGAAGATTTCATCTTCGTCGCTGCGACGTTCGAAGGCACGCGCGACGATCCGGCCGCCGTCCGCGCCCGCATGGACAAGCTCATGGCCGACCGCGAAGCGTCGCAGCCGGTGAAGACGAAGACCGGCGGCTCGACCTTCAAGAATCCGGCGGGCCGCAAGGCCTGGCAGCTGATCGACGCGGCCGGCTGCCGCGGCCTGCGACGGGGCGATGCGCAGGTGAGCGAGATGCACTGCAACTTTCTCATCAACACCGCCAGCGCCACGTCCGCCGACATCGAGGGTCTCGGCGAAGACGTCCGCGCCCGCGTCAAGGCGAGTTCCGGTGTCGAGCTCGAGTGGGAGATCAAGCGGGTGGGTGTGCCATGACGTACAAGCGGGTGGCGGTCCTGCTCGGCGGGCGCTCGGCAGAGCGCGAAGTCAGCCTGTCGTCCGGTGCCGGTGTCGCCAAGGCCCTGCGCACCGAAGGATTCGACGTCGTCGAGGTCGACCCCGGCGAGAACCTGGCGCAGCAGCTCATCGACGCCAGGCCCGACGCGGTGTTCAACGCGCTCCACGGCCGCTGGGGCGAGGACGGTTGCGTCCAGGGCCTGCTCGAACTCCTGCGCATTCCCTACACGCATTCGGGCGTGCTCGCCTCGGCGCTCGCCATGCACAAGCAGCGCACCAAGGACGTCTACCGCGCCGCCGGTCTGCCGGTGGTCCGATCCATTGTCGTCGACCGCCGCGAGGCCGCCGCCGCCCACCTCATGGAGCCCCCCTACGTCGTGAAGCCGGTGAACGAAGGCTCGTCGGTCGGCGTCTTCATCATCAGGAAGGGCGACAACCGCCCGCCCGAGGCGCTCGGCAGC
>Ga0335070_10009770_pt1 | contig 11228 bp, 9 predicted proteins | sample Lox_Sample_13_FD_206722 | JGI IMG/M metagenome (GOLD analysis project Ga0335070, IMG submission 206722) | Soil microbial communities from Loxahatchee National Wildlife Refuge, Florida, United States - Lox_Sample_1.3 | ecosystem: Environmental > Terrestrial > Soil > Wetlands | place: USA: Florida... | reverse complement strand
CGGGAACACGCCGATTTCCGGTCTGCCGGCGGAAGCGGGGTTCCTCGGAAACGAGTACATCCTGTACATCATCCCGAGGAAGCTTGTATCTGTTTTCATCAAGCCCGAGCATGTCGGTCCCGACGACCTGAAGATCATGCTCTCCATCCTCCCCATCATCGTGATCATCGCGGCCGTCTTCATCGCCATTTTTGCCTTCATCCTCAGCCGCACGCGATTCGGCCAGCACAACTACGCAATCGGCGGAAGCCAGGACGCGGCGATCCGCGCAGGGATCAACGTGCCGCGGCACCTCACGTGGGTGTACGTCATTTCCTCGTTCTTCGCGTCTCTCTCCGGTGTGTTGTATGCGCTGAAGTACGTCACCGGGCGGGCGGACGCAGGCAGCGCGCGGATGCTGGACTCCGTGGTCGCGGTGGTCATCGGGGGCGCGAGCCTCTACGGAGGAACGGGAACCGTGAAGGGCACGATCATCGGCGCGTTGATCATCGCCACCCTGGAAACGGGCATGGTCAACCTGAGCGTGCCATACCACAACCGCTATATCGCAATTGGCGTGATCCTCGTGATCGCGGTGCTGATCGACCAGTTCTTCCCTGACATGGTCGGAAGGAGGGAATGATGGCGGACGCCGTGCTGCAGGTGCGCGGATTGACGAAGCGCTTCGGCGGGCTCACTGCTGTGGACCGCGTCGACCTGGATGTGCGTCCCGGGGAAGTTGTCGGCCTCCTGGGGGACAACGGGGCGGGAAAGTCCACGCTGATCAAGATGGTCTCGGGAGTCTATCACCCCGACGAGGGACAGATCCTTTTCCAGGGCAGGGAAGTGAAGATGGGAAGCCCGATGGATGCCCTGGAGCTCGGCATCGAGACCCTGTACCAGGACCTGGCGCTCGCTGAGAACCTCAATGTCTACGCCAACATCTTTCTGGGCAGGGAAAGGACAAAGCCGTTCCTCGGTTTCATCCCGGTGCTGGACCACGATGTCATGCGTGAGGAGTCCAGCAAGGTTCTCAAGCGCCTGGAGATCGAGATTCCGTCCCTCAGGAGCCAGATCAAGAACCTCTCGGGGGGGCAGCGCCAGGCGGTGGCGATTTCCCGGTCCATCTACTGGAACGCCCGGCTGCTGATCATGGACGAGCCGACCGCCGCGCTCGGCGTCCAGGAGCAGCGGAAAGTGCTCGACCTGGTCCGGGTGCTGCGCGGCCAGAATGTTCCCATCATCATCATCAGTCACCAGATGTACGACGTCTTTTCCGTGACGGACCGCCTTGCCGTCATGCGCAGGGGGAAGAAAGTGGCGGAGAGAATCACCCGGGACACCACGCCAGATGAGGTCGTCGGCCTGATCATCGGCACGGAAGAGGTCGATCGAAACGGAATGGCGCCGCGCTGAGATCAGCCGGCGCGCGCTGAAATCCGCTGGAACGGCGCCAGGATCCGATGGCACGGCGTCCTCCGAAACTGTATAATCATCTCTATAGTGAAAAAGCAGATCGACATCGCCGATATCCAGAAGGCGGTCCGCAGGTCTGTTCCTCTCGTGTTCAGGCTCACGGTCCTGCCTCCCGAGTCCTTTCCGCTGGTGGACAGGATCCTCGAGCTGTACCTTGCCGAGCTCGGGCAGGAAAAGCTCCTCGAGCCGCTTTCCTACTGCGTGAAGGAGCTCATTTCGAACGCTCAGAAGGCGAATGCCAAGCGCGTCTATTTCGAGGAAAACGGATTGGAAATTTCCCGCAGGGAAGACTACGAAGCGGGGATGAAGGGTTTCCTGCTGGCGATGTCGGAGAACTTCGATCACTGGGTGCAGCAGCTTCGTGCGAAACGCTATCTGATCGAAGTGATCTTTCAGTCCAGCGGGCGATCCCTCACGATCTCGGTGAAGAACAGCGTCTCTTTGAGCGCGATGGAGATGGCACGCATCAAGGAGAGGATCACCGTCGCCCGGTCTTTTCACTCCTTCTTCGAAGCCCTGGAATCGGCCGTGGACACCACGGAGGGCGCCGGTCTTGGGATCATGATCCTCCTGCAGTTCCTGAAGAGGATCGGTCTCGGGGAAAAGGCTTTCCAGATCCGCAACGTCGATGGAGGGACTCTCTCATCGATTGCCATTCCCGTCGGCGAGGTTCATCTCGATCAGATGAGGATCCTGACCGATGTGCTCGTGCGCGACATCGAGTCCCTGCCCCACTACCCCGAGAGCGTCATGGAGCTGATTCGGCTGACCGAAGTTCCGAATGTCGAGATTACCCGCATCGCCGCCAGGATCTCTCGCGACCCCACGTTGACCGCGGAGCTGCTGCGTCACGTGAACTCCGCGTACTACGGGCTGCCCTCGCGGACGAACAGCGTTGCCCAGGCGGTGAAGCTCATTGGCATGAGAAGCCTTCATCACCTCCTGTACTCGTTCGGCTACCAGAAGATTCTCCGGGGCCGCTCGGGCATGAAGACACTGTGGGAGCATTCTTTTCGAACGGCCCGTTACGCGTTTCTCCTGGCGGATTCCGTGAAGCACCAGCGGGAGATCCGCGACGACGCATACGTGGCCGGCATCCTCCACGACCTCGGCTTCATCGTCGTCAGGTCGCTGCATCCCAGGACACAGGAGAAGATGCGCAAGTTTTCGATGGAAAAAAACATCCCGCCGCGGATCCTGGAGCGTTTCTCCTTCGGGATGAATCATGCAGATATCGGGGCCACGATAGCGCAGAAGTGGAACTTCCCCGACACGCTGGTGGAAGGGATAAAGTTTCACCACGAGCCGCTCTATGCCAGCCGCAGGCACAGGGACGTGGTGTTCTGCGTCTACCTGGCGAATGCCGTGTGTGACCTGGAGCGCCGGTTGATTTCCTTCGATCAGATCCAGAAGCCCGTGTTGCTGGAGTTCGGAATCCGCACCAGGGAGCATTTCCTCGCCGTCGCATCGGATCTCAAAACCGCGTTCGAGAGGACCAGGGAAGAGCCGTGAGTCACACCAGAAACACGCCGCGGGCCGGGCGGGAGCTCGCCATCACTCGGAAGTCTTTGTCACGGAAGATCGCGAAACATGGGCTGTCGCAATGAAGCGCGCAGTGGCCTCGGCGGCCACCGTTCCTTCCTCGTCATAGATCCATCCCCGTGTGTTGAGAATCCGTCCGCGCGCCTCCTGCACCCTTCCGACGGCGCGGATGCGTGACCCGATCTCCACGGTTTTCTGGAAGCGAACAGTGATCTCCGCTGTCACCGCTTTCTGCGAAATTCCGAAGCATGCGTGCGCCATGATCTCGTCGAGAATCGTTGCCAGAAAGCCGCCGTGGGTCATCTTTTTCCAGCCGGAAAACCAGGAGGGGATCTCCAGAATGGTCTCCGCCGATCCTTTCTCCGGGTACGTGATCTCGAGGTGCAGGCCTTTTTCGTTGTCAACTCCGCAGCAGAAGCACTGCCCATCCCTTTCCGAGGAATCCATGGGGCATAAGATAACGAAAAGCCGCCACCCTGTCAGCGAGGAGACGACCGGCCCGTGACCACGACCAATGCGATGCGGATCCTGTCATCTCTCGGCGTGGAGTTCGCCACGGCAGCATACCCCGTCGGCGACGAGCACCTCGACGCCGTGAGCGTGGCGCGTGCTCTCGGGGTCGAGCCGGAGATCGTTTTCAAGACACTCGTTGCCCGCAATGAGAAAAACGAGCCCCTCGTTTTCTGCGTCCCCGGCCCTTCCGAGCTCAACCTGAAAAAGGCGGCCCAGGCCTCGGGGTCAAAGAGAATCGAGCTGGTTGCGCTCAGGGAGTTGACGCCGCTCACCGGCTACGTGCGGGGAGGCTGCTCCCCCATCGGCATGAAGAAGAAGTATCCCACCTGGATCGACGAGATCGCGATGGCGTACGACAGGATCTACATCAACGCGGGGGCCCGGGGGATCCAGGTGATCGTTTCTCCCGGGGAGCTGTGCCGCGCGGCCGAGGCGGTGACCGCGGACCTCGTCTGAGACAACGGTATCTGACGATCCCGCTCGCGGGAAACAGGGTGCGAAAAAAACCCGGCTCGCGGCCGGGGCTCACTCCGCCAGTGAGTCAATTTACCAGATCTTCAAGAGCGTCCCTGCCCGGGAGAGGTACCAGACGAAGAGGACCGCGGTGACTCCGGCGACCGCGAAAAACCAGACGTACAGGGCCCCGCCGTCTTCCCTGCTGGCAAGCCCGATCATGATCGAGATGACGAGCACCGCGAGGAACCCGACGATGGAGAGAATCCCTGCCACCAGGTTTTCATTGTAGATCGATATGTAGCAGAACAGGAATGAGAAGATCAGGAGAAGCAGAAGCCCGAAAAAGAATACCAGGTAGTTTCTCGTCATGCCGCGCTCCTTTTATTCAGTGGTTGGAACTCTCGACCCCTATGGTACTCGATTTTTCACGAAAATCAAGTCGCGCCGGAATTTTGCCGAAGGCCACTATCCATCCGTTAAGCTTTCGCAGCAAGCTCTTCAGCCCTGGCGACCATTTCCGACAGCAGATCGAGGCCCCGAAGCCAGAAGCCGGGAGCGGTGAGATCGACGCCAAGCGGCTTCACCAGCTCGTGCGGCCACTCAGCGCCTCCGGCGGCGAGCATCTGGAGGTAGAGATCCGCGAATCCCGCGCCAGCCTCGCGATAGCGGGCATAGAGGGCGCGAACCAGCAGATCCCCGAACGCGTAGGCGTAGACGTACCCAGGGGTATGGATGAAGTGGGGGATATAACTCCACCAGATTCCGTAGTCGTCCGTCAGAGTGACGCTGTCGCCGAACATGGCGCGCTGCGTGGAAAGCCACGCTTCGCCAAGCTGCTCCGTTGTGAGCTCACCGCTGGCCCTGGCCCGGTGAACGGCGTCCTCGAACCTGTTCATGGCGACCTGGCGGAACACGGTCGCGAAGGAGCCTTCGATGCGCCGAACAAGCATCGAGAGCTGCGCCCGGGGGTCTTTCTCCCGTGCCAGGAGGTCTTCGAAGACCAGCGTCTCGCCGAAGATCGATGCCGTCTCCGCCGTGGTGAGCGGCGTGCTCCACGAGAGGACGCCGCGGGGTCGAGAGAGGTATTGGTGCACCCCGTGTCCCAGCTCGTGAGCAACCGTCATCACGTCGTCGGATTGTCCCTGGAAATTGACGAGGACGTAGGGATGCAGTGACGGAACCGTGGCGGCGCAGAATGCCCCGCCGCGCTTGCCGGGGTGAACCGATGCATCGATCCAGCCTTTCTCGAAGAACAGCGACGCAATCTCCGCCATCCGCGGGTGAAATCTCTCATAGGCGTGGAGGACCGTGTCCCGGGCTTCCTGCCAGCTATAGCATCTCTCGGCACCGGGCAACGGCGCGTAGCGGTCATAGTCGAAGAGCTCGGGCAGGCCGAGCAGCTTCCTTTTCAGGCGATAGAAGCGTGCAACCAGCTCGTAGCGGGAGCACACAGCCCGCACCAGGGCATCCACGGTTGCGTCGTCCACCTGGTTGTCCATGTTGCGCGATGCGATCCAGCTCGGGTATCCTCGCAGTCTGTTGTCCGACGCGAGATCCGAGAAAACCGTGTTGACGATGTACGTGGTGGTCCGCTGGACCCCGCGCAGGCCCCGCGTAAGGGCCGCGGCCGCCTTTTTCCGTGAATCGCGGTCAGCCGAGTACAGATGGGCAAGAATCGACTGCTGCGGGACCCGGGCACCGTCCCATTCGTACAGCGTCGATGAATGGACCTCGTCGAAGAACCGTGACCATGCCTGCCTCCCTGTCACCGACTTCTCCCTGAGGATTCTCTCTTCCGGCTCGCTGAGGAGGTAGGGCCGGTAGCGCCGCGAAAGGACCAGCCAATGGCGCCATCGCTGCAGCCGCGGATCACCGAGAAGCTGGAGCGCCGCCTCCTCGGGCGCGTCTGCCCATTCCAGGTCCACGAATACAAGGCGCTGGGACAGGCGGGATTCGGTCTCCAGTTGCTTTTGCAGCAGCGCCCCACGCGCCGGGTCATCAGTCTGGACAGTCCAGAAGAGCCGGGCAAAGCTGTCAGCCCTGCCGAGGCGTTCGGCGAGTGCTTCATAGCTGACAAGAAGCGCGTTCAGGCCATCCGGCGTCAGGGACGCCACTTTTCCCCGGTAGCGCGCGGAAAAAACCTCGACCTCGCTCTCCAGCACCCGCATCTCGGCTTCGATGCGTTCACCCGCGGGCGCCTGGTACAGGTCATCGAGATTCCAGACAACGGTTTGCGCGCCGGTGGAATCGCTTTCCTTCTGGCCCGGGCTCATGCGGGCCGCAGCCTCTTCTGCGCTTCCTCGAGAGCGGCGATCCTCTCCGCCAGCGTGGGATGAGAATAGTGGAAGAAGCTGTACAGCGGGTGAGGAGTGAGGTTGCTGAGGTTTTCCCGCGTGAGCCTGAGAAGAGCCGAAATCATCCCGGCCGCCGAACCCACAGCCTGGACGGCAAATCGGTCCGCCTCGTACTCGTGGCGTCGGGACCAGATCGAGAAAAGAGGCTGCAGGAAAAAGGTGAACGGTCCCGAGCAGAAAGCAAGGAGGATCAGGATCGCATGATAGCTGGCCCGATGAAACCCGAAGGCCTGGTAGAGCGGGAGATACGGGAGAAGGAGGCTGATGATCCAGAAGCCGACCAGGGAGAGAGCAAGAGAGGCAGCAATGCCTTTTTTCACGTGGTTCATTTTCTCGTGGCCGATCTCGTGCGCGAGCACGGAGAGGATCTCCTCTTTCGTCGAGGAAGACACCAGGGTGTCGAACAGCACGATGCGCTTCGCTCTGCCCAGCCCTGTAAAGTAGGCATTCGAATGGCGGGAGCGCTTGCTCGAGTCCACCACGAAAATCCCCCGGGTCCGAAAGCCCAGCTTCTTGGAAAGCGCCACGATCGCATCCTTCAGCTCGCCATCGGGCAGAGGGGTGAACGTGTTGAACATCGGGGCGATGACCAGCGGGGCAAGGATGCTCATCACGATCTGGAAGACGCTCATTGCCCCGAATGCCCAGATCCACCAGAGACTCCCTGTCTTGTCCATGAACCAGAAAAGGCCGAGAAGCACGGGGATGCCGATCACCGCGGAGATTGCCAATCCCTTCAGAGTATCCACGAAATAGAGAATCGGCGTCGTACGATTGAACCCGAACCGCGCCTCGATGGAAAAGGTGGAGTAAAGGGAGAAAGGCAGGGCGAGGATCCCGAAGGCAAAAGAGATTACGGCGATGACGAGGACGCCCTGGAGATAGGGATGAATGGGAAGGGTCCGGATTGCGTCGTCCACGATCCCGAGGCAACCGCTGAGGACGACCGCCAGCAGCGCCGCGGCGGAAATCGCACCAGCCAGGAGGCCGAATTTTCCGCGCGCCAGCGTGTAGGAGACCGAGCGCTCGTAGGTTTCCGAGTCGATCACGCCGGCAAATGTCCGGGGAACCGCTCCCGCGTTTTTTCTGACGTGCCCCAGGTTGAGCAGGCTCAGCGCAAGGTCCCAGAAGTATTCGAGGAAGAAAAACACGAGGTACAGGAGCAGGATCCCGTGCGCGTTCACATCACGTGCCTTTCATGGACAAAGTAACCGCAGAGCCCGTTGAAAGCAATGGCGTGGTCCTCCGATGGCAGCGAAATTTCTTGGAAATCCGGCAGGACCTGCATTACACTCTTGGGATCGAGGAGGGCAGTTTGTTGCTGCACGGGGGGTCATTTCATGTAGGCTGGAAGGAGGGAAGCTGGCAAGGCAAAGACTTGCACTTTTTGGAAATTTCTAGTGGTCTGGTTTCAACAGGCCGTAACTGGGCTTGAGAGATTCGCGAGGAGGTAAGGCTGTGGCAGAACTTACTGTGGGTTCCATCATTGCGGGCGGATTTTCCAAGGGGTTCAAGAACGTTATTCCGTTCACGGTCAATATCATTCTTTGGGCACTGACAGTTTGGATCCCCTACCTGAATATTGGCACCACCATTGGGATGGCTACTATCGCTGTCAAAATGGGAGGGAGTAAGACGATCTCAGCGGTAGAAATATTCAATCCCGTCTACCGCAAGAGAATGGGCGAATACTTTCTCACCGCTGCCTTGGTCTATCTCGGGGTCCTGGCCGGCTTGATCTTTGTCGTGATACCGGGCCTTGTCCTTGCAATTGCATGGAGCCTTTCTTTGCTTTTGGTAGTCGGGAAAGAACTGAATCCTCTCGAGGCCATGAACCAAAGCAACAAGCTGACCTACGGCAGGAAGTGGACGATTTTTGGCGGCGAAGCAATCCTGGCGATAATTGCCTACGTGGTCATTGGCATCTTCTACTACCTGAGTACGGCAACTCACGGCGCTGGCAGCGTCGTATTGTATATCATCACCGTCATTCTCTATCTCATCTCTCTCAGCATATTGACCGGCGCCCAGGCGACGATATACGAAAGGCTTGCCGCATAGAAACGTGGGCTTCTCTGCAGAGGGCCAAGGAGGAGGGCAGATTGTCGTCATTCCGTCGCAATCGCAATCTGCCCTCTGTTTCCTTTCAAGGAGGTCAGACATCAAGCTGACGATCGCGCATCAGCAAAAGTATTCTCGGGCTCAACTCGTCTTGCGGAGGTTGTTTGGCCTCGTCTCTATCGCGATCCCGCACTTCGTCCTTCTGGCGATCGTCGGAATCTGGCTGGCAATCATCAGGTTCATTACTTTCTGGGGAGTGCTCTATTACGGCAGGTTCCCGGAGCCTTTCTTTCATTTCCACCTCGGTTATCTGAACTGGTACCTGCGTGTTGCCGCCTCAATCGGCATCCTCGGTGGTTTCGGCAATCTCGTGGACGGCTACCCCGCTTTCTTTCCCGGCGCAAAGGCTGACACCGTAAAGCTCGAGGTCCCTTTCCCTGAGCACGTCAATCGATGGATCGTGATTCTGAGGTTTTTCTTCGGAACTCTCTCTGTCAGGATACCCCACTATGTCTGCCTTTTCTTCAGGGTTATCGCGAGCGGCGTCCTCGCTTTCCTGGCATGGTGGACCATCCTGTTCACCGGTCGCTACCCTTCGCCCTGGCATGCGTTCAACGTTGGTACCTACAGGTGGTCGATGCGCGTCTACCTGTACCTGGGCTATTTCACCGATGAGTACCCTCGTTTCAGCGGCAAGGAGTAGGCACAATTCATCAACGTAGCGCCACAGGCTCGCTGGGCCCTAACGTCCATGGCTGACGGAAGAGTCGGTGTTCTCTCCCTCTTTCATCCCCTCATTGGCGAATGGTTCCAGCGCTCCGTGGGTGAACCGACCGAGGTCCAGCAGGCGGCATGGCCCGAGATCGCAAGCGCAGCCAACGTGCTGGTCAGCGCGCCGACGGGCACCGGCAAGACTCTTGCCGCGTTCCTGTGGGGGATCGACAGGCTGGTCACACGCGCCTGGAGCACGGGCAAGGTGCGCATTCTCTACGTCTCTCCCCTGAAGGCGCTCAACAACGACATCCAGAGGAACCTCCTTGCGCCGCTGGCCGGCCTCCAGGAGTTTTTTTCCGAGTTCGGCAGCCCGTTTCCCCCCATCACGGTGCTGACGCGAAGCGGCGACACCCCTTCCTCGGAAAGACAGCGGATGCTCGCCCATCCCCCCGAGATTCTCATCACGACCCCTGAGAGCCTGAATCTCATCCTCTCATCGACCCGCGGACGGTTGATGCTGGATGGGCTTGCCACGGTGATCCTTGACGAGATCCATGCCGTGGCTGCAACCAAGAGGGGAGCTCACCTGATGACCGCGGTCGAACGCCTCGTTCGGCTCTCCGGGGAGTTCCAGCGCATCGCGCTCTCGGCGACCGTGCGTCCCCTTTCCGCGGTCGCCGACCTGGTCGGCGGCTATCGCCATGTCAGGGGGGAAGACCAGGCGGGATATGAGAAGAGAAAAGTCCGGATCGTGAGCTGCCCGATGACCAAGACGTACGAGCTTTCAGTATCGTTTCCCGTGGCTCACCCTGCTGCTCCCCCCGGCGAGCCATCGCAACCGGGCCCGGGACCGAGCGCTTCTCCGACGCCGCGCGGTGCAGACGCGGATGAGAAGCCGATATGGGACGCGCTTGCCCGCGAGTGTCGAAAGATCATCAGCGAGAACAGGTCGACCCTTTTCTTCGTGAACTCCCGCAGGCACGCGGAGAAGCTCAGCAGGTTCATCAACGAAGGGCTCGCAGAGCCGCTTGCCTGGGCGCATCACGGCTCGCTCTCCCGGGAGCTGCGACTGGTCGTGGAGCAGCGGTTGAAGAGAGGAGAGCTGAAAGCCATCGTTGCCACGAGCTCGCTGGAGCTCGGGATCGACATCGGCACCCTGGACAGGGTCATCCTCGTGCAGAGCCCGTTCACCGTCTCTTCAGCGGTGCAGCGCCTGGGGCGCGCCGGACACCGGGTCGGCGAGCCGAGCCGGGGGGTCATCTTCCCTCTGCACGGCAAGGACATCGTGGATGCGGCCGTGATCGCCAGTTGCGTGAGGGAGCAGGACATCGAAGAGGTCTCGCCCGTGCGGAGCCCCCTCGATGTGCTGGCCCAGATCATTGTCTCGATGACCTCCACCGAAACGTGGAACGTGGACGAGCTGTTCGATTGGATCAGGACAAGCTACTCGTATCACCTGCTTCCCCGGCGTCACTTCGACCTTGTCCTCGAGATGCTTGCCGGGAGGTTCGAAGAAACTCGAATCCGGGAGCTGTCTCCCATGGTGTCGTTCGACCGGCTTTCCGGTGAGCTTCGCGCCCGGGAATCAGCGCGCCTGCGGCTGGTCATGAACGGCGGAACGATTCCCGACAGGGGATACTTCGCGCTTCGCACCGCGGACTCGAAGGCGCTGCTGGGCGAGCTGGACGAAGAGTTCGTCTGGGAGCGCGCTATCGGAGACAGCTTCATCATGGGCACGCAGGGCTGGCGCATCCAGAAGATCGACCACCAGAGCGTCGAGGTCGTGCCCGTGGAGGCTCGAACGGCGATGTCCCCGTTCTGGAAAGCCGAGGAGCGCAACAGGACTTTTCACCTGTCGGACAGGATCGCGCGCTCTCTGGAAGACTGGAGCTCGCGGCTTGCCGACACGCACCTGCCCGATGAGCTTTCAAACAGGCACGGCCTGCGGCAGGGAGCGGCCCGTTCCATGATCGATTTCCTCCGCCGGCAGCGGGAGGCAACGGGCAAGGACCTGCCGCATCGCCATCATCTCCTGGTCGAGCACACACGAGATCCGCAGGGAAGAGGAGAAGAAGCGAAGATCGTCCTGCACACCATGTGGGGCGGACGCGTGAACAGGCCGTACAGCCTCGC
>Ga0335070_10009769_pt1 | contig 11228 bp, 8 predicted proteins | sample Lox_Sample_13_FD_206722 | JGI IMG/M metagenome (GOLD analysis project Ga0335070, IMG submission 206722) | Soil microbial communities from Loxahatchee National Wildlife Refuge, Florida, United States - Lox_Sample_1.3 | ecosystem: Environmental > Terrestrial > Soil > Wetlands | place: USA: Florida... | reverse complement strand
CTCCGCGAGCTCCAGGAGGTTGGCGGCTTCACGATGATCCGTGACGCGGCTCCAACGGCGGCAGAACTCCGCCTGCTCGAAGTAGTACGTGGAAGTGTGATTGTCGTTCATCGCCGTCAAAGCTCCGCCGAAAGCCAAACGTTAGCGAACGAGGCGATGTCGCGCCTTGATCTCGATCAGACATGGTCCGTGTACGGATGATTTCAAGCGCCGCTGCGGATACAGCGACGCGGCGGCATGGCGGCCGATTGACGCCCGCCTATAGGGCGCTTGGCAAAAGCGAAATCAGATGTCGATGCGGCGTCCGTGGCCGATCGCCGCCGGCGTCCGCTCGGAGGCGTTGATCGCATGCTCGGTCGCCCACTGGCGCATGCGGCTGAACGGCTCGGCCCGCAGCCGCGAGACCGGCACGAGGCGCGACAGGGTCGATTCGAAGTCGGCCATCGACAGATCGTCTTTCGGATTCTGCGAGGCGCGCCGCCGCGCAAACGAAGTGATCATCGCCTCATTCACCCAGGCTTCGATCTCGGCGCCGGTCAGCACGGTGTCCGGCCCGAGATGGGCCTCGCCCGAGAGCTCGACCAGATGATTCACGTCGTACGCCGCAGGGCTGTGCTTGTGCTTGCGCAGGTGGATCTCGAAGATCGCCTTGCGCTCCGCGTCCGTCGGCAGGTCGACGAAGAAAATATCGTCGAACCGGCCTTTGCGCAGCAGCTCAGTCGGCAAGGCTTCGATGTCGTTGGCCGTAGCGAAAATAAAGACGGGCGCCTTTTTCTCCTGCATCCAGGTGATCAAGGTGCCGAAGACGCGCATCGAGACGCCGCTGTCGCCCATCGTCTTCGAGTTATAGGCGAGCCCCTTCTCGATCTCGTCGATCCACAGGACGCAGGGGGCGACGGCTTCGCAGGTCTTGAGCGCGTTGCGGATGTTCTCCTCGGACGATCCGACCCACATCGAGAACACCTTGCCCATGTCGAGCTGGATGAGCGGCATCCCCCACGAGGCGGCGACGCATTTCGCGGCCAGCGACTTGCCGCAGCCCGGGATGCCGGTGACCAGCACGCCTTTCGGGCTGTGGATGCCGTACTCGGCGGCGTCGGCTGAGAAAGCGAGGCGGCGCACGCCGAGCCACTTCTTCAAGACCTCGAGCCCGCCGATGTCGGCGAGCGTGAGGTCGTGGGTGTCCATGTATTCGAGAATTCCCGACTTGCGGACGATCTGCTTCTTCTCTTCGAGGATGAAGCGGACGTCGTCCTTCTGGATCGCCAGGTCGTGCACCAAGGCCTTGGCAAGGCAGTTCTCGATCTCGGCCTTGGTCAGGCCGACTGCCGCGTCGGCGAGCGCGTGCACGAGTTCGTGGTCCGGCCCGATATGGATCTTGGGGCTCTTGGCGACCCTGTTCACAAAGGCGTCAACGAACTTCGTGACGTATTGATGGTCGGGCAGCGGGAGGTCTACCAGCGTGACCTCTTTCTCGAGCTCCGGCGCCACGTTACGGCTCGGCGCGATGATGACGCAGGTCGCGTTGTAGCCGCGGTTGCGGATGTTCATCGCGAATTCGCGCATGCGGCGCCGATGTGCGATCTCGGCCGCCTTCTTGCTGAGGAACGGATAGGGGTCCAGGAATATGAACAGGGATTTGCGCCCGGTCTGTGCGATCTTCTCGCAATGATCGATCGCGCTTCTGAAGTCCGTCAGCAGGTTCTTGTGGACGCCGACGTTCACGTCGGTGTCGAAGTCCTCGACGATCCCGCGCGTGACGCTCCAGATGTAGCAGTGATATTCGAGCCGGGCCGCGATCTTCTCGATCAGACGGCGGGCACGATCTTCCTCATGGGTGACGACCTGGACGATCGAGAAGCGCGCCCGGATGATGTCCGAGATGTTGCGCTCGACATCCACGAGCTCATCGCTCGCGGCGGCTGGGAGCTTTTCGTCGGTGCGGGCGGGTACGTTCGGCATTCGGGCCCCTGGTGGAACTGGATGGCACCATAGTGCCGCTCGGAGCAACCCGCGTTGATCTGGGTCAAGCGCCCGAATGCATCGTGCTTCGGCCGGTTAGGCGATTTCGAGGACCGGGCCGATACCCTGGGCGGCACACGTCTCGAGCGTCGTCGCGTCGCGCTCGAACTCGGCGGCGATCGCCTCCAGTTCGGCGGCCAGCTCGTCCGACAGCGCCCCCCGCGCCATGTCGCGGCAATGCGCGGCCCGCCGGCGCAGCTTTTGCGCCTGCAGGAGCATCGTGTCGGCGTTGGACGCCATGGCTGTGTTTACCGCTTCGGCCAAGTGCTGACTCGATCTATCCACGTCGTGGATAAAATGGCCCCGCTCCGGCCGGGGAGCCAAAGCGGGGCGAAGTTCCCCGCCGCATGCGTTCAAACGGCGGGAGGGAGGGTTGCGGGGCTACGATGCCGCCCCGCGACGGGCAAACCGGTTAGTCACGCGGTCGCCGCCGACTGGCAGCAGACCCAGGCCCGTGACCGAGTTTCCTGGCCCTCTGAAACGAGGGGTTGTCCACGAGGGACTAGCGGGACGTCCTGGAGCCGGCACTCATCTGCGGCTCGGAGCCTGTCGAAAACGGACGTCCGCGGCTCGAAATTCCGTACTGCAGATATAGGGAGTCACGGCTCGATTTCAATGGCCCTGCGCGAGACGGCTCGCGACATCAGTGATAGACCGGCTGCGATGTCAGCAGATCGTCGGAATCCACCAGAACGATGCCATGGTCGAGGCGACCGGCGCTGTAGACCGACTCCGCGGCTTCCAGGATGCGGGCCAGCCGGCGGCCGACGACGGCCAAGCAGCGGTCGCCGTCCAGGCTTTCCACGCCGTTCACGTCCTCGAGGGCTGCACGCGAAACCGCGCAACGGACAGACGAACGCGTCCTCGGGTCTTCGCACACGAACTCGATGCGGGACTGACGGCCGTTCCAGCTCGGCGCGACGTTGCGGTTGAAGCGAAGCGACATGATACCCCTCCGTGTTTCTTCGATGGCACGGAGGTTAGCCACCGCAAACCCGGCTCCGACAGTTCGGAAAATTACCTACGTAAAGGCCCTTAGTCCGAGACGGCGCGGGCCGGCCGGCTACACGTGCAGCGGCCGCCGCCAGAACGGCTTGATGGCCTCAAGGGCCAGGAGAACGGCGATGCCGGCCGCGGCGGTGACCGCGAGGTCGTCGGCGTGCAGCGGCCCGAAGCGGAGGAGGCCGCGCGCCGGCGGCCATGCAATGGTGACCGCCAGCAGCGCCCCCACAATGCCCAACACCCACCAGATGGCGGGGTTCGGGCGGACCAGAGCCCTGGCCAGCGACGAGCTGAACGACCGGTTCACCAGGATCAGCCCGACATTGCTCAAGATCAGCGATACGAACGCCAAAGCGCGCACCTCGCCATCCGACAGTCCCCGCCATACCGCCGTCAAATAGACAGCACCGACCAGCAGCAACACGACCCCGCCCTGAATCAGGCTCCAGGCGATCAGCGGGCCCGACAGGATGCGGCTCCGCGGATGGCGCGGCGGCCGCGCCATGACGTCGCGCTCATCCCCTTCGGCTTCGAACACGATCGAGCACACGGGGTCGATGATCATCTCGATCATCGCGATGTGGATCGGGCCGAAGAGCAGCGGCCAGCCGAGGCCGAGCGGCAGCAGCGATAAGCCCGCGATCGGCACATGGATCGCCAGGATGTATCCCATCGCCTTGCGGAGATTGTCGTAGATGCGGCGGCCGAGCCGCACGGTCTTCACGATCGAGGCGAAATCGTCGTCGAGCACGACGATCGCCGCGGCTTCGCGGGCGACATCGGTCCCGCGCCCGCCCATCGCGACGCCGATGTGGGCCGCCTTGAGCGACGGCGCGTCGTTGACGCCGTCGCCGGTCATGGCGACGACTTCTCCGATCTTCTTCAGCGCCGTGACGATCCGCAGCTTTTGGGCCGGCGACACGCGCGCATAGATGGTTGTCGCCGCGCACCGCGCCGCCAGTTCATCATCGGTCAAGGCATCGAGTTCGGACCCGGTCAGGACCGCGCCCCCCGGCAGACCCGCCCCCTTGGCAATCGCGCGCGCCGTGACCGGGTAGTCGCCGGTGATCATGACCACGCGGATGCCCGCCGCACGGCATTCGGCCACGGCGGCGGCAACACTCGGCCGCAAGGGATCCGACAAGCCGACGAGGCCGACAAATTCGAACGCGAAGCCATGCGGGGATTGCGGCCACGCCGTGCCGGCAAAGCCGGCCCGCGCGACACCGAGGATACGCATGCCGCGCGACGCCATGTCGTCGACGGTCCGCCGCATCGCCGCAAGGTCTTCCGTCGAAAGCCGGCACAGGGCGGCTATGGCTTCCGGCGCGCCTTTGGCCGCTGCGAGAAAGCCTCCCGAGCCTGGCACCGCCCACACCTGGGTCACGGCCAGCAGCGAGGGGGTGAGCCCGTATTCATGCACCAGCGACAGGCCGCCATCGTATTCGCGGGCGGAAAGACGCCCGAGAAGGGCGTGGAACGCACGATCCATCGGGTCGGTGGAATCGGCGCCGCTCGCCAAGGCGCCGCATTCGATGAGTCTCGCGAACGGTGCCGCGGTGACATCGGCCGAGGTCTGCTCCAAGCGCGCGACGTCCGCTCCAACGCGCAGCTCGGCAATCGCCATGCGGTTCTGCGTCAGCGTTCCCGTCTTGTCGGTGCAGAGGACGGTCGCCGCACCAAGCGTCTCGATCGCGGCGGCGCGGCGCGTCAGCACGCCGACGCGCGAAATGCGCCAGGCGCCCATCGCCATGAACACCGTCAGGACGAGCGGGAATTCCTCGGGCAAGAGCGACATGCTGAGCGCCACCCCGCCCAGCAGCGCCGACAGCCACTCGCCGTGGAGGGAGCCATAGACGAGGACCAGAACCGCGCTGATGCCGACCCCGGCGATCGCCACGGCGCGGACGATGACACGGGTCTCCTGCGTCAGGCGCGGCGTCTCGGACTCGATCTGGCCGAGAGCCAGCCCGATCTTGCCGATTTCGCTGGTGGCACCGGTGGCGTGGACGAGCGCGGTGCCGCGGCCACGAACGATCATCGTGCCGGCGTAAACATACGGCAGATCGTCGCCGCCCGGGCGAGGCGGCGGGGCGGACCCGATCTCACCGGCCAGCTTGCGGACCGGCACGGATTCGCCGGTGATCAGCGATTCATCCACCTGGACGCCGTGGCTCTCGACGAGCATGGCATCCGCCGGGACGCGGTCGCCCTCGGCAAGCACGACAAGGTCGCCACGCACGACCTCGCGGCCGGCGATACGCTGCGGTTGACCGTCGCGGACGACCATGGCGCGCGGGCTCGTGAGGTCGCGGAGCGCCTCCAGGACCCGCTCGGTCCGGCTTTCCTGCACCACCGCGATCGACATGCTCGCGGTCGCGAACAACGCCAGGATCAGCCCTTCCGCCGGATCACCGAGAGCGACGTAGATGGCGCTCGCCGCCAGCAAGAGGCCGAACATCGGCTCGCGCACCAGCTCGGCGACGATCCGCAGCCGTGTGCGCCGAGGCGCGCGCGGCAGTTCGTTCGCGCCGTCGCGCTGCAGGCGCCTGGCGGCCTCGGCCCGGGTCAGTCCTGCACGGACGGCGCCGCCGGGGCTCGGTTCAGCGTCGCCGCTCAATGTGATAGCCGTGGTCGGCGGCGACCATTTCCGTGGCGAAGCGGAAATCCGACGGATGCGAGGCGTGCACGCGGTAGAGCGGTTCGCCGGCGGCGACCGGCGTCCCGACCTTCTTGAACAGATCGACGCCGGCGCCGCGGTCGCTCGGCGCGCCGGCCGTGCGCGCGATACGGGCGATGCGATAACAGTCGATGCCGCTGACGACGCCGTCGTCCGGCGCCCGCACCTCGTGCACGAGCTTGCCGAGCTCGGCTTTGACGGGCGATGGCCCCTGGGCCTCCCTAATGCGCTGCATTTGTGCGAGCGCAGCTCCTGAATCAAGGATCTCGCGCGCCCGTTCGGTACCCTTGCCGCCGCGCAGGCTGACATCGAATTCGAGAATGCGCCCGGCGAGCAGTAACGCCCGCTCGCGAAGGTCGCGCGGCGCCGAAGGATGGTTCTCGAGCACGCGCATGACGTCCCGCGCTTCGAGAAGCGGGCCGACGCCGTAGCCGACCGGCTGGCTGCCGTCGGTGATCTCGACCTCCAGGTGCAACCCGATCTGATCACCGATGTATTCGAACAGCTTGCGCAGACGGATCGCGTCGGAGAACGAGCGCACCTTGGCGGAGGGGCCGACCGGGATATCGATGATCAAATGGGTCGACCCGGCCGCGAGCTTCTTCGAAAGGATTGAGGCGACCAGTTGCTCGCGGGTATCGATGCCGAGCGGCCGCTCGACCGAAATCAGGATGTCGTCCGCGGGCGACAGGTTCACGTGCCCGCCCCACACCAGGCAGCCGTGGGTGCGCGCCACGATGTCGCGAATCTCGTCGATGCTGATGTCGACCCTGGCCAGCACTTCCATCGTGTCGGCCGTGCCCGCCGGCGACGTGATCGCCCGCGACGAGGTCTTCGGGATCGTCAGGCCGTGCGCGGCAACGATCGGCACGACGATCATCGAGGTGCGGTTCCCGGGAATGCCGCCGATGCAATGTTTGTCGACAATCGGACGCGTCGGCCATTCGAGGCGGCTGCCGACACCGGCCATGGCCCGGGTCAGCGCCAGAACCTCTTCCGTTGTCAGGAACGCGGCCGATGCGATCAGAAATGCGGCGATCTCCGGCTTCGAATAGCGATTGGCGGCGATGTCGCGGATGATGGTGTCGAAGTCCGATTGGGTGAGGCTCTTTCCCAGGACCTTGGCGCGGACCGCGTCGCGTCCCAACGGCGGCGCCGCCTGGGCCACGGCCACACCCTCGCCCTCAGGCAGGCCCAATTGCCGGAAACTCTGCTCCGACAGGCCAAGCTCGTCGCCTTTCAGCAGCCGCGGGTCGTCGACGATATTCAAGGTCGCGAGGATCGTGCGGCCATTGCTGGATATCTCGATCTTTGCCAACGCCTGAAAGGCCTCGGCGCGATACAACGGACAGTCGCGCGCCAGGAATGCGACGTTCTCATGATATGTGTCGATGGCGATGCGCCTGAGCTTGAGCATGGCAAAGACTAACCGCCCCGCAGAACCGAACCTATGATCTGCATCAAGCGCCTTTACATGCGTCCGCCCGGCTCGTTCGTCGCCCGCACGTCGACGTCGATCGTCGCGAGCTTATTATAGATTCGCACCATGCGGCGCAGCGGCCACCAGTCGTAGAGGAAAATCTGGATCGGCCGCCACATCGCGACCCAGCCGGTGATCACGAGGCCTTCCGCGACGATGCTCTCGACGGCGTTGGCGGCCGGAAACAGAAGGAACGCGCGCGCGCTCAGGCATGCCGCGAGGAACGCCAACCCGATCGCCAACGACAGGCGCCCTTGCCGCAACAGGAACCGTAGATCGCGACTGGCGCTGTCGCGGCGGTAGGCGAAATAGCCGTGGATCGAATCCCCGAGCCGCGCCGCCCGCGCCGTCGCGATCTCGGTCGCGGGCAGGTGGAAGATCAGCCGCAGCGGCGTGCCGAGGTGGAACTCCCGGACAGCACCGACGATGTAGCTCTCGGCCTCGGCATCGAGATCCTTCTCATGGAAAGGCGACGGGTCGAACGAATCGAAGAGCTGCTGGACCCGATTGAGACTGATCTCGATAAGCCGTGCGCCGTTCTCCTGCCGATAGCGGTCTGCAATGTCCTGCAATGTGGGCCGCTTAGTGCGACATCAGGACCGGAATGGTCATGTGCCGGAGGATGTGCAGTGTCACGCCGCCGAACGTGTACTCGCGCAGCCGCGAGTGCCCGTAGGCGCCCATGACCAGAAGGTCCGCGCCGAGATCGGCAGCGCGCGACAGAATGACGTCTCCCGCCTTCATGTCCTCCGCGGATACCGAGCCGACTTCCGCCTTAACTCCATGGCGTGCGAGGTGCGTCGCGATATCGGCGCCGGCGATGTGCTTGCCGGCCGGATTGACTTCCATGATACGCACCGACTTCGCGCGCCGCAGCAGCGGCATCGCGTCGTGCACGGCGCGCGACGCTTCGCGCGTGTGGCTCCACGCGATGAGGACCCGCTCGCCGACGACCGGGAATTTCCCGTAACGCGGCACCAGCATGACCGGACGGCCGGAGCCCATGATGAGCTCCTCCGGCGTCAGGTCGAGATTCGTGTCTTCATCGGTCGTCGCCTGGCTCATGACGACGAGGTCGGCGTATTGCGCGTGCTGGAGCGCGACGTCGACGGTCCGGCCTTTCGTCTGGCGCCATTCGTATTTCATGCCGGTGCGGCGCTCCGCGTCCTCGACGATCTTCTTGGTGTTTTCCAGCCGCTCGCGGATGACCGATTCCTGCCATTCGAGCAGGGCCGAGGGCGCGCCATGCATCAGCGACGCCGGCGTATAAGGCGGCTCCATGACATGCAGAGCGACAAGATGTGCTTCCATATCAGACAAGGCGGCCACGGCGTCGAAACGCGTCGGCGCCGTCTTTGCGTCATCGGCGATGACGAGGATGTCTTTATAGCTCATGGGCGTTCTCCAGCGGATTAGAAGCGTGCCGCGACCGGCTTACGATCCGATAACACTATAGGGTTCCATGCCTTACATTGATACAGATCAAGCGGCCGCATCGTCTTTAGCGGGGGCACCACGCCGGCGCGCCAGCCAGTCGCTGGCATCGGAGATCAGCCGATATTTGACATCCGAGACGGTCATCTCGCGAAACCAGTTCACGACGTCGCCCCAGGGATCGTTGATCTTGGCGAGGCCGGACACGAAGGCGACAACGGTTCCGACATCGATCCGGCCGGAGACGGCGAACCAGCCGCCGATGCCGAGCACCGCCGCCACACCCAGGTGATACATGAGGTTCATCATGAAATTCATGCTGAATTTGAGCTTGTAGATGCCCATGTTCAGCGTGAAGACTTGGTCGATGCGATCGTTCTGCAGCGCGCTGGCTCGGCTGTGGTCCCCGCCGAGTTTGATGATCCCACCGCCGACCTCGCGCAGGGTCTTGATGCGGCTCCATGCGCGACGATTGATTGCGCGTTGCATGAGCGGCACGAACAGCAGCTGCGGCATGAGGACGATGAGGGCCAGGAGCGCCATTTCCGGCTGCAAGTAGATCATGTAGCCGAGGACGCTCGCCAGGACCCCGCCCTGCAGCAGCGGCTCCGACAGACTGATGCCGATGAAGCCGCCGACCGGCTCGACCTCGGACAGGATCATCGAGATCTCCACGCCTTCGGCTTCGGCCGTGTGGAGCGCGGTCGATGCGTCATCGATCTGGGCGGAGATGGTGCGCCGCAAATGGCGAACCGCGGCCTCGCTGACCCAGCCGCGATAGATGTTGAGGGCGAGCTTGATGCCGCCTTCCACTGCGGCGACCCCGACATACGCCGCCGCCAGCCAGGCGATGGTGCGGACGGCGCCCGAGGCGATCGCGTCGTTGACGATACGCCGCTGGATCTCGAGCGGAATGGCGCTCAGCAGGAACACCGCGACCGACATGAGCGCGAGGAAAGCCTGGTGAAACGCCGTGCATCGCCAGATATAGCCGGCGAGCGACTGCGGCAGAATCCCCCGGTAATCGGAAGCTTCGTCCGGCGATCTGTCCGCCCGGTCCGGCGACATCGGAGACACGCTTGCCATTCGGCATTTATCCGCCAGCGGACCCGCTAACGCTTTGACCCAGATCAACTGTCGCGGCGCTAGGGGTCCTGCTCGAGCCCCCGTTTCAGCCGGCGCAACAGCGTGCGGCGCGTGCGGTCGTCGGCGGCGCCGCGGAGCCGCTCCTGCAGGTCGAGAACGAAGGCGGCGTAGTCGTTATGCCAGTCGCGTCCTTCGATGAGTGCTGCGGACGCTTCCGCCGTCAGCCGCGGCGGCTGATCGGCCGTTTCCGCCCGGGCCGTGGCCGCGGGATGCAGGACATATGTCTGGTCGAGACGGGGGATGACGATCCGCGACGACGGAAGCCCCAGGCCTTCGATGCCCCCCTTCAACGAGGCCAGAGCCTCCTCCTCGCCGTGGGTCACGAAGATGGTGCGCCGGACGGGCATCCGGGCCTGCACCCAGGCCAGGAGTTGGCGGCGATCGGCGTGACCGGAATAGACGTCGAGACTGCGGATGCGGGCGGCGACCGTGATCTCCTCCCCCTGGATGCGGACCGAGCGCGTGCCGCGTTGCAGAAATGCACCGAGCGTGCCCGACGCCTGGAAGCCGATGAACAGCACCGTCGCGTCGGCCCGCCACAGATTGTTCTTCAGGTGATAGCGGATCCGGCCGGCGTCGCACATGCCGCTGGCAGCGATGATGATGGCGCCGCCGGCAACCCGCGCCAGTGCCATGCTTTGTTCGGCCGTGGTCACGAAGCGGATGTTGGGTGCGCGGAACGGATCCGGCAGATCCGCCGGTACGTGCAGCTCCGCACGATAGCGCTCGAACACCTCCGTAGCCCGGATGGCCAGCGGAGAATCGAGAAAGACGGGCACCTTGGGCAGTTCGCCGCGCGCCATCAGCACGACCAGGTCGCTGAGCAGTTCCTGTGTCCGCTCGACGGCAAACGCGGGAATGATCAGATTGCCACCCGCCTTCAGCGCGGCGAGGACTTCGGCCTTGAGAGCGTTTTGGCGGCCCGCCTCCCGGACCGCTGGCCGCTCGCGATCTCCGTACGTCGCCTCGGCTATGACGTAGTCGAAATTCTCGTACGCATGCGGACCGCGATGGAGAGCGGTGGCGTCAGGCCCGATATCGCCCGAGAACAGGATGCGCAGCTCCCGTTGCTTAGGATCGCCGGTCGCGATCTCGAGTTCGATCGATGCGGAGCCGAGAATATGGCCGGCGTCGCGATAGCAGGCGCGCATCCCGGGCGCGATCTCGGTCCAGCTGTCCCGCTCGACCGCCGTCAGCTGCTGCAGTGATGCTTCGGCGTCGGCCCGCGTATAGATCGGCACGACGATGGGCCGTCCGCGCCGCGCGTTGCGGCGGTTGAGCCGCTCCACCTCCGCCTCCTGGATGGCGCCGGCGTCAGGCAACATCCATTCGAGCAGCGCGTTGGTTTCGGCGGTGGCGAAGATCCTGCCGCGATAGCCCTGCCGGCAAAGCTTCGGCAGCAGGCCCGAATGGTCGATATGCGCGTGAGTCAGGAGGACCGCGTCGAAGCCTGCCGGATCGAAC
>Ga0335070_10009768_pt1 | contig 11229 bp, 7 predicted proteins | sample Lox_Sample_13_FD_206722 | JGI IMG/M metagenome (GOLD analysis project Ga0335070, IMG submission 206722) | Soil microbial communities from Loxahatchee National Wildlife Refuge, Florida, United States - Lox_Sample_1.3 | ecosystem: Environmental > Terrestrial > Soil > Wetlands | place: USA: Florida... | reverse complement strand
CTACCCGGCGCTCAGCCCGGGAAGGGCCGGCGTGCTCCGCATCCTCGACCTCGTCTTCGCCGGGCTCGCCCCGCACAAGCCCGGCCGCCGGAGGACCTCGCCATGACCCGCCCGCTCGCCGTCCCGCTCTCCCTCGCGCTCCTCGCGGCCTGCTCCCGCCCCGCTGAGAAGCCGCCCGCCCCGGGCGCCCGGCCGGCGGTGACGGTGGAGACGGCCAGGGTGGGCACCGCCGACCTGGAGGAGTCGGTCGAGGTGGTGGGGGGGCTCTCCGCCCTGCGCACGGCCGAGGTGAAGACCGAGTACAGCGGGGTCGTCACCGAGGTGAAGGTGACGCAGTGGGTGAAGGTGACCCGGGGCACGCCGCTCGCCCTCCTCGACGCGCGCGAGGCCGTCGCGGGCGCGGGGTCGGCGCGGGCCGCCGGCCTCCAGGCGGAGGTGGCCGCCCAGCGCGCCGGCCGCGAGCTGGAGCGTACCCGCAAGCTCAAGGAGGCCGGGCTGGCCACCCAGCAGGCGCTCGACGAGGCCGCGACCGCCGAGGAGGCCGCCCGCGCCGGGGTGGCGGCGGCCCGGGCCCAGCAAGCCATGGCCGAGACCCGGCTGCAGAAGGCGGTGCTGCGCGCCCCCATCGATGGCGTGGTGGCGGAGCGCAACGTCGACGTGGGCGACTACGTGGAGAACATGGGGAGCCCGGTCCCCATGTTCCGCATCGTCGACGCGCGGGTGCTGGAGCTCGTGGCCAGCGTACCCTCGGCGCGGACGGCCGCGCTCCAGGTGGGGCAGCCGCTGGTCTTCACCAGCGACGCCCTGCCCGGAAGGGAGTTCAGAGGCAAGGTCTCCTTCATCAACCCGACCGCCGACGAGGCCAGCCGGACCGTGAAGGTGAAGGCCGAGGTACCCAACCAGGCTGCCGAGCTCAGGCCCGGTCTATTCGTCAAGGGGCGGATCGTCATCGGCCACCGCGCCGGCGTCCTGGCCGTCCCCCGGGCGGCCCTGGTCTCCTGGGACCCCACCGGCAGGACCGCGACCGTCTTCGTGGTGGAGGGCGGCACCGCCCACCGCCGCAGCATCCAGACCGGCGTGGTCGCGGGCGACAGCATCGAGGTGGCCGGCGGGCTGCAGGGCGGGCAGGAGGTGGTGACCCGGGGCGCCTTCAACCTGCGCGACGGCGATGCCATCCGCGCCGCCCAGGGGGTGTGAGCCATGCTCCTCTCCGACGTCTCCATCAAGCGGCCGGTCTTCGCCACCGTCCTGATGATCGCCCTGGTCACGCTGGGGATCTTCTCCTACCGGCGCCTGGCCATCGACATGTTCCCGGACATCGAGTTCCCGGCGCTGTCGATCGTGACCCTCTTCCCCGGGGCCTCACCCGAGACCGTGGAGCGGGAGGTCACCAAGAAGCTGGAGCAGGCGGTGAACCCCATCGCCGGGGTGAAGCACGTCTACTCCTCGTCGCGCGAGGGCGTGTCCTCGCTCATCGTCGAGTTCGAGCTGGAGGTCCGGGTGAACGACGTGGCCCAGGACGCCCGCTCCAAGATCGCCGCCATCCGCAACCAGCTCCCGCAGGGGCTCGAGGAGCCCATCATCCAGAAGTTCGACATCGCGGGGATGGCCATCGTCTCCCTGGCAGTCCGCTCCTCCGAGCTCACCCCCCGCGAGCTGTCCACCCTGGTCGATCGGCGGGTGCGGCGCCGGCTGGAGAACCTCCCCGGCGTGGGCAAGGTGGATCTGGTGGGCGACACCAAGCGCGAGGTCTCGGTCGACCTCGACCCGGCCCGCCTCGACGCGCTGGGGCTGGGGGTGGACGAGGTGGTGGCCGGGCTCTCGGGCGAGAACGTCAACACGCCGCTGGGACGGATCGACCGTGGTGGCCAGGAGGTGCCGCTCCGCATCGCTGGCAAGCCGCGCGAGGTCTCGGGCTTTCGCTCCATGGTGGTGGCCCAGCGGGGTGGCGTGCCCGTCCTGCTCGGCCAGGTGGCCGAGGTGCGGGACGGCGTGGAGGAGCAGCGCAAGCTGGCCCTGGTGAGCGACGTGCCAGCGGTGGTCATCGACGTCTACAAGCAGTCGAAGGCCAACACCGTGGGGGTGGTGGAGGCCGTCAACCGGGAGATCGGCCGGCTCCGCGGCGAGCTCCCGCCCTCGGTGGAGATCCAGATGGTGCGGGACGGATCGGTGGTGATCAAGGACTCGGTCCACGACGTCACCTCCACGCTGCTGGAGGGCGGCGTGCTCACCGTGCTGATCGTCTTCCTCTTCCTCAATTCCTGGCGGTCCACGGTCATCACCGGGCTCACCCTGCCCATCTCCGTCATCTCCTCCTTCATCGTCATGTACTTCCTGGGCATGACCCTCAACGTCATGACGCTGATGGCCCTTTCGCTGGCCATCGGGCTGCTCATCGACGACGCCATCGTGGTGCGCGAGAACATCGTCCGCCACCTGGAGCACGGCCAGGACCACGTCACCGCTGCGCGGAAGGGCACCTCGGAGATCGGCCTGGCGGTGCTGGCCACCAGCCTCTCCATCATCGCCGTGTTCGTGCCGGTGGCCTTCATGAAGGGCGTCATCGGCCGCTTCTTCTTCCAGTTCGGCATCACCGTGGCCTTCGCGGTGGCCGTCTCGCTGTTCGTCTCCTTCACCCTCGACCCCATGCTCTCCTCGCGCTGGGTCGACCCGGACGTGGAGCGCACCGGCCGGCGCCACCTGCTGGCCCGGGCCCTCGACCACTTCAACGGCTGGTTCGACCGGACCGCCGACCGCTACCAGGGGCTGGTGGGCTTTGCTCTCGACCACCGCAAGACCGTGGTGCTGGCCGCCACCCTGGCCTTCGGGGGCGGGATCGTGGCCTTCGCCGTGCTCCCCAAGGAGTTCATGGCCAACGACGACCAGGGCGAGTTCCAGGTCAAGTTCACCACCGCGCCGGACGCCTCCTTCGAGGAGACGCGGGGTCGGGTCGAGGCCGTGCTCCGGGTGCTCAAGAAGGTGCCCGAGATCCGCTACACCTACGCCTCCATCGGCGCCGGCGACACGGGCACGGTCCGGGACGCCCGGGTCTACGTCAAGCTGGTGGAGCGGCGCCTGCGCCGGAAGCACGCCAGCGTGCTGGCGGCCGAGGCCCGGCAGCTGGTGGGCGGCGTCGCCGGCATCATCCCCTCGGTGGAGATGCAGGCCGACGAGTTCGCCGAGAAGCCCATCCAGGTGTTCATCCGCGGCGAGCAGATCCCGCTCCTCAAGAAGTACGGCGCCCAGCTCAAGGACGCGGTCTACAGGATCCCCGGGGTGGTCGACCTGGAGCTGACCCTGGAGCTCGACCTGCCCGAGTACCAGCTGGTGGTGGACCGGGAGCGCGCCGCCGACCTGGGACTCTCCACCCCGGCCATCGCCCGCACGGTGAGCGCGCTGGTGGGGGGCCAGGCTGTCTCCACCTACGAGGACGAGGAGGGCGAGGCGGTGGACGTGCGGGTGCGGCTGCCCCTCTCCATGCGCCGCGACGTGTCCCAGATCGGCGACCTGCACCTGGCGGTGCCGGGCCGGCGCGGCGCGCCGGCCCTGGTCCCGCTCTCCGATCTGGTCCGGGCCGAGCGGACCACCACCCCGGCGGAGATCTCGCGGCAGGACCTCTCCCGGCAGGTGATCCTCAGCGCCAACCTGGACGGCATCCCGCTGGGCACGGCCCAGGAGCGGATCGAGGAGGCGGTGAAGGGCATCGACCTGGCGCCCGGGTACCGGGTCGTCTTCGGCGGCGACGTCGAGGCCATGGAGGAGAGCTTCGGCTACATGTTCGAATCGCTCTTCCTGGCGGTGATCTTCGTCTACCTCATCCTGGCGGCCCAGTTCGAGTCGTTCATCGACCCGCTCTCCATCATGCTCTCCCTGCCGCTGGCCATCGTGGGCATGGCCGGGATGCTCCTGGCCACCGGCGACACCCTCAGCATCATGTCGTTCATCGGCCTGATCCTGCTCATGGGCCTGGTCACCAAGAACGCCATCCTGCTGGTCGACTACACCAAGGTGCTCCGCCGCCAGGGCATGGACCGACGCACTGCGCTCGTCACCGCCGGGCGGACGCGCCTGCGGCCCATCATGATGACCACCCTGGCCATGATCTTCGGGATGCTGCCGCTGGCGCTGGGCGTCGGCCAGGGGGCCGAGCTGCGCGCGCCCATGGGGCGGGCGGTGATCGGGGGCCTCATCACCTCCACCGTGCTCACCCTGGTGGTGGTGCCGGTGGTCTACTCCCTCTTCGACGACTTCGCCGGCTGGCTGCATCGGCGCTGGGCCGGGGCCAATGCCCTGGAGCAGGACGCGCACGTCCGCACCGCCTCGCGGATCGCCGTGGGCATCCTGGTCCTCGCCTCCCTGGCCTTCCCGGCCCGGGCCACCGAGCCGTCCGCCCCCGCGCCGGAGGCGGTGCGGATCCTCTCGCTGGAGGATGCCGTCCGGATCGCCTCGGACAAGAACCGCGACGTGCAGAAGGCCCGTGCCTACCAGGAGTGGGTGCTGGGGAAGTACGTGGAGAGCCGGGCCGCCGCCCTCCCCTCCCTGCTGGCGCAGGCCAGCCTCGCCACGGCGCGGGACGACGCCACCCGCCAGGCCATGCGCGGACTCCAGCCGGCGACGCAGACCGTGGAGGACGTGGGCCTGACGCTGTCCCAGGCGATCTACACCTGGGGCAAGGTGGGGGCCGCCCTCCGCGCCGCTCGCTCGGGTATCGCCTCGGCCGACGACCAACTGGAGCACTTCCGGCAGGCCGCCGTCCGCACCGTCACCGAGGCGTTCTACGACGTGCTCCTCTCTCGCCGGCTCCTGGAGATCGCCAGGGAGAGCCTGGCCCAGCGGGAGCGGCAGCTCGCCGACGCCCGGCACCGCCACCAGCTGGGCACGGCGACCGACTACGACCTCTTGGCCGCCCAGGTGGCCCTGGACAACCAGAAGCCCGAGGTGATCCGGACCGAGGGACTGGTGTCGCTGGCCCTGGACCGGCTCCGCCTGGTCCTCGCCGAGGAGGGGACGGGCATCGACGTCGCCGGCAGCCTGGAGGCGGAGCCCGCCGAGGTGCCGGCGCTGGAGGACGCAGTCGGGACCGCGCTGGAGCACCGCCCCGACCTCAAGGCCCTGACCGGGACCGTGGAGGTGCGCCGGGACCTGGTCGAGGTCTATGACGCCGATGACAAGCCCCGCCTCGATCTCCGCGCAGGGATCGGACACCGCTGGCTGAGCGTGGGCCCGGTACCGCAGGGCTTCTTCACCTCGCCGGGCGACACGCCCAGCTCCCTGTCGGGCAACGGAACCACCTGGTCGGCCGGACTGGTGCTCACCTTCCCCTTCTTCGACGGCCTGGCCACCCGCGGCCGGGTACGTCAGGCCGAGAGCGACCTGGCCCAGGCCCGGATCGACCTGGCCCAGGCCCGGGACGGCGTCCGGGCCGAGGTCCACGGCGCCCTGGAGGCGCTCCGCGTCTCCTCCGAGACGGCGCGGGCCCTGGCGAGCACGGTGGGCCAGGCCCGGCGGCTCCTGGAGATGTCGGAGAAGGGGCAGGAGCTCGGGGTGAAGACCCGCCTGGAGGTGGAGGACGCGCTCCTCAACGTCCGCCAGGCCGAGGCCAATTTGGCCAGCGCCCAGCGCAACTGCCGGGTGGCCCGGGCCAACCTCAGGTTCGCGCAGGGCGAGCTGTAGCCAGGGCTACCGGAGCCTCCTCTCCACCGCCTCCACCAGCGTGCGAAGGCAGCGGACGCGCGCCCAGGCCTTGTCGTCCGCCTCCACGATGGTCCAGGGCGCGTAGGTGGTGGAGGTCTGGGTGATCATGTCGTGGACGGCGAGGCGGTAGGCGTCCCACTTCTCGCGGTTCCGCCAGTCCTCCTCGGTGATCTTGTAGCGCTTGGCCGGATCCTTCTCCCGCGCCTTGAAGCGCTCCAGCTGCGTCTCCGGGGAGACGTGCAGCCAGTACTTCACCAGCACCGCGCCGGCGTTGGTGAGCGAGCGCTCGAACTCGTTGATCTCGTGGTAGGCGCGGCGCCACTCCGGCTCGGAGCAGAACCCCTCCACGCGCTCGACCAGCACCCGGCCGTACCAGGTCCGGTCGAACACGGCCACGTGCCCGGCCTTGGGGATCCGCTTCCAGAAGCGCCACAGGTAGTGGTGGGTGGCCTCGTCTCCCTTGGGCGCGGCGATGGGGTGGACGGTGTAGCCGCGCGGGTCGAGGGCCCCGACCAGCCTGCGGATGGCGCCGCCCTTGCCGGCCGCGTCCCAGCCCTCGAGGGCCACGACCACCGGCACCCGGGCGGTGTAGCAGGCGAACTCCAGCTCGCGCAGCCGTCCCTGGCAGCGCGACAGCTCCTTCTCGTACCGGGCCGGAGTGATCCGCAGGGAGAGGTCGACGCTGTCGAGGACGGTTCGGTCCGCGCGGTGGATCTTGCGGGCTGGTCGCCCCGCGGCGGGCGAGGGCGTGGGCACGGCCTTGCGGGCCCGCTTGTCCGAGAGCGCCTTCTCCAGCGCCGCCACCAGGGTCTCCAGCACCTGCACCCGGCGCCAGCGCTTGTCGGTGGAGGGCACCACGGTCCAGGGGCCCCAGGGGGTGCTGGTGCGCTCCAGCATCTCGTCGGCGGCGGTCCGGTACCGGTCGTACCTCCGGTGGGCCGTCCAGTCCTGGCGGGTGACCCGCCAGGACTCGTACTTGCTCTTCTCGATCCTCCGGAAGCGACGCTCCTGCTCGGCGGCGGAGATGTGCAGGAAGAACTTCACCACCAGCGCGCCGTCGTCGGTGAGCATCCGCTCGAACTGGTTGATCTCCTCGTAGGCGCTTTCCCAGACCCGGCGCGGCACCTCGCGCTCCACCCGCTCCGCCAGGACCCGCCGGTACCAGGAGCGGTCGAAGACGGCGATGGCGCCGCGCTCGGGGAGCCGCGTCCAGAAGCGCCAGAGGAAGGGGCGCAGCCGCTCCTCCTCGGTCGGGGCCCGGGTGAGGTGGACGTCGTAGCCGCGGGGATCGATGCGGCCCACCAGCTTCTCGATGGAGTCCCCCTTGCCCGCGGCGTCCCAGCCCTCGAAGACCACCAGCACCGGGACCTTCTCCTCGAACACCGCCCGCTGCAGGAGGGAGAGCCGGTCCCGGAGCTCCCGGTACCGGCTCTCGTAGCCGCGGCGGTCCAGCTTCCGGCCGAGGTCGACGGTGTCGAGCATGGGTGCGTTTCCCCTTCGGGAGGGATGATACGCCTCCCCCGGGGGTGGGATGCGTCGCAGCCGGCCCGGAGGCCGGCCGCGACGTCCGCCCTCGAGGCGGATGCCTACTTCCGGGCCAGCAGGTCGCGGATCTCCACCAGGAGCTTCTCCTCCGCGGACTGCGCCGGTGGCGTGGGAGCAACCTCCTTCTTCTTCAGGAGCTTGTTCATGGGCACGACGATGAAGAAGTACACGCCTACGGCCACCAGCAGGAAGTTGACAACGGCGTTGAGGAACTTCCCGACGGTGATCGGCCCGAGCACGATGCCCGAGAAGTCGGGCCTGCCGAAGACCGCGCCGACGAGGGGCGTGATCACGTCGGTGACGAGCGAGCCGACGATGGCGCTGAAGGCGGCGCCCATGATGATGCCGACCGCCAGGTCGATCACGTTCCCGCGAGAGATGAACTCCTTGAAGCCCTTGAGCATGGCACCCTTCCCTGGAGTGAACTGGCGCACCGTGACGGTGCATCTCGCTTATCCCTCGATGGACGCCGATCGGAGTCACGGAAACGCCGGGGAACCCGTCAGGGTCGACGCCTTCGATGGGGGAGCGCGCCACCCGGGCGCAATGGTCGCGAGGTGGCGAGCCTCACCCGAGGCGCGTCCGGAAGCGGAGGGCCGCGGCCAGGAACACCGCCCCGCCGATCCCCGCCAGCGCGAGCAGCGGCGTGGCCAGGTCGCCGAACCCGGCGCCCCGGAGCAGGCAGCTGCGCATCACCTCCGCGTAGTGGCGGACCGGGTTGATCCAGGTGACGGCCTGGAGCCACTCGGGCATCGACCGGACCGGCGTCATCACGCCGGAGAGGAGCACCGCCGGCATGATGAACAGGAAGCCGGCCAGGAACGACTGCTGCTGGGTGCGGGAGATGGTCGAGACGAGGAGTCCCACCCCCAGGGTGGTGAGCAAGTAGAGCAGGGTCCCCACCACCAGGACCGGCAGCGGCCCGCGGATGGGCACGCCGAAGACCCAGGTCCCGGCCGTCACCAGGAGCATCACGTCCACGAAGCCGATCACCACGTAGGGCGCGATCTTGCCGAAGAGCAGCACCGTCGGGCGGATGGGCGTCACCATCACCTGCTCCAGCGTGCCCATCTCCCGCTCGCGAGCCAGGCCCATGGCCGTGACCACCGTGGTGACCACCAGCAGGAGCAGCGCCGCGATCCCCGGGATCATGTAGGGCGGCGACTTGACCTCCGGGTTGTAGGAGATGCGGGGCACGAGCTCGAGCTGGGCCGGGGGCTCGCGCCCGGCAGCGCCCAGGCGGTCCCGCGCCATCTGCTCCGCTACCTGGCCGAAGTACTGCGAGGCGGCGGCGCCCGCCACCGTGGACTGGTTGGGGTTGGTGCCGTCGATGACCACCTGCACCTCGGCCGTGCGGCCGGCGGCCAGGTCGGCGGCGAGCCGCCGGGGCAGGATCACCGCGGCCGCCGCCGCCCCGGTGTCCAGGTCACGGTCCACCTCGGCCGGACCCGTCGCGGAGAGCACCCCCTGCAGCGTGCCGTCGGCCAGGAGCCGCCGCGCCTGCAGCCGGGAGACGTCGGTCCCGTCCCGGTCCAGCACCAGGGTGGGCACGTGGTCGGTGGTGAAGTCGACGGCGAACCCGAAGATGAGCGTCTGGAGGAGCGGCGCCACCACCAGCATGAACATCATGCGCGGGTCCCGGGCCGTCTGCCGGACCTCCTTGCGGAAGACGGCCGCGAGCTGTACCCGGGCCTTGGGCCTGCCCAGCGCGCTCACGCCAGCCTCCGCTGGAAGCGGGCGGTGGAGACGAAGAGCACCAGCACCGCGAAGAGGATCACCGCCAGGAGGTCCGGCCACAGCACCGAGAGGCCATTCCCCTTGAGGAGGATGCCGCGCAGCGCGTGGACCAGGTAGCGGGCCGGGATGACCCGCGAGAGGAGCTGGAGGGGCCAGGGCATGTTCTCGATGGGCACCACCATCCCGGAGAGGAGCAGCGAGGGCAGGAGCGAGGACAGCGTCCCGGCCTGGGTGGCCACCAGCTGGTTCCGGGTCACCACCGAGATGAGCAGCCCCTGACCCAGCATGCCCACCAGGAAGAAGAAGCCCACCAGGAGGAAGAGGCTCAGGCTCCCCCGCACCGGAACGTCGAACACGGCCGCGCCGAAGGCCACCACCAGGAGGAGCTCCAGCATCCCGATCACCAGGTAGGGGGCGAGCTTGCCCAGGACGATCTCCAGCCGGCTCACCGGCGAGGCGAAGAGCTGCTCCATCGAGCCCCGCTCCCACTCCCCGGCCACGGTCAGGGCGGTGAGCAGCACGGCGGTGAGCGCCAGGATGTAGGCGGCCAGCCCGGGCACCAGGAAGAGCGCCGAGCGGCCGGCCGGGTTGTAGCGGGTCCAGATCTTCACCTGGAGCGGAGGGTCCGCCCGCGCCGGCTCGAGGCCGGCCAGCCGCTGCGTCTCGGCCCGCACCAGCGCCTCGGCCTTGGCCAGCACCTGGTTCACCACCATCACGTCGGACCCGTCCGCCAGCAGCTGCAGCTCCACCCGCTCGCGGCGGGCCACCTTCTGGCCGTAGTCGCGGGGGACGACCAGCACCGCCACCGCCCCGCCCCGCCGGAAGAGCCGGTCGGCCTCTGCCGGGTCCGCAGGGCCGACCGAGACCAGCTCGCCCGCGCCGGTGACGGTGCGGACCAGGGCCCGCGAGGCCTCGCTCCGGTCGAGGTCGGCGATCGCCAGGGGCAGGTGGTCGACGTCGAAGGAGACCCCGTAGCCGAACAGGAACAGCATCACCACCGGCATGACCAGCGCCAGGTAGAGGGTGCGCGGGTCGCGCAGGACGTGGAGCGTCTCCTTGGCGGCCATGGCGCCGACCCGGATCAGCGAGCGGCGCAGGCGGCCGGCGTCGAGGGCCTCAGCCACGGCCGCCCCCCACCACCGCCAGGAACACGTCCTCCAGGGTGGGCTCGGCCCGCTCCACGCTGACCTCCGCCGCCCCGGCCGCGGCCAGGAGCCGGGCCGCCTCCGGGGGCGGGAGGCTCCCCGGCTCGACCCGGAGGTGCAGGCCGGCGCCGAAGGGGACCACGTCCCGGACGCCGGGGCGGTCCTTGAGCGAGGCGGCCGCCGTGCGCAGCTCTCGCCCGCGGACCACCAGCACCTCGTCCGGCACCCAGGTTGCCTTGAGGCTCGCCGGCGTGTCCAGCGCCACCAGCCGCCCGTCCACCATCAGGCCGATCCGGCCGCAGTACTCGGCCTCGTCGAGGTAGTGGGTGGTGACGAAGACGGTGGTGCCGCCGCGGGCCAGGTCGCGGATGATCCGCCAGAAGGTGCGCCGGGCCAGCGGGTCGACGCCGGCGGTGGGCTCGTCCAGGAACACCACCTCGGGCCGGTGGAGGATGGCGCAGGCCAGCGCCAGCCGCTGGCGTAGCCCGCCGGGCAGGTCCCCGGTGACGGCGTCGGAGAGGCCCCGCAGGTCGGCCAGGGCCAGCACCTCGTCGGCCCGGGCCCGCAGGGCCGCGCCGGAAAGGCCATAGGCGCCGCCGAAGAAGGCCACGTTCTCCCGGACCGGCAGGTCGAGGTAGAGCGAGAACTTCTGCGACATGTAGCCGATGGCGGCCTTCACCGCCCCCGGGTCCTTCCACAGGTCGTGCCCGGCCACCCGGCCGGTCCCGCCGCTGGGGCGCAGCAGCCCGGTGAGCATGCGGATGGTGGTGGACTTGCCGGCGCCGTTGGCGCCCAGGTAGCCGAAGATCTCGCCGCGGGGGACCTCGAAGCTCACCCGGTCGACGGCGGTGAAGTCGCCGAAGCGGCGGGTGAGCTCGCGGGCCTCGATGGCCGGCCCGCCGGGAGCGGTCTCTCCGGCGCCGCTCACGCCGCCTCCCGGATGCGGGAGAGGAACAGGTCCTCGAAGTCGGGGCTGGCCGGCCCCAGGGACGCGCCCAGGGCCGCCACCGCCCGCGACAGCTCCGCGCCGCCGCCCCGCGCCACCACCACCCGCAGGCGGGCGCCGGCCGGCGAGGCGGCCCGCACCGCCGGGTGCCGGGAGAGGAGC
>Ga0335070_10009767_pt1 | contig 11229 bp, 8 predicted proteins | sample Lox_Sample_13_FD_206722 | JGI IMG/M metagenome (GOLD analysis project Ga0335070, IMG submission 206722) | Soil microbial communities from Loxahatchee National Wildlife Refuge, Florida, United States - Lox_Sample_1.3 | ecosystem: Environmental > Terrestrial > Soil > Wetlands | place: USA: Florida... | reverse complement strand
TGGAGCCTCTGAGCAGCCTTGCTCTTGTTCCAGTTGGTGGCGAAGAGAGCGGACCAGAGCCGGTCCTTCTCGCTCTGGCTGAGATCCTGAGACCTGGCGAGGACGTTCTCGAGAGATGGGGGTAGATCGATGAAGTCCACGTGCCGGGCCGGGAGATTGACAAACGCGGCCTCGAGGATGTTCTTCAGCTCCCGGACGTTTCCCGGCCAGTCGTACTGGAAAAGGGCGCTCAACGCCCTTGGGGTCAGGCCCTTCACCTCCCGGCCGAACCGGCGGTTCAGCTCCCGGATGCTGTGCTGAATCAAGCGAGGGATATCTTCCTTCCTCTCGCGAAGGGCCGGCATGTGGACTCGAGTCACATTGAGCCGGTAGTAGAGGTCCCTCCTGAAATCGCCCTTTTCCGCCAAGCCTTCGAGATCCTGGTTGGTGGCGGCGATGAACCGTGCACCCAGGGGGATGCGCCTCGTTCCACCCAGGCGGTAGATCTCCCGGGTCTCGATCGCTCTCAGGATCTTCGCCTGGGCGTATGGCTTCATATCACCGATCTCATCGAGCAAGACCGTGCCGTTTCCTGCCAGCTCGAATTTCCCCGGCCGCGAGATAACCGCGCCCGTGAAGGCTCCCCGTTCATAGCCGAAAAGCTCGCTCTCAAGGAGGGTGTCGGGAAAGGCGGCACAGTCGACGCAGACGAACGGGTACCTGTGCCTTGGGCTGGCCCGATGGATCAGGTCTGCCGCCACCTCTTTGCCGGTCCCGGTCTCGCCGGTAATGAGGACGGTTGAGTCCGAGGCGGCGATCCGGAGGATCTTCTCCTTGATCTCACGCATTGCGAGGCCGTCCCCTACCATGGAGCTGGTAGGGCTCGGCTCGATGAAGGTTGAATGCAAGGCCTTTGGTCGTCCCGCGTTGTGAGTGAGAACTTTCTCCACACTTGCCAGGAATCTATAAGGCGAGAACGGGGGCTTGAGATACTCGTCGATCCCCGCCCTAAGGGCAGCAAGAACCCGTGCTTCCGAGCTGTGCCAGGTAAGCAGGATGAGAGGGACGTTCTTCTCCCTGCGGCGAATCTGCTTCGCCACTTCGAGGCCGTCCCAGCTGGCATCTTGTGGTGAGCTAATGATGACGAGATCCGGGGTGCATGTCTGCAGGGATTCGAGACCTTGTGTGCGATCGGGAGCGGTCAAGACGATAAACCCGCGACCGCAGAGGCAGCTTTCCAACTCCGGCCGCCTAAAATCAGCGCTCTCGATGAGCAGAATTGTTGCCTTGTCCATGACCCACCCCACTGGAAGGGGGCACCCTCAAGCCTCCACGGCTCCTGGAGGAACTGAGGGGGGGTCGGGCTGAGGAAGATGTCCACCTCACAGCCGTTCGAAGCCTGGTAGAGATCGGGACGACCAGGCGGCCCGATGGCGAATTGCCTCCAATTTGGTCGGTTGGAGAACGAGAATGAGAATCAGAACAACTTGTGCGCCAGTACACAAGGAGGATGCGGCTTGCGACTCGGCAAGTCAGCCCCTTGCGGCGGTGCCCAACCGTGCGCCTTGTTGCACCTCCCCACTTCGTGAAAAATCACAAACGGGATTTACCTCCGGGACGGACTTCACTCTTATTTTAGTCTATGCGAGAAGCGAACGGTATGGCAAGAAAAAAATGCAGCTGATCTCACGGAACTTTCTGTCGTGGAGCGAGGGAAGGTGAGCCGGTCTCTCGCAGAGCCCGCCAGAGGCGGGTGAACCAGCGAGGATCGCGGCGGGAAAGGCCTCCTGGCGTAATTCGTTATACGTTATACGTTATTCGACCAAAGCGATTGGAAGAGGCGAGGGGGAGCATGGAGCATAGGGCATGGGGCCGAGCACCTGCGGAGCGTTGGTGCGTCTGAGGTTCGAGGTTGGAGGCAACAGATCAAGTTTATCGTTGAGTTGGTTTCGCTGGCTGCATTCGTTGCCTAGGCCGAAGGCGCAAAGAGCGGAGGACGAAAGGCAGAGGGAAGCCGCCGTCGCGTGAGGAAATTCTAGAATCTTTCTATCTCCGAAAAATTTCTCGTCGGTGACCGATCGCCACTACAAGAATCACAGGCGCTTCGTCCTGGATCTCGTAGATGACTGTGTATTCTCCGACGTGGATGCGCCAAGCGTTCCTCCCGCCGAGCTTCTTCGACCCTGGAGGTCCCGGTTCATCGGAGAGCTTTTCTATCGCGGCGATAATACGATATTGGTGGGGCTCTTGTATGGGAGCAAGCTGCTCTTGCGCTTCTCTTTCAATGAACAGTTCGTACTTCAATCACTTCTTCCTTTACGAATTTCCGATATAGCCTGCTCAAAGAGGACAGGTTCTGAATGATGTCCTTTGGCCTCATCGTAGGCACGGGTGTCGTCGATCTCTTCAAGGGCGTCAAGGATCTGTTCCCATTCTGATATTGACAGAACAACAGCTTTCCTGTTGCCCTGTTCGTCTACCAGGTATTCTTCGTTGAACTGGATCATAGTCATTCCTCGCAGCCATGGTCACGCTTGAGGAAGCATCATTCACCCTCACCGGGTCCCTGGCAGTTCTCTTGGTGGGCGATGCCCACCCTACATGGCTGAGTACGTAACGATCGACGCCTCAGATCGTTTCTTCTTTTTGCACTATAGGTTCTTTTTGCCCAGATATCAACCAAAGGGGGGAAACAGTTCTCTGCCGGGGTTATACGTTATCGGTTATACGTGTTACGTTATTCGAGGAGGGGTGAGAGTGGGCGGGTACGGCCTGTGCGCCGACGTCCCCGCCATTGCGGGACGAAGGCGGGAGACCGGCTCTACGAGTCCTCTTGGTCAGGTCTCTGACCTGGGGAGATCCAGACAAGATCCCCTTCCCGGACGAGGAACCCCTCTTCACCGAGCTGGTTGATGATCCGCTCGGTCCGCTTGGCCCCCTTGCCTACCGCCTCAAGCAACCGGCTAATCGAGAGTCGAGGGTTCGCGAGCAGGGTCTTGAGGATGAGGCTCCTGATCTGCCGGTCGGAGCCTTCGAAGGGGGACTGGCGGGTGTAATGGGCGCTCCGCCGGTTGGGATTCTCTGACTGCTTCTTCAACGCGGCGCCGCAGTCCATGAGGGCGTAGTACCACTGCCGCGGGTTCTCCCGGTCCAGGGTCGCTTCGAGGAGGGGTAGGATTTCCCTATCGTTCACGCCGTCGCGATGAGGAAAAAAGACGTGGAGAAACACCCGGCGGATGTTGGTCTCGAGGAACACCGTGGGCTTGTTGAAGGCGAAGGCGACAATAGCTCCTGCCGTGGCCGCCCCGATCCCGGGAAAGGTTCGAAGGGTCTCCACCGAATCCGGTAGTTCTCCGTTGAACTCGGTCACGACCCGCTGGGCGATCTGTTGGAGGGCGATGGCCCGGCGGTTGTAGCCCATCCCCTGCCAGACCCGGAGCACATCCCGAAGCCGTGCCCGCGCCAAGGATGGAAAACCCGGGAACGCCGCGATGAACTCCCGGTACTTCGTCTCCACCCGCTGCACCTGGGTCTGCTGGAGCATGATCTCGGAGACGAGGATCCGGTAAGGGTCGTGGGTCTCCCGCCACGGCATCTCCCGCCGGTTCCGGCGGAAGTGGTCGTAGACGAGGTTGCGGAACTCCTCGATCAGCGTCGGCGGAAGACGTTTTGCTTTCGGGTGTGTCACGATGTACCCAGGTATTTCGAATCCGAGACCTGAAGCGAGAAAACGAACCCCCTCACCTTCATCCTCTCCCCCTCCCAAGAGGGAGAGGAGAATCCTCTTGGGGTCGTCGGACAGCTCACCTTCGGTGGATTCGGTCTTCGACCTTAATCCACCCTACAGGGATCTCTCCCGCCAGCGGGCAAGCCCTGCCGAGGGGGGATCGTCTTTGCTGTGATGGCCAGGATGAGCCGACCCAGCTTTCCAGATGTCGCCCAGGTCGGGCTACTGTACCTTCTTTCGGGAAAGGAATCCATGCCCTTCACCAGCCACCTTTGCGAGAAACCCGGGCAAGGCCGCGGCATGAGGGAGATCACCCCACTCTTGAGAAGTTCCACGAGAAAGGGTATGGTCCTACATTTGGGAGGCAGCAACGTGACCCTTGAGTCTTTTGTTGACACCTACGGGTACTTGGCCATAATAGTCGGGACCTTTTTCGAGGGGGAAACGATCCTCGTTCTGGGTGGGGTCACTGCCCATCGGGGATATCTGGCGCTCCCGGGGGTGATCGCCTCCGCCTTCGTGGGGAGCCTCGTTGGCGACCAACTGTTCTTTTACCTGGGCCGCCGCCACAGTCAGGCCGTGCTGGCCAGGCGGCCGTCCTGGCGGGCCAGGATCGACCGGGCCACCGTGCTCCTGGAACGGTTCCGGAGACCGGTCATGATCGGCTTCCGCTTTCTCTACGGGCTGCGGACGGTGACTCCCTTCGTGATCGGCATGAGCAGGATACCGGCCTGGGAATTTTTCCTATATAATGCCGCCGGCGCCCTCCTCTGGGCAATGGCAGTGGGTTCCGCGGGGTACCTGATCGGCAATGCCCTGGAGCTCTTCCTCGGTGACATGCGACACTATGAAAAGGAGGCCCTGGCCGCGATAGCCGCTGTCGGACTGCTGGCCTGGGGTGTCCATCTTCTTCGACGCAGGAGATAGTACAGCCTTCCCACGGCCTTCCGGCTGGGCGTTTCGTGGAACTGAGGCGATGAACAGAGCGGGATCGCGACGCCCGATCCTGAACCGACTCAGGCGATGAAACGAAGACTGTTCCGAGTTCTTGGCTCTCTCTTCGGCCTTCTCCTCTTCGGGGCGGCCCTCTGGATTCTTCACCGCCAGCTCCGAACCCATAGCATCGACGATATCCTGCGCTCCCTGAGGGAGCTCCCTTCCCGGCAGGTCCTGTTGTGTCTCGCCCTCACCTGCCTCAACTACTTCATGATGACCGGCTACGACTTTCTCGCCCTCCGCTATGTGCGCCAGGGCCTTGCCTACCGCAAGATCGCCATGGCCTCCTTCATCAGCTTCGCCTTCAGCGTCAACATGGGCCTGGGCACGGTCGCCGGCGGCTCGGTGCGCTACCGTCTTTACTCGGCCTGGGGACTTTCGGCCCTCGATATCACCAAGCTCGTCGCCTTCTGCAGTGCCACCCTCGTACTCGGCTTCCTCGCCCTTGCGGGCATGGTCTTCCTCCTCGAGCCCATGGCGGTCCCTCGCGCCCTCCACCTTCCCTTCTCCTCGGTGAGGCCTATCGGGGTGATCTTCCTCCTCTTCGTGGCCGTCTATCTCATTTGGAGCCTGCTGAGGAAAGGGCCGCTCCGGATCCTCAGGTGGGAGTTCGCCCTCCCCTCGCCCGGGCTCCTCGTCTCCCAGGTCACGCTGGCATCGCTCGAGTGGGCCATCGGCGGGTGCGCCCTCTACGCCCTGTTCCCGGTAGAGCCCGATCTCACCTTCCCCGGATTCATCGGGATCTACCTGCTCGCCCTCTGGGTGGGGATGGCGAGTCAGGTCCCCGGGGGACTCGGCGTCTTCGAGACCCTCATCGTCTTGCTCCTCGCCCCGCTGCTCCCCGCGGCTGAGAGCCTCGGGCCGCTCCTGGTTTACCGCGCCATCTACTACATTCTCCCCCTCTGTCTGGCCGCCGCCCTGCTGGGGCTCCAGGAGATTCTCCGAACCGGGAGGAAAAAATAGTGTCCCGACCCCTATGAGGGTGAATCCCCGACGCACCCTGGAAAACCGTCGGTAATGAGTTAGAGTACTCAGGCAAGAGGCCGACCTCGTCGCGTGGAACCCATGGAGAAGAGCGCTCAGGATTCAGAACGGAATGTTCCGAGGGCCGATGCGGGAACCCTGACCAGTGCATCGGAGGTCCTCACCGGCACGACCTCAAAGCGGGGGCTTTCCCGGCTCCTCCCATTTCTCGGCCCCGCCTTCATCGCCAGTATCGCCTATGTGGACCCCGGAAATTTCGCCACCAACATCCAGGGCGGCGCCAAGTTCGGCTACACCCTCCTCTGGGTGATCGTGGCGAGCAACCTCATGGCCATGCTCATCCAGACCCTTTCGGCCAAGCTCGGCATCGCCAGCGGTTACAACCTGGCCGAGCTCTGCCGCCTCCACTTCCCCCGCCCCCTTGTCTGGGCCATGTGGGTCCTCATGGAGCTCGTGGCCATGGCAACGGATCTCGCCGAGTTTCTCGGCGCGGCCCTGGGCTTCAACCTCCTCCTCGGGATCCCTCTCTGGATTGCGGGCCTCATCACCGTGGTGGTCACCTTTCTCCTCCTCGGGCTCCAGAGCCGCGGCTTCAGACCCCTGGAGCTGGTCATCACCGCCATGCTCGGCGTGATCGCCCTCTGCTACGTCATCGAGACCATCCTGGAGAAACCGCATTGGGGCGACGTGTTCTATCACGCCGCCGTGCCCCAGTTCGCCGGGGCGGAGAGCGTACTCCTAGCCGCCGGGATCCTCGGCGCCACGGTCATGCCCCACGTGATCTTCCTCCACTCATCCCTCACCCAGGGCCGGATCGTGGTCAAGGACCCAGACCAGAAGCGGCTCCTCCTCCGCTTCGAGATCATGGATGTGACCATCGCCATGGGAGTGGCCGGCTTCGTCAACGGTGCCATGCTCATCATGGCCGCAGCCACCTTTTACCGGGCGGGTCTCAGCAACATCGCCTCCATCGAGGAGGCTCACCTCACCCTGGAGCCGCTTCTCGGTCCTGCCGCCGGGTGGGTCTTTGCCGTCTCCCTCCTCGCCTCCGGACTCTCCTCCAGCGCGGTGGGCACCATGGCAGGCCAGGTGATCATGCAGGGCTTTCTCGAGCGTCACATTCCCATCTGGCTCCGCCGCCTCGTCACCATCCTGCCCTCCCTGGTGGTCATCTTTCTGGGGCTCGATCCCACCCGCACCCTGGTCATCAGCCAGGTGGTGCTGAGCTTCGGTCTACCCTTCGCGGTGGTCCCCCTCATCCTCTTTTCCCGGCGACGGGACGTGATGGGCGAACTGGTGAACAGGAGTGCCACCACCGCGGTTGCCGTCGTGGTGGCGATCCTCATCATTTTGCTCAACCTCTACCTGCTGTATCAGACCCTTGTGTGAGGCGCGGTCATGTTCAAGCACATCCTGATACCTCTCGATGGCTCCGCCCTGGCGGAAGTGGTGCTCCCCGTGGCGCACTACCTCGCCCGAGTCCTCGGGGCGCAGGTTACCCTCATCCATATCCTCGAGCAGGGCGCCTCGGCCTCCATTCACGGCGAGCGTCACCTGACCGAGGCGGAGGAGGCCGAGGGATACCTGGAAGAGGTCGCTCGCCGGACCTTCCCCGCCGACATTCCCGTGAGCCGCCATGTGCACGCCGAGCCCATGGAGAGTGTCGCCCGGGGGATTGTGGATCACCAGGCCGAGCTCGCACCCGATCTCATCCTCATGTGCACTCACGGCCGGGGCGGACTCCGGGAGCTCCTCTTCGGGAGGATCGCTCAGCAGGTGGTCGCCTCCGGCCTTACCCCGGTGCTCCTCATCCACCCCCACGAGCCCCGAGTCCAGGAGCCCTTCTTCTGTCGCACGCTCCTCGCGCCCACGGACGGCGAGCCTACCCATGAGCAGGGTCTGGATCTCGCCTTCGGGCTCGCGCGGTCGACGGGCGCTCACGTGCGGCTCCTTGCCGTGGTGCCTACCTTTGATAAGCTCGCCGGGCGGCAGGCCGCGAGCGGCCGATTGATGCCGGGCACCACGCGCGCGGTCCTCCAGATCGCCGAGGAGCAGCTCGTATCGTACCTGCGGCGACAGGCGGCCCGTGGCGAGGCTTTAGGGGTCACCGTGTCCGCCTCGGTGCGCCGCGGTGATCCGGCCTCGGTGATCGTGGAGACGGCGGCGCGCACCGCTGCCGATATCATCGTGCTGGGCACCCACGGCAAGGCCGGGGCGGAGGCCTTCTGGGCTCACAGCGTGACCGCCAAGGTGCTCGGGAAAACCACGCGACCCCTCCTCCTCGTCCCGGTGACGAGTGCCCCGGGCGAGGGTCGCTGAGCCGGCTCCAGCAGGTTGCTGACAGCGTCGCGGCTCGGTATCCTGACCATAATGAGGTTCATGCGGACAGGAAGGAACCATGCCGGCAGTCACGGTTGAGCGCATCCTCGGTCTCATCGGCCTCGGCTTCGGGACCGGGCTCTACGGCACCCTCATCGGCGCCGGAGGGGGATTCGTGCTTATGCCCGTCCTCCTCCTTCTCTATCCCACGGAGAGCCCGGAGATCCTGACGAGCATCTCGCTCGCCGTCGTCTTCTTCAACGCCCTCTCCGGCTCGGAGTCCTATGCCATCATGGGACGGATCGATTACCGGGCCGGGCTCATGTTCGCGGCGGCCACCATCCCCGGAGCCATCCTCGGCGCGCTCAACACCGCCTATGTGCCCAGGCATCTTTTCGACCTCATCTTCGGTCTCCTCCTCCTCGCCGGCGCCGTCCTCCTCTTTCTCCACCCCAACCTGGAAGAAAAGCTCAAGAAGAATCACGCGAAGCGCCATCCCCACGAGATCACCCATCATGTGGTCGAGGCGGGCGGGAGAAGCTACACCTGGTCCTTCAACCCTGTAATCGGTCTCGCCCTGAGCTTCTTCGTGGGGTATGTCTCGAGCTTCCTCGGGATCGGCGGCGGCATCATCCACGTCCCGGCCCTGGTCTACTTCCTCCATTTCCCCGTCCACATCGCCACGGCCACCTCCCACTTCATTCTCGCCATCATGGCCTTCACCGGCACCGCCGTCCACATAGTGACCGGCAGTTTTTCTCAGGGGGTCATTCGTACGCTCTCGCTCGGTATCGGGGTCGTCCTGGGCGCGCCACTGGGGGCGCACCTCTCCAGTCGCATCCGGGGGAGATGGATCATCCGGAGCCTCGCCCTGGCTCTGGGGCTGGTCGGGATTCGAATCCTCGTTCTCTTCGTCGAGGGGAAAGGATGAGGCCCGGCGTGGAGGGAGCGTGAAACCCGGTCGTCGAGCCGGTCGTGTCCATGGGGTCAGGAGATGAAACCCTTTTCCTTTTCGAGCCTACGGGTTCGTCTTGTCATCCTCATTCTTATCGCCGTGGTGCCGGCGCTCGCCGTCATGCTCTACAGTGCCGCGGAGCAGGAGCGGCTGGATGCCGCCCTGGTCCAGCAGAACCTCTCCCACCTCGCCGTGCTTCACGTCCGCGAGGAACGGCAGTTGCTCAACGGCACCCGTCAGGTCCTGAGAGCCCTGGCGCAGTTCGTGGTGATGCACCGGGAGGACCGGAACGCGTGCACTGCCTTCTTCGCCAACCTGTTGAAGGAGTTCCAGCGTTATACCGACTTCGGTGAGGTAAACCTGGACGGCCGCCTTATCTGCACCACCACGCCAACGCCCACCCCGCTGAAGGAGGACGATCGCCGCTGGTATCAGCAGGCTATACAAAGCGGCGAGCTCGCCTCGAGCGGCTTCCGGGTGGGAACCGTGGCCGGCAGGCCGACACTCATCCTCGCCCATCCCGTGCGCGATGCGGCCGGCCGTACCATCGCCGCGGTGTTCGCCGGCCTCGACCTGGAATGGCTGAACCGACTCGACCTCTTGAAGGGTGAGCACCTCCCTGCGGGAGCCACCCTGACCCGCATCGATCACCAGGGGATCGTGCTTTCTCAGCGACCAGGGCCGGAGGGGTGGATCGGGCGGCCTCTGCCCATACCGGACCTCCTCGACACGATCCTGGCCCGCAAACAAGGCCTCCTCGAGGCTCTTACCCCTCAGAAGATCCCTTACCTCTTCGCCTACGAGCCCCTTCTCACCGGTGCGGGTGATCGGGACGTGTATCTCATTCTCGGGGTTCCCAAGGAGACCGCCTTTGCCGTGTCTCACCGAATCCTTGCCCGCAACCTCCTCTGGCTCGGTGTCGCCAGTATGGTAGCCCTCCTCGCTGCGTGGTTCGGCGGGGACCTCTTCCTCCTGCGGCAGGTGCGGACGCTCCTCGCCACGACGAGGAGACTCACGGCGGGCGATCTTTCCGCCCGAACCGGCGTCCGCTATGGCCAGGGTGAGCTGGGGCAACTGGAACGAGCCTTCGACGAGATGGCCGCCGCTCTCCAGGACAAGGAGGCGGAAAGGCTTCGGGCCCACGAGGAGCTGCGGACCTCCCAGATGGAGCTTCGCAATCTCTCACTCTACCTGCAAACGGCACGGGAAGAGGAGAGAACGCGCATCGCCCGGGAAATCCACGATGAGCTCGGTCAGGCCTTGACGGCCCTCAAGATGGATGTATCGTGGTTGAAGAAGCGATTGGGCCCCGAGCAAGATCCCCTCGAGGCGAAGACCGTCACCATGGCGCAGGTGATCGATGCAACCATGCAGACGATCCAGCGGCTCTCCGGCGAACTGCGACCAGGCATCCTCGACGACATTGGCCTGGCGGCGGCCATCGAGTGGCAGGCGGGGGAGTTCGAAAAACGGACCGGAATTCTCTGCCGGCTCCAGGTAAGCCCTGAGGAGATCACTCTCGATCGAGATCGGTCGACCGCGGTCTTCCGCATCTTTCAGGAGGCCCTAACCAACGTGGCCCGCCATGCGGAGGCCACCGAGGTGACGGCGAGTCTCCAGGCACGGGAGGGGGCGGTGGACCTCAAGGTTGCGGATAACGGCAAGGGCATCACGGAACGGGAGCTTGCCTCGCCGAGGTCATTTGGCCTGCTCGGCATCCGGGAACGGGTCCTTTTCCTGGGGGGCGAGGTTGCCATTGCGGGTACGCCCGGCCAGGGCACCACGGTGCGTGTCGAGATACCCCTCACTGTCGGGGAGAAGAACCATGATCCGAATACTCATCGCCGATGATCATCCCATCGTGCGCGCGGGGCTCAGGCAGATCCTCATCGAGGCTGCCGATATGGTTGTCGCCGCCGAGGCGAGCGACGGCCATGAAGTCCTGACCCGGGTGCGCCAGGCCGACTTCGATGTGCTCCTCCTCGACCTCACCATCCCGGGCCTGAGCGGCCTCGATGTGCTGAAACAGGTGAAGATCGAGAAGCCGAACCTGCGGGTCCTCATCTTGAGCGTCCATCCCGAGGATCAGTACGCGGTTCGGGTCCTGAGAGCCGGCGCATGGGGCTACGTGACCAAGGCGAGCGCACCCGAGCAGCTCATTGCGGCGATCAGAAAGGTCCACGAGGGGAGGAGGTATGTGAGCCCCGTGCTCGCCGAGCAGCTGGCGGAGCACCTGGAGCCGGGGGCGGCGACAATGCCCCACGAGAGC